>JAABUQ010011562.1_pt1 | contig 11235 bp, 10 predicted proteins | sample 5560001 | NCBI WGS metagenome assembly JAABUQ01 (sample SAMN10711888, study PRJNA513371) | rock metagenome | isolation source: Antarctica rocks | place: Antarctica: Victoria Land, Finger Mt nord | collected 2015-12-18
GCGGTTCCTCCAGTGATAGATCGATCTATCCGTCAATCGGTCACGGGCGTCCGTTCTGTCAACGGAAGGCGTGAGGAGGGGATCCCGCGTGAGTCTCGACCGCTACATGGCATGGATGCGTGAAGCGGCCCTGCCTTTCTGGCTGGAGCGGAGCGCCGACGCCCGCGGGCTGTTCCACGAGACCTTGACCCTCGACGGCACGCCGGCACCCGGCCCGCTGCGGCTGCGCACCGGGATGCGACAAGCCTATGTGTTCGCGCATGCGGCGCAACTCGGCCTGCTTGATCGAGACCAGGGCCTCAGGCTCGCGACGCGCATGATGGACGTCCTGGCGGCCTTGGCCTGGGCGCCCGATGGCCATCCCGGATGGATCGCGCGGTTCGATCGTGGCGGCGCGGTCCTCGACGACCGCCGCGATCTCTACGACCACGCCTTTGCGCTCCTCGCGCTCGGTCATCTCGCGCAGGCGACGGGCGAAGCGCGTTATCGGACATGGATCAACCAGACGATTGCGGTCGTGGACGGGATGCAAGCCCCTCATGGCGGCTGGCACCAGAGCGACCGGCGGGAACTGCCGCGCAGCCAAAACCCGCACATGCACCTGTTCGAAGCCAGCCTCGCCCTCTTCGAGATCACGGGCGAGGCGCGCCACCTGTCACGCGCCGGCGAGATCTTCGGCCTTTTGCGCGGCAATTTCCTCGATCCTGAGACGGGCCTGTTGACCGAGTTCCTCGGCCCTGCATGGGAGCGATCGTCCGCCTTCCGGTCCGAGCGTCTCGATCCCGGGCACATGATGGAATGGACCTGGCTCCTGCGGCGCTACGAGCGGGCGACGGGCCATCCCGTCGAGGCGCTCTGCGGCGCCTTCTTCGGCGACGCGCTCCGGCTCGGCCGCGACCCGGCGGGCTTCCTCGTTGACGAGGTGACCGTGAAAGGGGAGCCGCTGGTTCATTGGCGACGGCTGTGGCCACAGACCGAATACCTCAAGGCTCTGATCGTGCAGGCGGCCGCAACGTCCGGGGCCGGCCGGGAGGGGCTGCTCGCCGAGGCGGATGCGCTGGCCGAGCGTCTGCTCGCGAGCTATCTCGCCGCATCGCCCGACGGAACATGGTGCGACCGGTTCGACCTCGATGGACGCCCGACCGCGACCACGGTACCGGCCAGCACACTGTACCACCTGCTCGCGCCTACGGCCGAGATCCTGCGCCTCCGCGAGGGTCAGGCCGTCTGCAGCGACAGCCCTTCCATGAAGTAGCGGCGCAGCACGAAGAAGAGGGCGAGGGTCGGCAAGCTGGCCAGAACCGTCGCGGTCACTACGAGGTTGGGCGTGGTGCCGGCGTAGTTGCCCTGGAACACCATCAGCGCATTCATGATGGATCGCTTGCTCTCATCCGAGGTCAGCACCATCGAGAAGACGAGGTCGTTCCAGATCCAGTTGAACTGCAGGAGAAAGGTCGCGATGAGCGGGCCTCGGCAGTTCGGCAGCACGATCGAGCGGAAGATCCGCCATTCCGAGCAGCCGTCCATGCGGGCGGCTTCGTCGAAGTCGCGTGGCAGTTGGCCCATGTAGTTCTTGAGCACCAGCGTCGGGAACGGGATGCAGATCGCGATGTAGACGAGCAGGAGCCCGATCCGCGAATCGAGCAGTCCCAGCCGCGCGTAGCTCTGGAAGAGGGGGATGAGGTAGATCTGGAACGGGAACACCGTGCCGCTGAAGATCAGCAGGAACCAGAAGGGCCGGCCGCGAAAGTCGAGGCGGGCCAGGCCGAAGGCGGCCATCGCCGCGATGAGCACCGCCGCTCCCGCCCCGACCGTTCCATAAAGGGCCGAGTTCAGCATCCCGGAAGCCATCGACGTCCGCACCCAGGCCTGGGCGATGTTGTCGAGCAGCGGCGTGAGCGAGGTCGGCAGCGCCAGCGGGCCACCCGCGACGTAGTCGGCGCCGGATTTGAAGATCGTGATGGCGGCATAGTAGAAGGGGGTGACCCATAGCAGCGTCACCCCGACCGCGATCCAGAAGACCGCCCGGTTCGCGCGACGGTGGCGCGTCGCGGTCGATGCGGCGGGCGCTGACGCCAGGCCCGATTCGAGGTTCAGAGCCGTCATCGTGCTCGCTCCTCGAAGCGCTGCTGCAGCCAGGCCTGCACAATCGTGATCAGCAACGCGATGACGCCGAGGATGACCGCCACGGCGGCGCCATAGGCCCAGCGGCTGGAACGGAAGGACTCCCAGTACTGATGCACCGCCAGCGTCAGCGTGGAGCGGTTGGGGTAGTCCCGTCCCATCACCCAGACGAGGTCGAAGGTCGTGAAGCCGGCGATGACCGAGATAATCGTGACGACCACGATCGTGGGAAGCAGCATCGGCACGACGATCATCCGAAACGTCTGCCAGGGCGAGGCACCTTCGACCGTCGCGGCTTCGAGCGGATCGGTCGGCAGCGCGGCCAGGCCGAGCAGCAACAGGACCATGACGATTCCTGTTGTCTGCCACACATGGGCGACGATCATGGCCGGCGTGATCGCCGTGGCATCGTAGAGCCAATGGCGGGTCAGCGCCTGCAGCCCGACCGTGCGCAGGAGCGTGTTGAGGATGCCGTCGTCGGCATAGACGTAATACCAGATCGTGCCGATCGCCGTCGGGGCCAGCAGGCGCGGAATGAAGAACACCGTCTTAAAGGTGCCCTGTCCCGCTACCCGCCGCAGCAGAACCGCAAAGGCCATGCCGAGCGCGATCGGCAGCGTGAGGGACACGACCACCCATACCAGGGTGTTGACCATCGCGTCGTGGAAGTTCGGGTTGGCGAAGGCCTGCCGGTAGTTCAGCAGGCCCACGTAGCGGTAGGCACCGGAGAACTTGGCCCACGCTGTCAACGAGATCCTCAGGTTGTCGAGGACGGGGTAGAGCAGGAAGGCGCAGACCATCATGACGGCGGGCGCCATGAAGGCCAGCGCCGTCAGCCCGTTGCGCCGTCGCACGCGGCGCTCGGTGGGCGAGAAGGGCGGCCGTCCTTCAACGGCCGCCGAACGCGTCAGGCTCATGCTCCGGCTCCCCGGGGCCACGCGGGCTACTTGTGCGCGGCCCAATAGTCGGAGGCGATCTTGCCCACGGCGGCCATCACCTGGTCGGCAACCTCGGGCGTCGGCGTGACCATAAACTTGTTGAACTGCTCGACGGCCGGCAGAACGATGTCGGACGGGGACGCCTCCCAATAGCGCGGATAGGGCTTGGCCTTCGTCGCCGCCAGGGTCTTGGCGTCCTCCTCGACGATGACGTTGGGCTTGGGCGCCTTGAGATTGCCGATGTAAAGCGACGCGTCCTTCGCCCATTCGGTGGCCGCCTCGTCGGTCATCCACCACTTCGCGAAGCCTGTGACCGCTTCGTCCTTGGCGCCTCCGGTGGACACCACGATCGGCGAGCCTTCATTGATGACGGCCGGCGGCAAGGCGGGATCGATGTTCGGCATGATGAAGGCGGCGAAATCCTGGCCCGGCGTCATGCCACCCTCCTTGATATTCTGAATCGCCCAGTCGCCCATCAGGTACATGGCGGCCTTCCCCCGCGCGAAGTTGAGCACTTCCTCGTTGGAAGTTGCGGGTGTGAAGTAGCCCTTGGCGTAGAGGTCGCCCCACACCTTGAAGACCTTCTTGATGGGCGCGCTGGTATAGCCGATCTCGCCTCGGTTCAGCTTCATGTAGGCATCCGGATCCGTACGGAGCAGCAACTCCTCGAACCAGATGAAGCCGCGCCAGCCGTCCTGCACCGTCGCATCGAAGGGCGTGACGCCGGCGGCCTTCAGCTTGTCGCAATCCGCAAGAAGATCGGTCCAGGTCGTGCATGCCGCCCTTGCTGAAGGCGTAATGGGGTCCGGAGCGGACGCCCCCCATCCATCCGGCGATGGATCCGCAGAAGACGATGCGGCCGCCCTGTCGTTCGACCATGCCGGGAAAGAAGGCCCGCGCGAGGTTGAGCGGACCCTTGATGTTGACGGCGATCACGCGGTCGAGCGCATCGTCCCAGTCATCGGCCATCCAATCGTCCTCGAGGCAGATCGCCGCGCAGTCGATCAGGCCGAAGATCGGCCCGATCGCCGCCGCCAGCGCCGTGACGCGAGGCCTGTCGCTGGTGTCCAGGCTGTGGATGTCGACACTCACGCCGACATCGCCGACGCGCTCGCCGATGACGGTCGGATCCAGCACGTCGACGAGCACGAGGCTCGCGCCCTGGGCGGCGCAGAGTTTCGCGGTCGCGCGTCCGATGCCCCCGGCGGCCCCGGTGATCAGGATGCGCCGGCCGCTCAGGCTGAAGGGCGATGTGTCGGGCAATGTCACCGCGAAGCTCCACGTGTTCGATGCGGGACGGCGTCAGCGCGCCGGGCGCACGCCGCCATAGGTGGCGAGGTTCGAGCCGGCGAGCCAGCCCGCGTCGATCGGCAGGTTGATACCCGTGATGGCGGCCGCGTCGTCGGACAGCAGGAAGGCCACGCCGAGGCCGATCTCGCGGGCTTCGACCATCCGGCCCATCGCGGCCGCTTCGCCGAGCAGGCGTGGGTCGCGCTTCCCACTGTCGATCGCGGCTCGTAGCGGCGGCGTGGCGACGTAACCCGGCGACACGGCGTTCACCCGCACACCTGAGCGGCCCCATTCGGCCGCCAGGCAGGCCGCCATATGGACCACGGCGGCCTTGGTGGGCGCATAGGCGTGCAGCGGGGCCGTGCGGGATGCCGTGACCGACCCTGTGATGACGATGCCGCCCGAGCCCCGGCGCGCCATCCGCTGGCCGGCCGCCATGCAGGAGATGTAGACCCCGCGCAGGTTCACGGCCACGACACGGTCGAATTCGGCGAGGGGCAGGTCCTCCGCCGGGCCACCGCGCTGGATCAACCCGGCATTGGCCATCAGCGCCGCCACGGGACCGAAGCGGGCTTCCATCGCGTCGAGGGCGGCGTCTGTGGCGGCATCGTCGACCACATCGAGCGTCATGGCGTCGGCGCCGATCGAGGCCGCGGCGGTGGCGCAGCGATCGGCGTCGATATCGGCCACGACGACGCGCCAGCCCCGTTCGACCAGCACGCCGGCGGTGGCCAGCCCGATGCCGCTCGCGCCGCCCGTCACGAGGACGACCCGTGCACGTCCTTCGTCCCGCTCCGTCATGTTTCTGTCCCCGGTGAAACCTGCCGCCAGGCGTCGCGCATGGCGGCCGCCGCGAAGGCCAGCACCCCGGCGGTCGCGCCGAACGCGAGGCCCATGTTGAGGATGCCATGCGCCTGGTCGCTGAGGTGGAGCGCCGTGACCGGCACGCCCTCGCGCGCCAGCCGCTCGGCATAGAGCCGCCCCTCGTCGCAGAGCGGATCGTGGCCGCAGGTGAGCACCAGGGCCGGCGGCACGCCCGCGAGGCTGGACACCCGCAGCGGAGAGGCACGCCAGTCGATGCGGTCCGTCGCATCCGGCGCGTAATGGTCGATGAAGTAGCGCATCGTCGCCGACGTGATCTGCAGGTCGGCGCTGGTGCGGACGTAGCTCTCGCTCGTCATCGTGAGGTCGACGGCGGGGTAGAGCAGCATCTGGTAGGTCGTGGCCGGAACCGACCCGTCCCGACCCATCAGCGCCAGCACGGCCGCGAGGTTGCCGCCCGCGCTGTCGCCCCCGACTGCCAGGCGGGCCGCGTCGACGCCGAGGTCGCCCGCGTGATAACTCACCCAGGCGAGTGCCGCCGCGGCGTCGTCGACCGCGCAAGGGAACCGGTGCTCGGGAGCGAGCCTGTAGTCGACCGTGACGACGCAGCATCGGGCCGCGTTGGCCAGCCGCCGGCAGATCCCCTCGTGCGAGCCGATGTCGCCGAGCACCCAGCCGCCGCCGTGGAAATAGACCAAGCATGGCAGGAGGTCGTCCGCCGCCGTCGACGCCCCGCGGAACAGCCGCGCCGCGATGGCGCCGCCCGGCCCCGGGATCACGACGTCCCGGATGGCCGCCACCGACTCGAGCGGGGGCTGGAGCACTTTCCGGCTCGCGCTGTAGCCCTGGCGCGCCTCGGCGGGCGACAACGCTTCGAGCGGCGGCTTGCCGCTGGCCCGGATCGACGCCACCAGGGCCTGGACGTCGGGGTTCATGGCCAGCATCGATCCCCTCCTCAGCGCAGCAGGAAGCCGCGGTATCCCTGCCGGGCGACATCGGCGCAGATGGCCGCATAGCCCGCCATCCCGCCCGCATAGGGCATGAAGACCCGCGGCTTGCCGGGGATGTTGGCGCCCAGGTACCAGGAGCTGTTGGCCATGGGCAGCAGCGTGGCATTGGCGGCCGCGTTCACCGTGTCGACCCACGCGTCGGCGGCATCCTGCATCGCCTCGATGCGGGTGAGGTCGTGGGCGCCGATGTGGCGGATGCAGTTCGCGATCCACTCCGCATGCTGCTCGATGGCGGTGGGCATGTTGGTGAGGACTGACGGACTGCCGGGGCCGGTGATCGTGAACAGGTTCGGGAAACCCGCCGTCTGCAGCCCGAGGTAGGTCCGCGGCCCGGCCGCCCAGCTGTCCTTGAGCTTTTGGCCGCCAGTGCCCCGGATGTCCATGGCCAGCAGCGGCCCCGTCAGCGCGTCGAACCCCGTCGCGAAGACGATGATGTCGAGGTCGTAGGCCGCATCGGCGGTCTCGATTCCGCTCGGCGTGATGGCCACGATCGGCGACGCCTTGACGTCGACCAGCGCGACGTTGGGGCGATTGAAGGTCTCGAAATAGCCGGTGTCGATCGGCGGCCGCTTGGCCGCGAAGGGATGGTCGGTGGGGGTCAGCTTGGCGGCGGTGGCCGGGTCCTGGACGATGCGGCCGATCTTGGCGCGGATGAACGCGGACGCCGTCTCGTTGGCTTCCCGGTTCACCAGGAGGTCCTTGAAGGTGGCCCTGAACCGCAGGCCGCCACGCTCCCAGGCGGCCTCGTAGCGGGCCTCCCGCTCGTCGGGCGCGACATCCAGCGCCGACTGCTCCGAGATCTCGAACGGGTGGCCGTTGGTCGAGGCCCGGCACTTCTGGCGGATCGCCGCGTAGTCGGCCTTGATGTCGCGCCGCGCCGCCTCGCTTATCGAGCCGTTGCGCGCCGGCACGCTGTAGTTCGGGGTGCGCTGGAATACGGTGAGATGGGCCGCCTGCGCGGCGATGACGGGCGTTGCCTGGATGCCGGTCGAGCCGGTCCCGACAAGTCCGACGCGCTTGCCGGTGAAGTCGACGCCCTCATGGGGCCAGCGGCCGGTGTGGTACCAGCGACCCTCGAAGGTCTCCAGGCCGGGGATGGCGGGGATGTTGGCGGCCGACAGGCATCCGACGCCGGTGATCAGGAACCGCGTGGTGAACTGCTCCCCCGTGTCGGTGGTGACCGCCCAGCAGGTTTCGGCCTCGTCGAAATGGGCCGCCACCATTCGTGTCTCGAACTGGATGTCGCGGCGCAGGTCGAGCCGGTCCGCCACATGATTGAGGTAGCGCAGGATCTCCCCGTGTTCGGGATAGCGCTCGGTCCAGTCCCATTCCTGTTCGAGGGCCGCCGAAAAGGAATAGGAGTAATAGTAGCTTTCGGAGTCGCAGCGGGCGCCGGGATACCGGTTCCAGTACCAGGTTCCCCCCACGCCGGCGCCCGCCTCGATCACCTTCACGCTGAGGCCGAGTTCCCGAAGCAGATGAAGCTGATACAGCCCCGCGAAGCCGGCGCCGATCACGATGGCGTCGAACGCCGCCGTGCCTGGCTGGCTTCGCAGGTGCCGGATGCGTGTTGGGACGGGGCATGAGGCTTACTCTCCCTAACGTTGCGCCTCTTGAGATCGGCAAGCGTCCAGCGCTGGAGACACGCAGGCGCCGGCAGGCCGGTTGGTTTCAGCTATAGCGCCGACGCGACCGGAACAAGCACGGCGCGTCCCGTCTGCCGACCCTTGTGAAGCCGTTGCAGGGCGTCGTTCGCCTCGCTCAGGTCGCGCCGCTCGATCGAGATCGGCTGGACGCGTCCGGTGCGGACGAGCTCCACCAGTTCACGCAGTTCGCCGAGCGTCCCCGTGTAGCTGCCCAGGATGCGCGCCGCCTTGATGGGGATCATGGGAAGCGACCAGGGCGTCTCGCCGCCGAACAGGCCGATGCAGACCATGGTGCCGCCCTTGGCCAGGAGGTTGAAGGCGAGCGACGCCGTCTGCGGACTGCCGACGAGATCGATCACCGCCCAGGCCGGGCCGCCGAGAATGGCCCGGATCTCCTCCATGGCCGAAGGAGATGCGCCATCGATCACCCCGAGCGCGCCGGCAGCGAGCGCACCCGCGCGCTTCGTCTCGTCGATGTCGACCACCACGGCCCCGACGCCGCCCATGCCCTTGAGGATGGAGATCGCCATGAGGCCGAGGCCGCCGGCCCCGATGATGACCACCGGCGTTTCCATGATGGCCGGCTGAAGCTTCTTCAGCGCGCTATAGGTCGTCAGCCCCGAACAGGCGAAGGGCGCGAGGGCCGCCGGATCCATGTCGCCGACCGGCACCAGGTAGCGCTCGTGCGGGATGCGGACCGTCTCGGCGTAGCCGCCGTCGCAATGGATGCCGAGGCAGCGCGGAGCCATGCAGAGGTTCTCCTCGCCGCCCTTGCAGACGCGACACTCGCCACAGCCGATCCACGGATAGGCGACGCAGACCTCGCCGATGCGGCCCTGCGGACCATCCGGACCCACGGCGATGATCTCGCCCGCGATCTCGTGGCCCATGGTCAGTGGTAGCGCGATGCCCCGGTCGGCGAGATTGAGGCGCTGCCCGCGTCCGAGATCGTAGCTGCCCTCCCAGAGGTAGAGGTCGCTGTGACAAACCCCGGCCCCCAGCGTCCGGATCAGGATCTCGGACCCGGTGGGCGGGGTATCGACCACTTCGACGCAGCGCAACGGCTCGGAGAACCCGACCAGTCGATAGGCTTTCATCATGCCTCCCTGGACCGTCGTCACCCGGCGCGATCGCGTGGCCGGGGCGGCCGATCGGTCTTGTTCCGCGCTCCGGCGCGGCTTGACCCTATCTTCCGTCAATGCATCACGCCGGTCCAGCACGCATGGGACTATAGCAGTTAGTTAGGGACGACCCACTTCGACCCCGCGCTTGCCAAAGAGCGGCCGGTTCCGCAGGATGAACCCAACACAGAGAAGAGCGGCGCCCAAGCGTCGCCGCCCTGGTGAGGAAGCCGCCAATCAACGCCGCATGCCGAGGCCCGTCCTCCTGCCATCAGGCCGGCGCGACGGGCCTTTCGAGCAAGCGTCAGCGACGGTGCGTCGTTGATGCCGGCCGCGGCGGGAGGAGGACAAGATTTCACAGAACCTGACGAGCGAGAGCGCCGGTCCTCCCAAGAGCGCCCTTCGACGGACCCTGCAAGGTGTCGAATACGACCAGCAGATGATCGTCTCGCTTCTGTTCGTCGGCCTGTTCGCGGCCTTCGCGATCTTCCTTCCCGGCTTCATCGCGGTCGGCAACCTCCTCACCTTGATGCGGACGGTGTCGGTGCTGGGAATCCTGGGCCTTGGCATGGCCATCGTGGTGATCGGCCGCGGCATCGACCTGTCGATGATCGCGGCGCTCGCGGTCCCCACCGCCCTCGTGCTCTCGCTGGCCGGCAAGGGGGTCGACGTCTGGATCGCGCTCGTTGCGGGCCTCGCACTCGCGGTCGCGATCGGCGTGCTCAATGGCCTGCTGATCGCCTATGCGGAGATCCCGTCGCTGTTCACGACGCTCGCCGTCGGGATCGGCATCGCGGGCCTCGGGCAGAGCGGGCTGTTCGACTACGAGATCGTGCCCTGGCCCAAACAGCTGGACTCGATCGGCTGGATCGGCCAAGGCTCGTTGCTCGGCATCCCCTATTCGGTCCTGGCCTTCGCGATCGCGGCGGTCTGCGTCGGCATCTTCATGCGTCGGACGCGGCCGGGCCTGTTCATCTACGCGACGGGCGACAGCCCTGGCGCGGCCCGCGTCGCCGGGGTGCCGGTCCGCCCGATCCTGATGCTGCAATACGTCCTGTCGGCTGTCATCAGCCTCGTCGCCGGTCTCGTGCTGTCCGCCTCGTCGTACAATATGGACACGCGCATCTTCAACCTGACGTGGATCTACGACGTCATCCTGGTCGTGGTCCTGGGCGGCATCGGCTTGTCGGGCGGGCGCGGCGGCGTCCTCAACGTGGCGGTCGGCACCCTGCTGATCGGCACGATCGTCAACGGCATGACGATCATGAACGTCTCGTTCGAGGCGCAAAACCTCGTCAAGGGCATGGTTCTGCTTGCGGCTCTGTCGCTCGACAGCATCGTCAACCCCCGCAACGAGGAAACGGCCCAGCAGGGCGACATCTAGACTTTGCCCGTGTCGGCGACGCTGGCCCGGTGGACGCTTAAAACAACAAAATAGGAGGAACCATGTCTCTTCGCTCGACACTTGCCGCAGCAACCTTGGCCGCCACTCTGGCGACGACGGGCTTGGCCCACGCGCAAAACAGCATGGATGACCCGGCGCGCGACGGATACTACAACGCGCTGAAGGGGAAGCGCGTCGTCTTCGTGCCCGTCTTTATGGGGCTCGACCTCACCGAGGGCTGGTCGAAGATGATGGCCAAGCAGGCCGCAGCCCTCGGCTACAAGTACGAGGTCCGCAACTCGAACTTCAACACCGCCGCCGGCGCCCAGACGCTGACGTCGCTGATCACCGAGAAGCCGGACGTCATCGTGGTGCAGAACCCGGACGTCCAGTCCTACGCCAAGCTGCTGGCGCGCGCCGAGCAGGAGGGCATCCACGTCGTCCAGCTCAACATGAAGACCAACGTGCTGACGACAGGCTTCGTGGGCGCCGACGTGGTCAAGCTGGGCGAGACCCAGGCCAACGCGGTCGCGGCCAAATGCGGCGCCGGCACATCCGGCAAGGTCCTGATCCTGGAAGGGCCGCCCACGAGCCCCTTCTCGGCCTACATGCTCAAGGGTTACCAGAACATCCTCGACAAGTTGCCGGGCATTCACGTCGTCGCCACGCAATCGACCGGCGACTATGAATCTGCGAAAGCCAAGTCGATCACCCAGGTCGTTCTCCAGCAGAACCCCGACCTCTGCGGCGTCCTCGGCGTGTGGGACAACACCGACATCGGCACGGCCGCCGCCATCAAGGAAGCCGGCAAGAGCGACCAGGTGTTCGTGTCCACGTCCGGCGGGGGCGGCGAACTGGCGTGCCGCGGCATCAAGGAGGGGATGTGGCAGCACTACGTGA
>JAABUQ010011563.1_pt1 | contig 11234 bp, 11 predicted proteins | sample 5560001 | NCBI WGS metagenome assembly JAABUQ01 (sample SAMN10711888, study PRJNA513371) | rock metagenome | isolation source: Antarctica rocks | place: Antarctica: Victoria Land, Finger Mt nord | collected 2015-12-18
TAATTGGGTGGGCTTGCGCCGAAGCAAGAATTAGCCCTATTATGCCCGTGGAATTTGACCTTGATCAGATGCGGCGTAAGGGATTGGTCCGATAGGAGAAGGATAGTGTTGTAATTTGACACTTTGCTGTAATTTGTGACTTTGCATTGCAGCAGATTGTAACTTTGCATTGCAGCAACCATTTTCTCTACAACTTTGCATTGCAGCAGATTGTAACTTTGCATTGCAGCAACAGGATTCACTCCAGAAATGTGACCAAAACGAGGCGGAAGAAAACCGCTGTAAAATACCAATCTTCACAGGGAACATCGCCTAGCGATGACTATATATAGAATTGCTTCTCTAACCCATAAGCACTTTCTGACGAGCATACACTCTTGAGAATAGAACACCTTCTACAGACGCATTTTTACGACTTGCAAGATGTGCGACTGATATGCTACACTCTCTAGAGAAACCTCTCGCATCTCTAGAGAGTGTAGAGCATTCTCACCACATATGAGATGGGGAAGGGTTACAAGAGAGACAATCGCGACTAGGCGTTTGAAGTTGGGCAAAAGGGAAAATCATTGGGTTCGTTCTGCTTGCGGCAGCAAGAGAGACAATCGCGACTAGGCGTTTGAAGGAGCCCTATCATGCCCGTCGAATTCGACCTGCATGAGATTTTCGGAGAACAATCGCGACCAGGCATTCATCCCTCGTATGATTTTCACAAGAAGTGAGGGAGGCTCTGAGACCCAGAGCCTCCCTCACTTCTTGTGAAAATCGCTCAAGAAATACCACGTCACCTCTTCCATCACTCCTTGCAGTTATGGAAATGGTGAGCGCACCAGCAGTGTACTTCGGCTACTCTGCCTGACCACCTGTAACGGCCACACATAGATATCCCACTTCAGAGCATTGCTCGCTGTCTCCGAAGGGCCATCACGTTCTTGTGGAACAACGTCCTGCCACGAAAGGTGGGGATTCCGGAACTCGGAAAGGATACAGGAAAAGAAGGGCTGGAGTGAGGCAGAACTGCTCACGTCCTGCAAAGGCAGGACGCATTCGTTTTCTACAGGAGCGTCCGCACTGATCGCGAGACATGTTGCGAACGAACTTGCCTGACCCCAATATCCAATACTTTTGAACAGGAGATGCCACGTTTCCCCCTCTTCCACAGGAAGCTCCATGTACAGCATCATTGAGTCCTCTGCATGTGCCATCTCACGATAGATGACTGACTCTCCGAGGAAGACTGATCCATCTTTCTCTGTTGCCTTATATGCACGAAGAACTTGTTCCGAGAAGGCTACCTGCTTAGGTGGACGTATAGAGAGACGCGCCACACTGAGCCACGGAAACAGCGTCTGACGACACACTTCATGCCCAAAGAGTTCAATTCCGACTCGAAGAAGGGCAAGACGCACGGTTGCCGGTCCTGGTGCCGGAGAAATGAGCGCACTGGCAGGACTGCTCAGTGGAAGACGACAGGAGTAGGTTGAGGGAAAATGGTACTCAGCCGCAAACCAACGGAGTGTCCCCGTGCTCATGCTTTTTCTCCTTGTGGCTGCTGCAAAGGAGAGATATACGATGCTGGAAACGAGGGGAGAGAGGTCGTGATGAGTTTCTCCATGATGGTTGAGAACCCATCGACCGTTTCAAACGAGTACACATCACAAGCAGCATTTTGCATGGCTTGCAGCCGCGCCACGAAATCTTCTACCAGCCCAGAGTACATTGGCGCACGTCCAACCGTCTTTTTCACCACAACCGCTCCTCGCAAGCCGATAAGATGTGGGAGCATTGTCGCCGTCATTGCGCCTTCGGGACTGAGCAAGGTGTCACGCAGAGTCGAAAGGATGGCAACATGACGGATTCGACGTTGCGTCTCATCAGCAATGACAACCTGCCACTTGTCCGTATCAACTCCTATTCCCACCGCTCTATAGCGGATCGACAACGCATACTCGCCCGAACGCGTTGGCATTTTCATCAGCATCTGTCCCTCGTCTTTGGAGTCGCCAATACGAGTAAAGAGGTGCATTGTTTCCGCTGAACGTCCGGGCAGCCCAAGTGCAAAGGAAAATTCCACGAGGCTGTGCTTCGTCGCCTTCTTGCGCGTTTCTGTTCCCTGCTGACTATTCGCGTTTTTGGCCGTCACCAGGAATCCATGGGCATCACACAGTCCACATTCTTGAAGAATGCGCTCAATCGAGATGTTTTTGTATTCAGGTCGGTCGGTCAGGGCTGCAATACGACGACCATCACGTCTTTGGCAGGCAGGGCAGAGTGACACACCCGAGAAGGCAAGGTATTCGGCCAATAGGGTTGCATGATGGTGCTTGGCAATACTGCCACTGCATGCATCTGTTTCGCTTCCATCGGCAAGTAACTGTCGTCGAGGCATCATTTTGTTTGAGCCATTTGTGCCTGCATTACTCAGGCTATGAGCTAGCCACGTCACCCGTGCATTGATTGAGAGATCATAGACAGGAAGTATTTCTTGTTCTTGACGCATGTTTTCCTCTTTCCCACTCCTCTGCGAAGGAAGACATACCTGACTACCCTCTGCAGAGGAGTTCTTTTCGTGCATCCAGTGGTATACGAGCTCTCATGTATGAATTTCTCGCTCATGTGTGTCATCCCTCGACCCCATCTCCTCTGCCTTGGGGGGATGGTGTAGTGTTGAGAGAAGTCTGAGCACAGCTGCAATCGTCTGAGCACTGTAGAGCTCCTCATCTTCAAGCAAGAGTTTGAGATCATCGTCTGACGGAGTAATCAGAAAGTAGGTTTTCGCATCCAGCACTTCACAGATCTCCATGAGACGTGTCAAGATGTCGAACAACTGATCTCGTGTCCGAACGGATGCAAGTTCTTCTAGCAGTTCACGAACATTCGAGGACGTGGAGGCTTGTTTGAGTTGGCGAAGAGCATGTCCAAAGCGGAGTGTTCCTTCTTTTTGTTCAAGAATGCGACTAAGTGGGGACCGTGATGCACTTTCCATGATTTGTACTACCTCTCGTACTTCATCAACACTATACAGACGCAGATAGTCCTGGTCCTTCTGGGGATTTCTCTCAAGTTCTGCCTGAGCAACATCAAAGAGATGTATCTCCCAACTCCCTGCTTGACAAGCAAGAAGTGCTTCAACGAGTGCATGACGCTCATAGAGACACTCTTTTTGTGGGCGCGAAAGCACCCATTGCCAGGAGCGAAGGAGAGATATTCCTACAGAGTGTTTCAGAGATAGAAGCCAAGAGAGTTCCAGCGTTCCACGTGAGCGAGAAATGGCAGGTTGTTTGCCCTGTGCTTGCAGAATCTGGAAGGTCAGTCCCCTTACCCGTCCTTCATGAAGCGTCTTCTGTGTTGCCAATCCAAGCCACTGCATGACCAACGCCACTTCTGGTCCATCGTCCGTCGGTGTGTGGTCGGAACACAGATCGCGTACTCACTCTCTCAATACTGCTTTCTGCTACAAGAGGAAGCGTATACGCAATGAGGTTTCCAGCAACTGGTTGAGCACGTAAGAAGCGCATTGCCCCAATATATGCCAGTACCGTCGCAAAGCGCGTTCCAGAGATGGTCATATTGCTTTTTTGTGTAATGCGTCCATCACTCTGCGGCTGACGAGAGGCATAGCTGAGCGATGGGTCCAGGGTCATGGGAGCGGTGATGGTCCCATACCGCTTTGTCACAGGAAGTGGATGGCATGGCTGCAGCGGATCGTACCCATCAAGGACTTCTTCCAACCAACGTGAGGGATGACCTGCTTGTTGCTGTATCCACCCTTTCCAGGTGACACAGATTCTCTCGACCTTGAGAAGGAGCACGTTCAACAACAGAGGGGTCACTCCTCTGTCTATACACAAGTGACCAGACGGAACACTCACGTACTCCTTGTGAGTTTGTGAACAGAGCGGCAAGCAGTCCATCCAAATTTGCCATAGCAAGCGAGGCAGACCCTCTGGAAGGATGTTGCTCAGAGAGATGCAAGACCTCTTTGGACTCTGGGAGAAGAAATATTTCATCGAGGACATCCAGGGATGTGGAAGGAAGCGTAGAACACAGACTCGTGAGGCGATAGGAACATCCTTCATCACGCACATGAACTGGAGCCTGTATTGCATGTGTCACGACCACTCCAAGACCATACGCATGCAGCATATCAAACATCTCGGCTCCCATTTTGACAACACGCCAGTCCATAAGCACTACCTTCCTTTCTCTACGATCTGCGTCACACCCCAGCCTCTTTCCGTCCAAACTCCCGTCCCAACAAAGACTGCGAAGTGACCTGCAACAGGCTCGGAAGCCCTACAAGAAGAATGGGACAGCCCGTTCTATCAAGAAGGTCACGCACCGCCTCAAAACTATCGTCGTTGAGACGATCCGCTTCGTCGAAAATGATGAGGCGCAGATCGTAGCGTCTCATCACGATAGCCACCTCTTCTGCAAGGAGCGAACCATTGTCTCCACTTTTAGGTCGCTCGCCCAACTGTTTCAAAATCTTCATCAAAACGGATCTTGAGGTGGCGCGAATCGGAACTTTTACTTTGATCGTGACAGGCAATATCCCTTGAAAGCGAGCTTCAATGACATCCTGACAGTACTGCGCTGCAATCGTTTTCCCTTCACCCGCCCAGGCAATCACGACCCCAATCGTGGGATACAACCGCTTTGGGTCGGTGAGCAAATCCATGAACGTTTGCAGGTCCTTGACATTACTCGTTTGAATGGGCAACTGCCCTTCTGGTAATTGATCTTCATCATAGTCGTTTTGCATGTCTCTATTCCTCTTTCTCGCATGCAAGGCTTACGCTTGCTCTGCATCGTAATGCGCTCGTAGGACATTGAAGAGATCAGGTGGAGGTGCGTGCCTGGAGTTCTGCCTTCCTTGAGGCTCTTCTTTTGGTGTTACCTGTTGAGGCTGTGCAGGTGCAGAAGGTAGATCATGGGTCGCTTCCTCGCTGGCTAACGTGGACTGATCCCCCTTTTTTGTCTGCTCCTGCTGATGTTTGGCAATTTCCGCATCTGCGTTGATGACGGAATCACGTGCTTCGTGAATACGCTGCCTGATCTGCTGTCGTTGCTCCTGTTGTGCCGTGCGAACCTCTTCTGCTGTCACCGCTTTGCCTTTCTCTGAATCTGCCGCAGTGGCTGTACAGACCCATCGGTCCTCGTAATACACCTCGATCTCGTCAGGCGCAGCATAGGAGGGCGTTGCACGAGTGAGCACATGTTTTCCTATCACAGTCCCAAGCTCCCGATTCCAGTAAAGTCGCTTCCTATACTGGACACCTAGTTTGCTAACTTCACGCCCTTCTGCCTTGGTGAGCAATGCGTCTAACCGCCGAACGTCTATCGGCTCAGCATAGCAGTTTTCCACCCAGTATTGGAGTGGTGTACACATATTCAACTGACTATGCACCTCGTGATGGTACTTCTGAATGTACTCACATAGTTTTGCCTCCAGTTCCGCAATGGTATACTTCGCTTTCACGTGCGGGTTCCGCTTGGTGTCATCCGAGTCAACATAGCCATCTAAACTGGACCAGAGCCGTGTGTTGAGCGTGCCAAAGGTACGTTCTACTTTGCCTTTTTGTTGTGGTTGATGTCGAATACACGGACGAAGGATGATATGAAGTTCCTGCGTAATATGTTGAATATGGTGGGAAAGCAACTCCTTACCATTGTCAACAAGGATGATGTCTGGTACCCCTCCATAGGGTTTCCCTGGATAGATAAGGATAGCCTCACGAATGGCTGCAGCAACGGTATACTGATCAGGTCGATCATACGAAAAAATGGCTGCCATAATCAACCGAGAGCGTCGTTCTATGACCAACGTGAGCCAGGGCCGGACCTCTCCACTCTTTTTCTGGTATTTCTTCGGGCGTCTATCTATCGCCAAGACATCGACCAGCGTATGGTCAATTTCGAGGACCATTTGCGGGTTTCTCGCGTCTGCAGGAGCCATGGTGTAGGTAATGGCGTACTTATTCTTAAACTCCTTCTCTCGCCCTTCTGAAAGCAGCTTGTCTGGGTCAGCAATGCTTGCACAGACCATTCGGACTTGCCATTCACTCGGTTCTGGCTCTCCAAGCAGACGGGCACGCATACATGCTTCATGGTGAATAGTTCGTACCCGGAGCCGTTTTCGGCGCATCAGTCGAAGACCCAGAACAATTTTTCTCATACGAGGACTGATTCCATGAGAGGACCCCCTATCACTCCGCATCTTAGGAGCAAGTCCAGCAAGTCCGTGGAGACGATACTCAGCAACGCGATATCTGCGAAAGATGCGCATATTCGTTCGATCATGCGTATGATCAGAAGGTTCATGTGCAGGACCAAGCGCAAAAATGTGTTCCTTTGTCACGTCGAGCGTATCAGTTAACTCTCCAAGCACTTCAAGCCGCGACACCATGCTGAGTTTTGTGTAAAGACCAGCCTTCTTCAAGAGGATTATTTTAGATGATACTACAGGCATAAGATGTTCCTTTGGAACGAGTTCCTCATTTCATCAAAAGGAGAACGTTATGCCTGTATCCAAGAAAAAGCCTACCACATTGACTTCTGAAGGTTCAACGCAGGAGTCATCGTCACCCGCCCTGCCAGAGCAGGAAGACTTTCGTCAGTATTTACGTCGCCTTGCCGTAAGTGCTATTCAGGTTTTGATCGAGCAAGTGATGCGTGAAGAGCTAGAGCAGTGCATTGGAGCTTCCTGGGGAGAATGCACACCCAACCGCCGAGGCTATCGGAATGGTTCCTCTACTCGTGCTTTAGTGACCTCTACCGGGCGCATCGAGAACCTCAACGTCCCCAGAGATCGGGAAGGAGTCTTTCACAGCCAGGTGTTCGATCGCTACACGCGCTACGAACCGGAGGTAGCCGAAGCGTTGACCGAAATGTTTGTCAGTGGGACCAGCACGCATAAAGTCGGAGAGGTCGCTGCCACCCTGATGGGAGTTGCACCCAGTGCCAGCACGGTGAGTCGCTTGAACCACACGTTGACTGAGCAATATGAAACGTGGCGAGAGCGTCCTCTGCTTCCTCACTACCGCATCCTGTACTTGGATGGTATCCATTTTACGGGTCGGCATGGGACCCAAACCGATTCGACCATCATCTTCACGGCACTTGGCGTGGACCTGGAAGGGAATAAGGATGTGTTGGCATTGCGGGCCTGTGCGGAGGAAGAGAAGACAAAGATGGATGGAGTTGCCTCTTGCAAGACCTGCGCAGCCGTGGTGCCACCCAGATGGATTTGATTGTGACCGATGGACATGAGGGACTCCTCGCTGCCGTTGCTGCTCTCTTTTCAGCGACTCCTCGGCACCGCTGTGTGGTGCATACACAGCGCAATGTGCTTAACGCTATTGCCCATCGTGAGCGCAAAGAGGTCAGCACGGAGGTAGCTGGGATCTTCAAGCAGGAGAGGAAAGAGGATGCGCTGCTCAATTTGGCGGCCTTTCAAGCCAAATATCAGAAACGCTCTCCCGAAGCCATCCGCAGCCTCTGTGAGGATGAAGAGCATCTGCTGACGTTTTATGCGTTCCCACCGGTCATGCATCGCTACATTCGCAGTACCAATGCCATTGAAAGCTTCTTTAGCAATGTGCGGCAACGCACCGATCAGATTGACGCCTTTACGACGGAAACCAGTGGCCTGACCATCGTCTGGGCGGTCATGCAAGACATCCGCTTACCAAAGATTCCGGTCTCCTAAAGGCCAGGCACTGCTTGTTGTCGCTACAGGAACAACCAGCCGGAATGGGTGGTGTAGGAGGAGCTCGTTTTTGCTCACTTCCTTGTGTCACATCAGCAATACTCGACCCTCTTTCCTCGGTTCGGCACAGCCTTTTCTGGCGATGACTTTTACAAAGGGATGATGTATGTGTACATGCTGTGAACCTCTGGTAGCAAATTGATCAGTCTCTTCTCTCTGCTCGCTTGTTCGGCACTCACACCTACACAACTATCGGCATGGTGTCATGTCAAGCGAACGAGTGCCTTGTTGCAAGGAATGGGGGTGAGGGCGGTCCCCAGGCGGCGCGGTTTCTGACTACTCTAGGTAATGTACTCTTCTATAGAAGAGTACATTACCAACAAAGAAAGAGTATCTCTCGTATTCTCTTTCTTTGTTCTAACAGGTGTCTTTGCAAGAAACAGGACGTTGCGTATCAATGCATTGGGGTGCGCCACAGTTTTTTGCAAAAGACTTTGGATGACGTGCCAGAAAGGTACTTTCCCAATCCATTTAGGGATAGAGCTACGGAAGCTGATAGGAAGTGTCTTGTTTTTCGTCATCGTGACCCGGCTATTTACACCACATTGTGTCCTTTCAGGAGAGCGCGATGCCGCTTATGGAGGACATCAACGTCATGAGTGAAAGGTCTCGATGGAGAGGAAACCAAGGAGTGATGATGTTGGGAAACAAGATACTTCCTATCAGCTTCCGTAACTCTCCCCCTACTTGGTTAGCTTATGACCACAGTTGAAGCAATAGTGGAAATCATCAGGACAGTGGGTACCACAGTAGTAACAGGTAAGAGCTTGTTCACTCTCTCTAAGGAGTAAGGCTGCCTCTGGGGGTATTGAGGGAGAAGCTTCAGCAGACTCTTCCTGATGACTGAGTACCTCCTGCATGGTTTGAGTACGTACCTTCTCTATATCGACCCCTAAACTCCCTAGGATACCTGCAGCGATGCTATTATTTTCACGAACTATTCCTAGTAAGAGATGTTCTGGGCCAACAGAATGATGGTTCAGACGACGTGCTTCCTCAAAAGCAAGTTCTACTATTCTTTTTGCCTGCGGACTTAGGCTTCTCCTGATAAGGACGGGGGAGCCTTTCATCGTAAATTCAATAGCATGACGAAGTTGATTCAGTTCAACACCCAGATGCCTCAAAACGCTGCTAGCAACATCTTCATCACTCTGTAAAAGTCCAAGCAGGAGATGTTCTGGTCCGGTGTAATTGTGCTGAAAGCGATGAGCTTCCTCCTGAGCCAGACTCAAGACCTTTTCAGCCTGCTCTGTGAACTCACCTAATCTCTTCCTGTCGTTCATCTCTCGTCACTCTCTTTCAGAACAGGGATGGACTTCACCCCTCTACTAAGCTCTGTACTTTAGTATACACTATTGATGAAGGGTGCGAGTAGGCCCAGTGCTACGTAAGGCACTATCAGGGGCGGAGGAGCGAACATTGCAGAAACACCACAGTTTATGTTCTTTTCAGGCGTTTTTACTTGATGGTCAAGGGCTGGGGGTGCGCCACAGTTTTTTGCAAAAGACTTTGGATGACATACCAGAGAGGTACTTTCCCAATCCCTGTACGAGGAGAGCCTCACTCAGCTCTGCTGCGACCTCTCAACATGGGCAGATCACTCACTCTGTGAGAGGAAGACTTCTTTTGGTTCCTCTCGATGCCGCTTGAGAGAGGATATCCATTGTGTCTCTCGCTTACGGTACGCATTGATACGACAGCGATCAGAGCAGTAGTGTCTGATGCGGCCGCCTCGATTTGATTGCACCAGGGAGTTGCCGCAGATGCACGCCACCGCGCTCATCTCGACTTTGGTTTGAGGAGAAAAATGCGGTTCACGTGGTGAGGTATCTCGATGAGGGACTCGTCCCTTTGGACGATGAGCAGAAGCACGAGAGAAACCGAATCGTCTTGCAGGAGGGGCAGGGGGAACGTCTATCCCTGGGGGAGGCAGAGACGGAGGCGGTATTCCTTCACCTGAAGCAGGAGATGAGGAAGGATTGTTCTCAGCAAGCAACGATGCTGTTCGCAGCTTTCCCCGCTCCTTGCGACCAAGCAATTGCTGCTGCCGATGCTCTTGGAGAGCTTTGTGCCACATTTCCTGCCATCGGTCATTACAGACCGCATTGCGTAACGCGAGCATGGGATTGATATGGGTGCGCGCCCAATGCATCCCCGTTCCTTTGAGACGTGCTTCGACCACGTTTTTATTCGCGCTCTCTACCATCCCGGAACCCAGAGGCCAGCCCTGGTGTTGAAACTGAGGATACTGCATCAACGCCTCTCGTTTGCGTAGGTACCCCAGGTGGCAACTTTCGCCTTCTTGTTGGGCCGAAAGACGCACGTGCCGATCAGCCAGCCGCAGGAGAGGACGTGGACCTCGATGCTTGAGAATATGCAAACAGCGTTCCAGCATCTGTGGTGGAAACAGTACATTCCCTTTCTCGAAGCCTTCCAGCAAGAGGCTGACATGTTCTGCTGCATGTGGAAAATCCAAGATACGCACTGCATCTGGTCGATACCTCTCGGTCAGCGTTTGACACCAATCGGCTCCGTCCGTCACGGCACAGACCTGCTTTGCCTCCCTCATCTGGCGGCGTCGCATCTCCACTTCTGCCAGATCGATGAAGCTCGACGCATCAGCTAAGCGTGAAAAATACGAAAGCTTGCCCACATGAATCTCTCGTTCTTGCTGAGCGTTGAGCTTTTCTTGTGGTTCGCCAATGGCGAGGGTGCGGACTTCTGCCCATTGTTTCTGAACCAGAGAGACCATTGCTCCATCAGAACTGATGACGCGCCGATGCGGTGCCTGCTCCTTGTTTGCTTCGTGTGAACAAGGGACATCGACGTCTGCTGTTTGCGCGGCTTGCATGCAGGCTCCCATATACTCTGTCCGTTGGCGCGCTGTCTCCTCGTTGGTCTGTACCGAGAGGATCACTCCAAGCATCTCTGCTGCTTTGTCGAATGGCATGAAGCAGGCTAAGTGGATGAGGTGTTCCTGTTGGCGCGGGGCGAGATTGCCCGGCAGTAATCCTAACTCCTCATCCAGGGGGAAAAAACCCGCCTCTACAGTTGGGGCACGTCCCGTACGTCCTGTTCAGCGTCACACTCTCCCCGCCGTTTCCTTGCACGATCCGCGTGTGTTTGCCTCGTGCTTGCAAAGGCACGGTACAGTGAGGACAGAGTGCTGCATCACTCCCTGACCCTCTTCCCCACTCCCGGCTTGGACTTTCTGAGGCAACAGCTTGCAGAAGTCGTGCTTCCAAGTGCATCATCCGTTTGTGGACTTCATCTTCGATCTCCACATACGTTGCTCGGGGATGCGCTCGTCGCCACTCTTTCACATCCATCAGGATTTGGGTACTCATCTGTTGCAGGGGCTGGTCGTCCATCTCGTTTCTCCTTCTTCGCGTCCCAACAGGTGTATCTTACCACCTTCCTTTTGGTTCTATGTTCCCGTTGCAAAAAACTGTGGCGCACCCCA
>JAABUQ010011564.1_pt1 | contig 11234 bp, 12 predicted proteins | sample 5560001 | NCBI WGS metagenome assembly JAABUQ01 (sample SAMN10711888, study PRJNA513371) | rock metagenome | isolation source: Antarctica rocks | place: Antarctica: Victoria Land, Finger Mt nord | collected 2015-12-18
GAGCGAGGATGGTTTTAACCATTTGCTTTATCTCCGGCTTGCTTGGATCAATCAACGCTTTGATCCCTTATTTGGAGCCCAACCATCAGTGCCTATCTTATACTCCCCCAAACGCTGAATACGCCCAAGGCTTCCCGACCGTTCTCGCGTCCGTAGCCACTCATTTTGTAACCACCAAACGGACTCGATGGATCGAAGTGCCCCCAGGTATTGATCCAAACCGTCCCTGCCTTCAAACGTGCTGCTACCCGGTGCGCCTTTTTGATGTCGCGCGTATGCAGCCCAGAAACGAGTCCGTATTGGTTGCTGTTGGCAATGCGGATGGCATCATCCACATCATCGAAGGGAATCACTGAAAGAATTGGACCAAAGGTTTCTTCGCGGGCGATCGTCATCTCACTATTCACGTCGGCAAAAACAGTCGGCTCCACAAAGTAGCCTTTGCCTGTACCAATGTCTACCGCTTTGCCACCTGCGACCAGGCGGGCTCCATCTTGTTTGCCAACTTCCATGTACCGCAGCACGTTGTCGTACTCGCTCTGATTGGCGATTGGTCCCATCTGACTTTCCGGATCAAGCGGATCACCGACTTTGGTTTGCTTCGCCCGTTCCACGACGCGCTCAAGCACCTCGTCATACACTGATCGCTCGATCAACATGCGTGACCCGGCATAGCAAATTTCACCCTTGTTGTAGAACATGCCATAGTAAGCGGTTTCGGCTGCCGCATCTAAATCTGCATCGGCAAAAATGATGTTGGCAGACTTACCGCCCAACTCCATCGTCAGATGTTTTACCGTATCCGCCGAGTCTTTAATCACCCGAATTCCACTGGCTGTAGACCCTGTAATTGCCACCTTGTGAACATCGGGATGAGTTGAGAGCGTATGCCCAACGGTGCTTCCGGGTCCTGGAACCAGGTTAAACACCCCATCTGGAACGCCTGCTTCCTGCATGATTTCTGCCACCTTGAGGGCAGAGAGCGGTGTAGAGGAAGCAGGCTTATGGACGATCGTATTGCCTGCAGCGAGTGCCGGTGCGAATTTGTGCACCGAGAGAATCAACGGAAAATTAAATGGAGTAATGGCAGCCACGACACCCAATGGCTCCCGTAAGGTGTAGGTGTGCAATCCCTTGGTCGTTTGTTTAACCGATCCTTCAATCTTGCTTGCCCAGCCTGCGAAGTAGTGAAACACATTCGCCAAGTGGGGAATATCGATCGCCATGCTGTCGGTAAACAGCCGACCCATTTCCTTTGCCTGCAAGAATGCCAGTTCCTCGCCGTACTTGTGGAATAAGTCACCCACTCGCCACAGGATTTCACCGCGCTCGTGACCACTGATTTGTCCCCAGGGACTCTCTGTGCATTGAGCGGTATGAGCAGCAGCAATCGCGGCTTCAGTGTCTTCTTTTGTGCCTTCAGCAATTTGAGCGATCACCTCCTCTGTGGTTGGATCGATTACATCAAACGTTTTGCCACTGGCAGAATCGTGCCATTGTCCGTTGATCAGCAGTTTGCCCGGTTTGATCTGAAAATTGGGACGTATGGCAGATACTGCGCTGCTTTGTAAAGCAGCAGGACTGGCAGAATCAGTACAGGTTCGCATGAAAATCTCCTGTAAACTTTTCTAGATTAGCTTGCAAAAGCCGCTTTAAAAAGTAGTACCACGAGCCCTCAATTATTACCAAATAGTCCCTAATGAAATTATGACTGTAGTAGAGAAAAAATACGGCTGCCCAGTGGAAGTCACAGTGGAAGCGATCGGTGGCAAGTGGAAGTCCACCATTTTGTGGTGGCTCAGACAGAGCGCTAAGCGTCCGGGCGAACTGATGCAGCTGATTCCAGGAATCACTCAAAAAGTGTTAACTAGACAGTTGCGCGAGTTAGAAGCGGATGGGTTGATCAATCGAGCGTCCTACCGGGAAACACCCCCACGAGTTGAATACTCCCTGACTCCTCAAGGGGAAACGCTGAATGTGATTACACAATTGATGTGTGATTGGGGCAAAGCCAAATTACCAGGTTTTCAGTTTGGTTTAGTCGATTTGGATGGCTTACACATTCTAGTTGTGGCCGATGACCTTGATACCCACGAGCAATTGCGGATTGAACTTGGAGTCATTCGGGGGGCACAAGTAATGGCTGTAGCGGTAGCGATGATGCTTGAACAGCCAGGGCAGTTTCAACCCAATGCTGTAGTGGTTAATTTTGAAATATCTGGTGAAGACTTGAGTGGGCTGCTCCGGCAGATTCAACGATTTGAGGCAGAGCAAGAGAATCCCATTTCTGTAATTGCCCTAACTGATTTAGAAAATCGGAGTCGAGCGTTTGCTCAAGGGTTTCGAGTGGTGCTGACAAAGCCCGTTGAGCCCGCAGAACTGGCAGCGGCGATCGCCAGTTTCACTGGACGATTAGGATAAATCGTTGACAGGATAAGCAGCAAATTCAACAGTAATATAGGGGTGAGGGGGTAGTGGTAAATATGTAGTGATCGCTAGCTCAAGCCTGTAAGCAGGCATTGTAGTGGTGGATGAAATACCAAATAGCACCAATATGATTTTCTAGCGTTTTTGAGAAAGACAGAGTTGAGCGAACTAGACGAGAAATTCTTTGACGCATAGTATTATTAAAGCGCTCAATATGACTGGTCTTGCCACTCTCTTTTCCCACTGACCGGTGACATTTTTTCGGGATAACGTTTTCATAGGATACCCAAAAATCTGTGTAACAAATGGCGTATTGAAGATAAACGGATGGCAGAGAGTTCCATAATCCTCTGGCTCCTTGTTTGCTACGATCACCGACGAAAACTCCCACAATTTCTCTGGTTTTTCTATCCATTGCAAGCCTTATCCATCGCTGATTTCCCTTGCTATCTACAAATGACCAAGCTACGCGCAGAGCGCATGCTACGCAAACATCACATTCAAGAGTCAATTTTCCCTTTGGCTTTGCTGAAACCTTTAGCTGTTGGGAAACGTGAGCATATTTATCATTGACATATTTTTGGAGCCAAGTTTCTGAAACTTGAGTAGCAGGCCTAAAGGTAGCGTAGCTGTCATGAGCCGCCACGCAATCCTTGAAATCAGCTTGATGTAAAGCTTTTAGAAAAATTTTGAATTGCCTGAATTGGGATATTTAGACTTTAGAAAATTTTTCTTGAAACCTTTAACCTGTGAAGGCTTTAGCTTTTGCATGGCGGATTGTAGCAGCTACGCTACCTTTGGACCCACTGGCAGAGGCTCATCCAGAGGCGAGCGCCTCTACACCGGCGGCATCTCTGACGAGCAAACCAGGACTAGCTGACCTACCGGCAGCGCTAGTGCAGTCGCCAAAGGATGAACCGCTTAAGGTAGGCTCGCGCGTGCTCTGGAACAACTGCCCAGCCCACTGTGCCAGCTGGAACCCATTCACGATCAGCAATATCATTGGTGATAAGGCGTGGCTGGATGTTTACGAAAAGCCGGTGCCGCTGTCGGAGCTGAAACGAGCACCCTAGTCAGCCCTGATGCTTTTGGGTGAGCCGCGCCGGGAGAGTGTGTCACTGAGCAAATGACTTGTCGGAAGGAGCGAACTCAAAACTCAAATTTTGATGACTGACGCTTCACGCGCCGCGGCGCTTAAACCACGTCAAATCTGGAGCCAAGCTGATGAACAATTCAACAACAACTTTATTAGAAGATTATTTTGAGTTTTTATCCGACGATGACATCCGCATTAAAGGACATCGCATCGGCATTGATGACTTAATCGATTACTATCTACAAGGATATTCGCCAGAGCAAATTCTGGCAGAATTGCCCAGCCTGAATCTAGAGAAGATCCACGCGACCATTACCTACTACCTGCATAATCGTGCTGAAGTAGACGCTTATATGGCACGATTGGCTGCGTGGCGCTCTCAACGCTATCAGGAATCTCTGGCTCGTGAACCTGCACCTGTCGTAAAGCGGCTCAGAGCCAGAAGAGCAAAGCTCGCCGAATCGCAATTAGCCGAAGAGTGAAGGTACGTTTCTTGCTGGATGAGAATTTGCCACCCCGACTCAAGGTAGCTATCTTGCGCTTGAATCCGGCAATCGATGTCCTGCGGGTAGGCGATCCAGAGACGCCGCCTCTAGGAACTCTCGATCCCGAAATCCTGCGTTACCTGGAACGCTCTCAACGGCTATTAGTCACCAACAATCGCACAAGTATGCCACAGCATCTGGAAGCACATTGGGCTACCAATGGGCGGATTTGGGGACTGTTTTGGTTACGACCATCGGCAAAGATAAGTTCCTGTGCCGAAGAACTTTATACGATTTGGGAAACGAGTGAGGCGCAAGAGTGGATAGATATATTGGATTGGATTCCGTTTTAGAGGCAATGATCTTCTTAACTGTAAGAGCCAGCAAACATAACTACCCAAACCTGCAAACAAGCTCCTTCTCAACCAGGATTATTTGTAACTAGACCAGTACGTTTAACCAGGATTAATTGCCACGGAACCAGGATTAACTGCAACCAGCCAGCAATCATCCTCTTCAACCAGAGTTAATTGCAACTAGCCAAAAGACCCATCTGGCTTTGGTTGACGAGTCTTGGTCAAAAAAGTCAAGAAAGCCGTACCAAGCGGCGTCTGTTAACTTTGAAACCAAGACTTGCTTTCTTAATTCAGAAACTGAGGAGCTACGGCTATTTGAGCTTCTTCCTGCCGCTGTTAAGAAAACCACCGTTTTCTTGACTGTTAGTTGGGATATATCTATCCTAAACCGAGTTCTCACACATCTCGCCTTATAATGACGGGGCTGACGGCTGCTGATGCTGCACGAGGTTTTGGATGTGAGCGATTAGGCTCGAAACGGCATCTCCAAGAGATAGTTGGGTTGTGCAAATGAGCGGTAAATTGAGTGCATCGGCCTGACCACGGAGGTAAGCGGCCCAACAGTCCATTTCGGCGTTCGCGAGTTCTGGTTGGGCACGAGGTCCCCGGAGGCGTGCATGGCGCTCGGCGTGGCGACAATTGATTAGGACAATCTGCGCTCGTCGTGCCCCAAAACGCTCACACGCCACTCGGACATCACTCGGTCGTAACTGTCCGTCAAGCACCGCCACCTGAACCGAGTCCTCATTGCGTAGCAGCCGAGCGAGCCAGTGATTGAGAGCAGCGGTCTGCCACTGTCCCGGACCACCGAAGCGACTTACCATCTCCTCATGCGATGGGACACCGATGGAATCGAAGTAGTAGCAGCCCACACCAGGAATACCGCTCGCTTCCACCCCGCGCACGAGCGTAGTTTTCCCAGCGCCGGATGCACCTGTGACCACAAGCAATGCTGGCTGGCTGCTCATTCTGTCATTCTCTTAAGTGGTTAGAGTCGATGTCAGGCTTTCCCTTACACCACTCTAATCACCTAATTGCATTTAATCCTGGCTGAGATTTGTTTTCCAGGAACCTTGTCGGGGTATTTTTGTTGAGCAAGCTGCTATCCTGTCTTAGAAGACAAAGTGTACGAGTGCGCTTTGAAAGCAGTAATTGCTGAAGTTGCAGACGAGGGAGCTGAGACAAACCTCTTCGTCCACCATCTACAGCAATCTAATTTGCCTGGACAATCACCATCACAAGCACTCCAGCTTAGGGAAATGGAGAACTGATGTTATCTCCTATTTACCAGACAAATTAGTAGAGCGATTGGGTAGAGCCCACGCTGTGCGAACGCCACAACTTACTGGAGGGAGAGTAGCGAATACCCTCTTTTTCCAAACAGCTTTCACTCACTTTGACTCCCACCAGAGTCTGACTAACAGTTTTTCCAATTGAAGACAAAACAGCTGGAGAACCCCAACAAACATATGGAACTGATAGCCGAATTTCCAACCACCAAGCTTGAATCTCCAAAAGAGTACGTGATTGACAGGGACAAACTCATGCGGCTACGCAAGTTCAAACTGATCCAAGAGCGCTTCTACGTCTACCTGGCACTCAAGCTCTCCTACGACACTTCAGAGCCAAGCATTGATATCGCCTAGCTCTGTGAGCACTGGGACATCAAGGAAGCGGAGTTCACAACAGCACTGGCCCAGCTTCAGAAGAAAGGCGCATTGCAACCAGTGGCGCGACAGCTCACATTGCAGTTGTTTTAAGCTTAGGAGTGTTACTGATGAAACTAAGCGCATTCCTGCGGGAGCTAGGTCAACCAGTCGCCTACTATCCCAAACTCGCTCAAGTGACTGGTGGAGTCCTGGCTAACTTGTTTTTGTGTCAGATGTACTACTGGCAGAGCAAACAGGACGATCCTAACGGTTGGATTTACAAAACTCAAGCCGAGATCGAAGCTGAAACCGAACTGTCCCGTAGAGAACAAGAGACAGCACGGCAGCTTTTACGGCAACGGGATCTGCTCAAAGAACGCTACAAAGGACTACCCCGGCGTTTAGAGTTCTGGCTTGATGAGGATGAGTTGGAGAACCGCTGGTGTTTCTTCTTGGAATACAAAGCCGAGAAGTTACTGCTAGAAAATAACAAACAAGCCCAGACAAGGCACCGTAACTCTACTCGCAAAGCACCACAAGACTCTAAAGAACTGTCCTCCTATGAACCACCAGAATCTTCGCTCTACAATGATTTATCTGCTACGACTCCTATGAACATTAATGCTTGTCCAGTTACGCCAAACAATAATGCTCAAACCCCGCAGGCAGTAATGGTGGATGTGGACAAACTTGCATGTCGGATTCCCACAGGCAATCCACATACAGAGATTACTACAGAGAATACAAACAGAGACTACAACACGTATCCCCCTAACCCCCCAGAGCGAAGAGAAGGACAGCCTAGTGAGTGGGTGTTGCATCAGAATGTCGAAAAGTCGTTTGAAGTGGAGTCACCAGACAATCTTGCTTGTGAAGATCAGACTCTGGCTAAAACTTTCTGCCTGGAAAGAACAAATCCTGCTGGGGATAATTGTTCCGCCGCCCGTCGAGAAAACAAGAATCGTTATCAGCGGAATCAGCCGGAGTATCCGAAAAATCTGGATGGAAGCGATTGCCTGCCCTGGGACACCAACAAGCGAGGTGTGTTTGACCCAGAGTTTGAGAAGCACATGGCGCGATCGCTGATGCAGTACCCAGCGTACCAAAACCTGATGTTCGGGGAGCTGGTGACCAAGGTCCGCAAGCACATCAGCGCGAGTAGGTATGACCTCAGACGCCGCGACGAGCTACTGATTGAGTGGGAAGCAATGCAAGCTGGTCATACTGCCGATATCTTTTCGTCCTCTACGAGTTCCCTGACAGCCAAAGCTGCTGCCCGTCGCGCCAAGATTGCCCGCGCTTTGAGCATGGAGGTGTCGTGATGATAGACCAACGAGTCTTCTTGGAAGAGATTGGAATTTTGATGGATTGGTTCTAGAAGGACTATGAGGAAGCAACGCTGAGGCGACTGCATCAGCGACTTAGCCAGCACCTATCCACTGAGGAATTTCAGCAAGCAGCGAGCCGAGTTTTCGATACAGCCAGGTTCTTTCCCAGGGTGAATGATTTTGTCAACGCTATCAAGGGCGACCCAGAAACACAAGCCCTAGAGGAGTGGGAGATGTGCGTGAAAGCAGGGGCTAGGGCTGACAGTAGCATTATTGACCAACTGAGCGACGCTGGTCAATTCGCCTTGCGCTCTGTTGGTGGAGTGAGTGGATTGGGGAGAACTAGTGAAGATGAGCTGAGGTGGGCGAAGAAAGAGTTTGTCAGCGCGAGGATCGCTTGGGCACCAGCGGTTGGTCCTACCTTGCTTCCAGCTTCACCAATTTTTGCTCTGCCTCAAGGTGTTGGGACAGAGATGAGTGAGCATGTGCGATCGCTGTCCCGAAAGATGTCACTCAATGGCAGATCCAAGGCATGATGGCATAGCAGATAACTGTCGTCAGGCAAAACATACTTTACCATTGGCGTTGCAATTCGTGCATCGTTTACCTCAAAACCAGAGACAATGCTGTGAGAAATTGGAAGCGTAGCATTCCTTGGCATACGATAATGTTTGTAAGCGCCTGGCAGCCGAATATCCCTCTGCTCTCGTCCAATGGCTGTTGGCTGTGGATGCAGTAGACATCGAGGTGCTGCCGACTGAGTTGAGTCTAGAGCCGATTCGCACTGACGCTGTTTACCTTCTACCTCAGCTCGGTCAAATCCTACATCTAGAGTTTCAGACTGAGCCAAAATCTAACCCACCTGTGCCTTTGCGGATGCTGGATTACTGGGTGAGGCTATACCGACAGCACCGTTGCCCCATCGAGCAGGTGGTCATCTTCCTTAGACCTACAAACTCTGAGATTGTCTTCACTGAACAGTTTGCCGTGGGGAATACAGTGCATCGCTATCGAGTGATACGGATATGGGAGCAAGATCCTGCGCCACTACTAGCTAATCCAGCTCTGCTACCATTGGCAGTCTTGGCGAGGACAGATACGCCCACATATCTACTAGAGCAAGTGGCTGCCAGGGTGGATATGATTGAGGGGAGACAACAAAGGAGCGATATCTCTGCATACACCGAGATATTGGCGGGGTTAAAGTTTAACAAGGACTTGATTCGACGGTTTCTGAGGGAGGAGCTAATGCGGGAATCAGTTATTTATCGAGAAATCCAGCAAGAAGCCAAGCAAGAGGGCAGAGAGGAAGGTAGGCAGGAAGGAGAAGCAACCTTAGTCCTGCGTCTCTTGGCACGTCGGCTGGAGCAGGTGTCTCCAGAGGTGCGATCACAGATTCAGCAGCTTCCTGTTGCACAGTTGGAAGAGTTGGGGGAAGCTTTGCTAGATTTCTCCTCGGCACAAGATTTAACAGATTGGCTACAGGCTCACCAGGTGTGACTGCACGACCAATTTAAAGTCAGTTGTAGCCTCAAAGCTCAAGCTTTGCTATGTCATAGCTAACCCTTGTTTCTGGAGAAGATCTACTACAGTAAGGTCAGAATTAGCATCAGCCACAAGTCATGACGCAAGTTCTAGAAAGACCACCTAGTACACACCCAACTCAACATCCTGGGACTAATTTCTACCTCCTCGCAGTCACTCATTCCCCAACTCTTTACTGGGGAAGTCAAGATTGGAATCAGTCCAAGCTCAGGGCTCAAGCTTTTCCTTCCTATGAGGCGGCTGAAGTGGCACGACCTCAAGCGGTTAAAAAAGTTCCTACCGGCTACACCGTTATCATTTCCTCCCAACTGCTGTCACTCAGTAGAAGGCTACCAACATAAGGCGGGACAGTATATGCTGCAAGAATTTTAGCCTCTGGTTGATTTTGCTATGCAAGCGTCAGCATCTCAGCTCTTTTGCAGGATAATAGTCTGTCCCCTGGTGTCCCGCTTAGCGCTGGTAGCCAAATGAGACTAAATACTACTGGGTCGGGAACACTGCCGAAAATAGCGTAAAACCCGCTCTATCTATGGTTTTTAAGTCAATCCGGTGTCGGTCACAATAGAGATAGATACCAGAGACAACCTGAACGTCTGTGCAACAAACAATAACAGAAAACCCTCTGGCACTGGAGCCAGATCCACGTAAGGCGCGTTTGTGGATGCCCGAGCGCGTACTGTTCACGCCTGCTGCCCTAGAAGAGCCTTGGGGTCAGCAGATTCTGGCATGCGTGCAGGCTCTCGACTTACCCGTTGAGGAATTGCCACGAAACCGCCTAACTGGTTTGCGTGGTGAAGACGACCGCGATACCTACAATATTGCCAAGCGCACCCTAGCGGTTGTGACTGCACCACCAAGCGCCTTCAAGCTCAGCCCGATCCCGCCTTCAGCCGACTGGCAATTTCACCTTGCTCAAGGCTGCCCGGCGCACTGCCAATACTGCTACCTGGCAGGCAGCTTACAAGGTCCGCCAGCGATCCGTGTCTTTGCCAACTTACCGCAAATTCTAGAAAATCTAGGAGCTTACGAGCGCCCAGGCAGTGCTACAACTTTCGAGGTCAGTTGCTACACTGACCCACTGGGCATCGAACATTTAACTGGAAGCCTGGCTGAATGTATCCGCTACTTCGGGACACGCCAGGATGGCTATCTGCGGTGGGTTTCGAAGTTTGATGCGGTGGACAATCTGCTCGACTTGCCACACAACGGTCATACGCGCTGCCGTGTGAGTGTCAACGCTGCGCCAGTCGCCGGTCGATTTGAGGGCGGTACGGCATCGGTGGCGGCGCGGCTTCAGGCTTTGCGGCGGTTGGCGCTGCCGCGCGCGCAGGGCGGTGGTGGCTACTCGGTGGGTTTAGTCATTGCACCTGTTATGTTAATAGACGATTGGTCTACACATTATGGTCGCCTCTTTGACTCAATCAGCGAGACGCTCGATTTCGATTGCGACCTCACCTTCGAGTTGATCTCACACCGCTTTACTCCGGGCTCGAAGGAGGTACTGCTTTCCTGGTACCCCCAAACGAAGCTAGATATGGAGGAGGCGGCGCGTAGTGTCAAGCGTAACAAATTCGGTGGCACGAAGTATGTCTACGACTCCAACATAATGAAGACGCTGCGCTGCTTTTTCGAGCGTGAGATTGCTCGCCGCTTTCCCCAAGCCCGTTTACTCTACTGGACTTGACTATTTTGTGACTAACTCTGGTTGTCTGGACTGCTCCTCCACTTCATCAGGCAACCCCAAAACAGATCTATACAGTTTCACGTACTCCTTAGCAGATTTCTCCCAACTGAAGTCCTGGCTCATGCCCCGCTGCTGCAGCGCCTGCCAGTTTTGCTTGTAATGGTAGCCCTCCCAAGCTCGAACCATGCAGGTGTAAAAGTCCAACGGTTCATAGCGGTCGAAGCAGTAGCCAGTACCTGTATGTTCGCTCGGCTCATGGTGGGAGACAGTATCAACTAAGCCACCTGTCCTTCTAACAATCGGTACTGAGCCATAGCGGAGAGCCAACATTTGGCTAATGCCACAGGGCTCAAACCGACTAGGCATCAAGAAGGCATCGCTACCAGCGTAGATGCGTCGAGACAGGGCGTCGTTATAGAGTATGTAGACTGCCATCCGACCAGGAAATCGGGAGGCCATCTGCCACAGTTGGGTTTCGTAGTAGCGATCGCCCGTTCCCAGCAGCACGAACTGAGCATCCGTATAGGATAGGAACCGCTCCATGATTTGCAACACCAGGTCAATGCCTTTTTGTTCCACTAGCCTGGTTACCATGCCAACTAGGAACGCCTTAGAGTTGACTTCTAAACCAACTTCTTCTTGCAAAGCAATTTTGTTGGCCTTT
>JAABUQ010011565.1_pt1 | contig 11234 bp, 10 predicted proteins | sample 5560001 | NCBI WGS metagenome assembly JAABUQ01 (sample SAMN10711888, study PRJNA513371) | rock metagenome | isolation source: Antarctica rocks | place: Antarctica: Victoria Land, Finger Mt nord | collected 2015-12-18
TAGGGCCAGCAGTACGTGCCGTCAAAGAAACATCTCCTCATGCACATTTGACCCTGCTTGCAAGTCCTGCCGGAGCCACTGCCGCGCCGTTGTTACCGTGGATTGATGATGTGATGGTGTGGCGTCCTATCTGGCAAGATGTGGGCGGAAGGATGGCATTGAATCCTGATCGTGAACGTGAGTTGATCGCTTCGCTTGCTGAACGACATTTTGATGCCACGCTCATCTTTACCTCGTTCAGTCAGACGCCACATACTCCCGCATACGTGTGTTATCTTGCGGGTATTCCATTACGGGCTGGTGAGTCAAATGAATTTGGTGGCAGTACGCTCTCAACACAGCTACAGGGAGCACCAACAGAAATGCATCAGGTCGAGCGTAATCTGCGGCTCGTAGAACAGCTTGGCTTTGTTGCCAGGGACCGCACACTAAAAATCTCGCTTCCCAATGACACAAGAGCCACAATTCCTGCTTTACTAGAAAGTGCTGGCATACAGTCGGACGAGCCGTATATTGTGTTACATCCAGGGGCGAGCGCGAAGGCGCGACGCTATCCCGCCGACCGCTTTGGCAAGGTTGCGGAGCAGTTGCTACAACGTGGCTGGCAAGTGCTGGTCACTGGCGTAGAGCGAGAGGCCGCGCTTCTGCATGAGGTGCAGCGTCAGGCCCCCAACGCACATATGCTTGTGGAAAAAACAACACTTGCTCAATATGCCGCACTGATTGAACGTGCAGGTCTTGTAATTTGTAATGATACGCTGCCAATGCATCTTGCTGACGCGGTACGCACTCCTGAAGTTGTGCTTTTCTCAGGTACAGATTATGAGGAGCAGTGGCGTCCACGTTCTACGCACGCAACGCTTTTGCGCCGTGTGACACCATGCTATCCCTGCTACCTGTTCGAGTGTCCCATAGGTTTACCTTGCCTGGATATTGCACCTGAAGAGGTTGTCGCGGCGGTGGAACGGTTGCTAGGGGTAGGGCGTAATGAATTAGGCCCGTACAGGGGAGATGGGGGGATGCAATGAAACGCATCGCTGTTTTTCGCGCATTGCAACTTGGCGATCTTCTTGTTGCTGTACCAGCATTTCGTGCCTTACGTCGGCGTTTCCCTGATGCCGAAATCACCTTGATTGGTTTGTCGTGGGCCGCTTCTTTTGTGCAACGTTTCAGTTGTTACATAGACCAATTTGTTGAGTTTGTTGGCTATCCTGGTATCGACGAAGTACCTGTTGATGCACAACGTACAGAGCACTTTATCGCTGAACAACGCGCTTACCAGTACGATATCGCGCTACAGATGCATGGTAGCGGACGCACGAGCAACCCTTTTGTGCTTGCCCTCGGTGCTCCTGTCACTGTCGGCTACTACGAAGAGGAAACGCCTGCTGGCTTGACTATTGGTGCGAGGTATCCTCACGATCAGCACGAGATATACCGTAACCTCAATCTTGTTGCGTTGTTGGAACGGATTGATACAGAGGTAGGGACCGATGTATCGCGTCCTCGTCACTATCCACAATGCCAACAGGACGCGATACATCGGTCCCTACAGGGCGTCATTGGCGACGAGGTGTCCATATATACGGATAGGCGTTTGGAATTTCCGCTCTTTGCAAGTGACTACGCGGAGGCTGATGCACTCTTGCGTTCACTACAGCAGGATGGCAAGCGTATCATCGGACTTCATCCAGGTGCGCGTCCACCCGCACGGCGTTGGCCTGTTGCCTACTTCGCGACTGTTGCTGATACGTTAACACAACAGTATAACGCGCAAGTGGTACTGACTGGGGGTCCTAGCGAGGAGCAGACGGTACAAGCAGTTGTAGATGCTATGCATACGTCGGCCTTGTCGTTAGCAGGAAAAACGTCGTTAGGGAGTCTTGCCGCGCTCATCAGTCGGCTTGACCTGTTCATTAGTAATGATACAGGTCCGTCGCATGTTGCTTGCGCCGTAGATTGTCCTAGTGTAACCCTCTTCGGACCTGCGGATGTTCGGCGTTGGGCACCGCTTGATACGCAAAGACATCCTATTGTGCGTCATGCTGTGCGGTGTAGTCCCTGTGGGTACTGGGAGTGTCCTATCGACCATCGCTGTCTGCGTCGGCTCTCCCCCGAAACTGTTCTCACAGTTGCTATGCATACAATACAGAAGGAAAACGTGTATTCATGAAGCGTCTAAAAATTCTTATCTGGCATATTCACGGAAGTTATCTCAACACGCTGGCGCGGCTTGACCACGATTGGTATCTGCCCACGAAGCCTGACCGACCAGAGGGCTATGGTGGACGTGGCGCGACATTCGATCTGCCCGACTATATGCGCGAGGTGTCTGCGGAAGAGGTGCGCAGACTTGACCTTGACTTGATTATCTATCAGACGCCAAAAAATTATAATGAAGACGCGCATGAAATTCTTAGTCCTGAGCAACGTACCCTGCCAAAAATTTATCTTGAACACAACACTCCAAAGCCACATGCAACCGACACGCGTCACCCTATAGATGACCCGAGCGTGTTATTAGTACATGTCACACACTATAACCGTTTGATGTGGGACAACGGAAGAACACCAACCATTGTCATTGAGCACAGCGTCACTATTGACACAACGGCGACCTATCGTGGTACGTTGGAACGTGGCATAACCGTTGTCAACGGTATGCAGAAACGACCGCGTATCACTGGTTATGATCTTTTTCTACAGACACAGGCGATACTGCCGCTTGATGCTGTAGGAATGCAAACGGAGGCACTCGGCGGTCTGGGTGATATCCCATATCGGCACCTGCATCAGCGTCTTGCCGAGTATCGTTTTTTGTTCAGCCCTATCCGTTACACCAGTCTTCCCCTTGCTGTGATTGAAGCCATGACAATTGGTATGCCTGTGGTCGCGCTGGCAACAACTGAACTGCCCACAGTCATCGAGGATGGTAAGAGTGGCTATATTTCCTGTGACCCTGATGTATTAATCGAGCATATGCAGTATTTGCTGACCCATCCACAAGAGGCAAAGACAATGGGTGCTTATGCACAAAGCGTAGCACGAGACCGCTTTGGACTGGACCGCTTTAAACGAGATTGGAATGCCGCCTTCGCGCGGGTCCTCTCTTAACATAAAAAAGGAAAAATAGATGGATAGATTGACACGAATAGCGTTTTTGAGCGAACATGCTAGCCCTGTCGCGCTTTTGGGTGGAGAGGATGCAGGTGGGCAAAATGTGTACGTTGACGAAGTGAGCCGTAACCTCGCGAAGCTTGACTATGCGATTGATGTATTCACACGGCGCGACAATCCTGACGCGCCAGAAGTGATCGAATGGGCGCCGAATGTACGCATTATCAACTTAACTGCTGGACCTGCAACATTTCTGCTAAAAGATGAATTATGGGTGTTTATGCCAGCATTTCGCGACGCCTTCCTCGATTTCGCTGAACGCAACGAGACACGTTACGATCTCATTCATAGTAACTTCTGGATGTCTGGTTGGGTCGCGACTGAGCTACAAAGTCGCTTAAACATTCCGGCTGTACACATCTTTCACGCGATGGGCAAGACCAAGCGTAAACACCAGGGAAGTGTTGACACGAGTCCGCAAGAGCGCATAGATGTCGAGTCGCAGATTATTCGCTCTGTGGAACGCGTGATCGCACAATGTCCAAGCGAGTGGTCAGAACTGGTTGACGATTATGGAGCGGACCCACAACGTGTTGTGATTATCCCTTCCGCGGTCAACACGACGGTATTCCGCCCTTTGGCGCGATCTGAGGCGCGTCAACGTATCGGGTTAGCGCGGGATGCCTTCGTTGTTGTCTACGTTGGTCGCATGTTGCCACGTAAAGATGTGCGTAACGTCGTGCGTGGTGTGGCACAGCTTATACAGGATTGCGCGAATCAGACAGCAACGTATGGCACTGTATTTCCACCGATACGCCTTTTGCTTGTTGGTGGCGAGACAACGGAACCAGACATACATGCTACTCCTGAACTTGGCATCTTGCAGCGACTCGTGACAGAGCTAGGTATCACGGAGCAGGTATCATTCGTGGGCAAACGGCAACAGGACGTGCTACACACGTACTACAGCGCGGGCAATGTCGCTGTAACAACTCCGTGGTATGAGCCATTTGGGTTGACACCATTAGAAGGTATGGCATGTGGACGGCCCGTAATTGGCTCTGCTGTCGGCGGCATCACCTATACCATCGCTGATGGTGAGACAGGTTTTCTTGTACCACCACGTGACCCCCAGGCAGTAGCAGATCGTCTCTACCAGCTTCTTGTAGAGCCAGAACGCTGTATACACATGGGGCAAGCGGCTCGTGTACGTGTCGAGCGCGATTTCACCTGGGGAACCGTTGCGAAACGAACGAGTGAACTCTACGAAACAGTGCTGGCGACACAGAAGGAAAGAGTGTTAACACGACATCCCTCTCTACCTCTACTTGCCGCACTAGATAGTCAACCTATTGGAGAATAAGACTGTGTCAACTGTCGATGTCCTTATTCCAACATGTCGGCGAAAAACAGGGCTTGCGATGGTACTAACCAGTTTGCTGAGTCAAACGTTTACCGATTTCAATGTTGTTGTTTCTGATCAGACAGAAGAGCATGAAGCCTATCTTGATAGCATCGAGATACAGACCGTAGTACGAGCGTTGCGCTGGCGTGGGCATCAGGTAACATTGCATCGCCACCTTCCGAGGCGTGGCCTGGCAGAACAACGTCAGTTTTTGCTTGAGCAGAGTCAGGCACCCTATGTGCATTATCTCGATGATGACGTGCTTTTGGAACCGCACGTTTTGCAGCGTATGCTCAGCGTCCTTCAAGCAGAACACTGTGGTTTTGTCGGCTGTGCTGCTACAGGGTTACAGCACCTGCATGATGTGCGTCCGCACCAACAGCGTATCGAGTTATGGGAAGGTCCTGTTGTGCCTGAACCGTTCGATGTCGATACGATTCCGTGGGAGCGGCATCTTATCAACAACGCCGCTAACCCATTGCACCTTGAACAACGGCTGGTCAAAGAGGGTCGGCCTGTACGATACAAAATCGCCTGGGTTGGTGGAGCAAACGTCCTGTATGATCGAGAGAAATTACTTAGTGTGGGTGGCTTTTCCTGGTGGCATCGTCTGCCGCCGGAACACGCGGGAGAAGAGGTCGTGGTACAATTTCTACTCATCCACAAATATGGTGGTTGTGGTATCCTGCCGAGCGGCACCTATCATCTCGGCCTACCTACAGAGGTAGAAAACCGTCAACGCAATGCCACAGAATTATTCGGAGATTTGTTAAAAGAATATGGCATGAAAGATACGTCAGGCGTAAGGGCGTAATGATGTTGTTTTAAAAATTAATCTGGGTATCCTGTAGGGGCACAATTGATCGCGCCCGTTGTGCCAACCAACCGCCGAAACGGGCGCGATCAATCGTGCCCCTACATTGTTTTGGAATTACCCAATTAATTTGTTAATCTGCATCATTTGGTCAAAATATTAGAAAAGAGAGAACACTATGAGCGAGAATAATCTTAAAGGAAAAGTTGTTTTAATTACAGGTGCTGGCAGTGGTCTCGGTGAGGCAACCGCGCGAGCGTTTGCTGCGGCGGGAAGTAATGTTGCATGTGTCGATATTCAGCAAGCAGGTATCGAGCGAGTGAGCAAGAGCATTGCAGAGCAAGGTGTGCGCGGTATCGCGCTTCAATGTGATGTGAGCGATGCTAATGCTGTATTCGCGACAGTCAAGGCCGTTGGAGAGCAACTAGGACGCCTGGATATTGTCGTAAATTGCGCCGCCATTGACTATACTGTTTCAGTTGAAGAAATGACTGTCGAGCAGTGGGACCGTGTCGTTGGTGTCAACCTACGTGGCCCATTCCTCTTTACGAAAGCCGCGTTGCCTCTAATGCGTCAACAGCATTCAGGGCATGTTATCAATATTGCTTCGACTGCCGCATTGCGCATGTGGGGCAATGCCTCAGCGTATCACGCTTCTAAAGCGGGCCTGGTGGCTTTTGGTCGTGGCTTCGGAGTTGAGGGACGCGCCTACGGTATTCGCGTGACAACGATTATTCCTGGTGGAATGCAAACGCACTTTTTTGATCGTTTCCAGGAACAAGGTATTCCGATGCCAGAAGAGAAAAACCTGCAAGACCCCGCCAATGTTGCCAATGTCATTGTCTTTGCTGCTCAGGTTCCGCCAGAATCCGCCATGCAAGAGGTGTTGATTACACCATTTACCGAGACAAGCTGGCCCTAAGAAAATAGATATTCTGTAAATGAACAAATCAACATGGTAATAGGATTGTAGGGGCCTAATTCGCTACGCCCTCATCCAGCTTGTGAGGCGGCGTCAGGGCGTAGCGAATTAGGCCCCTACAATCGGTCCTTTTTGTCAATTGAAATGTTGGAGGGGGATAAAATTATATGGGCTTGCTACAGGTCAAGCCGGGTAATAAAAAAGTGGAGGGAACGTGTTCAACACCTTCCCTCCACTTTTACCAGGAATAGTAGTAGCCTATTGCTGTGGATATTGCTGTGGTGGTACTGGCTGGTAGCCCGCTTGCTGTGTATGCTGAGGATTGCGATACTCCTCAGGTTGCTGCATACTAGCAATGGTACGAGCCTGCGTGATGCTCTGTTGCGCTGTTTGCTGTGCATTAACCTGCGAAGCGGCTTGTCCCAATGATGACTCACTGCTCTCAACGAGGCGTTTGGCAGCATCGCGTCCACCAAGACCGAAGGCGAGACCGAAGGCCAGGGCAGCAGCACCCATAATAGCTGTGAACAAGATGTTCAGGAGAGCGGCACCGATATTCAACTGCTCAAGGGCAACAATTGCTACAAAGCCGAGGATGGCATACCGCGCAATATTCGCGAACACGTTTGGATTGCCGATGCGTGAACTTGAGGCGGCTCCACGTACAAGGTCAGCAATAAAGGTTGCCGCGAGTGTACCGAGGAAGAGAATAAGAATGGCGACGAACACGTTTGGAATGTAGGCAACAACCTGACTCAACAACGTACTCACGGCAGTAAGACCAAGTGAGTCAACCGCAGGAACCAGGAAGATCAAGAAGATAAACCAGTAGACGATGCGCCCTAGAATGCCTGCCGCATCCATTTTCACACCCATCTGGTTCTCTAATCGGGTCAAGCCAATTCTTGTGGAGATGCGGTCGAAACCAACCTTACGTAGTAAGAAGGTGACAGCTTTGGAAAGTGCTGTTGCGACAAGATATCCTACAAGAAGAATGACAAGGAACCCGATAAGCCTGGGAACAAATGTGAAGAGAAGTGCCAGGGCTGCTGCGAATGAACTCACGACTGCATCAATGATATTCACGTGCGTGCTCCTTACAGTACTATAAAAATTACTTTGCTTAAAGTAAATTCCGTAAAGCGATCAATAAAATCGCTTATAAATACAGCATAAGTTATCTGTAATTGAATTACAAGTTTTAAAAAAAAGACTAAGGATACATTAACTTTAAGAAAAGAGTATTCTCAATATTCTAATACTTACTTGAGCAATTTGCGTTTCTAGCAATAGCAACATCATTGTTATGTTTGATCATTTTCTTACATCTTCTACAGAACACGCGAAACCTTTTTCTTTTCTCAAGCGTGAAAGTACATGTAGTCATGCAAGCGAGAAGAGGGACGTAGATATGGCAACTAGTGAAGGTTCGATACAGCTTGAGCCAATGTTTAATAATCCTTTCCATATAGAGGACCTGCTTGTTTTTGATCGTCCCTCATTGCGAAGAATTCTAGCGCGTAATGGCTTTGGTGTGACAACCGAGCAATTAGCACATAGTCTTCATGGTATGTCTCGATCATTTATAAAGCATATTGAAAAATGTGTCCCTTCTAAGCAACGTGCTCTATTCCGTCATGAACTTCGTCGTCCCCTTACCGAAGATCAGGTTATGTTGGCACGGAAGCATGTTCTCGATAGTCTCTTTTGGGAACTCACGTACTGGAAAACTCCTGGTCTTTATGAAGAACTTACTGAAGGTGAACAACTTCATCCAGGCATTTTTCAACAACTTGCATCTGAACTACATGGTAAAACAGTGCTTGATGTGGGAGCGGGCAGTGGACGCGCAACATTTGAATGTCTTCGTTATGGTGCAAAACTCGTTCATGCTGTTGAACCCTCACCAGGACTCTTGCATATGCTCAGGCAGAAAAGCAATCAGTATTCTATGATGCATTGTGTCATCGCTCATGAAGGGCGCTTCGATGCGGTTCCACTTCCTGATAACAGTGTTGACATCGCGTTGTCGTGCTCTGCTTTTACCGCGATGCCTGAACAAGGGGGTGAGCCAGGACTCGCGGAATTGCAGCGCGTTACGAAGCCAGGTGGGAAAATTGTGTTTATCTGGCCTCGTGTCGAGGATCGCGACTGGCTAGGAGAGCACGGCTTTCACTATGTCTCTCTTCCAATGCAGCAAGAGATGAGTGTGCATTTCCGTTCGTTGCATAGTGCTTTACGATGTGCGCAACTGTTCTATGCGCGTAACAAAGCCGTGCTACAATACGTGCTGAACAAACAGAGAGCAGATGTTCCCTTCTCGGTCATTAGAATGAATCCGCCGCGTGATTATTGTTGGCGAACTGTCGAAAAATAGTAAAGGAAAATACTCATGGCTTCAAAGGTAACAACCACCACCGATAGGAGTTGGGTAGATACCCCACCAAATAGTCCAACACTCCGTCGTCTAAACGACGAGTTAATCAATCGTATGTCGTGGCTCGACAACATTTCTACTCCCCTGCAAGCATGGACAAACAAATTTTTTGGAAAGCCGGGGCAGGTCACGTATAAGATTAAGGACGCGCTCAACGGCGTCTGGCTTGGGCATGTTGTGCATCCTATCCTCGTCGCTTTCCCACTTGGTTCATGGACAGCAACCACATTGCTTGACATTGTATGGCTGGCTGATGAGAACGAAGGAGTTGCGCGTAGTGCGGACATCACGATGTGGCTCGGTGTCGGTGGTGCGGTTGCCTCTGCCGTGACTGGCCTCACTAACTGGACCGACACGCACGGACCAGATCAACGGACTGGTATGCTACATGCCCTGCTCAACACGGGTATTCTCTCGCTCAATGTTGTCTCTACCATTCTACGCATCACAGGACAGCGACGTACCGCGATTGGTCTCGCGGCGGGAGCATATGGCATCTTACTCTATTCAGGGTATCTTGGCGGAGAACTAGCGTACTCAAGTGGCATTGGAGTGAACCATGTCGCCTGGGAAGGTGGCTCCGATGACTTTGTGGCGGTTATGGACGAGTCTGCACTCGAACCTAATAAACTTACACGCGTCAACGCCGCAGGTATTCCTGTCGTGCTGTTTAAAGAAGGCAAAGCCGTTTACGCAATGGCTGCTACCTGCTCTCATCTCGCGGGACCTCTGGACGAGGGTCGTGTCGAAAATGGCGTTGTTTATTGCCCCTGGCACAACTCTGGTTTCCGTCTCTGTGATGGTAGTGTTGCTAATAGCCCTGCTGTATATGCTCAGCCAACCTTTGCTGTACGTACCCGCAATGGTAAAATTGAATTGCGTCGCCTCGAACGCGCATAATTTTTACCCACTTTCCAAAAGAAAAATAATAGAGGCCATGAGCGAACAGTATTCACTCATGGCCTCTATTATTTTTCTTGCAGACATAAGAAATATCTAAGATTTGTACTTTTTTCTTTAATTTTTGATTATAACTTACTACAGTAGAGACTTTCCTAAGAAAAAGTTATTGTATTTCCACAAGAAAAACGCTAGTCTTATAGCATACAAACAAATGAAAAACAAATTGTTACGTATATACATCGTGTTTAGTAAGTGAGGAGACGAATTGTGCAAATCCGTGAAGCAAGACGAACAACTACACCGTATGACATTTCTGATATGGTACTAGCACAACAGGCACTTTCGGGTGAGCAAGATGCTTTCGAGACATTAGTTCGCAGATACAGCACACCATTATTTAATTTCATTTGTCGTTTTCTAGGTGATTACGACCAGGCATGTGATGTACTGCAACAGGTATTTCTACGCTTTTATACATCGTTGCCTAATTTAGGAACCGCAGAACCATTCAAGCCCTGGCTCTTTCAGGTTGCCCGCAACTGCTGTGTAGACGAACTGCGTCGCAGAAAGCGTTACGCGATTCACTTCTCACAACTAGAAACGGAGAATAGCGAGAGTGAGACCACCTTCTTGACCGATATGGCGGATCCAGGTCCACTTCCAGAAGAGATAATGGAACGCCACGATCTACAACAGATGCTGCAAAGTGCTATTCAGTCACTACCACCTAAATTCAGGGATGTTGTTACTTTACGCTATCTTGCACAGTTAAGTTTCTCAGAAATTGGTAGAACGCTCCACATGCCAGAAGCGACCGCAAAAACATACTTTCATCGTGCGAAAGTATTGTTGCGCAAAACATTAAGTGCTCAAATCGCGGCAGTATCCGCGTAACGAATGAGGTTACTATGACAACACAAACGAAACAGATACATGCCGTTATTCTCGATGTTGATGGTACGCTTCTAGATAGCAATGATGCTCAGGCACATGCGTGGATTGATGCAATGGCGACACAAGGTCATCAGGTATCATTTGAGAAAATACGCCCGCTTATCGGCATGGGCGGTGACAAAGTGTTACCAGAGGTGCTGGGAATCGATAAGGATAGTGAAGAGGGCAAGAAAATTAGCGAGAAAAGAAAAGAATTAGTCAAAACGCGCTATCTTTCGACAATAAAATCTTTTCCTCAAGCTAAAGAATTGCTGCAACATATGCATGATTGTGGGCTGAAACTGGTGGTCGCAACATCTGCTGAACCCGACGAAGTAGAGCAGACGCTCAAAATCGTTGGGCCGCATGTGCAGGACTTGATGGAAAAGCAGCTAACATCGAAAGACGCGAAACTGTCGAAGCCTGACCCGGATATTATGCAGGCCGCACTCAAGCAATCAGGGTTCTCACCTGACGAAGTGGTCATGCTGGGTGACACACCCTATGATATCGAAGCCGCAGCGAAAGCAGGCATAAAGTCTATTGCTTTACGTAGTGGCGGTTGGGATGATAAAGACCTTGCACAAGCTATCGCTATCTATACAGATACCGTAGATTTGCTTGCACACTACGATACATCCCCGTTAGTGGACGGTATACCTGTGTAATATACCTCTAGTTTGAAAGAGCACAAAAAGATGGT
>JAABUQ010011568.1_pt1 | contig 11228 bp, 9 predicted proteins | sample 5560001 | NCBI WGS metagenome assembly JAABUQ01 (sample SAMN10711888, study PRJNA513371) | rock metagenome | isolation source: Antarctica rocks | place: Antarctica: Victoria Land, Finger Mt nord | collected 2015-12-18
GCTCCTCCGCGCTTACATAGCTGAATACACTCGCTTGCTGCTCGTCTCTTCCTCGCATCCACAAGAGACGCTCACCACCTTCTTTAGTCACTTGCGAAGATCAATTTTCAACAAGTTCCTAGAAGAGAAAGAGCTTGGATCTTAAGTTCTGGATCACCCTGAACGGTTGGATTCGCCAGATCACGCTGAACTTGCCCCTTCACTGCGTTGTAATTGCCGTGGTCTAACTCAGAATGTAAGCGGCCAAATTTTGCGTAGAGTTCGTGGCGCTTATCGGCGCTTGCCCGAAACTGCGCTTCTGCTTCTCCGAATATTGGTCCGGCTCTGTAACGGTCACCCTGATCCGCCAGTTTGTCAGCCTCCGTCAAAAGCTCGCTCGCGCTTTGAGCCTGTGCGATCCCGCACAGCAGAGTGCAAAACGTGAACGTTGCGATTCCTAGGAATAGAACCCAGAGGCGTCGGGTGGGGAAGGCATATGCGAAAGAAATTGAATGGTGCATCTATTCCAAACGATCCTGCAAATCACGCCGCATACGTTAGCTCGTGGGTGGAGGCGCTCCGAAAGGATAAGAATGAAATCTTTCGCGCTGCGCACGATGCGTCCGGGGCCGCCGACTTTGCCCTCTCGCTTGACCGGGAGCGAACGAAGGACGCCGTGGAGAAGAAGACTGACTCACGGCCGGAACAGGAGAGCAGTCGCTTCGTGTCACGGTTGGAGACAGGCTCTGGAACGGTTGCCGTCCATGACAAGCGCTTTGGCAATGACCATCACACCGCCGTTGACCACGAGGGCGGCTCGTCTGTAACCACCGGAGAAAATCGGACTGCGAATCGGGGCGAGCTGAGCGAATCGTTCCAGCAGGCACGAGCCTTAGCCATCAAAGAACTCGGGCAAGAAGCCCGCACGTACGTAGCGCAAACTCACAGCTGAACCTATTTCGGAAAGATCATCGGCGAGACAGAGCACCACGTGGTGCAACGGATCTCTCCGCTGACGACCATCGGCAACCGTCGTCCCAGAAACCTTGCCGGTTACCGTAACGCTCTGGCCAGCGAACTTGTCGAGCTGCGTGCTGTTGCCCTTAAGGGTATAAACCTTGCCGCCGCTGATGAGCGCGTAGTCCGATCCTGATTTTACGCACTCTCGAGTGCATTTGGCCGGGCTTGCATCCTTCATCATGTGCTGAGCGCCGCACATCGAGTCGCTCACAGTGCCCGTGAGCGATTGACCCGACTGGCCAAACACGATGGCAGCGCTGACCATGAGTAACCCCGTAAAACGAAAACTTCGAAGACGCATATCAAGCATTCTCCTTTAGAACAACATCTGAATCAGCAGGTTCTGCTTCTGGCGTGAGAGAGCCACCCCGTAGCGCGCGCTCCTTCATCGCCAGAAAGAAAACGGGAACGAGAATCAGCACGTGAATGGTGGAGGTAATCATACCCCCCACGATGGGAGCGGCGATCGGCTTCATGACGTCGGAGCCGATGCCGGATTCCCAGAGAATCGGCACGAGGCTGGCGAGTACAGCCGTGACCGTCATCAGCTTGGGCCGGAGGCGCTGAACGGCTCCATGAATGACCGCCGCTTCGAGATCGGCCTTGGTAATCGGCGCGCCCTTCCGCCGCCGCTCGTCCAGCGCCTCATGCAGATAGACGACCATCACGACGCCCGTTTCCACCGCAATGCCGAACAGCGCAATATAGCCAACCCATACCGCGACGCTGAAGTTATAGCCAAGCCACCATTGCAGCAGCAGGCCGCCGGTAAGGGCATAAATTGTCGGAAAGATCAGCACCAGCGCCTCGGCAACGGAATGAAAGACCAGATAGAGCAGCACGAAGATGATGAAGAAGACCACGGGCAGGATCAGCTTCAATCGCTCCTTTGCACGCAGCTCGAACTCATATTCGCCGGACCATTGGAATGAATAGTTCGCGGGCAGCTTTAGCTTTTGCTCAAAGCGCCTCGTCGCTTCCGCGACGAAGCCGCCATAGTTGGTGTTCTTCAGATCGATGTAAACATAACCCGTGAGCGCGCCGTCCTCATCGCGGATCATGGCAGGGCCGTGCGAGAAGGAAATGCGGGCCACTTGGCCCAGAGGAATCTGCGCGCCTGAAGGCGTGGCGACCAGCACGCGCCGCATCTCCTCCAGATTGCTGCGAAAATCCCGCTGGTAGCGCACATTGATTGGGTAACGTTCTCGGCCTTCGATGTTCTCTGCGATGTTCTGGCCGCCGATGGCCGAGGCAACGGCAGTCTGGATGTCCTCAACCGAAAGTCCGTAGCGGGCCGCCTCCGCCCGGTCCGGCTCGACATTGACGTAAAAGCCCTGCGAGACGCGCTCCGAAAAAACGGACCTCACTTGCGGCAGGCTCGAAATCAGGTTCTGAATCTGGGAGGCGAGTTTCTCGATGCCCGCCACGTTTGGGCCCTGTACTTTAAGCCCGAGCGGCGTCTTGATGCCGGTCAGCTCCATGTCGAGCCGGTTTTCAACCGGCATCGTCCAGGTATTGGAAAGACCCGGAAACTGGAGTTTCTGGTCCATCTCCTGAATTAGTTTGTCGTATGTCATGCCGGGCGGCCACTGCTCGCGTGCTTTGAGCATTACCGTCGTGTCGTACATATCGAGGGGCGCATTATCAGTCGCACTGTCCGAGCGTCCGACCGTGCCGAAGACGCTCTCGACCTCGGGGAACGTGCGCAGCACGCGGTCTTGCTCTTTCAGTAGAGTCTTGGCCTGCTCGATCGCGATGCCTGGCAGGGCGGTAGGCATGTAAAGCGACGAGCCTTCAAAAAGCGCCGGCATGAACTGGCTGCCCAAGCGAAGGGCCAGAGGGAGCGTCACCAAGAGGAAGAGAAGATTCACGGCGATGGTTAGCTTCCGCCAATGCAGGCAGAAGCGCAGCACCGGCAGATAGATCGCCTGTGTGATGCGCGACAGAGGATTGCTCCGTTCCGGCCGCAAGCGGCCGCGGATCAGCAGGACCATCAGCACCGGCACGAGCGTGATGGCGAGGATCGAAGAGGAACCAACAGCGAGCGTTTTGGTCCACGCGAGCGGCCGAAACATGCGGCCTTCCTGCGCCTCTAAGAGGAACACCGGCAGGAACGAGACGACAATGATGAGCAGCGAGAAGAAGAGAGCAGGGCCAACCTGCTTAGCAGCATCGATGAGAATCTGCCGGCGCTCCGCTTCAAAGATTGGACCGGGATCGCGCTCCTGGCGCTCGGAAAGGTGACGATAGCCGTTCTCTACCATGACGATCGCGGCATCGACCAGGACGCCGATCGCCAACGCCAGCCCTCCCAGCGACATGATGTTCGAGCTGACGCCAAAGAAGTACATCGGGATAAAAGAGATCAGCACTGCAATGGGCAGCGCCAGAATCGCGATCAGCGCGGAGCGGAAGTGAAAGAGAAACACGATGATGACGAAACTCACGATCACCGCCTCTTCCAGCAGGTCTCGCTTGAGCGTGGCAATCGAATCGCTAACGAGCACGGAGCGGTCATACCCCGACATGATCTGAACGCCGGGCGGGAGCGATGGTCCCAGCTCGCGCAGCTTACGCTTCACGCCTGCGATCACGCTGAGCGCATTTTGGCCCTGGCGCATCACGACGATGCCCCCCACCGTCTCGCCTTCGCCGTTCCATTCCGCGACGCCTTCGCGAATATCGGGTCCGAAACTGACCGTTCCGAGATCGCGCAGGAGCACCGGCGTGCCGTTCTTGCTGCTCACGGCCACCATCGCGAGATCGTTCAGCGACCGAAGATAACCAAGGCCCCGGATCATGTATTGCGCTCCGCTTAAGTCGAGGACGCGGCCTCCCACCTCGTTGGTGCTCGCCTTGACGCGGTCGATCACCATCGAAAGAGAAATGTTATAGGCCAGCAGCTTGGCAGGATCGAGCTGCACCTGATACTGGCGCACGAAGCCGCCGATGCTGGCGACCTCCGCGACACCCGGAACCGTTTCGAGCGCATAGCGCAAATGCCAATCCTGCAGGCTGCGCAGGTCCGCCAGGCTGCGGGTGTGCGTGGTATCGAGGATGGCGTACTCATAGACCCATCCCGCGCCGGTCGCGTCGGGACCTATTGCCGGATGCACATTCTGCGGCAGGCGGCCGCCGATCTGCTGCAGGTACTCAATCACTCGCGACCGCGCCCAGTAAAGATCGGTTCCATCCTCGAACACCACGTACACATAGGAATCGCCGAACATGGTCTGGGCGCGCACTGCCTTTACATGCGGCGCGGCGAGCAGGCTTGTCACGATGGGATAGGTGACCTGATCCTCAATGACGTCGGGCGGTTCGCCAGCCCAGCTCGTATGCACAATGACCTGCACGTCCGAAATATCCGGTAAGGCATCGAGCGGCACATGCCGCAGCGACCAAATACCAGCAACCGTCAGCATCACTACAGTGGCGAAGACCAGGAACCGGTTGCGGGCGCAGGCCTCGATGATTGCGGACAGCATCACATGCCGCCTTCTGCGTTCACTCGCGATTGCTTCGATGCGAGGACATTTCCTTCCTTGCGCGCCGTGATCGTCACCTGCCAGGGTCCCCCCGACTCGAGCACGCCGGTTCCTTCATAAACGCCGCTGCCCTTGCCGGTTAGCTTCGCCGTGGTGGTCATGGCGGCCATGCCCATGGCGGGCATCGCCGCCATGAAGAAGGTGACGGTCACATCCGCTCCGTCGATAGCTGCCCCTCCCGCGCCCGAAAGCTTCACATGAAAAGCATTGCCGCCCTTACGCGGCGGGCTCGGGGTAGTCGTGAAGTCGATCACTGACTGCACGGTCGGGGTCGCCTGGCTGGCCGCAGTGCCGCCGGTGCCTGGCGGAGGCGGCGTGTAGGAACCGGCGGCCGCCTGCAGCTGGCTTTCCGAATCAATCAGGAAATTCGCGGACGTGACAATCTGTTGCCCCGCTTGTAATCCGTTGATGACGACGAAGTCATCTCCCGCGCGTGGGCCCAGGACCACTTCTTTCGGCTCAAAGCGGCCATTACCCTGATCTACGAAAACTAATTGACGAGTGCCTGACTGAAGTACAGCCGAGGCAGGAACGACGAGTTGTCTGCCCAAGTTCGTCCTCAGGTTGACATTGACGAACATGCCGGGCTTCAGCGTCACGCTCGAATTGGCGACTTCCAACCGTGCGCGGACCGTGCGCGTTGCCATATCCACCTGCGGAAGTATGCTCTGGATGCTTCCGGTGAAGCTCCGGCCGGGATAGGCGTCGAGGGTGATACGCGCGGTATCACCCGGCTTCAACCTGCCGATATCGTCCTGGAAAACTTGCGCGTAAATCCATACTCGTGAGAGATCAGCGATTGCATAGAGGCGAGTGCCAGGCTCCACATACACGCTGGGTAGTGCATTACGCTCTGTGATGTATCCCGAAATGGGAGAATTAATGGTGAGATCAGCAATCAGCGCACCCTTCTGCTTGAGATTCGCGATTTCGGCGGGAGCTATATCCCATTGCCGTAAACGCATTTCGGTTGCCTCGGCTACATCCTTCGCCGCGGAGGCAACTCCTTCTACTGTGCTGGCGCGTAGGTGCTTCTCATCTTGGAGCGCGTTGAGAAAGTCCTGCTCCGTTGCCATCAGATCCGGGCTGTAAATCGTAAGGAGCGGCTCGCCCTTGCGCACGTACTGATAGGTTGCATTGGCAAAGACCTTGCGGATGTATCCGCGATACCGGACCTGAACGTAGGAGACCAGGCGCTCATCGATATCGACCGTGCCGGTTGCTCGGATCTCGTCGCTGATCTGTTTCCGTTCAACGATGCCGGTCTTCATGCCAATGTTCTGCGCCGCTTCGGGCGTGAGCTGGACCGGTGCCAAAGGCACTTCCATGCTCTGGGCCGGCTTTGCCGGCATATTCGCAACGGTTGGGGCGGGACCCGCGGCGACCGGCTGCGGGCCGTCGGCACCCGCGCTTTGTTTCTTCGCGCGATGAGGGCTATACAGGAAAAAGCCCACGATGACGATCAGAACGGCTAGCCAAAAAAGGGAGGTTCGAAAGACGTATTTGTTCATCGCAGTGTCTCTCCCGTGAGAGCTTCGAGGTGCGCGATCGCTAGTTCATGGTCGAGAAGCGCTTGGGCACTATCGCGTTGAAGGTTCAGCACGTCTCCAACGGACAGTAAGACAGAGCTCAGCTCACCGGAGGCTGATTGATATGCCGCGAGATTAGCCCGCAGAACGGACTGCGCTTGCGGAATGAGGCCTTCCCGATACTCGGTTAGCAGTTCGGCGGTGCTGCTCGCAGCGATGTATTGCTTCTGCACTTCCGATAGCTGCTGCTGAAGCTGAGAGTCTAACGACGCTTTCTCCTTCTCCAGCATTTCTGCGGCTTCTGCGATCTCTGCATTTACCCTGCGCCCGCGCGGCAAGCTCAGGCTCAAGGTCAGCATGTAGTAGTCACGGTATTGGGGACCAGTCTCCTGAAACATGTAGCCGACGTTGAAATCAGGCTTTCTTCCACGCTCCGCAGACTGAAGTCGCGCACCTTCCCTGCTCAGCGCTGCTTTCTCGCTCTGCACTGCGGGATTGTGGCCCTGCACGAAGGAGAGGAGTTCAGAGGCGCCGTACGCTAGATTGGTCGGCTTCAGATCTTCGGGAACGATATCGGCCGAGCTTTGAGGACGATGCAATAGCTGCTTCAACTCAGCTTGATACTGTGCCATCTCGGCATGATGCATGGTGATCTCGCGAAGCAGTTTGGTCTGCTCGAGTTGGGCTTTCAGCACATCGGCCTGGCTACCTTGGCCCACCCGGTATCGCGAGAGTTCCGCGTCTCCAACCTGCTTCAGCGTTGCGCCGCTAGCCTCGAGAATTTGAAGTGTCTCGAAAAGATAGGCTAGGTGGAAATAGGCCGTCTTTACCTGTTCAGCGATCGAGGCCCGCAGCTCGTAGGTCTGCGCTTGCTGCGCTCCCGCTTCGTGCTCGGCGACTTGACCCTTGAGGCGCAGTTTCCCAGGGTAGGGCAGTTGCTGTGACGCGCCGAACCCGACATAAGCAAAATCGCTGTTCGTAAACCCCGCAAACGGACGAGGACTTCCGACGCTAAATTCCTGCAGAGTAAACTGCGGGTCCGGCAAGGTTGTGACCTGCTGCGCAACATGCGTTGCAGCGCGGCGGGCATGCTCAGAGGCGATCACCTGAGCGTTGTTCTTTTGCGCTTCTTCAATCAATTCGCTCAGAGGCGTCGGTGTCTTCGGTTTCTCTTGCGCTAACGCTGCAAAGCCTGTAATCAGAACGAGCGCAGTGGCACAGAGGCAAGCCACATTCATCAGAAAGTCTCCAATTTCTAGCTGTTCTTTATGGATCTGGCGTTCTCACACACGAAGCGCGTCGACGCCATAGAAAGTCGGGAAGAGGAGAATCTAAACTCTGAGGACGGAAATAGTCGGAGGTGGAGAAGTGGGCGGCGAATGCTGCGGCGAGCTTATGCGTTCATGCGTACGACACAGCAAAATGAAAAACGACGCTGAGGGTAGGAAGGCAAGAAGCGATGTGACCGGCACCGAAACCGACTTGGATTGCACGGCGTCGAAGTGGTTCGCCTGGGCGGTCTGCTGGCAGCAACTGTGCGAAGCCGGCACGTGCATGTTGCTGCAATTCCCCTTCATCTTGTGACAGCAGGCATGCTCCTGCGCAGTCATCTGGGCATTGGGAAGGGCACATGCCATGGTCGGCGCAAGGAGCGCGGCAACAAGCGCCAAGACAACCGCGAGATAACTAACACGACCCATCCACTTTTAGAGTAGCCCAGAAGCAGAAGCCTTTTTAAGAACGGGAGAGATCACAAGGTCGTTCATTGGCTGGCCCTCACGCCGAGGTCTCGTTTTGCGAAATCAATGAGCTTGTTGATCCAGGTTCCGAGTTCAAAGATAAGTGCAAGGCTTTTGTCTGGATCGCTGGTCCCTTTCATTACGTTGCCTAGTTCCTTCTGAGCAACAAAATCGCTGAGAAACTGAGTAACAGGTCCGTCGAGAAACATTGCGGCTTCCTCGAGAGCATCGATGTAAACCCTCTGTGCCTCTACGTATTCGGAAGCCCATCTTTTTACCTCAGTCTCCATCATCTGGAGGTGTGTTTCCGGAAGACCCTTCTCCTGATCTTCGCTAAGAACCAAGTGTGCGCTCCTGAGGCCCACCAACTTGTCTTTAAACCTGTGACTGCACTTCAAGACGTTCCGATACACGTCCCGCTTCTGGTTCCAAACCGTCTGTAGCAGCCATAGATCACCGCTGATCTGAGCCTTTATCGTCTCTGTCTTCTCGGTGACGGCGTGCACCTCATTCAACACGTTTTCGATGTCCTCATGAGTGGCAACGCGCCTCCCCTTCTCCTGCTCGTAGGCGTTAGCGCGCTCCTGGGCCACGTCAGGCGCCACATGACGCCGGCGCAGATCGGGCAGGAGCGCTCTTTCTGGCGGTCGCAAAGCGTGATGACGTAGGCGAGCCGCTGCCCTATGAACTGGTCCGTTGTCTTGGGGCGCTGCCCTGAAATATCGATGCCTACCTCGCGCATCGCTTCGATGGCATCTGCGCACACCGCTCCGGCCGGCTCATAGCCCGCGCTCATCACGTCGAAGCGGTCTCCCGCCAAGTCGCGCAGGAATCCTTCGGCCATCTGTGTCCGGCAGGCGTTCGCACCACAAAGGAACAGCACTTTGGGCTTCAGCATTGCCCTGCGGATGCGCCGAGAGCAGCAGCGGCATGATACGAAGGCGCGGCTCCGTTCCCATGGCAGAAAACATTTCGGCATAACGGATAACGTCCGGCTCATTCTTGGCTTTTGCCATCAATCCCACTCCTCGTCCCACTGATCGAATGAGCAGAGAAGGCAGCCATTCTCGGAACTGTTTCTTTAGTTCAGCCAAAACGGCGTCCGTCAGCAGTGAATCCAAGGACTCCGGCTGATTGGCCGCTCGGCCATCATTCGGTTCCATGCTTCTATAATTGCCGAAGTATGGGTTCTTGTCAAGGGGCCTTTCGCGCTCGGCTTCGCGTTCAGAAGGCCAGGCTGAAAGTCCAGGAATGAGTGGCTTGTTTCTCGCCGTCATTCTTGTTTGCGCTCAGAGTGATTGCATCACTGATCTTCGGTCGCTTGGATTAGCGGATTACAAGAAAAATGAAAATTGGATAGCCGAGGAGCAAGATGAAACCCGCAGAACGGCTGAGTTTTCGCCGCCTCACGGTCAAAAGAAGAACGGCACCAAACGCGGCGATCATCAACAGCAGAGGCTGATGGAGGATCAGCGCGTCGTGAAAGACGAGTGGCCTTGTTAGAGCAGCCGCTCCCAAAGTCATGGTGACGTTATAGCTGAACGACCCGACGACACCAGCCACGACGGCTTCGGATGCTCCTCGCCGAGAAGCGGACCAAGCTAGCACCACGAGTTCGAACCCGGTGGCGAAGCCGACAATAGTTAGTCCGAGCTTTGTTTGCAAAGCTTCAGCGGTCGTAATGCGACGCGCCGCTTCCACGAGAACGCTTGCGCCGATGGACATGGCCGCAATACCGGCGAGCACGAAGAAGAGATCGCGCCTGGCAGTGGTCCCGATATTCCGTGTGGGGCTTTCCGCAAGCTCAGCCACTTCGCCGAGCGCGGGCGGCCGCCGTTCTAAAACCCAAATAGTCGCTACATAGCCGACATATAGCAGAACCAGAAGCATACCTTCCCCTCGACTAACTGTTCCGTCCCACGCAATGATCACAACGATTACGCCCAGGGGAAGCCCAAACACTGCATATCGAAACGCATCTTGGAATGGCAGAGGTCGGATCAGTGCGCCGAGACCGAGCGCGACCAGGCAGATGGTCACGTTTGCTCCAATCACGTCGCCTAAAGCTATCCCCGGTGAGCCTCGAAGCGCAGCCGCCACAGCCGTGGCGAGCTCTTCCGGTTCCGCTCCGGCCAGCAGCAGCGCTAAAGCAAAGCTGCTAACTCCTAGCCGCTTGGCAGCGCCGCCGAGATGTTCTGCAAAGGCCTCCGCTCCCCAGACAATTGCGCCGGCTCCCGCCAGCAGCACTACAATCCAGAGAGCAATGGTCACTACAACGCTCCATTGCGCTCAAATCGACCGTATCGCAAGGCCAAAGTCGGCAAAACAAGCAAATTGAGTGCAGTGGACGTGATCAGGCCGCCCAGAATGACGACCGCCATCGGACCTTCGATTTCCTTACCGGGCTCACCGCTACCCAGTGCCAACGGCATGAGTCCCAGACCTGTGACGATCGCTGTCATCAACACTGGATTGAAACGCTCGGACGCGCCCCGGATCGCCGTGTCTAGTCCCCAAGATTGATCTTCTTTGGCGACCAGGTGCTCGAAGTGGGAAATCATCATGATCGAGTTGCGGGTTGTGATGCCAAAGAGCGCCACGAAACCGACCATCGAGCCGATCGAAAGATCCCCTCCGGTCAACCATGCCGCTAGAACTCCACCCACCAGTGCAAAAGGAAGGTTTGCCAGTACCAGAGTCGTGTTGCGGAGGCTACCGAAGGCAATGAACAAAAGTAGAAGAATACCGCCCGCCGCAATAGAGGAGTAAACAAAAAGGTCATGCGTTGCTTGCTTGCGAGACTCAGCGGCTCCAGTGAAAACGGCATATTCGCCGCCTCCAAATTTCACTTTGCGGCGTACGGATTGCTGCGCTTCGCTAACGAAAGATGTAAGGTCTCTGCCTCTTACGTTGCAGAGAACCTCTTGCATGCGTCGCGTTCCATAGTGTGCCACGCTGTAACGGCCGGTGGTCTCATACACGTCCGCTAATTGGTTGAGCGGCACTCGTGTGCCCTCGCTATTTTGGAGCATGAGCGATCCAGTCATCTCCGGATTGTGGCGAAACTGGTTTGGAAGAATCACACTGACATCAAATACTCGGTTGGCTTCGTAAATCTGGCCCGCAGTCGCACCCTGGTAGGCCGTCTGAATCGCGTCGAGAAGGTTCGTCGGCTGAAAGCCAAACTGGAGCAATCGTTGCGGACGAAGGCGAATGATCAACTGAGGAGTGCCGGGAGGCGAAGCTAGCTGTGCGTCCACCGCTCCTCGCGTTCCTCCTACGACACGCAGAACGTCCCTTGCTTTCTGATCGATAGAATCTAGATCGTCACCAAAGATCCGAATTACCACTTGCGCTCTGGCCCCCGAGGAAACCTCTTCGATTCTCTCCGTCAAGAATGTTTTAGTCGCAAA
>JAABUQ010011569.1_pt1 | contig 11226 bp, 6 predicted proteins | sample 5560001 | NCBI WGS metagenome assembly JAABUQ01 (sample SAMN10711888, study PRJNA513371) | rock metagenome | isolation source: Antarctica rocks | place: Antarctica: Victoria Land, Finger Mt nord | collected 2015-12-18
TTCGAGTAGTTACCACCGGAAACGACCGTGAAAGGACGCCCGCTTGCGAAAGTGTAGACTCCCGACGTACGCCATCCGCCAAGAACGGCGGAAGCAACCCCGCCCGTTAGAAACGGCTTTCCTTTCCTAAACGGCAGTTCCAAAACATAATTGGCCACAACACGCTGCGGAATATCAAAATCGCTGGGTCCTCGCCAAGCTTGCTGGTTCAAGCCGATCTGCGCGGCTCCCGAGCCGCTCTCCAGTTCCGCTGGAGTATCGTCTATGTTCTTGGACCAGGTATACGCCACGCCCAAGGAGAGCCCCTTGGCAAAGCGCCTCTTCACGGAAGTTTCGAGTCCGTTATAGAAACCGGTCCCAATGGAGTTCTGATATTCGATATATCCAAAACCTGGATACGGTTTTACTCCATTTACAGGTTGGTTTAAATCTGACAGAACGGCTAAGTGGGTGGACTTAGTGCCGACATAATCGACCGTAAGAACGAGGTCTGCAGGGAGGGTTCGCTGAAAGCCAATGCTCCACTCCTGAACGGTAGGGGTGTTCGAGTTCTGGTTGTTGGCGCGAATGTGCGTTTGCTGATAATTGATGTTGGCCGGGTCCAAGTAATTGGCAGGAAATCCATTCTTCACGAGAAAGAGTGGTTGGCTGACGTTAGACGGAACTGAACCGGTCGTCTGAACGAGAAATGGGGGGTTGAGCGCCAACTGATTCTCGCTGCCAAAGCGCTCGAGAAGTAGATAGTAGAGGCCATACCCGCCTCGAACCACGGTCTTGTCGTTGGGCGAGTAGGCCAAACCGAACCGGGGAGCGAAGTTGGTTTTGTTGATTTGAACGAGAGAGCGACTGGCCAGCGACCCACCGCTCGCCAGTTGGAGTGAGCCGCTGCCAGCCGGATTGAAGTTCGCGAGCTTGTTATTGCCGGATAACTGCGGCGTGGCGAAGTCGTATCTTAGGCCGAGGTTCAAAGTCAGCTTTGACGTCAACTTCCAGTCATCTTGTGCGAAGCCTGAGTACATCCGAACGCGCTGATCGACTAGATACACGTTCGAGAGGGTTGCGCCCTGCACGTATCCAACAAGCGCATCGGCATAAGGAGAGCCGGTATTTGACAGGCATTGGTTATTGGCGCCGCGCGCACAGGTAAACTGCCCATTGAATTGGAGGTTGCCATGCACGTCAGCCTCATCCTGATAGATGTTCCGCATCGGGGCGAGAGTCTGCACACCGAACCGAAGTGCATGCGCGCCCTTGGTCCAGGAGAGTGACTCGACAATTTGAAACTGCTGCGGATTCTGCTGCTTTGGCAGGTAGTCGGGCGATCCAAGGAAGGTGAGATTTGCAAACGTGATCGCCGGGAGGCCGCCGCCGGTAGCCGGGTTGAAAGGAATGCCAGGAACGTAATCGCGGGCTGGAGCCAAGTTGTAGGAGAGCTGATAATCCACTGCCGTGTTGCGTGAAAAACCAAGCCGCAGATCGTTCACCATCGCCGGATTGACAATCCACGTCCAACCGATGGCGGCGTTGTGGGACTTCAATGTAGAATCTCCCCAGGAAGAGGTCGGGCTTCCATCCGCCAGGCCGCCGTAGTAGCCGGGGACAATGCGTCCGCGGTTAGATCCGGTGTAGCGAAAGAAAACCAAATTTTTCTCGCTTGCATTCCAATCTACTCTGGCGTCGTAAGTATCGTTGTCATCGCTCAAAGCGCCAGTACGCGCGAAGTTGTTCAGCGCTCCTGACTGATTGGGCAACGGAAACACGCTCATCAGCCTCAGTGCATTCGGATCGAGCGATGCGGCGGGAATGGTGTTGTTAGGGAAAGGCAGTCCGGTGGTTGGGTCGTAGATGGTTGGATATCTGATGCCGTTGGCTTGCGCTGTCGCCGGGCTAAAGTCCCCGATGCGTTCGTTCGGCAATGGCACGGTGATAAGGCGAGTGATGCCGCGGCGAATCCGGGTGCCTTCGTAATCAAAAAACCCGAACAGCTTGTCGTGAATAATGGGAGCGCCTAGATTTCCTCCAAACTGATTTTGAACGTTTTCCGGCTTCTTCAGGCCCGACCTGTTCGAAAAGAAATCGTTGGCGTCGAATACGCGATTGCGTAAGTATTCGAAGAGCAGTCCATGGAATTGGTTGGTTCCGCCCTTGGTTGAAACCGCTACCGCGGCACCCGGGCTGCGGCCGTATTCGGACGAGTACGGATTGGTGATGACTTTGAACTCCTGAATCACGTCTACGGAGGGCCGCGTTCCTTCGGTGCTCAGCTCCTGCACATTTTCCGAAAACGTGTTGTCGTCAATCCCGTCCAGGATGAAGTCGTTTTGGAGGGAATGCACGCCATGCACCTGAAAGTCGCCGCTGCGTCCGGAGGCAGTGGCGCCACTCTGCTCCGTATAGCGATTTTGTTGAACGCCGGGAACCAAGCGGATGAGATCGTCCCAGCTTCGCTGGAACAAGGGAGTCTGCTCAATCACTTGATTTTCAATCACGGTTCCGACGGAAGCGTCATCGCGCGAGATCTCCGGGCTTCCCGCCTGCACTTCCACGCTGGTGCTCACTGCGCCGACGGCAAGTTGTACGTCAAGTCTGGCCTTCTGAGAAGGATCGATAGCCACGTGACTGGTGACGCGACTGAAGCCGGCCTGATCCACGGCGAGGTCGTACTTGCCGACGGGGAGGCTCGGGAAATTATAGTAACCAGCCGAATCCGTGACCGTGCTGCGGGAGATGTTCGTGCCCGCATTCACCGCTGTGACCTGCGCCTTGCTCACTGGGGATTTGGTTGCGTCCGTAACCAGGCCGGTAAGGCTTCCAAGATCTACTTGCGCCTCCAGGCGCGCAGTGGGTAACCCACAACACAAAGCGAAGAGTAATAAGAATCGATTTTTATTTTTCATAATCCTGAGAAGCGTAATGGCCATAGAAGAATAGCGGCCCTCCTTTACTGTTGAGTTACTGAGGGGTGAACAAGTGGTAAATGCAGGGCGCGGGGACTGATCAAAACTCGAAGTTGATTCCGGCGAGCGCAATTTGCCCGGCATCACGCGATAATGGCAGCGCACCATGAACACGCGAAGGACATTGAGTTGGCTATTTTTGACGCTGGGGCTGGGGTGCTGCATCGGTCCTATGTGGAGTCAGGCAGAGCAGGGTGGCTGGCAACTGATGAACCGAAGCCAGCCGATGCTGGATGCGCATAATTGCTATCCCTACGATGGCCGTTGGGGAGATCGCATTGATCGAGCGCTCAAGTCAGGCTACCCGATCGGAATTGAACAGGACATCGCCTGGTATGTGGATCCAGCAACCGGCAAAGGCCGCGCAGTGGTCTCGCATTCGAGCAAGACAAACGGGTCAGACCCCAGTCTTCGCGACTACTTCTTTGAACGTGTTCGCCCGATCATAGAAAAAGCGCTTGCGGACGGGAATCGCTCTCAGTGGCCGGTCATTGTCGTACACTTCGATTTTAAGGACAATCAAGCTCCGCTCTTACGAGCAGTTTGGAAGTTGCTCGGCGAGTACCAGGCGTGGATTACGACGGCGCAGAAGACATCCGACCCGCACGAACTGGCAAGTCTGGATCCGAAGCCGCTGCTGGTACTAACTGAGGATTCAGACGCTCAGGAAGCGGTTTTTTTCGACGAAGTTGCCGTTGGGTCCGCTCTTCGAGTGTTCGGTTCGGCGCACACTCGCGATCCGGTAGGGAGCAAAGAAGAACGGATTCACCTGGCAGCGACCTTGCCGGCCGAACAACTGCTCACGGAGCGTCCCACCAACTACCGCCGCTGGTGGAATAACTCCTGGTATGAGGTGGAAGAAGGCGGCCAGCAAAATGCCGGCCCTTGGACGCCAGCGGACGACGCCCGCTTACGAGCATTGGTCAATCACGCGCACAAGCTCGGCTATTGGATTCGTTTTTATACGCTGGACGGATTCGACCCTGCCATTGGCCCGGATCATGGCTGGTTCCGACCATACAATTTCGGATCGATTCAAGCCGCGCAACAGCGATGGCAAGCTGCTATGGACGCAGGAGTCAATCTAATCGCCACGGACCAATATGAAGAGCTATCCGACTTTATGCGGCCCGGGCTCAGGCGGGACAAAGTCGCTCAAAAATGACTCGATAAGTTACAGATCTACGCACTTTTCGAAATTGCAACCGAATTGAAAGCAAGCGCTCATCAGACCGCGATGTGCGGGCGCTAGAACGGGGGCGTGGTATCTAACGGTGCACCACTTTTTCCGGAGTTGTTTGCAGCACAGCCGAGCGTAGTTCGTCACCTATTACGTTCAGCGCTGCATTTGGACGACTTGCAGCGCCTTTACGCGGAAGCGCGAGAAACCGGTACGCCGTCGCTTTCGAGATCGATACTTGACGTTCTAAACATCACTATTCAGGTGAGCGACCAGGACCTGGAGCGAATGCCACGATCCGGCCCGGTGGTTGCAGTTGCAAACCACCCTTACGGCATCCTCGATGGGATGGTTCTGGATCAAATCTTGTGCCGGTGCCGAAGCGATTTCAAGATTCTCACGAACGAGCTTATAGCGGGCCTGGACGAACTGAAAGAGCGTTGCATTACGGTGGATGTCTCCGGCGAGAAGACGGGACGTGAAATAAACGTCCGCGCCGTGCGGCAGGCCTTGACGTGGTTACGGCAGGGACACGGCATTGGAATTTTCCCGAGCGGTGAAGTCTCGCATTGGAGCCACACGGAGAAGTGCATTACGGACCCACTGTGGGGCCCGCTGGCGGTGAAATGCGCCAGCAAGGCGAACGCGAGCGTTGTTCCGGTGTATTTCACAGGCGGGAACAGTCTCGCGTTTCAGTTAGCAGGACTATTGCATCCGGGCTTGCGGACGGCGCGCCTGCCTCGTGAGCTATTCAAGAAACGGGCGTCCACCATAGAAGTGCGTATCGGAAGCCCGATGGACGCAAGCGAACTCTTGTATGCCGGGTCCGAAAGAGTAGCGACACAATACATCCGAGCGCGAGTTTACATGCTAAGCTGCCGCGCCAGCCATTCCGTCTCGGAACCGGCAATGAGCAGATTTGCGCCTTCACAACTGCTGAAGCAGCGGCGCCTATGTGCGCCGGTCCAGCACACAGTGACAGAAATCGCGCGACTGAAAACGGAAGGCCGCTGCCTCGCAGAGAACGAGAGCTATGCCGTGTACGCCGAACAAGGCGATCAAATCCCGCTCTTGTTGGCCGAGATAGGCCGGCTGCGCGAACTGACGTTTCGGCAGGTAGGCGAAGGAACAGGCAAGCCACGCGATTTGGACGCCTTTGATAGTTATTACAAGCATCTGATTCTCTGGCATAAGCAGAGCTCGACTATTGCGGGCTCGTATCGTTTGGCTTGGACCAGCGACGTATTGAACTCGAGAGGCGCAGGTGGGCTCTATACATCCAGGCTGTTTCGTTATGCCGCAGCGTTCTTCCCGAGGCTCGGATCCGCCGTGGAGCTGGGGCGTTCGTTCATAGCGCCCGATCATCAGAAGCACTACGCCCCGCTTCTGCTCTTATGGCAAGCCATTGCGCGTTGCGTGGCGCAACGGCCTGAAGCTCCCATCCTGTTCGGAGCCGTGAGCATCAGCGCGTCCTACTCGGAAGCTGCACGGGACATGATCGTGCAGTTCCTTCGCGAGCGTAGTTTTCGATCCGATTTAGCCGAGTTGATTGCGCCGCGCCGGCCCTTTCGCGCGCGTCTCACGCGCAAATTTGAGCTGAGTTTGATCACCAAATGTTTGCAGGGCATCGAGGATCTTCCGATCGCGGACATCGAGCCTTATACCGGGGTTCCCGTTCTGCTGCGGCAGTATCTTCGGGTCGGCGGCCGAGTGGCGGCGTTCAATGTAGACGCTAGGTTTTCAAACGTGCTCGATGCGTTGCTGATCGTAGATCTTCGCGAGACCTCCCGTAAGCTGCTTGCCAAGTACATGGGTCCGGAGGCTAGCGAAATCTTTTTGAAACAAGCGAGGGATTCTTAGGGAGGCAGGTTTGATAAGCGAGAAAAACCCGCTCGAATACGCTGTCCCATGATTGTGTACACGCGTACAGCCGCGCCGCTTGGCCCATGCGGCGATGGGTTTCGCTATCGTTCATAAGATCGTTCACTCGCTGAATGAAATCGCTGTCGGAAGCGGCTATGTAACCGGTCACATTGTTTTGAATAAGAGACTTGGGGCCGCCCGCAGATGTAACCACCGCCGGCACGCCGGAGCTTAGGGCTTCCAGCACGACATTGCCAAAGGTATCCGTCTTCGAAGGGAACACAAACAGGTCCATGCCGGCGTACGCTTCCGCCAAAGGCTCGCCGTGCAGCACGCCGGTAAACGATGAGTTGGGGACGTTCTCGCGCAGCCACTGTTCCTCACTTCCCTGCCCGACCAGGAGAAACTCGAAGTTGTTTTGTCCGGAGGATCGCAGCACGTTAGCCAGCGCAGCGAGGAAACGTACGTTTTTCTCCGGCGTTAATCGCCCCACGTACCCCAAACGGAACACGTCGTCATGCCGGTTGCGCCGCAGCGGCGAGAATAGCTCGGCATCAACCCCCCTTTGCATCAAAAACACTGGCGCTCGGGTGATTTGCTTTAGTGTCCGAACCAGTTCGTCATTCGGCGCAAGCGTCATACAGGCCCTCCGATAAAACCACTTAAGAATGCCTAAAGAGAATATTTCGGCAGCGCGGCCTGCGCCCCGACTAATCCATTTTCCGGAAGATGCCAGAACCCGCTCCAGGCGCACCTTCGCATATTCATGAAGACTGGTGTGCCATGAGATGACCAGAGGAAGATTTAGTTTCCATGCGACATATAACCCGAGAAGACCCATGTCGCCGGGCCCGGTGACGTGAATCATCTCTGCTCCAAAGCTCTTTATGGCTGCCGCGATGCGGTTGGCGTAACGCAGCAGAAATGGGTCGTATTCCAGGTGAGCATCCAGTTCGATCGAAGCTGACCCACGCTGAACCTGCATGGTCACCACCGAGCCGTTGTTGGTGGTTTCATTGGTTGGACCACAATGGGCGCTGAAAAATGGAATGTTACGCCGTCGTGCAAATAGTTCCAATTGGCGGCTTGTATGTGCAACGCCGTTTGTCTCATGGAATGTATCGGGCAAAAACGCAACTCGTGGATATAAGCTCAACGACGGCTCCCGACCCACAATATGGCACTATCGATAAACTGCGGCAAGAGTGTGCGCAACTGGTAGTTAGCTCCCGACTGTGTCGTCCAGAAACTTCTCCACGTATCGAAGCGACAGTTGATTACCCAAGCCAAACGGTACAAAATCGAATCCGTGCTCTGCCCACGGGATTTCAAGCAGAAAGGCGCGGTTGCCGGACTCCTGCAGTCCTTGATACAACTCGCGTGCGAAGACGGCTTTGACGATGTGATCGCGTTCGCCTTGAATGAGCAGCGTGGGAGGAAGCGCATGGTTCACGTAAGCGACGGGGGAAGCAGCGCGATAGACAGCAGGAAATTGCGCAGGCGAACCGCCCAGGTATGCCTCTAAGACAGAACGGACGTGGATGGGATCGGGGGACGGCAGGTCCGAATATCCTTCGGTCAGGTTGGTGGGGCCATAAAAACTGATGACGGCGCGGACCGGCACCGGGCCAGCTTCATAGGCCGCTAACAGCGCGAGTTGCGCGCCTGACGAACGTCCACATAGCACCAGACGGTTCGGGTCAACTTTGTAGCGGGCGGCGTTCGAGTAAATGAACCAGAGGGCGGCGTTTACGTCGGCAAGTTGCGCAGGAAAGTGGAATGCCGGCGCGTGCCGGTAATCGATGGCGAACACGGCAACGCCTCGCAGGGCCATGTGCGAATCGAACCGATGCATGTCCGCGGGAGAACCCTTTTGCCACGCACCGCCGTAGATATCGATGAGAGCGGCTGGCGTCGCGCCGCCGCCCTTCGGAGGATAGTAGAGGATGTGAAGCGGTAGGCGCTGCGGCTGAATGCTATCGGCCCCGCCACCCCGGAAGCAATCCAGCAGCAGAGACGTGACGTTCCCGGTTCCGTACACTTGCGTCGCGGCCGGATTACTGGCGAGTATGTGTATGTTTTGAAGCTGCACCAACGGCCACGACGACAACGCAAGCGATGCAATGACAAAGGGAATGGCTGGCCTATAGAACCGGATGGCGGCGGCGACGGCGAGCAGATTGAAAACGAGAAGACAGGGCGAAAGCTCGGGCGCCGCGATGGTGAGTGGCAGCAGCACCAGATTTGGCGCTGGAACCAATATGCAGGCGCTGAGAGCCGCCAGCGGTGCGACCAGGAAGATAGTGAATGCTTTCAAGAGGTGGTACGAGCGGCGTAGCTAAGGCTGACGATCGCAAAGTTACAGCTTAAGCCCCATCTCATTCGTGCTTCGAAAGCCGAGTTTCTCATACAGAGACCGGCCGTGCTCGCTGGCGTGCAGCGCTACCGAGCGAAACCCATTCTGCTTGCACCACTCCATGAGAGCCGTAACAAGGTCGCGCGCAAAGCCCCGGCGGCGATGTTCTGGTTCCACGTAGATGTTGAGGATCCAGGCCCGCTGGGGGACAAAGTTAAGCGGACTTCCAGGCCATGCTGCGACCACAACTCCGCCGCCCGCGATGATGCCGCCGTCGATGTCGCCCAGTAGACCGTAGTACGACCCGTCCCGTAATGCGGACTCGAAATATTGGCGCGACGCAGCGTCGAAAGCTTCGAGTTGACGCTCGTAATCACCTCCCATCTCGCGAAACATTTCGCGGCGATGGCGAAGGATGACGTCGATGTCCGCCAGGGTCGCTGGCCGAAGAATCATCATCCGAGTGTAGTGCGCAGGACACGCTTGTCTAATTATCTGAGACCCGGAGCAGGACCACACCGTGGCTGGGGACTTGGGCGGCAAAGTCAGGGCCTTCGAGCTTCACTTCACTGTGAAGCCACAGGTCTCGAGCGTGTTGCGGTGTGGCGCTGAGGCCAAGGTCGGTCCACTTGACAGTGACTTTGGCAGGATCGCCACCGCGATTAAAGAGAGCAACGGCTTTAGCGCCGCCGCTGAGATCTTTGGCCCAAATCTCCTGGTCTCCGGATTTGGCTACACGCGTCGCTTGCTTGCCGAGGGGGTCCTGATCGAGCGCGATGACGTCGCGGTTGGTCAAGATGGCCAGAATTTCCGGGGTAGCGTGTTGAAGGTCATTTCCAGCCAGCAGGGGGGCGGCCAACAGGGACCACAGGCTCATATGCGTTTGGTATTCGGCGCTGGTCATGCCGCCATTGCCGATTTCCAGCATGTCGGGGTCGTTCCAGTGGCCCTGGCCGGCGTACGGCGCAATGTCACTTTGGCTGAAACCGATTTTCGTCATGGAGGCCCAGTTGTCCTGGATGTCGTCGGTGGTGCGCCAGAGGTTACCGCTTGCGCCGGGCGCCCATTTCCAGACGTCGGCACGGCCGTATTGGCACAAGCTGTAGACGATCGACCGCCCGCTGGCTTGTAAGGCGTCGCCCATCTTCTGATAAACGGCGTGCATGTCTTCGTCTTTGTAGATGTTGCTGGCGCTGCACCAGTCGTACTTGAGATAGTCGAAACCCCAGGCCGCGTAAGTGCGGGCATCCTGCTCTTCGTGGCCATAGCTGCCTTCGTAGCCGGCGCACGTGTACGGGCCAGGCGACGAGTAGATGCCAATCTTGAGGCCTTTGCCATGCACGTAGCCGGCGAGCGCTTTCATGTCAGGAAATTTCTTATTAGCGTGAATGTTGCCTTGCCCATCGCGCTCGCCTTGCCAGGTGTCATCAATGTTGACGTAGACATAGCCGGCCTCCTTCATACCGTTGGAGGCGATGGCGTCGGCGGCAGCGCGGACACCCGCGTCATCCACTTTGCCGGCGAACTTGTTCCAACTGTTCCAGCCCATGGGCGGAGTTTTCGCGAGCCCGTTATAGGCAACGCCGTGAAGTGCAGGAGGGGGAATTCTAGTGGGCAATGCACCTTCGCCGGCCGGGACGCGATGAGCAACGATATCGGGTTCCTCTTTGCCCGGCGCGCGCACCGGAGTGAGGTGCAGTTCGTCTCCCACCAGCTTGCCTCGATAGTCTCTATGCCGCCTGGTGTTGCCGTCCTTCGGACCGACTGTCAGCGTGAAGGCGTCGGGGTCGCCGGAGCTTTGCAGGACGACGAAATTGAACTGATTGCCGCGGACGTTGCCGGTGATATGAGCGCCTTCTTCTTTGAGATCGAAGTAGGTGCGTTGCGAGGTGCCGTCCGGAAGCTGCCGAATAGAAAGCCAGTTGCCGCTTATATCGGCGGCGTAGGCTGAGGCGAGGGAAAGAAGTGCGACCAGGAACCTTTTCATCCTGATCTAGACTACTTCACGCGCCGGTATTGAGGGTGAAACCCGAGCTGTGTTGCCACGCTGAGGATCCTTTCAAAATCGAGACTGATGGTGGCGCCCGCTGTTTGCGTGACCTCGTCTTCTATGGGCAGGTCAAAATCGTCAGCACCGTAGCCCAGGCCTTCCAGAGCACGCTCGTTTTGAGTAAGCACGGAGGTGCGGATGCGCGGGATATTGTCGAGGTAAATGCGCGAGAGCGCGAGGTGGCGGAGGTAATCTCCCGTGGTGACTTCCGCGCCGCCGAGTTGAGTGAAGTAGGGCTTATAAGTCCAGCAGAGAAAGCTGGCCAGACCGCCGGTCTCGTCCTGAAAGCGGCGCGTACGCTCAAGGTGTTCCAGACGCTCGTCGAGCGTTTCGTCGAAACCGATGACCATGGTGGCCGTGGTTTTCAGCCCGGACGCTACAACGGCGCGCTGAGCTTCGAAATACTGCGCGACGGTGTACTTGAACTTGCTATGGCGGGAGCGAAAGCTCTCGGTGAGGATTTCCGAACCGCCGCCGGTGATCCAGCGGACGCCGGATTGCTGAAGGCGCGCGGCAGCTTCAGCGTAATCGATTTTGGCATGATCGGCCAAGTACATGAACTCTGCGATCGTGAGGGCGTAGAACTCCAGTTGGTCACCGTACCGTTCGCGAATGGCGGCAAACAGGTCGCAGTAATAGCTGAGCGGAAGCTGCGGATTGAAGCCACCGTTGAAGGCAGCGAGGTCGCCGCCGAGGGCGAGCAACTCGTCAAGCTTGCGGAAGACGGCGTCGCGACTCAGCACGTAGCCTTCGGCGTGGCCGGGGAGCCGATAAAACGCACAGTAATCGCATTGCGCCACGCACACGTTCGTGTAGTTGA
>JAABUQ010011570.1_pt1 | contig 11226 bp, 8 predicted proteins | sample 5560001 | NCBI WGS metagenome assembly JAABUQ01 (sample SAMN10711888, study PRJNA513371) | rock metagenome | isolation source: Antarctica rocks | place: Antarctica: Victoria Land, Finger Mt nord | collected 2015-12-18
GGTTCCTGGGCTGCATAAGCCGGATGGCGGCTGGTGGTGTTTCTCGCTGCCGGCATGGACAGCAGGAAATCTGCTCTCGCATTTGCTGCTTGTGCATAATTTGAATGGTCATTGGGAGTATAAAATTGATGCGCCGCTGTGGAGTGTTGCCAGCGAGTGGCAGATTTACTTCGTGTTTCCGCTTCTGCTTTTGCCTGTGTGGAAGCGTTTTGGGTCATTGGCGGCGCTGATGGCGGCTTTTGCGATAAGCACGGCTCTTCACAAGGGACTACATGGGCGTATTGACTGTGCTTGCCCGTGGTTCGTTGCTTCGTTCACGCTGGGTATGGCTGCGGCAGCGGTGTGCTTTTCCAGCCGGAAACTTGAGATTGTCCTGCGGCAGCGGATACCGTGGGGCGTGCTGTCGCTGGTTGGAGCGCTGGGGTTTGTCAACATTTTGTGGCATCCGCATTGGATTTCCGGGCATGCTTGGCAAATGGACATGGCGGCAAGCTTGTGTGCGGCGTTGTTTCTTGTGTTTTGTACGCAGTGCGCGTCGGTTCATTCCGCGCCGCGCGTCTTATCGTGCGTTTGCTGGAAGCGCGCTGGCCTCAGCGATTGGGAATGTTCTCTTACAGCCTTTACCTTACGCACTTCCCTGTGCTTGGCCTGATGGATTTGTGTTTCCGCAGCTGCCACACCACGCCTATTGTACATTTGATGCTGATGGTCTTTGTGGCGGTGCCGGTCTGCGTGCTTACCGCTTATGGGTTTTACCTTGCCGTTGAGCGGCACTTCATTCCCAGCCGTCCGGGCGACAAACGTCAGGCGGCGAGGGTGACATTAAAGCGGCTGACTTTTGCCTTGTCACCCGCCGGTTTTAAGAGCCGTGCCTCAGCATCTGCTTAGCGTACGTGTCGGAACCCGTCAAAGCCAATACAAAAACGTTTGTGCAAAATCGCTCCCGCTTCCCAGAACTTGGGGTGGGGGCGATTTTGCCGATACTGGACGCCTGACGCAAGCGCCTTGCGGCAAATCTCAAGGTGGCCTGCCTCGCCCTGCGGCATGGCTTGTCTGCGCTTGGTTTGGTTGTCTGCGCTTGGTTTGGTTGTCTGCGCTTGGTTTGGTTGTCTGCGCTTGGTTAACGCTGGGAGCCAAACACCCAGCCTGCACGCGCCACGTTTGATCATTTCCTGGTCTGATATGTGATATGATAAAGTTTAGTACGCGTTTCCAGTTGACCCGCAGCGGCGGCAGCCGTTTAGGTTTAACCTATTGTTAACCCTTGGTAAAGCCAACATATGATATAATAGATTGCTGTTTTCGCGGCGTACAGCGCGGCGGCAGGGCGGTTGGCAGCATTTTTGCACCATCTGCGCTGCATCAAGAGTGCTCTTTGAGGGGCCTCTGCGGATTGAAAAGGGTAGTTTCTCATGCCGTCTTCTGTTGCTTCCTCAGACCTTGCCGTGTCGGTGCGCGGCCTTTCCAAATCGTACACCATCGCCCACGAATCTCAAAAGCACACGCTGGCAAGTGAAGCTTTGCTGCATGGCCTGAGGAACATCGGCAAGAAATCAACCTCGGAAACGTTTTGGGCATTGCAGGATGTTTCGTTTGAGATTAACAAAGGCGATGTGGTGGGCATTATTGGGCGCAACGGCGCGGGCAAGTCTACGCTGCTCAAAGTGCTGTCCCGAATTACCGAGCCGACGGCGGGAAAAATTGACTTGTACGGGCGGGTGGGCAGCCTGCTGGAAGTGGGCACCGGCTTCCACCCGGAACTGACCGGGCGCGAGAATGTTTATCTCAACGGGGCTATCCTGGGCATGAGCAAGCGGGAAATCGCTTCTCACTTTGACGCTATTGTTGAGTTTGCCGAAGTGGAGAAGTTCCTGGACACGCCGGTCAAGCGTTATTCATCGGGCATGTATGTGCGGCTGGCGTTTGCGGTGGCCGCGCACCTGAACCCGGAAATCTTAATTGTGGACGAAGTGCTAGCGGTGGGAGACGTGGCCTTCCAGAAGAAGTGCCTGGGCAAAATGCAGGATGTCGCCAGTCATGGCCGCACAGTGATTTTTGTCAGCCACAATATGGCCGCTGTGCGTCAGTTGTGCCGCAGCGGCATTGTGCTGGAGGCGGGACGGGTTCGCTACATCGGCGACATCAGCAAAAGCATAGAAGTTTATTCCGACCAGGGAGTGCAGGGCCAAAGCATTATCTCACAATTGGCAAAGCCGCATCCTGATTTGATTATTGAAGACGTTCTTATTAACGGTTCACCTTCAAGTCAGGTTCAAATCTCGGATGATGTGCGCATTCTAGAAATTGAATTTATTGGGCATCTCAGCGCGCCGGCCAGGGTAGAGATGGAAGCGGCTTTGACGGACACGTTTGATGTTCGGCTTGGTTATTACAGTCCGGGCCATGAGCGCGGGGCCACAGAAATCTTGCCTAGCGGTCGTTTCCACCTGGTTCGTCAGATTGAGCTTCCGCAGCGGATCAACAAAGGAGAATACCTGCTCCATCTTTTCCTAACAGAGCCGGATGTCAAGTATTGGGTGCAGCTGCCGCGAGCGGTGCGGCTTATTTCGGAGGGTACGCCAACAGCGACGGGGCGGACGCTGGAATATCACTCAGGCGGCGGCTGGCTGCACCTCACCAGCCCGGAGATTATGGTTCCGCGAGGAGAAACAGCGCCTCTGACGGAGGAAAAACGCCGAGATATTTCGCTGAGCGCTCTTTGATCTACAGTCGTCACTTTGTTATGATAAAAAATGAGATGCGTCCTGCTGGCCCGTTTCCTGGGAAAGCCGGTCAAAGCACTGCCGATCCAGAAGATAATCAGGCCCGTCCAGAAGATAATCAGGCGATGCAAGCTGCTAAAAGTATTCCGCTCACTATTGCCATTCCGACCTACAATCGCGCGGAGAAAGTGGCGGCTTTAGCAAGCTCCATCGTTGCTCAGCTTGGGCCGGGGGACGAACTGCTGGTTGTTGATGATTGCTCGCCGGACAAGACAACCGAGTTGCTGGGAGCCATGTCTGGGGTGCGTTTGGAGCGGCATTCGGCCAACCAAGGCATGGTAAAGAACTGGAATTCCTGCTTTCAATTGGCGACCAACGATTGGGTATGTATCATTCATGATGATGATGTCGTTTCCCCGAATGCAGTTTCGGTTTTACGAAGCACATACACAGCGGTCGGCAGGCCTGCGCTGATTGCTCAACCGTGGCGCAGTTCCCCACCTCCCAATGATTACCATTACCATGTCTATGCGCCCAGCCCCAGCGCAGTGTTAGCCTCTGCATTATGCCCCTCCGGCGCCGTCATTCACAGAGCGCTTTACGAGCAAATGGGAGGGTTTGACGAACGCTTTATGTATTCCGCCGACGTGGAGTATTTCGCCCGGTTGGCAACTCGCTACGATCTTGTCGTTATTGCTTCTCCTGCTGTTGTCGTTTACCAGTTTCACGAAAGTAATTATCAGTACGAAACGTGGATGAAACCGGACTTTTGGTCTCAGTGGGGGGAAATTGCACAATGCGTCTTTTCGTATGCAGGGCTGGATGAAAAGGCCTTCTTTCACGCATACAAAGAACACATGGCGGCAACTTTGCGCCACATTATGGAAACCGCTGTAAAGAGAAAGGATAAAATGCTTCTGCGAAAGTATGCGAAGATTTGCTTAAAAAACCCTGAATATGGCAGACGCTTACAGCTCAGAGGCTTGATTGCCGCCACCTTGAGCCGTTGACTGCCTTTCCTGGTTTGTCTTAAGAAGGTGATATAGAAAGTACCGGATCACCCCCAACCGTCAATTCTGGGGGGACAAGAAGAAGATGAGAATGTCGGTGGCTATAGCCTCACTGTTCCTATCCAAGTCTTATCCCAGGGTTTGCGGTTAGGGGGGAACCTTATGCAGGCGGTAGGGCTTTTTATACACTTTAAGCATTATAATAGAGCTTGTTGCATATACTTCTCAAGTCATACGGCAGGTTATTTATCTTAGGCAATGATAGATGGGGAACGGCGATGCAATAATCCCACTTCGGAGTTCTTCCACTCAGCGTGACTGCTTAATCAAGAAGGGCTTAGCTCGTGTCAAGGAATTCAATTGGGATAAGACGGTCATGCAGACTACGATATGTGTAACGATCTGTATGCTGAGGCGGACCTGCTGCTAGGTTGGAACGCTGCAAAAGCCTGTAGTCATCTATGGTTCTACTAAGTGCGATGACGGCCCCCCTAATTTATGACTGAAGTTCCAAAAATCACGGTTGTTACACCGTCCTACAATCAAGGAAATTTTCTAGAGGAGACGATCCAGTCTGTGCTTGGTCAGTGCTACCCTAGCCTTGAGTACATTATTATGGATGGCGGCAGCACGGACAATAGCCTTGAGGTTATCAAGAAGTACGAAAAGCATCTGGCTTACTGGACGAGTAGAGATGACGGTGGGCAGAGCGCAGCCATCAACGCAGGCTTTGCGAGGGCGACCGGGGACATACTCGGCTGGCTTAACTCAGACGATGTGTACCTTCCTGGTACTCTTAAGTTCATTGCTTTACATCTCAATCTTCATCGGCCCGAAGTGGTGTTCGGCAACTGCATTTATGTGCGCGAAGGTTTCCCCGATTGTGCTGGCTCAGATGTTGTAAAGGCACACCAGGACTTAGACACGCGCCTTGTCAACTACATAATACAGCCAAGTGCGTTCTGGACGAGGCGTGCTTGGGAAGAAACCGGGTCTCTGGCAGAGGATTTGTTCTACAGCATGGATTGGGACTGGTTCCTCCGGGCAAGGCAGGTCGGTGTTGCATTTCAGCCTGTTAATCGCTATTTATCTCTCTACCGGGTGCATGAGGCGCATAAGACAGGCACAGGAGGCAAAAAGCGACAAAGCGAGTTGGCCGCCGTTTATGAGAAGCATACTGGAGCTCGTCGTAAAGACCTTTATCTGGAGTGCTGCCGTGTTGGCGACGAAGTGGATCGTTTTATCAGCCGCATTAATTCCCTCCACTTGAGGCGTGCAGTCAAGATTCTGCTGCGGTATCGATTTGCTAAACTGTTCCGCGATAACGACCACCAGGAAGTTTATAATCTTTTGAGGATGCGCTGAGTGTCCCACAGAAGGTTATAATGCCGAGAAAGAGTACATGGCAAAACAAACAACAGCTGAGCCAAGCCTTTGCGTCTTAACACAGACCGCTTCCGACATCAGGCCGTACTACCGCCGTCTGTTTGAGGGCTTTGATATTTTCTTTGTCACCTTCAAGCAGAAGAACCCGGAAGCCGTAGACTTCGTGCCTGGCTCAACGTGGTCTGATGGACGCAATAGGTTATGGGAGCATGTCAAAGGGCGCTATGATTACTACTTGTTCATCGACGATGACATAGAGTTCTTCCATCTGCCCCCGGTGTTTCCGACGACGTTGGGGCAGTTGCTGCAAAGAAGACTGCATCTGCAAGAGAAACTGCGCATCCGCCGACTTGTTTCTGTGGGTGCACGGGCGCTTTTATACCAGCAAGCGACGCCGCAGCATCTCCGCCGGATTCTTCTCGACAAGATCAAAACATACCAACCGATGGTTGCCTCCATAGCGATTACTCAGGTGCTTGAAAGCGTCATGGCACTAGATCGCCACTCTTTGCTGCGCAACCGCCGGGTGCGTCCTTTGGGCTGGTTTGATGCCCAGGTCACCTTGTTCAGTGAGGTCGGCGCGCGCCTGTTGCTGCCCTACGACACAGAGTTCTCCGGCTGGTGGAGTTCTCAAATCCCTATTTATTTGCTGGGGCATCTTGCATTTGGAAAGAGGGCGATCAGTATTCTTGACCTCGCCGCGCAGAATACAAAGCACAGTATTTACAGGCCTGGTTACGATGGCTTCCAAGACTGCCTTAGTATGTCCAAGTGGCTCTCAGAAGGTCTTCTGAACCCAAGCCGCAATGTATTAGATTTACCGGATGGCAGTTTCATTGATCAAGCTTTCGCCGGTGCTTTCACAAAGCAAAAGGTCACCCTTGCCGAACACCGCGCAAAAACTCTAGAGGATGCATTGGCTGTACTCGGCGGCTCCTTTGATTTGCATCATCCTTACATCTACACAAGGCACAAAGAAGCGGTTGATGCGCTAGAAGCAAAACGGAACGGAGAAGTGGCGAAAGAAGGACATGGTTAAACCAAATCATATTGTATTCACGACAATTTTTTACCCGGCAGTTTTGGAAGACTTACTGGCGAACCTGCGGACGCATGGGCATTTGGAGGACACCAAAGTTTGGGTTGTCGGGGACCGCAAGACGCCGCCGGAAGCGCAGGAGTTGTGCCGACGCGTTTCCGACCAGGGGCTTGAGGTTTCCTATCTGGACATCCCGGATCAGGACAAATGGGGTGCGGACTTTCCCGAGTTCTACGCACGCATTCCCTACAACAACGAAACCCGGCGCAATATCGGCTACCTGCGCGCCTTGCAGGACGGCTGCGAGCGCCTCATTTCCATTGACGACGACAACTGGCCGACGCAGGACGATTTTGTGGGAGGTCATACGCTGACCGGCCAGGCGTGGAACGCTGGCTTGCTTTCCGAGGCGAGCGGCTACCACAACGTCTGCGAGTACCTGACCTTTGACATGAAGCGCCCCATCTTCCCGCGCGGCTTCCCGTTCGGGCTGCGCCACACGACTAATGTCCCCCAAGAGGTTCCCGCCGCAGCAGGAACTCGGGTGGGCGTCACGGCGGGTTTGTGGCTCCTTGACCCTGATATTGACGCCACGACCTGGCTCAACGGCAAGGTTTCGGGTGTCGGCTATACCGGCCCGGACAGCTTTGCGCTGGCCCCGCAAACGTGGAGTCCCATCAACACGCAAAACACCAGCGTCCTCCGCGACCTGATCCCGGCGTACCTGTGCATCCCGATGGGGTGGGAAGTGCCGGGCGGCAAGATTGAGCGCTATGGCGACATCTGGGGCGGCTACTTCCTGCAAGCCGTGCTCGGCGGCCTGCCGTACTGCGTTGCCTTTGGACGCCCGCTGGCAGATCACCGCCGCAACCCGCACAACTATGTGGACGATTTGCGGCATGAGTTCTGGGGCATGATCCTGACGGACTGGCTGGTAGACCTCCTGCGCACGGACTTTCATCCCACCGGCACAGATGTCTGCGACCGCGTGACCCAATTGGGCGAGTTCCTGCAAGGGCATGCCCTCAGCCGCCTTCCTGCCTGGTGTGCGCCTGAAGTCCGGGCGTTCCTTGCCCACACCGGCGGCACGCTGAGCGTTTGGGCTGCTGCCTGCCGCCAAGTCCTTTAGAAAGACATCAAATAAATGAACTGGCCTTCCTTGTCCATCATCATTCCGTCCTACAACCAGGGGCAGTACCTTGAGCGGACACTGCTGAGCGTCTTGAAGCAAGACTACCCTGGTTCAGTGCAGGTGATTGTCTCCGATGGCGGCTCCACAGACAGCACCTTGGACGTGCTGCGCAAGTACCCGCAGGTTGTGTGGTGGTCTGCGAAGGATCGCGGCTTTGCGGATGCGGTGAACAAGGGGCTTGCGCAGGCGACCGGGGAGATTGTTGCTATCCAGAACAGCGATGACTACTACTTGGAAGGAGCATTCAAGAAGGCCGTGTCTGTACTCATGGAAGACGCAGAACTGGCATTCGTTACAGGCAATGATGTTCTCATTGGAGAGAATGGCGACTATACTTTTCCCCCGCCGAAGCCTTACGTCACTCTGTTCAGCCCGCTCTCACTGATTGCTGAAATCCCACTATACATCCCGCAGCACTGCACATTTATTCGGCGGAGTGCTGTAGAGTGGATAGGGGGCCTGCGCGAAGAGGTGGATTATTGCGCAGACTTTGACCTCTGGTACCGTATGCTGCACTTCGGCAAGGCCGTCATGCTGCCCGACTACCTAGCCGCCTACCAGCTGCACCTTAGCCAAAGGACACAGAACAAGGCCAACCTGTTTATCAATGGACACAAGAAGGTGGTCGAGGACGCAGAGGCAAACCCGAAGTACGCACAGCGGTTCATGCCGCCTCCTGAGATGAAGCGTAATCGGTTCCGACATTGGGAAGTCGCTTGGAACATGGTCGCTGGGGGTGAAGAGGGCAGCCGCACCGGCCTCGCCCTCGCGCAGGAAACGCTTCAGCAGCCAGACCTCTGGTCCAGCCATGTGCTGGACATCTTCCGGGACTACGTCTCCAATCCGAAGCCTCACTCCTCGCGTGTCCGCGACCTTGCGCGCACGCTCCAGCGGCGGCTGGAACGTAATACTCTGATCCGTGCCTTGTTCGGCAAGCTTCCGTATCCTCGCTATGCTGCCGGCTATCGCAAAGAGATTGTGGACCTAGACTGGTGGCAGGGAAAACCCCCATCTTCTTCCGTGAAAGTCGTGCGCCTGACCCTGGCCGTGACATTTCTCCTAGCATTGGTGCAGGCGTATCGGGTAAAAAAGAAATCTTCAGGCATTCTGAAGCAACCTGCGGCGATACTCAGCAAGCACTCCGACGACACCGAGATGTGGCCTTCCTTGTCCATCATCATTCCCTCGTACAACCAGGGACAGTACCTTGAGCGAACACTGCTGAGCATCTTGAAGCAAGACTACCCTGGCTCAGTGCAGGTGATTGTCTCCGATGGCGGCTCCACAGACAGCACCTTGGACGTGCTGCGCAAGTACCCGCAGGTTGTGTGGTGGTCAGCCAAAGACCGCGGCTTTGCCGATGCCGTCAACAAGGGCTTAGCCCAGGCGACCGGCGAGATTGTTGCTATCCAGAGCAGCGATGACTACTATTTGGAAGGGGCGTTCCACAAGGCTATCAGTGTGCTGAGGCAAGACCCCAGCCTCGCCTTTGTCACCGGGGCGGACATCACTTTGGAGGAAAACGGCTATGCTTCTATGCTCCCCAAGCCCTATGTGACCCTGCAAAACCCCGGCTCCTTGATTAGCCGAACACCCTGGCTGTATGTCCCGCAGCACACCACTTTTATCCGCCGCGCGGCCATAGACCAGGTGGACGGCCTGCGCGAAGAAGTGGATCGCTGCGCGGACTTTGACTTGTGGTACCGGGTGCTCCACTTTGGCAAAGCGGTTATGCTCGCGGATTACCTGGCTGTTTACCAAAGGCACACCACCCAAAGGACGCAGAACAAAGCCGACCTTTGGGTAGCAGTCCACAAAAAAGTCGTGGAGGATGCCGAGGCGAACCCCAAGTACGCGCGCCGGTACACGCCTGCCCCCAATCACAAGCGCGACATCTTTTTGATGTGGGAAGCCTTGTGGAACTCCATGGCGGGCGGGGAAGCCGAGAAGCAAAAAGCGCGCAGGCTGGCGCAGGATGTGCTGAGCCAGCCCGGCCAGTGGCCGGATTACATGGTTGACTACCTCAAGCCGTTCCGGGATGCCCCGCCTCCTCCCAGCAAATACCTGAACTCACGCTGGGGGAAAGCGCTGAAGCGCAACCGCTTTGTCCGGGCGCTTGTCGGCAAGCCGCCCCTTCGCAAGCTGGTTTCCAATGTCTCCGCAGACATCCACTGGTGGGCGAAAGGCAAACCTACGGCCTCGCTTTCCCGCGCTTCCAAAAAAGCGCTGCGCAAGTGACCCGCTCGCGGCGCTTCTTGCGACGCCTCTTTTTGCCAGGCTTTCTTGAGCTGCGCGCAGGCATTTCTTCGGCCTATCGCACTGTTATCAACGACGGAAGAAATTGTTCCGTCGTTGGCATGCGCTGCAAACGATGGAACAACGCGGAAGCAAAGCCTTCTAAATGCAGAGCCAGCGCGGCGCACTCGCCCATAAGTACGACATGAGCAGCCTCCCGGAAGTTTCCATTATCATCTGCACGCGCAGCCGGGCAAAAGACCTGCGCCAAACGCTGGCGGCGCTGGCAAGTCTCTGCGTTCCAGACGAAATGCCGTCTGAGTTGATTGTGGTGGACAATGCGTCTACGGATGACACGGCGCAAGTGGTGCAGCAATGCTGCCTGCCGAACATGACGGTGCGGTATGTGTACGCGGGCACGCCGGGCAAGAGCCATGCGTACAACGCGGGGCTTGCGGCGGCAGAGGGGCGGGTTCTGCTGTTCACGGATGACGATTTGCGCCCGCCCGCCGACTGGATTGCAGGCATGTGCGGGCCAATCCTGCGCGGAGAAGCCGATGCTGTTGCGGGCGCCGTGCTTCTCGCGCCCCACCTTAATAGGCACTGGCTGACAACGACGCACCGGGTGCGCCTGGCAGAAACCGGAGTGCTGGAACCGTCTCAGCCGCCGAAGCGCATGACGGGTGCGAACATGGCGTTCGGCAAGCACGTGCTGGCGCGCGTGCCGGCCTTTGATACCGAACTGGGGGCGGGGACGCCGCTGGGCTTTGTGGAGGAGACGCTCTTCTCCCGTCAGCTTCTCGCGGCAGGCTACCATATGGCGTCGGCATATGACGTGCCCGTAGAGCACCACTTTGACGCCTCACGGCTGAACTACGCGTTTCTGCTGAAGATGGCGCAGGGGCATGAGCGCTCCAATGCGTATGTGGCCTGGCACTGGGAGCATAAAGACTACAAAGCCGTGCGTTTGCGCCTTCTGGTGCGGCAAGCGAAGCTGGCTCTGCTGCGCCTCGTGCGTCGGCGCGAGATGGGGGGAGAAGCACCCCCGCCGTGGGAAGAAAACCACCTGGAAGTGATTGCTTTCTTTCGCCAGTATCTGATTGAGCGCCGTCGTCCCCGCAACTATGAAAGGCACGGGCTTGTCAAAAGAAGCCTCTGAGCGCGCTGTCAAAGTGTTTCTGCTGTGCCCTGGGCTGGGGCATACCCGGCGCGGCTTTGAGTCGTTTTCGCGCGAGTGCTTTGATGCACTGGGAGCCGACCCGGCTTTGGAGATGACGCTGCTGAAGGGCGGGGGCATCTCCAAGGGCCGCGAAGTGCGATTGTGGAACGTGCCGCGCGAAACAGCCGCTGCCGCCTGGCTCAGCCGGAAGACAGGCCAAAGCGGCTACTTTCTGGAACAGCTGACGTTTATGGCAAGCCTTGCCCCAAAGCTTGCGCGGCAAAAGCCGGATGTGGTGATGCTGAGCGACTTTTGCCTGGCGCACTTTGTCTGGCACTGGCGGAAAGTGAGCCGGGGGCGCTACAAGATATTGTTTTCCAACGGGGGGCCAACCAATCCACCGTTTCCGCGCTGGGACTATGTGCATCAGGTGGCCCCGGCCCATGTGCAGGCGGCGCAGGCGGCGGGCGAGCCTTTGGAAA
>JAABUQ010011571.1_pt1 | contig 11225 bp, 11 predicted proteins | sample 5560001 | NCBI WGS metagenome assembly JAABUQ01 (sample SAMN10711888, study PRJNA513371) | rock metagenome | isolation source: Antarctica rocks | place: Antarctica: Victoria Land, Finger Mt nord | collected 2015-12-18
CGACACCCCCGCCCTGGCCGGCCCCCTGGCCGGCCTGGTGACCTCCGCTGCCGGCGACGGCGGCCGGCGGGTGGATTCCACCGCTGGCACCGTCCAGGCTGCCCTGGCCGCCTACCGCCTCTCCGCCCTGCGCGACTCCCCGCTCCCCGCCGTCACCCTCGACGCCTGGGCCGACCAGGCCGCCTGCCTGTTCGTGGCCTGCCCCATGGACCAGGCCTCGACGCTGGCCCCCGTCGTGGTGGGCCTGGTCTCCGCGGCGGTCGCCGCTCAACGTCGCCGTCTCCACGGTGACGCCCTGGTGCTCATCGACGAGCTGCCCAACATCGCCCCTCTACCCGACCTGCCTGGCTGGCTGGCCGAGCTGCGCTCCTGGGGGGTGACCATTGTCGGCGCCGCCCAGTCCTGGGGGCAGCTCACCAAGTGGGGACCTTCCCGCCAGGCCATCGAGCAGGCCTGGCCATGGCTGGCCCTGTTCAACGGCATCACCGATACCGGCCTCGTCTACGAGATATCCAAGGCCCGAGGCGACCAGCTCGTCACCCGCCAGGTCTTCACCACCGGCACCAGCTCGCAATGGCACGCCGGGGGAGGCGGCGGCGGCCGCCACTCCGGCACCTCCCAACAACACGCCTGGGAACCGCTCCTCCGACCCGAGAACGTCGTCGGCACCCTCCAACCCGGCCAGGTCCGCCTCGTCAACGGCCGGCTGCCCTGCGAGGTCCTTCAGACCGAACCGATCTCACGAGCCCTCGACTCCTGGCGGGCCAGGGAGACCGCCGACGTGGTGCAGGATCGGCTCACCGAAGCACCAGCCGGTCGTACCTCCTAGGCACCCGAACCCGAACCAAGTGTCCCGCTTAGCGCCCCTTCACCGGGCTGTTTCTCGGGCGGGGTATACGGGAATGGCGGTCACGCTCGGGGTCAGACCGCGCAGGGCGGCACCGAATCGCTGTCGACGTTCCTCTAACGCTCACCCTTTTTGGCGCCCTCGCTCCAACTAGGACGATGCGCCCCACCGGTCCGTGGCGTGACGGCTAGCCGAGTGCCGACTTGAGGGCGGACACGGCTTCGTTCACCTTGTTGATGACGAAGAGTTCGAGGCCAGTTGTCGTCGTGATCCGGAGTCTGCGGCGCAGCTTCGCTGCGTTTCCAGCTACAGGAATCGTTGGTTTACGGCCTTCCACACCTATCTCACGAACGTTTGCTGAAGAGACTGACCAGCGGTCGCCACCCGTGACGCCGTCGAACCGGTTGGGTACGAAGAGGAGCCGCCGGTCTGTGAGGTACAACTTTCCGCCTGTTGCCCGATATTCGCTTTGCTGCCTGTTGGCGAACTTCTCCCAGCGCACGACCTCATCGGCCTCAAGCCTCGGCTTCGCAACCCAGATGCCCATGGTTATGTTCTTAACCCAGGGCTGACTGTGCGCGACCGTGGGAGGTCGCATCGCAAGTTCTGGGAACGGAACGGGTGCCGCTCGAACGACGATGGGCTTACGGGATAGGCCAGCCTCGTTGCCTTTGGGCGGGTGCGGCTACCCAAGGGGAGGCTTACCGCTCCAGTCCGTCCCGGCCGCGGCCGGGGAGGTCGCGGGTCCGGTCCTGCTCTCGTGCTGCTCGTTGGAGGGTCTAGCGTTCGTGACCCTCTCGGCCGCCGGGAAGGTCCCGTGTCCGGTCCTGCTCCCGTGCGGCCCGATGGAGAGCCATGGCCTGTTTGGCTTTGGCTGTTCCGCTGGCGTCGGGATCCCACTCGACGCCGAGCTCCCCGGCGAGACCCGCCTCTTGAACTCGGCGGGCGCCGATCATCTGCCGGGCCCGTTCGGCCGGGTCTGATGTTGCCACCTCGTTTTGGACCGCCTGGCGATCACCTTGAATCGACCCGGCCGCTTCTGACTCCTTGGCTAAGGCGTTGGCGAGGACTTGGCGCCCATCGAGCTGGGTGGGTTGGGCGAACTCGCTGCGAGGATCAGCGTCGGTGACCACGTAGGCCACGTTGGTGTCGCGGCCACGAGTCATCGGTATGTACACGTCGGGGCGATCAGAGCGCTCGGTGATCAACCCACGGGACCGGTCCACGGTCGCCCCCTGCGTGGTCTCGGTCGTGCCCGCGTAGGCCAACTCAGCGTGCTCGCCCAAATAGTCGCCGGGCAGGTGCGCTACGCCCCGCCCGCTCATCGACCGGGCCATCACGCCCCCATCGTCACGGACCCGGCTCACCTCCCACGTGTCACCGTTGGCCACCCATGACCCTCCGGTGGTCCGCAGGCGCCGGTCGTTGTGCCGGGTGCGTATCTCGTCGCCAACGCCGGCGGTGGCGTCCTCTCGCAGCTGCGCGGTGCGGCTCAGGTCCACTTCGTTGACATCGGCCCGCCACTGTTGCGCTTGGCCGGCGAGGCGGCGGGCCTCATCGTTGGTGTCGACCACCATCAGCGATCGTGCCCCGTCGCCCCGGTCCGCCAGATAGTCGGCCAGCAGCTCGCCTTCCATGTGCTCCCGGCTGCCCTCCTTGATCCGACCATGCTCGGCGTAGGTGTCGAGCACCTCGGCGTCCCCCTCCCGGAGGCGGAGACTGGCCTCGCCCTCCCACGCCTCGTTGAAGCGGTGCACGTTCTCCAGCTCCACCCCGTTCTCCCCGGCGATCACCGCGAAACCTCCGCCGACCCCCTCCACCGGGGCTAGCTGGTGATGGTCCCCGGCCACTACCACCCGAGCATCCTTGGCGTGGTCCAAGAGTCGATCGAGTTTCTGGTCTGAGACCATGCCCGCCTCGTCCACCACCAACATGTCCCCCGTTCCCAGCCGGGACCGGCCTTCGTCCAGCTCGTTGAGCAGGGAGTCAACGGTCCTGGTCTCCCTCCCCACGCTCTCGGCCAGCTCCTGGCTGGCCTTGCCGGTGTAGGCAACCGGGACCACCCGCCACCCCTCCGCGTCGGCCACGGTGGCGACCGCCCCGAGCGTCCGGGTCTTGCCCGCCCCCGCCGGGCCGACCAGAGCCGTCACCCGATCCTCCCCGGCCATCCGCCGCACCGCGTCGGCCTGGTCGTCGCTCAACCCGCCCACCGCGTCTGTCACGTTCGCCTCGCCGGCGGCTGTCATCGTCCCCCGTCCCTCCACCGCCTGGCGGGCCATGCGCTCCTGGCGTTCCTCGGCCGCCTCGGTGGTGAAGCGGACCAGGCCGGGCCGCCACGTCACCGGCCGGCCGTCTGATGCTCGAACCTCGACGCCCTCGGGCCGCTCCAGGTGCCCGGACAGGTCCCGCAGCCGATCTTCCTCCTCGAGTGCGGCTGCCAGCCCGTCGATACGCAACGCCACCTCCTCGACCGACCCCCCCGCAGCCGGGTCCAGACTGGCTGCCACCGCCCCCCGGATATCCCACCGGTAGAAGGTTGCCTTCTCGCTCAGCCGCCCGTAGGCAGCTTCGGTCACCCGATCCGGGTCCTCCCACCCCCCCCCTTGGGTAGCCAGCTCCCGGCCCGATCGGGCTAGTACCTCACGGCCGGCCCGATCCCAGTCCCACCCGGCTGCTGACGCCTCTGACCGGAACCGGCCGTACAGGCTGACATCATCGCCGGCCAGGTCCGGGTCCTTGGCCGCCCGAGTCTCGATCACCGCCACCTTCTCGACCTTACGCTCCTCGGTGACACTCAGCGACCGACCCAACGCAGTGGCCATCTCCGCTTTGCGCTCGTCCGCGTCGGCCACGATCTGGACGTGGCGCTTGGACCATCCCTGACACAGCTCGGCCATGCCCTCCACCCCGGCCTGGCCGTTGGCGCTCACCGGCTCGTAGACCACCCCCAGCTCCCGGCTCATCCCCGCCCGCACCAACGCCTGATACATCTGGCCGTGACCCTTGGCCGCCTGGCGCAGCGTGCCACCCTCGACCGCCAACCACTTGTCGTCGTCGACCGGCCGGGTCCGGTTGGCCACCACCACATGGGTGTGGACCTGGGGGTCCCCCGCCCGGCTGGTGCGATGGTCGAACTCGGCCCACACGAACCCGGCCCCGTCCACATTCCTGGTCCCCCCCTTGCCTCGCCGGGTGATGCACGCATCGGTCTCGATCCTGGCCATGGTCGCCGCCACCGCCTCGTGATGGACGGCCATCATCTGTCGCTGGACCTCGGGCGGGGCCATAGCGTGCAACGCTGAGAACGTCTTGTCCGGCGAGAACGTCAGATCCACCGCCCGCACCGACACCCCATTCGGCGCCCCCTCAGAGACCCCCACCGTGTGCTCGGTCCCATCGGCGCCGACCGATACCCCATCACTGAGCAGCCGATGGAACGCCTCAGGGTCCACCTGACCCGCCAAGCCCACCTCCCCGGCCAGCGCCCCCCCCCAGCGGCCTGGGGCCTCCCCATGACCCGTGTAGTAGTCCTCACGGGACTCCGCCAGCTCCGAGGTGTAGTAGTCCACCCCCCCCACGTCCACGTTGCCGACGCTCAGCACCGACGACTCATAACCCTGCCTTAGACGGCGCGATAGTTGGATGATGGCTAACAAGCCCTGGTGGCGACAGATGGCTGGCCAGCCGGCATCTTTCGCTGAAACCAGCTCTGACAACCGGAACCGTTACTCCCCAGCCGCGGTCCGCGCTGCCCGACTCGTCCTCCTGGCAGTGGTCGCCCTTGACGGCCTCCTCGGAGCGGTCATCCTCCCCAGCCCAATCTTCTGGGGTTTCGCTGCCGGATCGCTCCCCTACTTGATCGTCTGGTGGCGTCGGATGACCGCCGAACAACGCCACCAAGTCCTGCCCCTCCTCGATCGGCGCAGAGACCACGTGGCCGAAGACACGCACCAGCCTTAGCGCTTTCCCGCTCACCCCATAGGGCGAACCCACTGAGAACCACACGCCGGCGCCGGCTCTCCGGGCGTAGCCGGGGCCAGGGGATGGTCTTATGGAACCCGCGGCTACGGTCCCTCGCTCACCGCCGTCAGCAGGCCGACCTCCCGGAGAGGCGCCACCCCCTTCGGACTTTCCCCGACCCGTAGCGGCCGGCAAGAGGGAGGGGCGAAGTGCCAGCCCCTCCCGCACATCAAGGCGCCGCCCCCGATGACCGCGCTCCCCCTCCTCCCTCACTAGCCGCCTTCTCCCTCGTCGGGTGCTCCGGGCGAATCCACTGAGGGCGACACCCAGGCCACACCACCCCCGGTGCGGGCGCCGTCTCGAACGTCGAGCTAGCGGGCTGCGGCCGCCGGCTCCCTGTACAGTGACAGGGACGGCCGAGCGGAGGCCGCCAGCGGCGGAGTTGACGCCGACGCCACGAGAACGCACGACGGCCACAGTCCGGCACCCTACCAGGGTGCAAATGTGTGAACCGGAGATACCCCCGTGAGCAGTTGAGGGAGGGTGGGTCTCGTCGTGGCCTAGGTTTTGACTGCGCTTGTGAGGTGCTGGAGGGCCGGACCCTCTCGGCTCACTCACCGCCCGTCTCACGGGGGACACCGCCGATCCGGGCGGGGGAGGCGCTGGCTCCTTGCACTCCGCTTGGGGGTATGCGACCCTCGAAGCACCACTTTTGGGTAGGTTGCTTGTCGGGTGGTCGGGGCGTGGGTGAACGCTCTCGATCCAAGAAGGCCCCCCAGTTTCCCGCTGGGGGGTTCTTCGCGTCTGGCCCCAGCTATCGGGCGCCTCTTGGCGCACACCCCGCCGTCATCCGGTCGAGGGCTAGTTGACCTGGAAGCCTCGCGCGGCCTGAACTACAAGTGTGGGATTCGACGCAGCGCACCCCCCTGGCGAAGACCAGGGGGGTGCGGAAGAGACGGATCGGGGCCTTTCAAAGGTGCCGAGCCGGGCGGGCGTCTAGTGCTCGACCCGGCCACCTGGGTGGGACTGGACGATCTAGAAATCCAGTTCTTCTGCTGGATGGGGGATCAGTGCCCGGATGTGGACCGAGAGCCGCTTGCGCCCGGCGTCGCCGTTGAACTGGGACGCCACGCCCTGCGGTCCTGAGAGCCAGTACTCGGCTCCCGACACCGGCTGAGCCCCGTTCTCGGTGATGATCTCACCGCTGAGCTTGGGGAGATCCTTCATCACGTCGGCGTAGGCGTCGGGGTCGGCCAGCAGACCGGACCCGCCCTTAGCCCTCAGTACTTCGATGACCTGTGGGAGCACTCGGTGGAGTGCGATCGTGCCCATACCCTTCTGGATCGCGAAGTCCTTGGGGTTGTTGTTGGAGTCGAAGGGGTCGGGCAGAACCTTGGCGATGCCCTCCCAGTAGGCGTGGAGGATCATCGCGATCTTGGCAGGCTCAGCCTTGGCCATGAGAGGCATGTCGAGCAGCGGTCGTAGGGATCGGACGAAACTTGCCTGCGGGATCGTCAGGTGATCGCTCTTCTTGCCCTTCTGGTTTGGCGACTGGATACGCCCCCCCTCCCACACGCCACCTAATGCCTCCAGCTCCTCGATGACGCTGAGCCCACGAGTGATCCAGTCTTGACCTTCGAGCTCGAGGCGTGCCGCCAGGTCTGGGTCCTGGTCTGCGCGGGCCTTGAGCAGGGACCAGGCCAGGTCGGTGCGGACCGATTTGGCGTTGGTGTTTACCTCGTAGAACTCCGTCATCTCCTGGACCTCACTGAGACCCAAGGTGATCGACAGGGGTACGGCGAAGTCCTCGAACCCGTCGTAGTCGGTCAGAACGACGCTGACTCCGTCAGCCCGGTGCTGGCCGTCATAGACCCATAGGGGCATGTCGTTGGGGACCTCGATGTAGCCCATCCCGATCCACTCCCCATCGTTGGCCTGAGCCTTCTGGAAGCCCTCTTGGTCAGCGGTGATGACGACGTTCAGCTTTGAGAAGTCCTCTTCTCGGATGTTCACCAGCAGAGGGTTCGGCATCTGGCCGCCCCTCTCGCCGTAGTACTTCGCAGCGCTGTTCACCCTCGTCGTCTGGGCGGTCCGCTGGTAGCCCTGCTTCGTCACTGGATCGTAGACATCAACCTTCTTATGCCGGCCGAGGTCCTCAGCCGATATCGCCGTGAGCAAGAGGGTCCGGCCGTGCTGCACGAGGACGGTCCCCTCTAGGCGGATCGTCTGCTTCGTCTTCAAGTTCACCATGTTCGACATTTCAGCTCGCTTTCTAGCAAGCTGTACGTCAGCTCGCTAGAACCACCATAGCGTAGAAATCGAGCTGTGTGAGAGATTCGTCATGACGAGCTAGAAGCTAGCTCGCTGGAGCCCGATGAGTCTATGCCGAGGGCCTGGGCGCCCTGACGAACAAAGGAGACAGGTGAAGATCCGAGACGTGATACGGCTGCTAGAGCAAGACGGCTGGACCCAAGTGGAGCAACGCGGTAGCCACCGCCAGTTTCGTCACCCGACCAAGCCGGGCAAGGTCACCGTGGCGGGCAAGGCGAGCACCGATGTTCCTGCCGGTACGCTGGGCAACATCTATAGGCAGGCAGGATTGCGGGGTCAGTAGTGGCAACTTGGACAGTCGTATACGAGCATGGCCCTACCAGCTGGGGTGCCTATGTGCCTGCGCTCCCAGGCTTCGGTGTAGCGGGTGACAGCCGTGCCGAGGTCGAACAGCTCATCCGTGAAGGGATCTCCTTTCATCTGCAGGGCCTCGCTGATGATGGCCTGCCGATCCCTGATCCCGACAGCGTCGAAGCCGAAGCCGTCTCCATCTGACGATCCGCGGTGCGGCGCCTATGGCGGCTGGGAAGACCTTTCGGCGCCCTGCCTTGGCCGCCCCCTTCCAGTGGTTCGTCCGGTGCCGCCCTCACAGAAGCCATGCCGGTTGGGACCGGCACCTGCGGTCCCGTCGCGCTCATCGACGCTCGGCGCCACCAGGGTTCCGCTCGGTCCACCGGGCGGGGTCGATCCGTTGGCAGACCCAACGCGGTAGCGGACCAGCACCGCGAGACAGGATCGTGACCGAAACGAGCCCAGGCCGGGCGTTGGCGGTCACCCTGAGAGGGCTCGGGTCGGTGAAGGTCCGCTACCACCGGGCGCTGCCCGCCGACGCGCTCATCGGCTACATGGTCGTTGGTATCGACGACCTGGGGAAGGCCTGGCTGGTCATCCAGTACGAGACGGCGGCACCCCATGGGCGGGCTCCCGCTTCGGGGAACACCGTCGGCGTGGACCGAGGGGTGGTGGTCACCATGGCCACCTCGACCGGTCACACCTACCAGGCCCCGACGCTGACCCCCGGCCAAGACCGCCGCCGGGTCCGTCTGGAACGGGGCCTGGCCCGCAAATGTCGCCTCAACCCGTGCCGCCATGACCAGTGGACCGCCATGACCAGTGGACCACCACCCGAACCGGTCGGCGCCGACTGCTCCGGGGACACTGCGGCGGCGCCGACTGCGCCTGCTGGAAGCACTCCAACCGCTATCGGCGCGACAAGCGGGCGCTGCTCAAGTTGCGCCAGCACGGCTGGGGTATCGCCGCCGCTCGAAAACGTCGCCGGAAGCGCAGCTCCCGGCGTGTGTCCAACCAGAGCCGTCGCGATGGGGCAGAGGCCCGATGATCGACGCGACGATCCGCAGCAGGTAGCCCTTACCCATCTGATCTGTCAGCGGTCTCTGAGGCTGGCGAACAGACTCGGTGCTGCGCCGGCTGGGGGGAACGGCCCGGGTGTGGCGGACCGATCGGCTGGCCACGGTGATCGTTCCTGGCACCGGCGACGTGCAGGCGAGCTTCGCCCCGGTGGCCAAGCACTACGGGGCGGTCGTGGCGGCGTGTCCGCCTCGGCGAGGGAACCGCAAGGGTGCGGTGGAATGCGGGGTGAAGTTCATGTGTGGCCGCTGGTGGCCGACGATGACCGCGGCCACTGCCGAGGCGGCCCAGGTGGACTTGGATCGCTTCTGGGCGACCACGGGTGACGCCCGGGGCCGCCCGGCGGGCCGTTACGCCGAGGCCGGCACGGTCGTCGACGGTGTCGGCCCGTCGTGGCCGACGGTGGGTGCGTTGGCCGACGCCGAGGTGTTGATGGCCCTGCCGGCGGTGCCTTACCCGGCGACCATCGAGGTGGCCCGCCCCGTCGACGACCGGGCCAGCGTCGGCTTCAGAGGGAACCGTTACTCGGTGCCGCCGGGCATGGGCGGCACCGAACTCACGTTGCGTCACCGCCTGGGCACCGCCACGCTCGAGGTCTTCACCCCGGCGGGTGGCCTGGTGGTCTCCCATGACCTCGGCGTGGCGGGGGCAGGATCGATGATCCGCACGCCAGCGCATCGAGCCGCCCTCGAGACCGTCGTCCTCGCCCAGTTCTCGACCGACCGTCCCTGCGACCGCAAAGCGAACCGCCCTCCAGGGCCGGCCGCGACCGCGGAGCGGGCCAAGCTCACCGGGCCGCAGAGCCCCGAGCCGACCGTCGACCTCGAACGGATCGCCGAGATCATCCATCTGGCCTTCCCGGGCTCTGTGGAGGTCTCTGGTGGGGAGGTATCGGCATGACCGACAGCTCCGACTACCAGCGGTTGCGCTCCCATCTGGCGTTCCTGCGCATGACCGCAGCCGCCGAGGCGCTACCCGGCCTGCTCGACGAGGCGACCAAGGCCAACCTGGGCAACCAGGCGTTCCTCGAACGGCTCCTCGCCGTCGAGGTCGACGCCACAGACGAGCGCCGCAAGGCCAGCCTGGCCCGCTTCGCGTCACTGCCATCGCCGTTCACCCTCGCAGACTTCGACTTCTCCGCCCAACCATCGGTCGACCCGAAACTGATCGCCGAGCTCGCCAGCCTCCGCTTCGTCGAAGACACAACCAACATTTTGTTGATCGGCCCGCCAGGCGTTGGAAAGACCATGCTCGCTGTCGGCCTCGGCCACGCCGCCGTCGCCGCGGGGATGCGGGTCTACTACACCACCGCAGCCGAACTGGCCGCCCGCTGCCACCGGGCCGCCCTCGAGGGACGGTGGGCGACAACCATGCGCTTCTACGCCGGACCGCGCCTGTTGATCGTTGACGAGGTCGGATACCTGCCGTTGCCCGCCGAGGCCGCCGCCGCCCTGTTCCAAGTCGTCAGCCAACGATATTTGAAGGGCAGCATCGCGCTCACCACCAACCTCGGCATCGCCAGCTGGGGAAAAATCTTCAACGGGGATCCGATGGTCGCAGGCGCCCTGCTCGACCGCTTGTTGCACCGCTCCGTGGTGGTCAACATCGACGGGGACAGCTACAGGATGCGTTCGCATCGGGCCCGGGCCGAAGCGACCCGGCGGGCGGTCGCCAGCTCATGACCGTCACCTGCCCCGTCTGCGCCCGGACCCACGACGCCACTCCGGCCCCGCCGGTCCGCTCGCCCTACTGCTCGACGGCCTGCTGGTTCCACGTCGGCCCCCGACGACCGGCCCAGCCCACATCCCCGTCGTGTCACGATGGTGTCACGATGACCTGCCCCGTCTGCCAGCACCCGTTTCAGCCCACCGGCCGCCAGAAGTACTGCACCGAGGCGTGCAAAGCCGCCGCGTACAGAAAACGTCGAGACGCCCGACCAGTTCCGCTCATCGTGCCCAAATCCCAGCCCCGCCGGCCGATCACCGTCTACGAATGCGACACGTGCGAAGCCAGGGCCCTCGGCGAGCAAAGATGCGAGACCTGCAACACCTGGATGCGCCGCGTCGGCCTGGGAGGCGAATGTCCCGCCTGTTCAGAACCCGTCGCCGTCGCCGAACTCCTCGGTGAGGAGGTGATCGCCAGCCGCTGAGCTAGCCTCAACCCAGCCCGCCATTCCCCCTCCACACCTGGGGAATTTCGGTGATCGACAGTGGGGAAATTCGACGATCCGCAGCACGGGCACGAAGCAGCGTGACGTGCTCGGCCGTCAGGGCATCGACGGCGTTGCCAAGGCTTCGGGTTCCGGCCCGTACCTTGACGAGCAAGACGGCAGCCGGGGTGCCGATACTGGCCGCGAGGTCGAGCGTGGACCAGGTGCGATCCATGTCCGCGGAAGTCGTGGCGGTCGGGATGATCACCAGGTCTGCCACGGATATTGCGGCGTCAGTGATCCCGTGGTCACGCGGGGAACAGTCGATGATCAGCCGGTCCGCCCTGGGAAGCCGCCCGGCCAGCTTCGGGTCAGGAAGGTGGACCACTTCCACGCCTAGGTATTCGTTCCCTACCCATGCCAGTTGTCGGATGCGGCTGTCGTGGCTAAGTGGTCCCCGTCAGAAGTTCGTGCGTGAATCGGGTGTGTCGATCCAGGCTGTGATGTCGCCGAGGTAGAGACCGCAGACGCATCTTCGGGGGTGCCGGTGAAGCTCCCGGTCGGCAGGAG
>JAABUQ010011573.1_pt1 | contig 11224 bp, 13 predicted proteins | sample 5560001 | NCBI WGS metagenome assembly JAABUQ01 (sample SAMN10711888, study PRJNA513371) | rock metagenome | isolation source: Antarctica rocks | place: Antarctica: Victoria Land, Finger Mt nord | collected 2015-12-18
TGCCCCCTCACCCCGGCCCTCTCCCGGAGGGAGAGGGAGAAGTGACCCGGCGCGGCGTCTGCCTGGTCATCGCCGCCCCGTCCGGCGCAGGCAAGAGCACTATCACCCGTGCCCTGCTGGCCACGGAACCTGCCCTGTCGCTTTCCATCAGCGCCACCACCCGCGCGCCCCGTCCCGGCGAGCGCGACGGCATCCATTACCATTTCCGGACCCAGGCCGAGTTCGATGGCATGGCCGCATCCGGCGCCCTGCTGGAGTGGGCGTCAGTGTTCGGGCGCAGCTACGGCACGCCGCGTGCGCCAGTCGAGCACGCTCTCCACGCCGGGCAGGACGTGGCGTTCGACATTGATTGGCAGGGGCATCACAAATTGCGCCAGGCGTTGCCCGGCGATGTCGTCGGCGTTTTCATCCTGCCGCCCTCGCTGGCTGCGCTGGAGCAGCGCCTGCATTCGCGCGCTGGCGATAGCCCAACGGAAATCGCCCGCCGCATGGCTGCCGCCCGGGACGAGATGTCGCACTGGGCCGAGTTCGACCACGTCGTGGTCAACACCGACCTGGACCAAGCCATCGCGGAAGTGCGCGCAGTACTGCATGCCGCCCGCAGCGCCACGGCACGCCAGCCTGGCATCGCCACGTTCGTGAACGGTCTGTCCCGGTTGTGACCAGGCGCTGGCGGGACCGCCGGGGCCGGCGTGGCTTTGCTCATGCCGGCCGCAACCGCGGCCCCGGCGGCGCTGCAGTGACGCCGGACTACTTGCGCTCGTAGGTGCCGATGGTGCGGCCCTGCGCGATGATGTGCGGCCGTATCGTACGCATCAGCAGCGAGCGGCCCGGCGGATACGGGAAGCTCGGCCGCGTGTCCAGCGCGAACACCTGGAAGGCATAGCGGTGCGGCCCATGCCCCGGCGGCGGGGTCGGGGCCGTCCAGCCCGGGCGGCCCAACGAGTTGCGCCCACAGGCATAGCCGCGCGACGAACGGCCGACCAGCCGCAGGGGTATCTCACCCTCGTCCAGCTCCGTCACATTTGGGGGAATGGAGTGGACGATCAGGTGGACCAGCGGCCGGAAGGATGGGATGTCCGCATCCTCCACCAGGAGAACGCTGGACTGGGTTTGCGGCGGTAGGCCCTCCCACTGCAGCGGCGGGCACAGGCTTTCGCCGTCCTGGGTGAAGCGGACCGGCATCGGACGGCGGTCGGCGAATGCCGGGCTGCTGACGCGCAGCGAATATCCCATGTTGCCCGACAGCCGGCTGCTGGCCAGCGTGATCGGGCCGGGGCGCACGCTGCGCAGGGCGTGGCCGATAGCGCGCATGATGGACGTTTGCATTAGTGTTCCCTGTGGTTTCGCGGTCCTGACGCAGCGGAGACGCCGATGGTTGCCCTTACCGGACCCGCCGCAACAGGGCGTGAAGCGTCGGAGCCGCAGCGCCGCCGCGGGCCGCTACCCAGGCCTCCAACTCTGGCGCCGGCACGACGGCCAGCTCGCCATACTCGCTATTTCCGTCCGCCTCATGCGCAGCCAGGATGGCGGCGCCCGACAGCGAGGTCGTGACCTGCATCCCGAGGTCCAGCACCCCGGTCGGGTGCTCCACCAGGCATAGCGGCAGGATTGCCGAGACAGCGTCGGCGCCCAAGCCGAGTTCCTCCCGCAGCTCGGTCAGCAGCGCGGCGTGCAGGTCGGCGCCGCCGTCCCTGGCCGCGCCCTGGTCCACGCTGCCGGCGGGGGGTAGCTGCCATAGGCCGGGCTGATAAAGCGACCCCGCCTCCCGCCGGCCCACTACGATCCCGTCGCGGCAGCACAGCACGCCGCAGACGGCCAGGGACTGCACGCCCAGCACAGCCCGCAGCGCCGGATCGGCCATCTGCGCCACCACGCGGCGATACTCGGTCCAATGACCGTCCAGCCCGCCGGCATCATATCGGTCGGCGCAGAACACCCGGCCGTTGAACAAGGAGTGCCGGGCGCGGGCGGCCTGCCAATGCTGCTCCACGACAGCATTCAGCGCCGGGTCGAGCGGCGGCATGCCGCGCACGATCCTCGCCCGGATGCCCGGCAGCACATCCAGGACCGGCCATCCGGCAGGCACGTCAGCGCACAGGGGCGAAGTGCTCCGTCACCTCGGCAGCGATATAGCCGAGCTTGCTGACCGTCGTGCGGTTGAGCATGGAACCGTCATCCAGCAAGTACCACCACTGTTCCATCGTGACGTCCTTGAGGGCATTGCCCGGACTTAGCGCAAGGGTCCACCGCCAGTGGAACGCGCGGCCGCTGGCCTCTCCGGCGGCGGTGCCGACCATATCATTGGCCGTCGCCTCGAACCGGCCCGGTGCGATCCGGGTCATGTGCCATGTCCGCGTCACCGGAGAGTTTCCACCGATGGTCAAGCGCTGGGTCATGCGCAGTCCGTCCGGGCCATCGGCGTCCCCTGTGCAGTCAGTGGTGACAATGCTGGTGGGCTGACCCGACCTGTCCTCCAGGACGCCCCAGGAGCGGACGTGGCCGGTGAAGAAGCGCACGGGATCGAGTGCAGGGGCAGTGGCGCTGAAGCCATTAACGGGCAGGGGAGTGCTGCAGCCCAGCAGGCCGACGGCGATAAGTAGAGCGGTCCAACGCATCGCCATGTCCTACAATGAAAACGGGGGGCTGACGGGTTTCCTTGGTGTTTTCTGCCCCCTCTCTCTCCGGGAGAGGGCTGGGGCGAGGGAAGTCGCATGCGCTACCGTCGTCCAGAAAAAGTAGAGGCCGCATGGTCCAGTTACGGTCCATGCGGCCTCCCTCACCCCGACCCTCTCCCGGAGGGAGAGGGAGCAGGAACCATGGCTTACTTGCGCGGGGCGTTCGTGCCGCTGGTCGTGGCGCCGGCGGTCGGGTTCGTGGTCTGGCCGCCGGTGCCCATGCTGCCGCTGCTACCCTTCGCGATGTTGCCGGTCGTGGTCGTAGTGCCAGCCGGGCGGGCAGTGGCAGACGTGTCCTCCACGTCAACCTCGGTCTTGCGGACGGTGTCGTGCACGGTCTCGGTCCGGTCACTGACGTCCTTCTTGATACCGATCTCTTCGACCACGCGCACATCCTTCTGCACGACTGCCTCCTCCGACCGCGCCTGCGCCTCAATGGTGCGCTCCTGGAACGCGCCTGCCGCATCAGCCGCCGTCACCGCACGGTCAACCGGGTGCCGCTCAACGTGAACCCGTTCCTCATGCAGGCTGACCTGCTCCTCGACCGGGCGCTCGACGACGTAGCTGCGGACGCGAACAGCGCCAGCCGCGACTTCACGCTTGCCAACCCGCAAACGCTCTTCCATTACCTTGATCGTGTCGGTGTCGCCGGCCGTTGTGGACGTGCGGGTATTTGCGGCTGGGATGCTGGGCGTCCCTGCCATCGCGCTCGTCGGGCTGGCGCCCATCGTGGCTGCGGTGCTGGCCATTCCCGCGCTTGCCGGAATATTGTCCGTCACCGTCGTCTGGTTTACCGCGTAATTGGCAGGGGTCGAAGCCGCCCGGTTCACCGTTGAGCTTGAAGTGCCGCCGCTCGTGCCCTGGCTGCTCGCACCCTGATAGTCGTAGCCAGCCTGGCGCCACTCTTCCAGCTTCGCGTCGAAGTCAATCGGGTTAGTGCTTTCCAGCGTATGAATGATGGATTCCCGGTTCGCAGACCGCGCCGGGGACACCACGACCATAGCATGGCCCTTGCTAATGGCATGGTTGTAGGCGTGTGCCTCTTCGTCAGGAACGAACAGGCTCTTGATTGCGCCCCACATGCCCTGGTTGCCGGCCTCGTAATCCACGCCGCCGGCCATGGTGTCGGCAGACTTGTCCATCACTTGAATGGACTCGCTGCTCACGCCGGCATGGACCAACATGTCACGAGCCTTGTTGGCCTCAGACATGGTGTCATACAGCGCGACGATCTGGTTGTCGTGCGTATTGGGGTCATACAGCCCAGTCTCATGCGTTGCCGCACTGTTCAGCGCGTCGGACCGGGTGTCGTTGTTGACGTAGGAACCACTCATAATCAGCTCTCCTTGCTGCCATCGCCAGACACGGAAACGCTCCCGGTCGGCTCGATTTTCACGCTCTCCGTACGAAGACGCACGACCTCATGGGCCGTACGCTCGGTGGTGGTCTTGCGGATATGCAGCTCCTCCTTCAGGACGAGCCGCTTCTCCACCACCAGCACTTCTTCCATCACTGGGATAATGAGGACGTCGCCCTCCTCGCGGGAGGCTGGCGCCTCCGTCACGGTGCGGCCAACTGGCACGCGCTCGACGGAGACGTCTGTGCGGCGAAGCAGCATCTCGACGTTTTCGTCCCGTTCGGACACCGTCTTATGGACGACAACCCGGCCGGTTTCGACCTCGCGCTTGCTGACCTTCAACTCTTCCCGCAACACGGGGATGACCTCGGTGGCGGCGACGTCGGTGGTAACGGTCCGCTCCGCCATCCCCGGCTGCACGCTTGCACCCCGGACCGCGTCCGTCGTCAGCACGTCATTCGGGACGTTCTTGGTGTCCGTTGCCATGGCAATGCTCCGCCGCCGGGGTGTGAGCCACCATGACGGACGAGGCCGATGAAGGTTCCCTAGCATTTATGTGGGAGGCCAAAACATCTGGCCGGTCAGAGCCTGTTTGAGTGGGCAACGGCTGAGGTCCAGCAGGAGACTTCTCATGCCTGGCAACAAGGGCCGCAGCCCCGATGCCTTCGCATTGGGTCGAGGTTCCAGCGCATCCGGCGCGGAAAAGCGCCGCTGGACCGACCCGGAGTCCACTCAAACAGGCTCTCAGGCCTTGGCGGTGATCCGGTCCACCTCGGCCAGGTCCTCGGGCGTCAGCATCCAGCCCCCGGCGGCGACGTTGGCCTGAACCTGCTCCGGCCGGGTCGCCCCGGCGATCACGCTGGACACCGGGGCCTGGGCCAGCAGCCAACTGAATGCGAGTTCCAGGATGGTGTGGCCGCGTGCCTCGGCAAAGTCCTGCAGCCGCTCGGCCGCCGCCCAGTTGGCATCGGTCAAATAGCGGTCGGCCAGACGCTGGGTCCCGGTCAGCCGCGCGCCCTCGGGCATCGGCTGGTTGCGGCGATACTTGCCCGTCAGCAACCCGCTGGCCAGGGGGAAGTAGGGCAGCAGGCCCAGGCCGTGCGCGCGCATCGCCGGCATCAGCTCCGCCTCGTTGCCGCGCACCAGCAGCGACAGCTCGTCCTGGCAGGACACGAAGCCGGGGATGCCAAGATGGCGTGCAGTCCAGTCTGCGTCTGCCACCTGCCAGGCCGGCAGGTTGCTGCATCCGGCGTAGCGTATCTTGCCGGCGCGGGTCAGGTCTTCCAGTGCGCGCAGCGTTTCCTCGATGGGCGTTAGCAAGTCCGGGCGGTGCTGCTGATACAGGTCTATCCAGTCGGTCCGCAGCCGCCGCAGGCTCGCCTCCACCGCCTGCATGATGTAGCGGCGGCTGGCACCCTTGAGGGTCTCGGCGTCATCCATCGGCAAGGCGAACTTGGTCGCCAGCACGATGTCCTTGCGGCGGGGGCCGAGGATTTCGCCCAGCGCCGTTTCCGAGCCGCCGCGCTCGCCATAGGCATCGGCGGTATCGAACAGGGTGATCCCGGCGTCCAGCGCCGCGTGGACCACGGCGCGGCTCGCCTCCACCCCGATGCGCCCACCGAAGTTGTTGCAGCCCAATCCGATGGCCGAGACCCGAAGGCCGGAACGGCCGAGGTTACGCAGCTCCATGCGCTGCCTCCAGCTCGCCCGCCATCTGGACGCCCGGGGCGCGCAACGGCGGCGCGTCCCAATCCAGGAGCGGACCCGCGGGCACGATGCCATACGGGTTCACGGTGGGATGGCTCATGTAATAGTGCCGGCGGATGTGGTCGAAATCCACGGTGTCACGTATGCCGGGCTGGGCATACAGGTCGCGGGCATAGGCCCACAGCACCCGGTAGTCCACGAGGCGCCGGATGTTGCATTTGAAATGCCCGACATACACGGCGTCGAACCGCACGAGGGTGGTGAACAGGCGCCAGTCGGCCTCGGTGATGACGTCCCCGCACAGGAAGCGGCGCCGGGCCAGGTGATCGTCGAGCCAGTCCAGTGTCTCGAACAGCGGATGCACCGCGGCATCGTAGGCGGCCTGGGTGGTGGCGAAGCCTGCCCGGTAAACGCCGTTGTTCACCGTCGAGTAGATGTGGCTGTTGAGGGTGTCTATGTTCTGGCGCAACGGCTCCGGATAGTAGTCGCCGGGCAGGGCGCCGATGCCGTCGAAGGCGGAGTTGAACATCCGCAGGATGTCGGCGCTCTCGTTGCTGACGATGGTGCTGGTTTGCAGGTCCCACAGCACCGGGACCGTGACGCGGGTGGTGCAGCCCGGCTCGGCGCGGGTGTAGATTTCATGCAGGTAGGCGGCGCCGCCGGGATCGGCGACCACGCCGGCGCCGGGCGTGAAGGACCAGCCGCCCTCCCGCATGACGGGGTTCACGACGGACAGGCCGACCATCCGCTCCAATCCCTTCAGGCGCCGCAGGATCAGCGTGCGGTGCGCCCAGGGGCAGGCGAGGGACACATACAGGTGGTAGCGCCCCGCCGCCGCCGCGAAGCCCCCCTGTCCGGTCGGGCCGGGCCGCCCGCCCGGCGTCACCCAACTGCGCCAACGGCTTTCCGACCGCTGGAACGCCCCGCCGCTCTTGGACGTGTTGTACCACTCGTCCGACCACGAGCCGTTGACCAGCAGCCCCATTACAGCGGCGCCTTGCCGGTGGGGCCGGGCAGGGCGGCGATCTCGTTGATGAGCTTGCGGGTCATGGCCTCTCCGAACTGCGAGAACTCCCGCACTTCCAACACGAAGCTGCCGGGTCCGCCGGTCACGTTTTGACGATACCACTCCGGCAGCCCACCCGGCGGCTGCACGTGGGCATAGGTGTAGCTGACGGGATGCTCGTTGATGATGGCCAGGCCGTTGATGGTGACGCCAGCCTCCACTGCTTCGTCTCGTGCCGCCTGCACGTCGCGTCCGCTGTTGTTGGTGCCATCGCCGGCCACGTCAATCACCTGCCGCTGCGCCTCGAACTGGCCGCGGGCGTCGCGCAGCAGGTGCATGGCGCGGTCTATGCCGGCGCTGATGCTGGTGCGGCCGTAGAAGCTGCGCGGCGCCGCCGCGATCTCATCCGTCAGCGCCCGGGCGCTGGCGGCGTCGCGCACGACGCGCCAGGGCAGGACGGTCAGCACCTCGAACGACCCGGCGAACTCGACATAGCAGACCGCGATGGAGCCGACCGCGCCGTTGCGTATGGCGGCGACCACGCGCGGGTCGTTGAAGGCTGCGGCATAGCCGTCCTTCTGCATCGTGAACTCGGAGTCGTCCACGCTGCGGGATACGTCGGACACGAGGACGAGCAGCATGTCCACGGCCTCCGCGGCGCGGGCGGGAAGGGCGGCGAACAGGACCATTATGAGAATGAGGGCGCGCATGAGGGTCATCCCAGCGGTTGCCGGGGCATGGTTGCGCGGCAATGCCGCCGCGCCAAGCAGAATCGGCGGTGGCGCTGCCTGCTTCTCCCTCTCCCTCCGGGAGAGGGTCGGGGTGAGGGGGTCTCGCTGCGGAGCGGAGGCCCGACGGTGCCGCTAGAAAGCGGCCCTACGTTGGATAGCTCCGGGCTTGCCCGCCCCCTCACCCCGACCCTCTCCCGGAGGGAGAGGGAGAAGAAAACCCTATTGGCTGGCCCAGATGATCCGGTGCACCCAGGCGACCTCCGTCAGGTCAAAGCTGCGGTCGCGGTACTCCGGGTTCAGGCTCTTCAGCTCGATTCGCCGGGCGGAGCGGCGGGCGAGCTGCTTCGCCATTACCTCGCCGGCCAGGGTGCGGGCCACCACCCGGTCGCCCCGGCGGATCGGTGCGGCGGGCGAAACCACCACCATGTCGCCGTCGCGGAACACCGGCTCCATCGAGTCGCCAGAAATCTCCAGCGCATAGGCATGGGGGTCGGCGATCTCCGGCAGTCCGACCTCGTCCCAGCTTCCGCCCACCGGGAAGCCGGCGTCGTCGAAGTAGCCGTCGCCGCCCGCCTGCGCCAGCCCGAGCAGCGGGATACGCCGGGCCGGACGGGCCGACGTGACGAGCGGCGATCCCGTCACCAGCGCCGTGAATGCCTCCAAGCTGGCGCCGGTGGCATCCAGCACCTTCGACAGGCTCTCGCTGCTGGGCCAGCGGGCGCGGCCGTCCGGCATCCGGCGCTTGCTGGGGTTGAAGGTCGTCGCGTCCAGGCCGGCGCGTTTGGCCAGCCCGGAGGCCGACAGGCCGTACTCCGCCGCCAGCGTGTCGAGCGCACGCCAAACATCCTCATGTTTCATGATCGCATCATGGCTAGGATTTCAGGCCGCGGCAACTAGGAATTCGCACCTTGCTTGCTTGAATCCCGCATCAACTAATGTTCTACTTATGTTCTGTTAACCCAGGATTTAACTTCATGCCCGTCCCGCCGTTTCCCTCCGTCGAGGCTGCTTGGTTCTGGGCGGCGGCCGTCCTCCATGCCCGTCACGATCCGGTGGCGGCGCAGCCGCCTGCTGGTCCATGCCGGGTGGAGGACGTGGTGAAGTGCCTGGACGTGCTGTATCGCGCCGGCACGCTGGAGCTGCTCCATGCCCGCATTCTGCGCATCTGGGGCTGGCGCGGGCTGCCGCCGGACCCCGGCCATCCTAGGGAGCGCAGCGACTGGCGGCTGTGGCGGGAAGCGATGAAGGCGCTGGACGCGCCGTTGCGCGCCCGCGGCATCGTGGCCGGGCCGAAATGCACGCTCTCTCCGGACCTGCTGGCACGAGCCAAAACGGCGATGAAAGAAAGACCTCCTTCCCCCTCTCCCGCCGGGAGAGGGCCGGGGTGAGGGGGCCTTGGCTGCGGAGTGGTGAACCGTCAATCCCGCAAAGCAAGTTCTACTTCCGGCTGATAACGGGGCTTGCCCGCCCCCTCACCCCAACCCTCTCCCGGAGGAAGAGGGAGCCGGAAGCACCTTCATGATCTCGCTCCGGTGCCGGTCCCGGCCGGCGGCGGTGATGTGGAACCGTCCCCCGCGTTCGGCAGCCAGGCCCATGCTGGCCAGACGTTCCAGGCAAGGTCCATCCTTCAGGCCGCTGGGCCGCCCGGCGGCGTCCACCAGGGTCAGCCTGTGCAGCGCCGAGCGACAGCACGTCTCCAGGTAAGGCTCATCCCACATGGCTCCGGGGTTTACGGCGGATTGCACCTCAGGGAAACCTTGGACCGAGCCTTTCCAGCACGGCCAGGATCGGGCAGACACCCCGGCATGACGCCAAGCCTCGCCTCCGCCCTGATGCCGCTGCTGGCGCGCGCCGACCCAGAGCGGGCGCACAGGCTGGCGATCACCGCCCTCCGCCTGGGCCTGGCCGGACGGGATGCACGCCCGGACGACCCGGCGCTGCACATTCGCGCGATGGGCCTGCGCTTCCGCAATCCCATCGGCCTGGCCGCTGGGTTCGACAAGGATGCGATGGCGCTGCGCGGCCTGCGCCGCGTGGGCTTCGGCTTCATCGAGGCCGGGTCGGTCACGCCGCGTCCGCAGCCCGGCAATCCCCGTCCCCGCGTATTCCGGCTGCCGGAGGACGGCGCGGTCATCAACCGCTACGGCCTGAACAACCGGGGGATCGCCGCCTTCACCGCGCGCCTCGCAGCGCTGCCGCGAGGGCCGGTCCAGCGAAGCGTGCCGGTCGGCGCCAACGTCGGGATCAACAAGAATGATGCGGACCCCGAGCGTGACCTGCCCGCCCTGGTCGCCGCCATGGCGCCGCATGCGGACTACATCGTCATCAACGTGTCCTCGCCAAACACTCCGGGCCTGCGCGACTTGCAAGGGGAGACGCGGTTGTTCGCAATCCTGGCCGCCATCGCCGCCGGGGTGCCAAGCCGCCCGCCGCTGCTGGTGAAGGTCGCGCCCGACCTGCCCGACGGCGGGCTTGAGGCCATCGTCGAGACCGCCGTGCGCCACGGCGTGGATGGGCTGATCGTGTCCAACACCACGGTCGCCCGGCCGGACACCCTGCGCTCGCGTTGGGCCGGAGAGGCCGGCGGGCTATCCGGGCGGCCGTTGCGCGAGGCCAGCACGCGGCTGGTTGCGCGGGCCTATCGCCTGGCGGCGGGCCGGCTGGTGCTGGTGGGCTGCGGCGGCGTCGCCACCGGGGCGGACGCGCTGGAGAAGATACGTGCGGGGGCGAGCCTGGTGCAGCTTTACACCGCGTTCAGCCTCGCCGGCCCCGGCCTGGTGCCGCGCATCAAGCGGGAACTGTTGGCGGCGTTGCGGCAGCAGGGATTTGCAAGCGTTCAGGACGCAGTGGGAGTGGACGCATGATGGTGGATGATCAACCCTTGCCTGTGCCAGGGGCGCGGCGGCGCGGCAACCCTGGCGCCGCTAGCGCAGTCCTCGGGCTGCCGCATAGCAAGGGCGGCTCGCGATGACGGTTCAAGCCGCCGGGCTGGCTGCCGGCATGAAGCACCTGGACGGCTTCCGCGAGGTCGCGGACGGCTATGACGGCTTCATCCTGGACCTGTGGGGCGTCATCCACGACGGCGTTGCGCCGATCCCCGGCGCGCCTGCCTGCCTGGCCGCCCTGCGCAGCGCCGGCAAGCGGATCGTGCTGCTGTCCAACGCGCCGCGCCGTGCCGACAGCATCATGCGGCAGCTCACCCGCATGGATATCCCGGAGGGGCTGTACGACGGCGTCATGACCTCCGGCGAAGCGACGCACCTCATGCTGCGCGAGCGCAGTGACCCCTGGTATGCCGCCCTGGGCCGCCGCGTGTTCCACCTGGGGCCGGAGCGGGACCGCGGCTTGCTGGCCGGGCTGGACCTGGACGTGCTGGACGGGCCGGACGGCGCGGACTTCATGCTCAACACCGGGCCCGACGACCACGCGCCGCAGACGGACCCGTCGCATTACGACCCGGTGCTCGAGCGCAGCGCCGCGCTCGGCCTGCCGATGATCTGCGCCAACCCGGACCTGGAAGTGATACGCGGCGGCGTCCGCGTGGTCTGCGCCGGGACGCTGGCGGTGCGCTATGTTGACATGGGCGGCGACGTGCGTTCGCTCGGCAAGCCTGACCCTGCGATCTACCGCCCGGTGCTGGAGATGCTGGACCTGCCGCACGACCGGGTGCTGGCGGTGGGCGACGCGCTGCGGACGGACATCGCCGGGGCCGCGGCCATGGGGCTGGATGCCTGCTGGGTGCTCG
>JAABUQ010011574.1_pt1 | contig 11224 bp, 10 predicted proteins | sample 5560001 | NCBI WGS metagenome assembly JAABUQ01 (sample SAMN10711888, study PRJNA513371) | rock metagenome | isolation source: Antarctica rocks | place: Antarctica: Victoria Land, Finger Mt nord | collected 2015-12-18
CGCCTCAAGGATTGGGCTCGCATCGCCCTACGGCGCGACAAGACGCGCCGGAGTTGGATGGGCTTCGCCCACCTCGCCGCCGCAATGATCAACTTGCGCCTCGCCGAGTTCAGTCACAGACCCTAGCCCGTCCGGATGCAGCCGCACGAGGTCGCCGGTGGCCAGGATCCGGCTGGCCGGACAGTCCGGATCAGGCCGCACCGGACCGGGCAACACGCGGCCGTCGCCCCAGTGGCCAAGCATGACGAAGCGGCCGCGTATCAGCAGCTCCCCGGGCTGTCCCGGCGCGCGGCTTCGCCCTCGTCATCGAGCACCGCCGCGCGCAGGCCCGCAGCAGCCTGCCGACCGGGACGAACGACGCCTGCGGCGGCACGTCATCCGGCACGAACCACTGCGAGCTGATGGTCTCCGTCGAGCTGTAGCCGACCTGGATGGCGCAGCGCCGCGGCAGCACGCGGCGGAAGCTCGTCACGTCGCTCCAGAACATCACGTCGCCGCCCAGCCTCACCAGGCGGAGGCTGGCGAACGCGTCGGGCTCGGACGCCGACGCCAGCAGCGAGCGCAGCATCGCCGGCACCGAGTTGTACACCGTGATGCCGTGGTCGCGAATGACGCGCAGGATCTCGCGCAGGCCGGCGTGCCGGGCCGACACGATGTGCACGGCCGCGCCGATCAGCAGCGGTGTCAGCATCTCACGCATCCCGGCGATCGTGCAGGGCGAACTCAGGGTCAGGAAGCGGTCCTGCTCGTCGAGGTGCCCGGCATTGACATACTGCAGCACCCTCTGCAGCAGGCTGGCGGCGCTGTTGGCGATCCCCTTGGGCTCTCCGGTGCTGCCGGAAGTGTAGACCACCAGTGCCGCGTCGTCGTTGCTGCCCGCCGGTCCGGTCAGTGGTGCAAGGCTGCCGGGCCCGTTCCCGAGCCGCGCCAGCTCCGCAGGCAGGTCGAGCCCGCTCGGCACGGTGCCCCCGTCGGTGATGATCGCGGCCAGGCCAGCGGCGCGCAGGATGCGTGCATTGCGCTCGACCGGGTAGTTCAGGTCCAGCGGTATGCAGACCCGCCGCACTGCCAAGCAGGCCAGCACGGCCACCAGGAACGATACCGAACTCGGCAGCAGCACCCCGACGGGACCCGGCCGTGCCACGGCGAGGACCTGCTCCGCGACCGCGCGAAACTCGTTCCAGAAGTCCTGGTATGACAGCCGCCGGATGCCGTCATCGATCGCCAGCCGATTGGGGAAGTGGGTGACCACCTCAGCGAGGATGTCGAGGACCGGCCGGTCGACCCACTCCTCCGGAAGCTGTTCGAACGTCCTGCCGGAAGGCAGGTCGAGGTCGAGCGGGTGCGACGACGGCACCGCCCACTGAACAGCCGCTGCCATCGACAAGCCTCCTAGCTCATCATTTAATCGGTTGCGTACAGTGTCCCGAACGTCCGGATTTTGATCCGGAGCGCCGTGACAGGCGAAGCGAGGAAAGACCGAAAATTGACACTCGGCGACATAGGTTGCTCAGGTATCTTTTCCTAGACGGAGCAGCCTCGCGTCTCGAAAAACTTTTGCGCGACGGCCCTGCGCGGACCGATCCGCGGCGGCATCGCGGGCACCGAATGTCCGGTTCCGGGGGCGGACGCGCCGATGCCGGCCCGCAACCCACGTGCCGGCCGCACCGTTGCGCGATGCAGTGACTGGCGGGGGCCTCATGCTGCGTGTGACCTGGACGCTGCTCAAGGACAGCGTGAACGGCTACATCGAGGACGACGCCCTCTCCCGCGGTGCCGCGATCGCCTACTACACGATCTTCTCGATCGCGCCGCTGCTGGTGATCGTGATCGCCATCGCCGGCCTCGTCTACGGCACCGAGGCGGCGCGCGGGGCGATCGTGGGCCAGCTGCAGGGCATGATCGGCCTTGAGGGCGCCAAGGCGATCCAGACCATGATCGCATCCGCGAGCAACAAGAGCAGCGGCATCCTCGCCACGGCACTCGGCATCGGCACGCTGCTGGTCACCGCGACCGGCGTGTTCGGCGAGATGCAGACCGGCCTCAACGTGATCTGGAAGGTCAAGCCCGACCCGAACGCCTCGACGGTGTCGCGCATGGTGCGCGCACGTGCGGCCAGCCTCGGTCTGGTGGCGGCACTCGGATTCCTGCTGGTGGTGTCGCTCGCGGTCAGCGCCAGCATCACTGCGGCGGGGCACCTGCTGCAGCGCGTGCTGCCGGAGATCGACCTGCTGCTCCAGCTGGTGAACTTCCTGCTCTCGTTCGGGATGGTCACGCTGCTGTTCGCGGCGATCTACAAGGTGCTGCCGGACAAGTCGATCGAGTGGTACGACGTCTGGATCGGAGCGCTCGCAACCGCGTTCCTGTTCACCCTCGGCAAGACCGCGATCGGGCTCTATATCGGCAGCAGCCAGGTGGCCTCGTCCTACGGTGCCGCCGGGGCACTCGTGATCATCCTGCTCTGGGTCTACTACTCGGCCCAGATCTTCCTGTTCGGCGCCGAGTTCACCAAGGCGTTCGCGCACCGGCACGGCAGCCACGCCTGAGGCCTGGGGAAACCACGATGCGGCTTCCGGCATTCGCCTCGCGCGGCCGTGGCCGTGCCCACCGGATGTTCCATCCGCTCTGCGGAGCCACGCTCGACACGCTGGCACCGCTGCTGCTGAAGGGCGGCGTGGCGCCCGGGCGCGCCCACGTCGTCGCGATCGCGCTCGCGATGGCCACGCTTCGCCTGCCCTTCACGGCCGCGGAGGCGGCGGCCTGCCGTCTGGCCAGGCCGCGCGACGCCTATCCTGCCCCCATCTTCATCATCGGGCACTGGCGCAGCGGCACCACCCACCTCACCAACGTGCTGAGCCGGTCCGCCTCGTTCGGCATCCTCTCGCCGATGGCGGTCGGGCTGCCGGCGGAGGCGCTCGGCCTCGGGCGTATCGCGGCTCCCTTCATCGGGCAGTTCTTCCCGCGCACCCGGCTGATCGACGACATCGCCCTGGCACCCGACCTGCCGCAGGAGGACGAGCTGGCCATGGCCAACCTGTCGACCCTGTCCTGCAACCACGGGATCTATTTCCCGCAGCGCCTGGCACACGAGTTCGACCGCGGCGTGTTCGGCCGCGGCGTTCCGGCGCGCGAGCAGGGGCGATGGGCGCGCCGGCTCGAACGCTACGTCGCCAAGATGACCCACGCCGGCGGCGACCGCCCGCTGCTGATACGCAACCCGGCCAACAGCGCACGCATCCCCGCCCTGCGCGCGATCTGGCCGCGCGCGCGCTTCCTGCACATCCACCGCCATCCGGCAGAGGTGTACGCCTCCTCGGTCAGGATGTTCTCGACGCTGGTGCGCGAGCTGTCGCTCGGCGCGGCCGAGGCCGACACCACCGCGCTGGTCCGGCACGTCTATCCGAGGCTGATGTGCGGCCTGATCGATGCGGGCGCCACGCTGCCGCCGGGCACCCACGCCGAGATCCGCTACGAGCGCTTCCTGGAGGAGCCGGGGGCGGAGCTCGCGCGGGTACATGACGAGCTGCGGCTACCGGGTTTCGCCGAGGCCGTGGGTCCGATGACGCGCTACCTTGGATCGCTTCGCCACACGCCGCGGGCGCACGCGCTCAACGGTGACGATGCAGCCTGGCTCGCCGAGCATTGCGCCCCGGTGTTCTCGCACTGGGGCTATCGTTCGCCGCAGTGACTCCAGGATCATGCCGGAATTTCTGCAACTTCATCGAGCGAGCGAAGCGTGGTCGGGCTGGCAAGCGCCTCGGGCGGCACGAACCGGAGACATACTCAGGCCGCGACGGTCGGAAGCGCCGTGTCCGCAGCGGCCTGAACCGATCAGCACCGAAGGTAATCAATGCGACTCACAGATTACGCCGCCACCTGCGCTACCGGGTCACGCAGCGCGCCATCGCGAGGGCGTCGATGGTGGCACCGTCGGGGAACGCCCGGGAGCGCATCCCACCTTCGATCACGAAGCTAGATCGCACGTAGAGTTTCCGGCGGCGGAACCGGAAGTGGAGTAGGACGGATCGTCGTAATTCGAGGCGTTCCATCCTCGCGAGCCGGGAGACGATATTGAACGATCTTCTTTCCGGCAGCCTTTTTCGCCCAGTAGCCCCGGGGAGGGTAAGGCACCTTCAGGCTGTCGCAGATCTTGGCCAGCCCATTGCCAGATATTTTGTAACCCTGTGTCAAGCGGCTCATAGGTGTGGTCCAGACCCGGCGGAATAGCTCCCCCTGGAAACCGTGGCTACCTTGCTGCCAAGCGAGTTAGAGCGCGATCGTTTGAGGTTGGTTCAACCTCAAGCGTGAATCGCCCTCGCCAAAACGAGAAGCTGGACCATGATCGGGTCAACCTGACACGATCATGGTCTAGTCATCCCGCTACTCACCTCATCAGGAGGCAGCCAGCTGCTGATCCAGGCTGCATTCTCCTTGAATAACCCGTCTAGATGGGTTATTCAACCTCATGGTTACCGTGCTGCGTGCCGATGGTCTGCGCGTCGTCATCTACGTCAATGATCATCTGCCAGCACATGTTCACGTGTTCGGCAATGGAGAAGCAAAAATCAACCTGATCGGAGCCGAGGGTGCGCCGGACTTGGTCTGGGCTGAGAACATGACACGTGCTGAGGTTCGTCGCTCCATGCGGGTCGTAGCCGAGCAGCTGACACTTTTTCTGCAAAGATGGAAGGATATTCATGGCTGAGCTGACTGACGCACAGATCGACGCTGCGCTGGAACGCGGCCGAATGGCGCGGCTGCATGAACCACGTGCAGCATCGGCACGCTACGACCGGCGATCGAGACGGGTGATCGTCGAGCTGGCCAACGGATGCACATTCGCCTTCCCGCCGAAGCTGGTACAAGGTCTGGAGGCTGCAACAGAAGAGCAGCTCTTTCAGGTCGAAATCCTTGGTGCAGGGTCAGGGCTGCATTGGGATGCGCTCGATGCCGATCTGTCCATTCCAGGCCTTCTCGTGGGCTTGTTCGGGACCAAGGCCTACCTGGCACAACAGGCTGGACGTGCAAAATCCGTCGCCAAGGCTGCTGCGGCACGCGTTAATGGCGCTAAGGGTGGCCGTCCTCGCCGTTCAGCGCATGTGTGATACATTACTACCCATAGTGTATCGGGCGATCGGCCAACTGAATGGCGCGCCGCTATAGGTAAACAGGTGATCGTCGCCGGGCGCCAGAAGGTTTGCTGATTGCGCCTACGCCGCCGAGCGCGTAGCCGACGCCACCTGCATCGCCGTCGAAATCGTCCGCAAGCCCGCAGGCCAGATCGGATTTGCCGTTCATCCGCGTCGATGGGTGGTGGAACGCACCATCGCTTGGCTCAACCGGAGCCGGCGCCTCGCCAAGGATTTCGAGGCCGCGGTGACCTCGGCAACCAGCTTCCTCTACGCTGCATCAGCCATGCTACTCATTCGCAGGCTAGCTCGTTGCACATGAGTTCAGAGTCGGACTCTAAGCGAACAGCAGGCCCTTGCGCAGCATGCCGTGCACGCCCTTCTCGCCGTTGACGGTCTGCGTCAGGCGGAAATCCACCGCCAGCGAGCAGCTCGCATAGGCCTGGTCGCGCGACAGCGTGCTGCGCGACGTGATCAGCGCGATCATCTCGCGCAGCGCCTGCTTCATGGCTTGGCCGAGGTTCTCGTCCAGCCCCATGCTGATGAAGTGCGTCGGCGTCTCGGCGCGCGGCGTGCGCAGCAGCGGCGTCTCCCCGTCGCCCTTGTGCAGGATCAGCGTGAAGCGGCCGTCCAGGCACATCTCCAGCGCGTTGACGCAGACCTCGCCGTCGCCCTGCAGCCCATGCCCGTCGCCGGCGGAGAAGTTGGCGCCCGCCGCCAGCACCGGCAGGAACAGCGTGCTGCCCGCGACCAGCTCCCTGTTGTCCAGGTTGCCGCCGTGCAGGCGCGGCTCGCGCGAGGAGATACGCCCCCAGGCAGCCGGCGGCGCCACCCCCATGATCCCGAAGAACGGCGACAGCTTCAGCTCGATGCCGCCGCCCGGCCCCCAGGGTAGCGTGCAGGTGCGGCGCGCGCGATCGACCGGGATGTGGCTCATGAAGCGGTGCGGGAAATCCTCCGGCAGGGTGCCGGCGAGCGGCCGGAAGCCGCAATAGCCCCAGTCCCCGCCCAGCTCGACGGCCTCGATGCGCACCTCCAGCATGTCTCCGGGAGCGGCGCCGCGCACCGCCACCGGTCCGGTCAGCATGTGCATCCCCAGCCGGTCCAGCCCGCTCTCGTGTATGGCGGCCAGCGCAGGCGGGACCGACAGCGTGCTGCCCGCGGGCGGCATCACCTCGGGGCCGCCGGAGAGGCACTGCAGGGTGACGCTGTCGCCCGACTCGACGATCAGCACCGGCGGGGTCGCGGCATCGAAGAAGCCCAGGCGGATCGTCTCCGGCGTCGCCGCCACGTGGTGCAGGGTCATGCTCTATCCCAGTGCGATCTTCGGGAATGCAGCTTCCCGTAGGACGACGCCCCCGGCAAGCCGCCGCACGCGACGGATACGAGCCCGGCGCGGCTGGTGGTCGTGCGCCGGTCGCTGCTATCAGGACGTCGCGGCGGCCCGTTCCGGCACGTCCGGACCGGCCATGGAGAGGATCAGCATGTCGATGGAAGCCCTGAGCGAGGCCGGCCGGCCGGAGGAGGGGCAGCGGTTCCAGCAGATGGCGCGCGGCCTGCTCGCCCTGGTGCTGGTCCTGCTCGGCATGTTCACGCTTCAGGACTTCCTCAACTCCCTGGCCTGGGCCGCGGTGTTCGCGATCGCCACCTGGCCGCTTTTCTCGCGCGCCAGGCGGCACTGGCCGCCGGACCGGCACAACCTGGTGCTGCCGCTCGCCTTCACCACCGCGATCGCACTGATCTTCATCGTGCCGCTGGTGCTGATCGGCTACAAGGCCGCGCACGAGGCGCAGGGGGTGCTGCTCTGGCTGGAGCATGCCCGCCATACCGGGGTGCCGGTGCCGGCCTGGACCAGCCGGTTGCCGGTCGGCAGCCAGGCGGTGGCCAACTGGTGGCAGCAGAACCTGGCCGCGCCGGACGACGCCAGCGCGCTGCTCGAGAACCTGCGGCCGGGACGCAGCTTCGCGATGACGCGCCAGCTCGGCAGCCAGCTCGCGCATCGCTTCACGCTGTTCGCCTTCACCATCATCACGCTGTTCTTCCTGTTCCGCGAGGGCGACGCGGTCACCCGGCAGATGCTGATGGCGAGCCGGCGCGCCTTCGGGCGGCGCGGCGAGCGGGTCGGGCGGCAGATGGTCGCCTCCGTGCACGGCACCGTGGACGGGCTGGTGCTGGTCGGCATCGGCGAGGGCATCATCCTGGGCGGCGCCTACGCGCTCTGCGGCGCACCGCACCCGACCCTGTTCGGCGTGCTCACCGCGGTCGCGGCGATGATCCCGTTCTGCGCCCTGGTCGCGGTCGGGCTGGCCTCCCTGCTGGTGCTGGTCAACGGCTCGGCAGCACTCGGGATCGGGCTGTTCGCGTTCGGGATGGTGGTGATCTTCGTCTCGGACCACTTCGTGCGTCCGGTGCTGATCGGTGGCGCCACCAAACTGCCGTTCCTGTGGGTGCTCCTCGGCATCCTGGGCGGGGTGGAGACCTGGGGCCTGCTCGGCCTGTTCCTCGGCCCCGCGATCATGGCCGCACTGATGCTGCTCTGGCGCGAGTGGACCGGAGACCAACCGGGAGAGGATGCCGGATGAACCGGGCGGGGAACGCCGGAGGCGGAATATCGGGCAGGCGGGATTCGAACCCACGACCCCCAGTCCCCCAGACTGATGCGCTACCAGGCTGCGCTACTGCCCGTCCGCCTCACGGCCGGCGTCATGTAGCAGCGGCCGGCGCACACTGCAACATCGTGCCGGACTGCAACGTCATGGCTGCGGCGCGATCAGGGCGGCAACCGGCGGCGCACCGCCTCGAGCCCGGTCAGGATCTCGTTCAGGCTCTCGCGCAGCAGGCGTATGTCATGCGTGGCATCCGGCGTGGCCGAGATCGTCACGACGGCGGATGCGGCAGTCGGCCGGAGCCCCTCCGCGGATGCGCCGACATGGACGTCGTCGTCACGGTCAGCGGCATCCGGCGGCGGTAGGTCGCCCGCCAGCGTGCCGTCGCCCTCCACGAGCAGGCGCTGCACCCCCTTGATCGTGTAGCCCTGGATATAGAGCAGGTCGGAGATGCGACGCAGCAGCACGACGTCGTCGGGACGGTAGTAGCGCCGGCCGCCACCGCGCTTGAGCGGCTTGACCTGCGGGAAGCGCGTCTCCCAAAAGCGCAGCACATGCTGCGGCACGTGCAGGTCGTCCGCGACCTCGCTGATGGTGCGGAAGGCCGTAGGGGCCTTCTTCAGGCGGCCGCTGCGGTCGAGAACGGAGTCCGGATCCGGCGCATCCTGCGCCTGCTCCGAAGACGGAAGGTCCGGCGGACCAGGCTCAGGCCACGAGCCCTCGCCGCCTGAGGTCATGCGCTATCATCCTGGAAGGACGTCATGCCCTATCGTCCTCGCCGGATGGATCCTGCCCGTTGACGCGGGCCTTGAGCACCTGGCTCGGCCGGAACACCAGCACCGAGCGCGGCAGGATCGGGACCTCGACGCCGGTCTTGGGGTTGCGCCCGACGCGACGTCCCTTCTGCCTCACAGAGAACGTCCCGAACCCGCTGATCTTGACGGAGTCTCCCGTCTGCAGGGCGGAAGCCAGGCGCGCCAGCACGCTCTCCAGCAACTCTGCCGATTCATTCCGCGAAAGCCCCACCTGCGTATAGATGGTCTCTGCAAGGTTAGCCCGGGTCACGGTATTCATGTGCAAAGCGTAAGCAACCCGGCAATCGCCGTCAATTGAACGAAACTTCGCCCGTGATGGACGGCCCCGGCTACATACGTACCAGCGCCGATCCCCAGGTCAGGCCGCCGCCCAGAGCTTCCATCAGCACCAGGTCGCCGCGCTTGATGCGCCCGTCGCGCACCGCCTCGGCCAAGGCCAGCGGGATCGAGGCCGCGGACGTGTTGGCATGGCGGTCGACGGTGACGATCACCCGCTCCGGCGGCAGCCCGAGCTTCCTGCCCATGGCGTCGATAATACGCTTGTTGGCCTGGTGCGGCACCAGCCAGTCGACGTCGGGCTGGCTCAGGCCGTTGGCGGCCAGCGCCTCGTCGACCGATGCCGACAGCTTGGCCACCGCGTGGCGGAACACCTCGCGGCCGTTCATGCGCAGGTGGCCGGGCCGGTCGCGGTCGCCGACGGTGCCGTCCACGTAGAGCAGGTCGCCGGTGCGGCCGTCCCCGTGCATATGCGTCGAGAGCACGCCGCGGCCGGCCTGGAACGCACCGGCCCGGAGCACCACGGCGCCGGCGCCGTCGCCGAACAGCACGCAGGTGCTGCGGTCGTTCCAGTCGAGGATGCGGGAATAGACCTCGCTGCCGATCACCAGCACGGTACGCGCCTGGCCGCAGCGGATGAAGGCCTCCGCCGCCGACAGCGCGAAGATGAAGCCGGAGCAGGCGGCGATCACGTCGAAACCGAAGCCCTTGTCGATGCCGAGTGCGGCTTGCACGCGCAGCGCCGTCGCCGGGAAGGCCTGGTCGGGCGTCGAGGTGCCGAGGATCACCGCGTCCACCTCGGAGGCGTCGATGCCCGCGTGCGACAGCGCGGCGCGCGAGGCCTCGGCGCCCATGAATGCGGCTGTCTCGTGCGGCGCCGCCAGGTGACGCTGCTCGATGCCGGTGCGCTCGCGTATCCAGGCGTCCGAGGTGTCCAGGCGGCGGGCCAGCTCGTCGTTGCGGACGACTCGCGCCGGCAGGTAGCCGCCGACGCCGACCAGATCGACCCCGATGCGGGAAGTCCCGCTCATGCGAAGCCCGGTCCCCGCCTGGCCGGCCGGTGAGCGAGGAGCATCTAGAGCAGCATCCGTTGGATTGGAATCGCTTTGCGATGCCAATCAACTGATGAAGCTGCTCTTTCCTCAGTCAAGCAGAGCATGATCAAGCAGATCATGCTCTAGCGCACCGCCGCGATCGGCGCGGCACCCTCGCCCGCGGAACGCTTGCGCGCCGCGTCCATGGGCGGCGCGATGCGCTCGACGCCCTCGCGTATGCGATCATTGAACTGGTGCGTCACCATGTCGAACGCCACGTCGACGGCGTGCGCGAAGCCTTCCGCGTCGGTGCCGCCGTGCGACTTGACCACCACGCCGTTCAGCCCGATCAGCACGGCACCGTTGTAGCGGCGCGGATCGAGCCATTCCCGCATCCGCTCCAGGCCCGGACGCGCCAGCACGTAGCCGAGACGGGAGACCGCACTGGCCGCGAACACTTGGCGCAGCAGGTCGCCGACCAGGCGCAACGCGCCCTCGCCGGTCTTCAGCGCCACGTTGCCGGTGAAGCCGTCCGTCACGATCACGTCGGTGGTGCCGGCGGTGATGTCGTGGCCTTCGACGAAGCCGCGGAACTGCGACGCGATCGGGCTGCCGCGCAGCACCTCGGCCGCCTGCCGGAGCCGGTCGTCGCCCTTGATCTCCTCGGCGCCGACGTTCAGCAGGCCGATGCTGGGTGCCGGCAGGCCGAGCACGGTACGCGCGAACACCTCGCCCATGACCGCAAATTCCACCAGGTTGCGCCAGTCGCAGGCGACGTTGGCGCCGAGATCGAGCATCACCACGTCACCGCGCGCGGACGGACTGAGTGCGGCCAGCGCCGGCCGGTCTATGCCCGGCAGCGTCTTCACGACGATCTTGGCCAGCGCCAGCAGGGCGCCGCTGTTGCCAGCCGAGACGACGCCCTGAGCCTCCTCGGCCGCGACCGCGTCCAGCGCCAGCCGCATCGAGCAGTCCCGTATGCGCAGCGCCGCGGTCGGCTTGGTGTCCATGGCGATGGCGCTGGCGGCATGGCGCACGGTGCAGATGGCACGCGCCCGCCGGGAACGCGCCAGCAGGGGCACCAGCCTGGCCTCGTCGCCGACCAGCAGGATACGGGCGGACGGGTGCCGCTCCGCCGTGATCTCGAGCCCGTCGATCACGATCTGCGGGGCTCCGTCGCCGCCCATGGCGTCCACCGCCAGGGTGAAGACGCCGGCCGGAAACTGCATCAGTGTCCCGGCAGCGACCGGGATCGACCCATTGCTCGACACCAGGCGAAGCCCTGCTCAGATCCGGATGGCTGCCTTCAGGCTCTTGCCCGCCTGCACCACCTCACGCCCGTCATAGTGACCGCAATGGCCGCA
>JAABUQ010011575.1_pt1 | contig 11224 bp, 10 predicted proteins | sample 5560001 | NCBI WGS metagenome assembly JAABUQ01 (sample SAMN10711888, study PRJNA513371) | rock metagenome | isolation source: Antarctica rocks | place: Antarctica: Victoria Land, Finger Mt nord | collected 2015-12-18
CGCGCGTGCTTCGGGCCGGATCGCCGCCAGGTCGCGGTCCAACGTCGTCGCGTTGGCGATCGTCAGCCGTCCCGCGAGTTCGATGCGCCGCGTGCCGCCGTCGCTATGGTCGTCCACCACGCGGGCGGGATCGGCGGGGGATACGAGGCTGGCCATGGATCGCTCGAACGCTGATGGGGCGGAATGACCCAGGTTTCAATCTACGATCTCGATGAAACCATCACGCGGCGGCCGACTTTCGCGCGATGGCTGCTGTGGTGGGGGCGGCGGCGCGCGCCATGGCGGCTGCCGCTGCTGGCGGCGCAAGGGCTGGCGATGCTCGGCTTTATCACCGGCGCGGGCGAAACCGGCGCAGCGGGACGCGCGCAGTTGAAAGGCTACGGCCTGCGCCTGATCCTCGGCCACGCGCGCCGTGAGGTGGTCGAAGCCGAAGCTCGCGCGTTCGCCGCCGCCGAACTGAATGGCAACACGTTGGCCGGCGCGCTCGCCCAAGTCGCCGCCGATCGCGCCGAAGGACGCCGCCTGGTGCTCGCCACCGCCAGCATGGATCTCTACGCCGACGCGATCGGCGCGGCGCTCGGCTTCGATGCGGTGATCGCCACGCGTGCCGCCTGGGCCGATGGTCGACTGTCGGGCCTCGCCGGACCGAACTGCTACGGCGCTGGCAAGCTCGCCGCCGTCCAGGCGTGGGCAGCCGCAAACAGGATCGCCCCCGCCGATTGCCGCGTCTACTCGGACCACGCGAGCGATACGCCCCTGCTCGCCTGGGCGGGCGAAGCGGTGGCAATCAACCCAGCCCCGGCTTTCGCGCGCGAGGCGGCTGCGCAAGGTTGGTGCATCGAGCGGTGGCGCTGATGCGGCTGCATATCCTGGCGCGCGGCCGTATCGGACGCGGACCCGAGGCGGAGCTGCTCGCCCGCTACGCCGTGCGCCTGCCGAACCTAACCGTTACCGAGCTCGGCGAGCGCGAGCTATTCCCGCCGTCGCCCGAACGCGGCGTCACCGTGGTACTCGACGAGCGCGGCCCCGCGCTCGCCTCGGTCCAACTCGCGCAACGCCTGCGCGCTTGGCGCGACGACGGCGTCCGCGAAGCGCGTTTCCTGATCGGCGCGGCGGACGGGCACGATCCTCAAACCCGCGCCGCCGCCGATCTGCTGCTAAGCTTCGGTCCCGCGACGTGGCCGCACCTTCTCGTTCGCGCGATGCTCGCCGAACAGCTTTACCGAGCCGAAACGATCCTCGGCGGACATCCCTACCACCGCGTCTGACAGCGCTGCGTTCACCACCTCATACATCGATTGCGTCCGCCGCTATCGCCCCCGCACTCGCCTGAATGAAAGCGAAGCGATGTTCGGGCGCGCGGCCCATCAGGCGGTCGACCAGCGCGCTGACCCCGGTGCGTTCCTCGCCGGGCGTGGGCAGCGTCACCCGAAGCAGCGTGCGCTTCCTGGGATCCATCGTCGTTTCGCGGAGCTGCATCGGGGCCATTTCGCCCAGCCCCTTGAAGCGGCTGACCTCGACCTTGCCCTTATTGAAGCGTGTGCGCACCAGTTCGGCCTTGTGCGCGTCGTCGCGCGCGTAGGCGACGTCGCCGCCGTGCGCGAGTCGATACAAGGGCGGTTGGGCGAGGAAGAGGTGGCCGTCCTCGACCAAGCCGGGCAAGTGCTGGATGAAGAAGGTCATCAGCAGCGTGGCGATGTGCGCGCCGTCGACATCGGCATCCGTCATGATGATGACGCGCTCGTAGCGGAGTTGGGCGGCGTCGTAGCGCGGGCCCTGGCCGAGCGCGAGTTTTAGGTCGGCGATCTCGGAATTAGCCGCCGCCTTGCCCGCCGCCGCGCTGGCGACGTTCAGGATCTTGCCCCTGAGTGGCAGGATCGCCTGCGTTTCGCGGTCGCGCGCCTGTTTGGCCGAGCCACCGGCGCTGTCGCCCTCGACAATGAACAGCTCGGCCCCTGCCGCGCCGGCCCGCGTGCAATCGGTGAGCTTGCCGGGCAGGCGGAGCTTGCGCCCTACAAGCGATTTGCGTTTCACATCCTTCTCGGCGCGGCGAGCGAGCCGTTCGTCCATCCGGTCGAGCGTGTGCTGGAGCAGCGCGCGCCCGCGTTCCTGATCGCCGGTCAGCCAGTGATCGAAATTGTCGCGGATCACGCCCTCGACCAGCCTCGTCGCTTCGGGCGAAGTCAGGCGGTCCTTGGTTTGCGATTGGAACTGCGGGTCGCGCAAGAAAAGCGAGAGCAGCGCGATCGAGCCGCCGCCAACATCCTCGGGCGTAAGCGCGTCTGCGCGCTTCTGGCCGACCATCGCGCCGAAGCCCTTGAGGCCTTTGGTGAGCGCGGCGCGCAGCCCCGCTTCGTGCGTGCCGCCATCCGGCGTAAGCACTGTGTTGCAATACGTCGCCCACTGGCCCGTTTCGTCGAGACCCCAGGCGACCGCCCATTCGACCGTGCCGCGCGCTTCGGGCAGGTCGGCGCGTCCGGCGAATGTGTCGGCGACCGCGAGTTCGCAGCCTTGCGTTTCCTCGGCGAGGCGATCGGCGAGGCCGCCGGGGAACTGGAACGTGGCGGCGGTGGGCGTTTCGCCTGCGATCGCAGCGTCGCAGCGCCAGCGGATTTCGACGCCGCGGAATAGATAGGCCTTCGAGCGCGCGAGTCGCATCAGCCGCGCGGGATCAAACGCCGCGCCTTGGCCAAAAATCTGGTGATCGGGGAGGAAGCCGACGGTGGTGCCGCGCCGGTTCGGGGCCGCGCCCAATCGCTCCAGCGGAGTCTGCGGCACGCCCCGCGCATACACTTGCCGGAACAGCTCGCGTCCGCGCGCGACTTCGACCACCAACCGCTCCGACAGCGCGTTGACCACCGAGATGCCAACCCCGTGCAGCCCGCCGCTGGTCGAGTAGGCGTCGCCCGAGAATTTGCCGCCCGAGTGCAGCATGGTTAGAATTACCTCCAACGCGGACTTGTCGGGGAATTTGGGATGCGCCTCGACCGGGATGCCGCGACCGTTGTCCGTTACGGTCAGCGTGCCATCGGCGGCGAGCGCGACCTCGATGCGCGATGCGTGGCCCGCGACCGCCTCGTCCATCGCGTTGTCGATCACTTCGGCCGCGAGGTGGTGTAACGCACGCGAATCCGAACCGCCGACATACATTCCGGGATGGCGACGGACGGGTTCCAGGCCTTCCAGCACCTCGATGCTTTGCGCGCCATAGTCGGCGGGGGCGGCATTCGCCTGGAACAGATCGGCCATCGGGTAAGCCTAAGCCAGGCGGCGAGGCTGCGCCAGCGTCAGGCGCACTGTGTCGACAGTGGACTTTGTTAGCGCAAACATTGTTGAATTTGGGTATTGCAATTGAAATGGTGCAGTGCAATATTTTAGGTGTCGCCAGCGATGGCGATCCTCCCCCAAGAGAAACCTTGGGCCGGTCCATTGCGGACCGGCCCTTTTTTTCTGTGCGTGCGTTGGATTGCCCGGCTGTCTCGGATGGCGGAGGGTGAACCAGAATGACGGCGCGCGCGATCCAGTTACCGGGCCGTTACGCGGTGGCGCTCGCACGGTCGCGGTTGGGCGAACTAGCGGCGGCCGCCTTACCGTTGTGGCGCGCGGCGCGCGGCCTATCCGAAGGGATCGATGGCTGGCAGGCGGCGCGAGCGCGTGGACGCGAGCGCGATGCGGTGTTGGACGCGTTGGTCGCGCGGCTCGGCTGGACGCGGGGCGATCTTCCCAAGGCGGATGGCTGGGCTGGATCGCCCGAACTGCTGGCGACGCTTGCTGACGAGGTGCTGGGCAATCGCCCGAAGCTGATCGTCGAGTTCGGCTCGGGACTGTCGACGCTGGTGCTCGCCCGCGCGCTCGATTTGGCGGGCGGCGGCGCGCTCGTCAGCTACGATCACAACGCGGGGTTCGCCGATCTTACTCGCGCACGGCTGGCGGCGCTCGGGCTGCGGGCGGACGTGCGCGCGGTCGATCTCGAACCGGCGCGCGGCTATGCGGGCGAGTGGTATGCGGCGCGCGACCTGCCGGGCGGGATCGACCTGCTGGTGATCGACGGCCCGCCCGCCTGGTTCGCGAGCGGCACGCGCGGCGGGGCGGCGGCGGTATTCCCGCTGCTCGCGGTGGGCGGCGTGGTGCGGCTCGACGATGCCGACCGGCCGGGCGAGCGGGCGGACGCGCGGCGGTGGCGCGCCGAGTTTCCCGGCATAGCGTTTACCAGGCTGGCGCGCGGCAAGGGCATCTTGCGCGGCGTGCGCGTCGCGTAAGGCGGCTTGCGTTGCCGTCGCGGGCACTTCAGTTGGGCTAGGAGATGACCGATCCCGCGCCAGCCCAAACGCCGCTGCACGCGCTGCATCTGGAACTCGGTGCGCGAATGGCCGAGTTCGCGGGCTACGCGCTGCCGCTGCACTATCCGCTCCGAATATTGGGCGAGCATCTGCATACGCGGCTGGCGGCGTCGCTGTTCGATGTGAGTCACATGGGGCAGATCGCGCTTTCGCCGCCCGGGGCTGCTGCAGCGGGGCTGGAAGCGCTGGTACCCGCCGACGTCGTCGGACTGGGTGTGGGCCGCCAGCGGTATGCGCTGCTGATGAACACCACCGGTGGCGTGGTCGACGACCTCATGGTCGCGCATCTGCCCGACCGGCTGGCGTTGGTGGTGAACGCGGGCGGCAAGGCGGACGATCTGGCGCTGCTACGAGCCGCGCTGCCGGCCGATGTGATAGTGACCCCGCGCTTCGACCGCGCGCTGTTGGCATTGCAGGGTCGGGGGGCGGAGGCCGCGCTCGCGCCGCTGTGCGCCGACGCGCCCGCCATGCGCTTCATGGACGCGATCGACACCGAGGTGGCGGGTGCGGCGGCGACGATCACGCGCTCGGGCTATACCGGCGAGGACGGGTGGGAGATCGGGGTAGAAGCGGCGGACGCCGAGCGCGTTGCGCGTGCGCTGCTAGCGCAACCGGGCGTGCTTCCTGCCGGACTGGGCGCGCGCGACTCGCTGCGCTTGGAGGCGGGGCTGTGCCTCTATGGCCACGATCTCGATCCGACGACGACGCCGGTGGAAGCTGCTTTGGAGTGGTCGATCCAGAAATCGCGGCGACCGGGCGGCGCTCGGTCGGGCGGCTATCCGGGGGCGGACATCGTCGCGCGGCAGCTCGCCGACGGCCCGCCGCGCCGCCGGGTTGGCCTAAGGCCAGAAAGCCGCGCGCCGGTGCGTTCGCCCGCGCCGTTGTTCGCCGACGAGACAGGCGGCGAGCCGATCGGGTCGGTGACATCGGGCGGCTTCGGCCCGACAGTTGGCGCGCCGGTCGCGATGGCCTATGTCGCAGCGCACCATGCAACGCCGGGCGCGACGCTGTGGGCCGAGGTGCGCGGGCGGCGATTGGCCGTCGTAGTGACCGCGCTACCGTTCGTTCCGCCGGGTTTCAAACGCTAATCAGGACGTTTTGCCGATGCTGCGCTTTTCCAAATCCCACGAATGGGTTCGCGCCGACGGCGATACCGCCACCGTCGGCATCACCCCGCACGCGGTCGAGCAATTGGGCGACCTCGTTTTCGCCGAAGCGAACGCGGTCGGCACGGCGGTGAGCGCGGGGGCGCAGGCGGCCACCGTCGAATCGGTCAAGGCGGCGAGCGAGGTCTACTCGCCGGTGTCGGGCGAGATCGTCGAGGCCAATCCCGCGATCGCCGCCGATCCGAGCTTCATCAACACCGATCCGACCGGCGCGGGCTGGTTGTTCAAGCTGCGGCTATCCAACCCAGCCGAGGTGGAAGCATTGATGGACGAGGATGCCTATAACACCATGTTACTTGCCGCCTGAAAGACACCACTGTTGCCCGAGATCTGGACCAACACCCGTTCCTCCCCGCAGGAGTTCGCGGGCCGCCACATCGGTCCGCGCGCGCATGAGATCGATGCGATGCTGGCGGCGGTCGGCGCGGACAGCCTCGACGCGCTGACCGACGAGGCGATCCCGCCCGCGATCCAGGCGAGCGGCCCGATGGGGCTCGGCGAGGGGCTGACCGAGGGCGCGATGCTGGCGAAGCTGCGGACGATGGCGGCGCGCAATCGGCCGATGATCTCGCTGATCGGGCAGGGTTATCACGGCACGGTGATGCCGCCGGTCATCCAGCGCAACCTGTTCGAGAACCCGGCGTGGTATACCGCCTACACGCCCTATCAGCCCGAGATCAGCCAGGGGCGGCTGGAGGCGATCCTCAACTTTCAGACGGTCGTGCGCGACCTGACTGGGCTGGATGTGGCGAACGCCTCGCTGCTCGATGAGGCAACGGCGGCGGCGGAGGCGATGGCGTTGGCGCGCCGTGTGGGCACGTCCAAGGCGGGGGCGTTCTTCGTCGATGAGGGCGTGCATCCGCAGACGCTCAGCGTGCTGCGGACGCGCGCGGAGCCGCTCGGCTGGGAGCTGATCGTCGGCGCGCCCGACGACTGCGATCCGATCAAGGTGTTCGGCGCGCTGCTGCAATATCCCGATACCTGGGGGCGGATCGTCGATCACGCGCCGCTCATCGCGTGGCTGAAGGCGGCGGGCGCGGTGGTCGCGGTAGCGGCCGATCCGCTCGCGCTCACGCTGCTTAAACCGCCGGGCGAGATGGGCGCGGACATCGCGATTGGCTCGATGCAGCGGTTCGGCGTGCCGATGGGCTACGGCGGCCCGCACGCGGCCTACATGGCGGTGCGCACGGTGCACCAGCGCGCGCTGCCGGGGCGACTGGTGGGGCTGTCGATCGACTCGAGCGGCCAGCCCGCCGCCCGCCTCGCCCTGCAAACGCGCGAGCAGCACATCCGGCGCGAAAAGGCGACGAGCAACATTTGCACCGCACAGGTGCTGCTGGCGAACATCGCGGGGATGTATGCGGTCTACCACGGCCCCGAGGGGCTGGCGGAGATCGCGCGCCGCGTGCACCGGCTGACCGCGATCCTCGCGGCGGGGCTTGCGGAACTGGGCTTCAGGCCATTGTCGGGCGCGTTTTTCGACACGGTCACCGTAGAGGCGGGCGAGCGCGGTGCCGCCGTGCTCGCGGCGGCGCGCGAGGCGGGGATCAATCTGCGCGACGGCGGCGACGGGCGGATCGCCATCGCCTTGGACGAGACGACCACGCCCGAGACGGTGCAGGCGGTTTGGCGCGCGTTCGGCGGTTCGCCCCCGGTCGACGAAGCGCCCGACGGTATCCCGCCGGCGCTCCGCCGCACCAGTGACTTCCTCACTAACCCGGTATTCCACTCGCACCGCTCCGAAACCGAAATGATGCGCTATCTGCGCGTGCTGGCCGACCGCGATCTCGCGCTCGACCGCGCGATGATCCCGCTCGGCTCGTGCACGATGAAGTTAAACGCGGCCGCCGAAATGATCCCGGTCTCGTGGCCCAACTTCAGCGCGCTGCACCCGTTCGCGCCCGAGGATCAGGCGGCGGGCTATACCGAACTCGCGGACGATCTGCGCGATTGGCTGTGCCGGATCAGCGGCTACGACGCGGTATCGCTCCAGCCCAACAGCGGCGCGCAGGGCGAATATGCGGGGCTGCTCGCCGTCCGGGGCTACCACCGCGCGCGCGGCGACCATCACCGCGACATCTGCCTCATTCCCGCCAGCGCCCACGGCACCAATCCGGCAAGCGCCAACATGGCGGGGATGCGCGTCGTGGTGACCGGCACCGATGCGGACGGCAACATCGATGTCGCCGACCTGCACGCGCGCATCGCCGAGCACCATGAACGCCTGGCGGCGATCATGGTCACCTACCCGAGCACGCACGGCGTGTTCGAGGCAGCGATCGGTAACATCTGCGCCGCCGTCCACGACGCGGGCGGGCAGGTGTATATGGACGGCGCGAACCTGAACGCGATGGTCGGCCTCGCGCAACCGGGGCGGTTCGGCGCGGACGTAAGCCACTTCAACCTGCACAAGACATTCTGCATCCCGCACGGCGGAGGTGGCCCCGGCATGGGTCCGATCGGGGTGGGCGCGCACTTGGCGCCATATTTGCCGAGCGACCCGCGCACCGGCCTCGGCGGAGCGGTTTCGGCCGCCCCCATCGGCTCGGCATCGATCCTTCCCATCAGTTGGGCCTATATCGCGATGATGGGCGACGAAGGCCTGAAGCGCGCCACGCAAGTCGCCATATTGGCGGCGAACTACATCGCCGAGAAGCTATCGCCGCATTACCCCATTTTGTATCGCGGCCACGGCGGGCGGATCGCGCACGAGTGCATCCTCGACTTGCGGCCTTTGACGAAGGCGACCGGCGTTACCAACGAGGACATCGCCAAGCGGCTGATCGACTACGGCTTCCACGCGCCGACGATGAGCTTCCCGGTGGCGGGTACGCTGATGATCGAGCCGACCGAGAGCGAGGACCTGGCCGAACTCGATCGGTTCATCCGCGCGATGATCGCCATCCGCCACGAAGCCGCCGACATCGAAGCGGGCAGGATCGCGCTTGCCGACAGTCCGCTGCGCCACGCCCCCCACACCACCCGCGACCTGATCGGCGAATGGACCCGCGTGTATCCGCGCGCGGTCGGCTGTCTGCCCGATGGCCGCGCCTCGGGGGACAAATATTGGCCGCCGGTGGGACGGGTGGACAATGCCTATGGCGACCGCAACTTGGTCTGCTCGTGCCCGAGCGTGGAGGCTTACCGGGAGGCGGCGGAGTAGCTCGACTACTGAATGGGCGTTCATCCCTTCCCCACCCTCCCCGCTCGCAAGATTACCATGGCAGCCAATGCCAGCAGCAATATCGCGCTTGCCTCGAAAACTATGTGTTCGGGCGCCATTGCCTTACCTTGTAGTACGATCAGGCGGGCCAAGGCGGTGATAGCGATGAAGATCGGGTAGGCGAAGGGCGAGGCGCGGCTGGTCCAGAATACCGCGACCATGCCGAGCACTTCGGTGTAGAGGAACATGAGCAGGATATCGGCGAGGTTGATCTCGCGCACCCGGTACACCGCCCACACCTCGCCCGCCGCCGCACCTAACGTCATCAACGCGATCACGATCAGCAGCGCGCGCTCGATCAGTCCGAACGCGGCGACAGCGCGCGGGCTATCGCTCGGCGTGCGATCCTCGTGTGGCGCGTCGTTGCGATCGATTATGCCCTCCGCCTCTATGTAACACGACCGCGCCGCCCGGCTCGGCGCGGCTATGCCCCGCCTAAAGCCGCTCGCTCACCGCGATCGCGACGCGGCAGCCCGCGCGGACCACCGCCTCGAACAGATCATAGCCGGGCAGCTGCTCGGCTTCGTTGGCGAGCGCGGTCTGGCGATGTTCGGCCTCGTCGCCCTGGAAGTCCGCGATGTGCGCGGCGAGATCGGGGTCTCTGCCCGCGAGCGCTTCCAGTTGCGCGCCGTAATGCGCATCGATCTCGGCCTCGACCGCCGCGGTCGCCGCCATCGCAGCGCGTGGTCCGGCGAGCGCTGTCACCGCTCCCAGCGCAAACCCGGCCACGGTCCAGATCGGCCCGAGCAGGGTGGGGCGGACGCGCCGCTCGGCGAGCAGCCGGTTGAACGTATCGAGGTGGCGCTTTTCCTGCCCCGCCATGTGTGCGATCAAATGCGCGTGCGGATGCCGACCGCCCATCGCCGCCAATTGTCCGGCGTAGATGCGCGCCGCGCCATATTCGCCCGCCTGATCGACGCGGACCATGCGCGCGGTGTTCGGGCGACAGTCACCGGGAAGCCAGGCCGGACGGGTCACCGATCGCGCGCCAGCAGGCGAAGGCCGCCGAGGCCGATCAGTGTGGATAACAATGCGTTGAAGCCCGCCATCGAGATGCCGAACGCCGACCATGCGGCAGCGTCGCAGCGGATCAGCGGCGCGGCCAGCATACCCGCGAGGAAATCGCCTTTGGGAACGCCGGTGGCCGAGCAGGTCGTAGGTCCAACCCACCAATGCTGCTCGACACCGACGTGCAGCACGGCAATGCCCGCGCTGGTGAGCACCGCGATCCCGGCGGCGATCAGCAGCGGCTTGCGCGCGGCCGGAAGCGCGAACGCGGCCGTCGCCAGCACGATCGTCGCCAGATGCGGCCAGCGCTGCCACATGCACAGTTCGCACGGATGCATCCCGCCCAGGAACTGGAAGCCGAGCGCGCCCGCCAGTAGCGTCGCGGGACCGAGCAGCAGCAACCAGGCCGCGCGGTCCGCACGTGCGGCCATGGACGGGGCGAGCGCGACCGTCGCCATCAACGCGCCGCTGTAACGACGGGCGCGGGCGCGAGCGCGGGCGCGGCCAACCGCGCCAGCGTCCTCACCGCATAGTCGAGCTGGAAATCCTTCACGCCAGCTTTCTTCAGCGCTTCGGCGGTGGTGGCGAAGCGCGGCTCGGGCTTGCCGTCGTCCTCGATAGTCTTAGCGTCGAGCTTGATCTCGTTGATCAAATGATGTCGCAGATCGCTCTCGTGGACGCGCAGCCGGTCCTTGATATCGGGATCGGAGAGCTGCGGCACGTCGATGTCGGGCTCGATCCCCTCGGTTTGCACCGAGCGGCCGCTCGGCGTATAGTAGCGTGCGATCGTGAGTCGTAGCGCGGTATCGGTGGTGAGCGGAATGACCTGCTGCACCGAACCTTTGCCAAACGTGCGCTCGCCCAGGATCAACGCGCGCCGCTGATCCTGCAGCGCCCCCGCGACGATCTCGGCGGCGCTGGCGGAGCCTTCGTCGACCAGCACGACCACCGGCAGGCCGCGCGCATCGTCACCGGGCTTGGCGTAGAAGCGCTGGATGTCGTTCTTGGCGCGGCCGCGTTGGCTAACGACTTCGCCATGATCGAGGAACACGTCTGATACATCGACCGCTTCGTTCAACAGACCACCGGGGTTGGAGCGCAGATCGAGAATGAAACCCGTCAGCTTCGGACCGAGTTGCTTTTCGATGGAGAGCACCGCGGCACGCGTATCAACACCCGCGTTCTTACTGAACGAAGCGATACGGATCACGCCGACGTTGCCTTTGATCTCGGACTTGACCGCCTTGATCTGAATGACTTCACGCTTGAGTGTCAGATCGATCGGCTTCGTCTGTCCCTGCCGCACGATCGTGATCTTGACCGTCGTGCCCGCCTCGCCGCGCATCTTCTCGACCGCCTCGTTCAGCGGCACCCCGTAGATCAGTTCGCCGTTCAGATGCGTGATGTAGTCGCCCGCCTTTATGCCGGCGCGCGCGGCGGGTGTGCCATCGGTCGGAGCGATCACCTTGACCGCGCCGTCCTCCATC
>JAABUQ010011577.1_pt1 | contig 11221 bp, 12 predicted proteins | sample 5560001 | NCBI WGS metagenome assembly JAABUQ01 (sample SAMN10711888, study PRJNA513371) | rock metagenome | isolation source: Antarctica rocks | place: Antarctica: Victoria Land, Finger Mt nord | collected 2015-12-18
AGAGCGCCTACGCCGGGCGTGGCGCCCCGACTTGACGCATTGGGTTGGCGCGGGCGAAGGCGTCCAGCTCCTCGCAGCTCGCCATGATCCGCTCGATGGTGGGGATGTTCGCCACCTCGACCTTGAACACACGGGCGACCACCACGACGCTGGCCAGGCAGATATCGGCCATGGTCGGCTTGTGGCCGTGGCAGAACGTGCCGGTGGCGTCGTCGGCGGCCAGCCGCGCCTCCATCGCCTCGAAGCCGCGGGTGAACCAGTTCACCTGCCACGCGCGCCACGCGGCGTCGTCGAAGCCAGCGGTGCCGGTCAGGTACTTCTTCACCCGCGGCACGATCAGCGGGTGCGTGTCGCCCGCCATCGTCGCCGTCAGCGACCGCACCCGCGCCCGCGAATACGGATCGCTCGGCAACAGCGGCGGTTGCGGGAAGCGTTCTTCGAGGTATTCCAGGATCGCCACCGACTGGGTCAGCGGCGCATGGCCGGGCTCGACCAGCGCCGGGATCGCACCCTGCGGGTTGACCGCCAGGAACTCCGGGCTGAGCTGCTGCCCGGCATCGAGGTCGATCAGCGTCTCCTCCGCGGCGAGGCCCTTGAGGTTCAGCGCCACGCGCACCCGGTAGGTGGCCGAGGAGCGCCAGAAGGCATAAAGCTGGAGTTTCGGCTGTTCGGCCATGGCGAGTCTCCCTCGGGTCGGATGCGCCTCAATCCATATGCCACTGCAGCGGCAGCAAATAGGGAAATCCTGTGCGCGGGTCGATCTCGACCTTCATGATCGGCGCCATCCACGCAGCCCAGCGCCGGTTGACCTCGCTGGCCGCCAGGGCCGCGATGGTGGCGTCGAGGTCGTCGGTCTCGAACTTGCCGAACAGCGTCAGGCCGAGCTTGAAGATGGCGTAGTTGCGGATGCCGGCCTGGCGCAGCGCGTCCACCATCTCCGGCCAGATTTCGTCATGCCTGCGTTTGTATTCGACCTCGTAGCCGGGCCGGATTTCGAGCACCCAGGCGTGGACGGACATGCGGTGGCTCCGGTTGAGGGTTGCTGGTACATAGATCTTGACGCTTAACCCAAGCTATGGGTCGGCTTGTGGTGGAAAGCAGACTTTCGGCAGCGGCGCCGACAGCGTACCCAGACGGACTACGCGGGCGGCAAATCGAGGCCGTTCGGTAGTGAGATCCAGATGATAGTTTGCGCCTCTGCGGAATGGCGTGACAGATGGCCCTTGCCGTGTGTGTCCTCCACTAACACGAAGCTACCCGCCTGCACGTGGCGCACCTCTCCATCGCTCGTCTCGTAGTCAACCGAACCATCCAGCCTAACCACAAGGTTCGATTCTGGGACTGTATGCCAAGCAACCTCGCGCATGCTCGCTGGGATGCGGGTGAGGCGGACGCGGGACGCCTGATAACTGGCCGAAACGTCGAACGGCACAGCATCGGGGTGCACCGACATCTTCGTCGTCGGCAATTCGACTTCGTCGAAACGCGACTCGCCATCCGGAGTGGCGTAGATGCGCAGGCACTTCATTACGGCTGACTCCTTCTGGTTCGCCAGGCCAAAACGAAGGATGCCTACCATTAAGGAAGCGGGTAACACCACGGGTCTGGCGCGAGAGTCTGGTGTGGGTCGAGAGCGGCTATGCTTGCCGGGTATCAAGCATCAGATTCCAACATCCAAGCCAGCCAGGCACGAAGCAGGTCCCGCGTGCGAATGGTCTCGGTCAGCACGTCGTCGTGCAGCGTGTCCATGTAGTCCTGGTGGACGTATTCGACCGCCAGGCTGCCGGTGTAGCCGGCGGCGCGCAGGGTGCCGAGCATGGCGGCGAGGTTGATGGTGCCTTCCGCCGCCTTGGCCTGCAGCACGCCGGGACGTGCCTGCCGCACATGGACGTGCGCGGCGTAGGCGGCGAGCGGGTCGATCTCGTCCTGGCGGTAGCCGAGGCAGGTGAAATGCGCGTAGTCAAGCGTGAGTTGCAGGCCCGGCACGACTTCGAGCAGTTGCAGCGTCAGCGCCGGGCTTTCCAGGAACGAGTGGACGTGCGGCTCGACGGTTAGCGTGACGCCCGCTTCCAGTGCCAACGGCAGCAGCCGGTTCAGCGCCCGCGCCGATTGGGCCAGTGCGGCGGCGCGGTCCTGGCCGGGGTTGCAGATGCCGGGCAGCACGAAGATCGTGGGAATGCCCGCAGCCTTGCAGAACCGCGTCACACGCTGAAAATCCGCGAAATTGGCGTCGAGCGATCCGGGGTCGGCCAGGTTGCGGTCGCCCAGGGCGCCGCCGAATAGATGGTAGAAGCTGGGCACCGCGAGGCCCAGCGCGCGGATTTGTTCCGCCACGCCTTCAGGATCGGCCAGGATCGCCGCCTTGTCCAACGCCGGGCCGTAGAAATAGCCGAGGTCGATGGCCGGGAAGCCCAGTGCCCGGGCAATCGCCACCGCCTCCCTGGTCGTGCAGGCGGGCAGCGACCATGAGGTGAGCGACAGTTGCATTCAGGCCTCCTTGGGTCCGCGCCTGGGATGCCGCAGGCGGCGGGCGGGGCTTGCTTCGCGCATGGCGGCGATGGTGCTCTTGTTGATGCTGGCGAGATGCGCCGTCATCGCCGCCGCCGAACGGTCGGGATCGCCGGTTTTAAGCGCCGCGACGATGGCGGCGTGCTCGGCGGCGCTGCGCTCCATGACGCTGACGTTCTCCGTGGCCCGGCGGCGGTACTCCATGCCGAGTTCGTACAGGCTCTGGCCCACCACCTCCAGGAACGGGTTGCCGCCGAGCCGGTTGAGCGTGCGGTGGAACTGCTGGTCGAGCACGCGGAAGCCCAGCGCGTCGCCGGCCAGCGCGAAGCCGGCGGTCACCATGGCGTCCAGCTCGGCGGCGTCCGCCGGGGTCAATCGCAGCGCCGCCTCGCGCACGATGCCGGTCTCGATCAGCACGCGCGCGCCCTGCAACGCCTCGATGCTGGACTCGTCCAGCGAGATCACGAACTGCAGCGGCGCCATCAGCCGCGCCACGGTGAGGTCGGTGATAAAGCAGCGCCCGCCTTGCCGCGTCTCCGCCACGCCCAGCACGGCCAGTCCGCGCAATGCCTCGCGCACGATCGGGCGGCTTACCTGGAAGGCGCGCGCCAGGTCGGCCTCGGTCGGCAGCCGGTCGCCAGGCTTCAGGTTGCCGGAGCGGAGGAGGTCGATGAGCTGGGTCACCACGCGCTCGGCCGCCGATTTGCGCAGCAACGGCGTCACGTTGCTGGCGAAATCGTCGGCCTCGTCGGTGGTCGGGCCTTCGGAGGGCATCATGGCTGCATTCTTCTCATTGGCCGTCGAGAGGCAATAACGTTGCGGTTGACTGGCTGTCAACATCGCTGCTAAGCGGACAACAAGGCAGCTTTTAGATCTGCACCGGGGAACGCGCCATGGCCGTCCAGACGATCAAGCATGTTCGCGCGTTCATCCTGCGCGGCGGCGCGGAAGGCGGCGGCGCCGACTACCACGACGTCGCGCGCGGCCACTGGATCGACGACCACATCGCGACGCCGATGGCCCGCTATCCCGAATACCGCGCCAGCCGGCAGAGCTTCGGCCTTAACGTGCTCGGCACCTTGGTGGTCGAGATCGAGGCCACCGACGGCACCATCGGCTTCGCGCCCACCACTGGCGGCGAGATCGGCGCCTGGATCGTGGAGAAGCATCTGGCGCGCTTCGTCGAGGGCCAGAAGGTCTCCGACGTCGAGAAGATCTGGGACCAGATGTATTTCGGCACGCTGTTCTACGGCCGCAAAGGCATCGTGTTGAACGCCATCTCCGGCGTCGACCTGGCGCTGTGGGATTTGCTCGGCAAGCTGCGGCAGGAGCCGGTCCATGCTTTGCTCGGCGGCCCCGTGCGCGACGAACTGATCTTCTACGCGACCGGCGCGCGGCCGGATCTGGCGAAGGAGATGGGATTTATCGGCGGCAAGATGCCGCTGCACCATGGTCCCGCCGAGCGTGAGGAAGGGCTGCACAAAAACCTCGACCTGCTGCGCACCATGCGCGACCGCGTGGGCGACGATTTCTGGCTGATGTACGACTGCTGGATGAGCCTCGACCTCAACTACGCCACGCGGCTGGCGCAGTTGGCGTGGCAGCAGAGCGGCCTGAAGTGGCTGGAGGAGGCGTTGCCCCCGGATGATTACTGGGGCTATGCCGAACTGAAGAAGAACGCGCCCAAGGGAATGCTCATCACCACCGGCGAACATGAAGCCACGCGCTGGGGCTTTCGCATGTTGCTGGAGATGGGCTGCTGCGACATCATCCAGCCCGACGTCAACTGGTGCGGCGGCATCACCGAGTTAATCAAGATTTCCGCATTGGCCGATGCGCATGGCGCGCTGGTGGTGCCGCACGGATCGAGCGTGTACAGCTACCACTTCGTCGTGACCCGGCATAACAGCCCGTTTGCCGAGTTCCTGATGATGGCGCCGCAGGCGGACGAGGTGGTGCCGATGTTCACGCCGCTGCTGCTCGACGAGCCGGTGCCGGTCAATGGCCGCCTCAAGGTGCCGGACACGCCCGGTTTCGGCGTGCGGCTCAATCCCGACTGCAAGCTGCAACGCCCGCACACGCACTAGCGCGCCAATTCATGCAACCCGCCACTTGCGCGCGATGACGACGTGAGCGACACCAATACGGTGCTGGTGGAGGCACGCGGCATCGGCAAGTCGTACAGCGGCGTCGAGGTGTTGCGCGGCGTCGACCTCGACCTGCGGCGCGGCGAGATCCACGCGCTGCTGGGCGAGAACGGGGCCGGCAAGTCGACCTTTGCCAAAATCCTCGCCGGCGTCGTGCGGCCCACCACCGGCAAGCTGCGCTTCGACGGCCGCGACGTGGATGTCGCGACGCCGCTCGACGCGCAGCGCCTCGGCATCACGCTGATCCACCAGGAGCCGATCTCGTTTCCCGACCTCAGCGTGGCGGAAAACCTGGTGCTCGGGCGCTCCGGCGGCGGTCCGCTGAGCCGGGTGCGTTGGGCCGAGATCGAGCGTGAGGCGAAGCGGTTGGTGCAGGCGCTGGGCGTCGCCATCGACGTCACGCGGCCGGTGCGCGGCATGTCGATCGCCGACCAGCAGATGATCGAGATCGCCCGCGCGCTGGCCAGCGACAGCCGCCTCATCATCATGGACGAACCCACCGCGCCGCTCACCCCGCGCGAGACCGACACGCTGTTCGCCATCGCCCGCCGGCTGCGTGGCGAGGGACGCACCATCGTGTTCATCAGCCACCGCCTCGAAGAGGTGCGGGCGTTGTGCGACCGGGTGACGATCTTCCGCGACGGCGCCAAGGTGGCGACGCACGAGACCGCCGGCATCACCGACGCCGAAATCGTACGTCTGATGATTGGCCGCCCGCTGCAGGAGTTCCTGCACAAGCGCGATACGGAGATCGGCGAGGTGGCGCTGTCGGTCGAGCATCTGACGCTGCCCGGCCGCTTCACCGACATCGGCTTCGACGTGCGTGCCGGCGAGATCGTCGGCCTCGCCGGGCTGGTCGGCGCCGGGCGGACCGACGTGGCGCGCGCCATCTTCGGCATTGCGCCGGCGGATTCGGGCGTCATCAAGGTGCGTGGCAAGGCCGTGCGCATGGCCAGCCCGTCCGAGGCGATCCGCAACGGCCTGGCGTTCGTGCCGGAAGACCGGGCCGTAGCCGGCATCTTTCGCACCCTGCCGGTCGAGACCAACATTTCCGCCGCGGTGCCGGGCCGCATCGCGCCGGCCGCCTTCATCCGCCGTGGGATCGAGCGCGCGCTCGCCACCGACAGCGTCGCCAAGCTGCGCATCCGCCTCGCCTCGCTGCGTCAGCCGATCGGCGAGCTGTCGGGCGGCAACCAGCAGAAGGCGATCCTGGCGCGCTGGCTGCTGGCCGACCCCGCGGTGCTGATCCTGGACGAGCCGACGCGCGGCATCGACATCGGCGTCAAGGCCGAGTTCTACGAGACGATCAGCGGCCTCGCCGCGTCCGGCCGCGCGATCCTGCTGATCTCGTCGGAGCTGCCGGAGCTGCTGGCGCTGTGCGACCGCATCCTGGTGATGGCGGAAGGCCGGCTGACCGCATCGTTCAGCCGCGCCGAGGCGACGCAGGAGCGCGTCATGCACGCCGCCGTGCCGCGCATCGCGGCGCACGCCGCATGATTGACGCGGGGCGCCGGATACTGCGGGCGCGCGAGGCCGGCATCCTGGTGATGATCGTGGCCTTCGCCCTCGTGGTGGGAGCCATCCAGCCGCGCTTCCTGACCGTGCAGACGCTGGACATCGTGCTGCTGGCGATCCCGCTGGTGCTGGTGGCGGCGATGGGCGAGATGACGGTGATCGTCGCCCGCCACGTCGACTTGTCGATCGGCTCCATTCTCGGCTTCTCTGCGGTGGCGGCCGGCATGGTGTTCCGCGCGCATCCGGAGTGGCCGCTGATCGTCGGCGTGATGACGGCGCTGGCGAGTGGTGCGGCGCTGGGCGCGGTCAACGGCGTGATCGTGACGATGTTCCGGCTGCCGTCGATCATCGTGACGCTCGGCACGCTCAGCCTGTACCGCGGCCTGGTGTTCATCCTGTCCGGCGGCAAGCAGGTCGATCCCAACGACATCCCGGAACAACTGATCCACATGGCGCAGACTTCGCCGGTCGGCGTGCCGTGGATCGTCATCATCGCCTTCGCGGTGGCGCTCGCGACCTATCTGCTGCTGACCCACTCGCAGGTCGGGCGGCAGATCTACGCGGTTGGATCGAACCCGGTCGCCGCCCCGTTGCGCGGTATCCGCGTGATGCCGGTGACGATCCTGGTGTTCGTGATTTCCGGCACGCTGGCCGGGCTGGCCGGCGTGCTCTATGCGGCGCGGTTCGGCTACGTCAACCCGGGCATCACCGGCGTCGGCTTCGAGTTCACGGTGATCGCCGCGGTGGTCATCGGCGGCGTCAGCATCAACGGCGGCTCAGGCTCGGTGCCGTGCGCCATGCTGGGCGTGATCCTGCTCGGCGCTGTCACCGTGGCGTTGCCGATCCTCGGCGTCTCCGGCTTCTGGGAAAGCGGCGTGTACGGCGGCATCATCCTGATCGCGCTGGTGATCGACCGCGCGGTGCGCCAGGGCGGCCGGCTGACGCGGGCGGCGCCATGAACACGCAACCCATCGCGCGCAACATCGCCGGGCGGGAGGCGGCTCCGGCGCGTCCGGCGTGGCACCGCCTGCTGGTGCGGCCCGAGACGGTGACGCTGCTGCTACTGATTGCCGGCGCTATCGTGGCGATCCGGTTGTCGCCGTTCTTCGCCGACGTCTCGTACATATTGGAGAGCGCCACCTACTACACCGAGTTCAGCATCGTGGCCCTGGTGCTCACCATCGTCATCATCTCGGGCGAGATCGACCTGTCGCCGGCATCCATGATGGCGCTGTCGGCGTGCCTGTTCGCGGTCAGCTTCCGCGCCGGGTTGCCGATGCCGGCGGCAATGGCGATCAGCCTGCTGTCGGGCCTGGCGATGGGCCTGTTCAACGCGCTGTTGATCGTCGCATTCCGCTTGCCTTCGATCATCGTCACCATCGGCACGCTGACGCTGTACCGCGGCATCGCGCAGGTGCTGGTGGGCGATCATTCGATCGGCGCGTTCCCAACGTGGTTCGTCGGCATCGACTACCGCACGCTGGGCATCGTGCCAGTGCCGGTAGTCATTCTTCTGGTTTGCACGATCTTGTTCGGCCTCTACCTCGGCACCACCATCTACGGCCGGCAGATCTACCAGATCGGCACCAGCGAGATCGCCGCGCGCCATGCCGGCATCCGCGTCGACCGCATCAAGGCCGGCCTGTTCCTCGCGTCGGGGCTTATCAGCGCCGCGGCCGGGCTGATGATGGCCTCGCGCCTCGGCACCGTGCGCTACGACCTCGCGGCCGGCGGCGAGTTGCAGATGGTGCTGATCGCCATGCTCGGCGGCACCTACATCTACGGCGGGCGCGGCACCATCGCCGGCACCTTTTTGGCATCGTGGCTGCTGGTCATCATCGCCACCGGCATGACCGTCGCCAACGTCGCCATCAACGCCCAGCTCACCGTGCTCGGCTTGCTGCTTATCGTTTCGATCATTGCATCGAACGCGATATACTCGCGCAGCACGCGCTGAATGGGTTCAGAGTTGCTCCACAAAAAAACAAGGGAAGAAATCGTCATGCTGAAACAAACCCTGGCCGTGACCGCGGTGCTGCTGGCCGGCCTTTCCGGCGCGGCTTACGCGGCCGATCCGGTGTCCATTGTCTACATCCCGAAGAACACCGGCAACCCGTATTTTGAAAGCTTGGTCAGCGGTTTCCAGGACGGCTGCAAGAAGCTTGGCTGCGACTTCAGCGTGGTGGCCCCGGCGACTGCCGAAGCCACGTCGCAAATCCCGTTCATCACCGCCCAGGTGCAACGCGGCATCAACGTCATCGCCATCTCGCCGAACAGCCCCGACGCGCTCGACCAGGTGTTCGACCGCGCCCGCAAGCGCGGCACGCTGGTGTTCAGTGTCAACTCCGACATGCCGGGCAGTGAGGCGTATCGCGATGTGGCGATCCTGCCGGTCGATTTCACCAAGGTCGGCGATGCGCAGGTCGAACTGCTCGGCTCGATGATCGGCTATCAGGGCGACATTGCGATCCTCAGCGCCACCACCGACGCGCCGGACCAGAACACCTGGATCGGCGAGATGAAGACGACGCTGGCGACCAACCCAAAATATGCCAAGATGAAGCTGGTCAAGATCGCCTATGGCAATGACGACCCGCAGAAGAGCACCACCGAGACCGAGGCGCTGCTGTCCAGCTATCCAAATCTGCGCGGCATCATCTCGCCCACCACGGTCGGCATCGCCGCCGCCGCGCAGGTGGTGGAAACCGCGCACAAGGTCGCCACGGTAAAAGTGACCGGCCTCGGCACTCCAGACCAGATGCGCCGCTTCGTGCAGGACGGCACGGTGACGGCGTTCCAACTGTGGAGCCCGTACAACGAGGGGTTGCTGGCCTCGTACTATGCGGTCGGCGTGAAGAGCGGCAAGATCGAGAACAAGCCGGGCACGACTTTCGAGGTGCCGGGCCTTGGCACCGTCACGGTCGGCGCCAACAGCGTTATCAACACGCAGGCGGATCTCACGACGTTCGACAAGTCGAACATCGAGCAGTTCCACTTCTGACCGCAACAGGGGAGCCGCCCGGCATGGCGGCTCCCTTGATGCCTACGACTGCAGGAAGGCCAGCAACTCGGCGTTCAGCCTGTCCTTCTGCGTGATGAGCAAGCCGTGCGAGCCGCCTTCGTACACTTTGAGCCGGGCGTGCCTGACGATCTTCGCAGTCATGTTGCCGGAGATCTCGATTGGCACGATCTGGTCGTCGCTGCCATGCACGATCAGGGTCGGCACGGTGATCTTCTTCAAATCCTCCCTGAAGTCGGTTTCCGAGAACGCCCCGACGGCCTGATAGGCCGCCATGATGCCGGTCGCCATGCCCTGACGCCAGTACTCCTCGCGTACGCCCTCCGACACCTTCGCGCCGGGCCGGTTATAGCCGTAGTAGGGCATCGACACGTCCTTGTTCCACTGTGAACGGTCGGCTTTCACCGCGGCGCGGAACTCGTCGAACACTTCGATCGGCACGCCGCCGGGGTTCGTTGCGGCTTTCAGCAAAAAGGGCGTGACGGCGGCAACCAGAGCGACCTTCGCCACGCGCTGCTCGCCGTGACGGCCGACATAGCGGGCCACCTCGCCGCCGCCCATGGAGTGCCCCACGAACGTCGCGTCCTTCAGGTCGAGCGCTTCGACAAGGGCGGCCAGGTCGTCGGCGAAGGTGTCGTAGTCATAGCCATGACCCGGCTGGCCGGAGCGGCCGAAGCCGCGGCGGTCGTGGGCAACGACGCGGTAGCCGTGCTGCGCCAGGAACATCATCTGGTAGTCCCAGGCGTCGGACGACAGCGGGTAGCCGTGGCTGAACACGACCGCCGGGCCGCTGCCCCAGTCCTTGTAATAGAGCACGGTGCCGTCCTTGGTGGTGATGCTGTTCGCGGTCAGCTTGCCGGCTGTGGCGGTGTACATGGTTTTTACCTTAGTGACTGAATTATCTATCTATCGGTAGATAGTCACGTTCATAAAAGCCTTCCACTCCGTCACGTCAACACCTATCTACCGATAGGTAATAAGGAGCGATGGCAATGGCGGCGACCGAAACGAGGCAGACGATCATGACCGCCGCCCGCGCCATGGTGCAGGCCCACGGCTACAACGCCTTGAGCTTCCGCGAACTGGCCAAGGAGGTCGGCATTAAGAGCGCCAGCATCCACTACCATTTCCCCACCAAGGGCGACCTTGGGGCTGCCCTGGCGCGACGTTACACGGAGGATGGGGTCGAGTATCTCGAAGGATTGCTGGCTGCCTCGCCGGACCCAGCGACCTGCATCAGGAAGTACACGGACATCTTCCGCGCGGCATTGCTGAACAACAACCGGATGTGCCTATGCGGCATCATGGCCGCCGAGCACGACGACTTGCCTGCGGAAGTCCGGACCGAGGTGGACAGGTTCACCGAGGCGAATGTCCGATGGCTGGCCAGGGTATTGTCGCTTGCCAAGCCCGACACGGCCGAAGAAGCGGTTCAACAAAAAGCGCTGGCCATATTTGCGGCTGTCGAGGGTGCTCAGCTCGTGGCCCGGGGGCGCAGCGACATCGCGGTGTTCGACCAGACCGTCGAAGCCTACCGAAGGGCCGGGCTGCTTCCCTAAGTCACTGCCGGGAAACGACATTCCGCAAGGCCGCCGGCGAGGCGATGGGCAGGCTGCACACGCCGCCACGGCAAACGTAGGCTCCGCCGCCCGCCGACTTGCCATAGGCCGGATGCTCCGGTGGCAGCGTCGCGGTATCGCGGGTGCGCAGCACGACGGTGGCCGGGTCGGGCGAACGCAACGCGGTGGCCGCGAGTGCGTCGGCATCTCCCACCACGACCACGACCGTCGCATCCTCCAGCAGGTCGGCCGCGGCCAGCAGCGTCGGCATTCCGGCCAGGCTCCGGTCGGCGCCACTGAACGCGCGCAGCACCGCTTCGGCGTGGCCGCGCCATCTCGCCTCGCCGGTCAGGTGGAACAGCCGCGCGAACACCTCCGCCATCAGGCCGTTGCCGGACGGCGTCGCGTTGTCCTGGGCGGAGCGGGGGCGGCCGGCCGGATTGTCGGTGGCGTCGGCGGCGCTGGTGAAGAAG
>JAABUQ010011579.1_pt1 | contig 11217 bp, 9 predicted proteins | sample 5560001 | NCBI WGS metagenome assembly JAABUQ01 (sample SAMN10711888, study PRJNA513371) | rock metagenome | isolation source: Antarctica rocks | place: Antarctica: Victoria Land, Finger Mt nord | collected 2015-12-18
AAGCATTTGATGCCTTTGCACGGAGTATAGAACTTGATCCATTAAATTTGGATGTCTACGAACGCGTCAGTACTCTCCACTTTGTCAGAGTTAATTATGAAAAGTCACTAGCTCTGTACAATCAGGCACTTCAGATATTTTTTGAATGTGCAAAGCTTCACCAAAAGAGGGCCAAGACTCTTGTACACCTCAAACGGTACCAAGAGGCATTGGATGCATGTAATCGGGCAATTCAACTTGACGATACCAGTGCAAGTGCTTACTCGGAAAAAGGTGAGATTCTTCATCAGTTACGACGATTTCGGGAAGCTCTCGATGCATTTGATTTGTCAATGAGCCTGAATCCTAATGCTAGCACTCCCCATAAGCAGAAAGCTGAAATGTTAGCAGATTGGGGGAAATATGACGATGCTCTCGCGATCTATGATCACGTGATCCGCCTCGACCTTACGACTTTTATTCTTATTGGGGGAAAGCGAAATTACTTGCTCGTATCCATCGAGATGAAGATGCTTTGGTTGTCTATGACCACTATATTGAGCAGAATCCCCATAGCTTCGAGGGGTACCAGTGGAAGCTCTTTTTCATTTCAGAACGCAAACGATATGAAGACGGGCTGGCAACATGTGAACGGTGTATTGTGAATAATCCTCACCTCGCACAAGCTCATAAGTGGCGAGGGCACATGTTGAACTATTTACATCGGGACGAAGAGGCACTTGTTTCTTATGAAGAAGCTCATCGATTAGACCCCAGGGATGAAGGAATACTCCTTGCTAAAGCAAGAATATTCGTCCAGATGAAGCGTTTCGACGAGGCATTGGAGCTATGCGAACAAGCTATTCAACTCGCTCCAGCGAAACCTTCAGCCTACGAAGAAAAAGGGGACATCCTTGCCCGAATGAAACGGTATGAAGACGCATTGCTAGCTTATCAGAAGGAGGTTCAACTTGATCCCAAAGATACTTCTGCGTATGAGAAAATAGGAGATATCTTGAGCGAACTGGAACGATTTGCCGAAGCTGTGAAGGCATATGATCACGTTATTCGACTCAGGCCAGATTTCATTGATGCATATCGCTCGAAAGTCCGTGCCCTAGAAAAGTTGAAACGCTACGATCAAGCCCTGACTACCTGCAACAAAGGGCTCCAGTTTAGCCCAAAGAATCCCTCTCTTCTCTGTACAAGAGCGGATGTTTTGAAAAAGCTTATGAGGTATGAGGAGGCAAATGCTGAGTATGATCGTATAAAGCGTATTGATCCTCATTCTCTTTATGTTCTCGCGAGCATTTTGGGAAAGGTCGATCTCAAGCAGGTAGCAGAAGCAAAAGAAAGATTGGAAGCAGCAGGCAAAGAAATTAGCGATGATGCAATAGAAGCAGAGGTCCATCTGATACACGAAGAAAAGCGATTAGCAGAGTTAAAAGCCTCGTTGAGAGCCTCTCCTCTCTTTCAGCCGCTTTGCCTACTTATGCAGGAGAAGCAGCAGTGGATCGGAACCCCAAAACAATTCAAGGAGATCATCTGTTTGCACTTTCCTGATGAGTTTTCAACATGGTATCGGGCCCCATACAAGTATGTTGACGAGTTAAAGAAGATTACTCCCGAACTTCGCGTAGAAGGAATAGAAGTTGGTGTCCCTCCTGAAACAACGTTGGTTACTCTTACCAGAGCTGTGAAGTAAAGCTACCAACATAAGAACCAACAGAATATTACTCTAGTTGAAGTTTTTCTGCGGAACCATGCTTCCTCATCAAGATGGTTTTCTCTTCAAAAACCAAAAAAACTCGATGAACGAGTTCTTGCTTCACACTTAACGTTCAGCAAAACTGTGGTATTATGAATCTGCAAAACCATCGGTATAATGACACACGTCTCCGCGAAAACTCATATGGTATGAGCGTCTCTTTCCACATCATAAAATTTTATCGGGGTTGCACGTCACCCTACGAAAATGATGAAAATTATAGGAGGCATGGCTATGAATTATGGTGAGACCCTCGCATACTGGTACTTACGGTTAAACGGCTTTTTCCCCATAAGAAATTTTGTGTTACATAGAACTCCTCATTCTAATGAGAGCAACCAGTACTACAACGCGGATGTTGATTTGTTGGCGGTAAGATTTCCATTTGTGCATGAGAGGTATGGATATGCGAATCGTATAGATGACCAATGGGACGATCATTGGGATAAGAAGCTACTGGAAGAGATACCAGAGCTAAATAGAAATGTTGTAGGTCTTATCGTAGAAGTCAAAACAGGAGAAGATACTAGCAATCTTTCTTCGTTTAATGAGACTCGTCTTAGAGTAGATATTCATCGCACAGGTATGTTCGAGTCATCAGATATTGTCAATGAACTGAGGGGTGGTCATAAATCGCTGAAAGCTGAGATCAAGCCGGGTCATGATTCAACCAATTCGATCATTACCTACAGTTGAGCTAAGCTCAACCAAGTCTACGAGTGAGGTTTGGCTTGTAGAGCTACAGGAATTATGACCACCCCTCAATGAACTGGCAGAAGGTTTACAAAAGAGGAAAATCGTAAGTAAAGATGGATATAGTATAGGGAAGCTACTTATTAGTGAGAATCCCAAATCAGGTATGTGGATAAACATACCTTTGACGGACGTTGACAATTATCTACACGAGCATATGAAAAAGTACGTTAGTCCCAAGTATGCGAGTCGGCATATGTTCCCGGATGACCTCCTACAATACATAATTTGGAAAGAGTATCATCAGGACAGAACATAGCATAGCCCAATCATCAAGTAAAGTGATGAAATGGAGAAAGAAGATAGGGAAGATATGTGGGAAAACAAGGTTCAAGAAGAGAATGCTGTGAGAGTGTGTTCCTTTTTGTTAAAGTCAGAATCAGGTTAATCGTCTCACGGCAGGACCAGGGGATGTGAATATTTGTGATGAGTGCGTTGATTTGTACCGAGAGCATCTTGAAAAAGAGGCGGGGAAACCTGTAGACAGGGAGAAATTGATACAAGTTTGTAGCACCTGCGGAACTCGTCCTCCCGCCAGTCACCGCTACTGCTACAATTGTGGGACTCAACTACTTCGAGGTTAGACGAGCCACACTACTCAGGTGAGACTTGCTCAATATGAGTGAAAACGCAACGTTGACCTCTCGACTGAAAACACAAGCACTAGTGATAGCCTATGAAGAACTAGCTTCGAGCCTACTTGCCGAAAAACCGTTGCGTGAGCATAGCAATGAAAACACCTTCAATAAGAAGACCTAAGACCGCTTCAATGGCTGCAACTCAGATTTGAGGGGGGTCGGTCGTGAACAGCTCGAAGAAAACACGTCCGTGGAATGGCATTGACTCCATTAAACAGAGCTAACAAACTTGAGTAAATTGAAGTTATGAAATAGAGCCAGCTTGAGGATGCGTCAGAACAATGTAGATACGCTAGAAGATAAGGGAGAGCTGCACGCATCTAAGCGGAAAGAGAATTGAGCAATGCACAGGGAGTGTCATTCCTACAAGCAAGCTATCACCGAAAGAGATGTAAGATTTATAACGTACTTTTTCCATGCTAATCGGTTTCTGGCGTACTTTTTCTACGATGACTGTAGAGTCATTCCACGATTACAGTATGCTATTTCGCCACTTGACGCTCATTCTATTCCACGATTACAATAGATCGCACATCATAACTCCGAAAAAAGTAAGAAACGAAGGCTAAAATTTCCAATGTAACTCCGAAATAAACATGTGCCTTCCAGCATAATATGCTCTTTTACGCTTCAGTTCCTACCGCCGCGACCAGTCTCAAGCGGTTCTTTCAGTCTTACAATCAGGAGCGGCTGCATCGGACTCTGGAGTATCAGATCCCCGTAGCAGAAAACATCGTCAAGCCTCCCTCAAGTCGATGAGTTTTATCTTTTCTTCGGCCACTTTCTGTCTTGGCTTTGGGAGACACTATAGTTACTCCGGACGGGACATCCGCCCTTCCGTTTAGAGTTCTATCTATGATCTCTCGTGTTTGTGCATGACGCTTCAGAGTTTTAACGGATATTTCTAACTTATTGCTAATAATTTGATAGCTTATTACCTGTCTTGATGACTCAAGTTCTCGAAGGTAAGCCTGGACATCCTCAACCATTTTTTCTACGCGAGAGCGGGTTCTTCCTTCCTCATCGGTCCATTCTTTCACGGCTCGATGCAAAGTGGCCCAAGCTTCTAGATAGTATCTTAGGCTTCCCACAGATATTTGAAGCTCTTCTGCGATCGCGTTCTCTGAGATCGGCATCCTTCGAGCTTTTAGCATCTGCGCCGCCCATTTGATTTTGTTAATGATATCTATTTGGCGCTCTTGAAACTGTCTTTTCTGAGCATCTTTTACTTTTTGCTCTAAAATAATCTTGACTTTTGGGTAATGTTTTAATGCGCCTCGGGCTATACTGAGATGGCGTGCAATAGATTCTTGTGTTACTTTTATATTCTGTTCCAGCAAACTCTCTATAGTGCTATCAACTTGATAGACCCATTCCTCCTCTTGCCATTGAAATCGCCGTCTCCTTTCACTAGATGCTTCCTCAATAACTTTATTCAGAACCTCCTTGATGCGTGGATAACGTCTCATATTTTCCACTGCCATACCCGTCATTCTACTAATCTCGATTTGTGTTATTTGTTTATACTGAAGCTTTAGCTGTTCTTTAGCATTCTGCACTCGTGCTAGCATATTACTTTCCCGGTTTTGAGCCCCTACAGAAGATCTTTTAGAAGAGACGTCGATAGCTTGCTCCAAAAGATGGTTCACACGTTCGTACTTCCTTAATGTTTTAAAGGCATTTGAGTTAACGTAGTGATATCAACAAACCTCACCTTCTGACCACAAGCTCTCAGTCTCTGAATAGCTATCTCTACCTTAAAATAGAGTTCTTCTTCGAACTGCTGAAACCTCTTTTCTTCGTTATATTGTATCGATTCAATTAAAGATCTTTCTGCCCGTAGATATCTTTTAAAGTTATATGGTATCATGCCTATTTTTCTAGCGACACTGGTTCGGGTTATGATTGTAGTGAACCCTTGAAACTGGAGAGACCCAAAACGAACTTTTGGGAGTATACTTTTCAGTACCAGGAGGTTCATATGAGCAAACACAGGTCTTACGACCCCGATTTCAAAGCCAAAGTGGTTCTGGAAGTCCTCAAGGGACAAAACTCGATCAATAGTGCGGAACCAGCAAGTATGCTAAACTATCCTTTAAAGGGTAGTATATTCCTCGCATAATATATTCTCTTGGCAAGGGGAAATAATGACAATTCTTCTTAACATTGGTAACGGAGAAGATCCAAACCGAGTTGGCGATGTGGTCTTTCTTCATGGCCTGAATGGGGATCCGAAAGGAACCTGGTCACATGGCCCTGAAGAAGGTTTTTGTCCAAGTTGGTTAGCAATGGACTGCCCTAAGCTAGGAGTCTGGTCAATCGGCTACAATGTCGCTGCGAGTTCGTGGAAAGGGACAGCAATGCCCCTCTTTGATCGGGCAACTAATATATTAGCAGAACTGCAGGCAGAGGGATTGGGAACAAAGCCCCTTTGTTTCATTACACATAGTATGGGCGGCTTGCTTGTGAAGCAAATCCTGCGCAATGCCAATAGCCTTACTCCCCAGTTCCACCTCTTCAGCACAGCAGTACGCGGCGGCGTCTTTCTCGCAACTCCCCATACGGGCTCAGATCTGGCAAGACTGGCCAACTATCTCAAGTTTTTTCTGCGCACAACTATCGCAGTAAGAGAACTGGAGCATGCAGCTCCTGCTCTACGCGAGTTGAACCTGTGGTATCGGCAACATGCCGACCGCCTGGATATCAAGACGCAAGTGTGCTTCGAGACTCAAAAGACAAAAGGGGTGCAGGTGGTTGATGAGGCCTCAGCAGATCCGGGCCTCAAAGATGTGACACCAATTGGCGTTGATGCCAATCACCTCACTATTGCAAAGCCCTCATCCAGAAAGAGCGTGATCTACCGTCTGAGCAAGCAGTTTGTGATGGAAGTACTTTTAACAGCTCAGACCAGTTCCGAGCCTCAGACAAAAGCAGTCCGTTTAGAAGAAGCCGCTGAGGTTCATTATGTTCGCAAGGCAGTTCCTATCATTGCTAATAATCATCCTCGTCCATTCCTCGTTCCTCCTTTACCCCCACAAGGTGTGTTTGGACGGAACAAGGATCTAGCTAACATCTACGCTCAGCTCGCATTGTCTGACAGAAGCATAACAGAGGTTCCCCCGTGGCATTGCGAGGCCTGGGGGGAGTCGGGAAGACGACCCTCGCTCTTGCAGTGGGGCGAATAGAAGGCATTGACACGTTCTTCCCTGATGGAGTGTTGTGGGCGGAACTGGGACCAAGTCCGGTCACGCGCACACTCCTCAACGACTGGGGACGTGCTTTGGGGATGGATCTCATCCCAGAACGAGATGAAAGTGCCTGTCGAGATCGACTCCGAGATGTGCTGTCCAGGAGACAGATGTTGCTCATCGTCGATGATGTCTGGAAAGTGGAACAGGGGAGCTTGTTCCAGGTAGCGGGTCCGCATTGCCGCACACTCTTTACGACGCGAGAAATGCTGATTGCCCATGATCTCGTCACACGTGCACGCACATTGAGAGTCGATGAGCTGAGTCTAGAGGCTTCCTTGCAGATGTTAAGTGCTCTCGTTCCAGAGGCAGTGATTGCTGATCAACGAACTGCGCAACGGTTATGCGAAAAACTAGAATACCTTCCACTCGCGCTAAAATTGGCTGGACGTCTCTTGGCAAATGAGGCTGATGTGCCCCGACGCATGCAACGGTTGATGGACGAACTGATCGAGCACAGGGAGGCCCGCTTGGCCTTAGAGCAGTTCGAAGGACGCAAGGGCATAGATGAGGATCACCCCGTATCGCTTCGGGCGATTTTGGGCCTGAGCGTGGATCGACTGAGTTCATTGGACCGGGAGCGATTCGCCCAGTTGGCTGTCTTCGGCGGCGAACCACTGACGTGGGAGATCAAGGCGGCGGCCTATGTCTGGGAACCCACGGGTTGCGCAACGAGGTCATAGCAAGTAACGAAAAGCACAGCAATGTACCTTTCTTAGGAAGGAAGAATATGAATATTCCCACCGTCAGGAGGTCATGGTATCTCATTCAATTGGGAAGATTTGGCACCTATGGTCCTTGCTCTCACTTGGGTGCGAAACCGTGCTGTGGGCCAAACTCGCTCACATAGTGCTGAAAGGAGGCTAATGCGTCAATGCACGCCCAGCTTGTCCTCGTCAGTTCCTCGCGCCTCTTCTCCACCGCCACGATAGCTTTTTCTGGCCGATCCGCCGCCAATTCGTCGAGCACCGGCTGGATGACGTTGAAGGTGTAGCCAGCGTCTCTGAGCAAAACCACGACGCGCAGGCGGCGCATCTGTTGCTCGTCATAGAGGCGATAGCGGCTGCCCTGCTCGCGAACCGGGTGCAAAAGGCCCTGCTGTTCCCAGAAATGCAGGGCAGAGACACGCACGCCCACCTGTTTGGCAGCCTCTCCCACCCGGAACTGTTGAGGATGGGAAGAGCTTTGCAAAGAGGCGGACCCGGCGGCCAATGTACGCAGGGTGGAGAGCGTCTGCTCAATTTGGAAACGTTTGCTGGCAAGCTCGGCGTGGCGCTCGTCGATAGTCGCAAGCGCAGCGGAAAGATCGCCCCGATGAAGCGCGTGCATGATCGCTGGCGTTCGCTGCCAGCCGTAGCCATGGATCATGCTTTTCACCGTTTTGAGTGCCGCAAGATGGTGCTGGGTGTAGAGGCGGTAGCCGCTCGGACTCCGCTGTGCTTTCGGGATCAAGCCACTGGCCTCGTAATTGCGCACTTGTTGGACGCTGATGTGTCCAGCTAGTGCGAGATCGCGGGTACGCAGATAGAGATGAGCTGTCATGTAAAACTCCCAAGTGCTTTTAGAGTCTTCTTTCAATGAACGCCCTTCTTTCTACCACATCGAACAAGAAAATTGAGCCTGAATAGGACTCTGGTGTGTCCATACACCAGCTCTGGATGCTATTCAACTCTCCAGTTGGGCATCGGTGTTGTACAGTAGAGGTGTGATCCAGAAAAAAAGCCTGGCCAGTGCGGGATCATAACGCATCTATGCATCTGAATGGGAGAGTTGCATAAAATGATGCGACAGACGACACGATGCTGCCCCCATTCGGGGTAGCCATGAAGTGAATGATGGAGGGAACTCACATGCCTGAAGCGACATTACATGACGGAAGCACCATCGAGATCGAGGTTCACGGCGCAGGACCGACCCTGCTGCTGCCAGTCAATCCACAGCCGATGATCGGGCCGCAGGCCGAGCAAATGCGCCAGTATGGCACTGATCCGGCTCTGGGCCAATCGCTGATCAAGGGGCTGAGCGACACCTTTCGCGTGGTTGCTTTCGACTATGAAGGACAGTGCCTTCGTACACCGAAACCAGACACGCTGACGTCGGTCAATGTTGCAAGCGATCTCTTCGCTGTTGCCGATGCCGCAGGGGTGGATCGGTTCGCCTACTATGGCTACTCCTGGCTTGCGATGATTGGGCTTCAGCTCGCCATCCGAACCGATCGCCTGTTGGCGCTCATCATGGGTGGCTTTCCGCCACTGAACGGGCCATACGAGGAGATGCTCCGCGTCACGACCGCAACCTACGAGATGGCGATCGGCGCACGGGCAAAGCCGTCAGCGGATGAATCCGAGTGGTCTGGCGTTTTGTCAAGGGATCAGACACGGCAATTTGTCACGCTGTACCAGGCGCTGCAAGGATTCGATGACCGAGCCGCTCAAGCGCAGATCACCTGTCCTCGTCTCTGTTTTGTGGGTTCGGCGGATGAGATCCAGTACGGCCAGCATTGGGGAAATGTGTCTGTGAGTTTAGCGGGTCCCATCGTACAGGGACAGGCACAGCTCTCGGATCTGGGCTGGGATGTGCGAGTGCTCGATGGGCTTGATCATATCCAGGCCATGCAGGCAAAACAGGTGGTGCCAATCCTGCGTTCATGGTTGGCGTCCCAGCTTCGGTCATAACCTGTTTTCCGTGCAAGAATCCCGGCTTCGCTGGACTGAGCGAGGATTCTTGCACGGCCCCGTATGGAGGACCAATGAGAAGTCACGCCGATTCAACTGTCACCATTCAGATCTCTTCACAATCTGTTCCCTCGACGCCTGCTTGGTTGAGAGAGGTGGTCGCCTTTGCCCAGGTTCTTACTCATGAGGAGATTCTAAAGGCCATCACTGATCAAGTGTGCTTCGCCCGCGCCCGCTTTGGCCAATATGAGGTGATCGATATTGTCGCCGCGCTGATCGGCTATGCCCTGTCGGGCGAACCCACCTTACTGGCCTTTTATGAACGGCTCGCTCCGTTTGCCGAGCCGTTCATGGCTCTCTTTGGGCGACATCGGTTGCCCCATCGCTCGACCCTGTCGCGGTTTCTTGCCGCCCTTAATCAGACGACAGTTGAGTCCCTCCGTACGCTCTTCCACAAGGATTTGCTTGCTCGCAAACCGTTTCCCTCCTCTGGTGGCCTGGTTGATCGAACAGGCGGGCAGTGGTTGGTGATCGATGTGGACGGGACGAAGCAAGCTGCCCGCCAACGAGCGCTTCCGCAGACAGACACCTTGCCTGCTCCCCACCGCCGTTTTGATCAGGTGTGTGCGCCAGGCTATTTGGGGCGCAAACGGGGAGAAGTGGTGCGCACCAGGACTGTGGTGCTCCAGGCGCATACGCATCAGTTTCTCGGCACGTTTGGAGGACCAGGCAATGGGGATTACCGTGGCGAATTGCGGCGAGCTGTCCAGGTCATCACCAGCTACGCGACAAAACTTGGGATCTTCCCCACCTCCATCCTCGTGCGACTGGATGGCCTGTATGGTGATGCTGCTCCTCTCCTCGATGTCCTCTTGGCGAATCTGGCAGTGATTGCGAGAAGTCGTGCCTACCATCTGCTGGATCTGGACATCGTGAAGCTTCGACTTCTGCGTGCTCCAGATCACGTGAGCACCCATCCGGAAAGCGGCATGACCCGAGCACTCTACGATTGCCCAACTGTCCCTTTGACCCCAACCGGACCTGAAGTGCGCCTGGTAGTGACCACATATCCTGCCACGTCCTCTTCTCCCGCGGTCGGCATCGAGCGGGATGGCACCGTCTACGAACTGTTTGTCAGCACGCTTCCCTCCCCGGCATTTACGGCCTCGGACGTGCTCGATCTGTATCTGCATCGTGGGTCGTTTGAGACGGTGCTCGCCGATGAAGACGAGGAGCAGGAGTCAGACCGGTGGTACTCTCATACCCCATGCGGCCAGGAGTTTGCCCAGATCCTGGCACAGTGGATCTGGAACCTCCGACTCGAACTGGGACAGCAGCTCTCTTCAACCGATATGCGCACAACCGAATTTGCTCCCGCCCATGAGGCCGAGGCTCCCTCGACTGACGAGCTAGAACCCTCGGAAGCACCTCCTCGCCACCTGCCTGCTCTTCCACCTGCTCGGATGGACCTGCACCACCTCTTGCTCCCGTGCTGTGGCGCGACTGGCCTCGCTGTCGCATCCGGAGAGCATGGCTGGAGCGCATCCGCCGCGAAACCGTTGATGTGACGGAACACCTCGCCGCTCCACCGCCCTCATCCATCGCACGGCCCTCTGAGACTGTCTTGACCCGGGCTGAGCGTGCACATTGGCGTCTCTCCTGGGGGAACAGCGTCTGGCGCGCAATGCCCGTCCCGCCGACGCTCCCAGGTTCGTTGTCACGCTCCATGGTCTCCCTGCCACGTTCGCCCGTTCTTTTGGATTCGATCTGTTCGCCACCGCCTAAACACCCACTGCACGCTTTCTGCATCCCCTCCATCCTGTGTGACCTAATCGCTTTTCCACGTTGATGCATACCAATGGCTGGCGCTTTCCGCAGCATGTTGACAATGCGAGCATCGTTGCTCCTTTGTGGTGATTCTTTTTACCTGAGCTTAACTCGTTGCACATCTCGTGGGTGGCAACAAGGTTGTCGTAATGGAGCACAATTGGAAAGAGAACTGAGAGCCAAAGGCTACACCGGGTCACAAAAGGTGATCTTCCCCCGATTTCGTGGAGTAGTGAAAGCTTAGGGTATACTCTTCCAGAAGGAGGACCAAGATCATGCAGAAGGTGCACAAGACCTACACCGCCGAATGTAAGCGAGAAGCGGTGCGA
>JAABUQ010011581.1_pt1 | contig 11213 bp, 10 predicted proteins | sample 5560001 | NCBI WGS metagenome assembly JAABUQ01 (sample SAMN10711888, study PRJNA513371) | rock metagenome | isolation source: Antarctica rocks | place: Antarctica: Victoria Land, Finger Mt nord | collected 2015-12-18
GCCGCTGGAGCAGCGCTTCTCGGCGGGAGACAGGGTGGCGCATTCTCGGTTCGGCCCCGGCAGCGTGATGAAGAGCACCTTGACGCGCACCGACGAGGAGCTGGTGGTGCAGTTCGACGGGGCGGGGCTCAAGATCCTGAGCGCCTCTCTGGCGCCGCTCGAAAGGCTGTGAAAGTCGCCCCGGCGGCGCGGCGGCTAGAGGAGTTGCGCGCCGAGATTCGCCGTCACGAGCACTTCTACTACGTTCTGGATCAGCCCGAGCTGACCGACGCTCAGTACGACGCCCTCTTCCTGGAGCTGCGCCAGCTGGAGGACCAGCATCCCGACTTGGTCGAGCCTGATTCGCCCACCCAGCGCGTGGGCGGGACCGCCAGCGAACAGTTCGCCAAGGTCCGCCATCGCTCACCGATGCTGAGCCTGCAAAACGCCTTCGATGTGGAGGAGGTTCTGGCCTTCGACCGGCGGGTCAGGGCACTCGCAGGCCGGAGCCTCGTCTACGTCTGCGAGCTGAAGATCGACGGGCTGGCGATGAGTCTTACTTACGAGCACGGCAAACTGGTGCGGGCGGCCACGCGCGGCGACGGACAGGTGGGTGAGGACGTGACAGCCAACGTCCGAACCTTGAGGAGCGTGCCGCTGGCGATCGAGCCGCTGCCAGGCCTGCCGGCCACCTTTGAGGTGCGCGGGGAGGTTTACTTCCCTCTGGCCGCATTCGAGAAGCTGAATCGGGACATGGAGGCCGCAGGCCGCCAGCCCTTCATGAACCCGCGCAACGCTGCCGCGGGCAGCGTGCGCCAGATCGATCCCGAGGTTACCGCCGGTCGGAACCTGCAGACCTTCATGTACGCCCTCGATCCCGCTGGGCCCTGCCGGAGCCAGTGGGAGGTGCTGGAAGGGCTGGCGGCCATGGGCCTCAGGGTCAACCCGAACCGAGCTCGCTTCGAGAATATCGAGGGAGTGATCGAGTATCACCACCACTGGCAGCAGCATCGGCACGAACTCGACCATGAGATCGACGGGGTGGTGGTCAAGGTCGATCGCCACGACCAGCAGCAGGAGCTGGGCTTCGTCGCCCGCTCGCCGCGCTGGGCGGTCGCCTACAAATACGCCGCCGAGCAGCAGGAGACGCAGGTCGAGGAGATCGTCTGCTACGTGGGCAGGACAGGAGTGCTGACGCCTGTGGCGCACCTGCGCCCGGTGATCGTCGGGGGAGTGACAGTTCGCAACGCGACCCTTCATAACGAGGCCCTGGTCAACCAGAAGGGCGTCTATCCCGGCGCTACAGTGGTGGTCCAGAGGGCGGGTGACGTCATCCCCGAAGTGGTCTCCGTCCGCGAGCCGAAGCCAGGCTGGAAGATGCCTGCCAAGTGCCCTGTCTGCGGGGGCGACGTGGTGCGAGAAGAGCCCTACATCGCCCATCGCTGCATCAATCCCTTCTGTCCGGCGCAGCGGCTGGAGCGGCTTCGCCACTTTGCCGGCCGGGGCGCGATGGACATCGATGGGCTGGGGCTCTCCACGCTGCAGCAGCTGATCCAGCGAGAGCTGGTTCAAAACCCCTCCGATCTCTATCGGCTCCAGGTCGAGCAGCTGGTCCAGCTGGATCGCTTTGCCTTGAAGTCGGCCGAGAAGCTGTTCCAGCGACTGCAGGAGAGCCGCGACCGGCCGCTGGACCGCTTCCTCTACGCGCTCGGAATCCCGCAGGTAGGGAGCGCCACCGCCGAGCTGCTGGCACGCGAGTTCAACACCCTGGCGCGGCTCGCCGAAGCCGACGAGGCAGAGCTGATCAAAGTGGAGGGAGTGGGCGCCAGCATGGCTGCCGAGATCCATCGGTTCTTTGCCGGCGCCGGGGGCGAGCTTGCCCGCGGCCTACTGGACGCCGGAGTCCGACCGCAGCCGGTGGCCGCTGCGCCCCAGGGTCTGCTGACAGGCAAGACCTTCGTCTTCACGGGGACGTTGGAGCGGATGAGCAGGCCCGAGGCGGAGGAGCTGGTCAGGCAGCTGGGCGGCAAGGCCACAGGTGGCGTCAGCGCCCGCACGGATTACGTGGTGGCGGGCGAGGCGGCCGGCTCCAAGCTGGAGAAGGCACAGAGGCTGAAGCTTCAGGTGCTGGATGAGGAAGCGTTCTTCGCGCTGCTCGGCACGTGATAGCGTGCCCGCGCTGCGGAGGCCGGCTCCCGCAAGAGGCGCGGTTCTGCGGCTACTGCGGCGCTCCCCTGAGCGGAGAGGGCGCGCCGACGGCGAGCTCGGCCTGGCTCGCATCGAGCTGGCAGCCACCTGATGAACAAGCACCTGCGCGGCCGGGGCGGGTGCGCATCTGGATCACAGTGCTCTACTGGCTCGGCGCCGGGCTCAGCCTGGCTCTCTGCCTGCTCTACGCGATAGGGCTGGTGCTACCCGACACACTGAACCAGGCGGCGGCGGCGCAGAAGATCGACAGCGGCGCGCTGCGCCAGGTGGTCATCTTCGTGGTCGTCTACTTGGGGCTGCTCTGCCTGAGTCACCTGGTGGCGGCGATCGGCCTGACGCTCGGCAAGCGCTGGGCCAAGCCGGTGGCGACTCTGGCGGCGGCGCTTTGGAGCCTCACCTGCGTCGCACTGCCGGTGGCGGCTGTGGTCATCTTCTTCCTCTGGCGACCGCTTTCTGCCTCCGGCGGCCGCCGGTAAACTCCCGCGCGTGCTTTCCCGAGAGGATGTCCGGCATGTGGCGCTGCTCGCCAGGCTGGGGCTGGAGCCAGAGGAAGAGGAGTTCTACGCCGCTCAGCTGGGGGGCATCCTGGCCCACATCGATCGCCTGCGAGAGGTCGACACCGAGGCGATTCCCCCAACAGCGCAGGTGGTGCCCCTGGCCAACCGCCTGCGCCAGGACGAGCCGCTGCCCCGGCTCAGCCCCGAAGAAGCCCTGGCCAATGCACCTGAAGCGCGTGACGGCTACTTCGTGGTCAAGGCCATCCAGGATTCCGGCGACGCTTAATGGCCACCATCAGCGAGCTGCACGATCGGCTCAGCCGGCGCGAGATCAGCGCCAGTGAGCTTCTGGATCAGCAGCTGGCCAGGATCGAGGAGCAGGAACCCCGCGTGCACGCGTACCTCCGGCTCACCGCGGAGCTGGCCCGGGCGCAGGCCCAGGCGGCTGACCGGCTCTTTCGGGAAGGTGGGCCGGTCGGACCGCTGACAGGCATCCCGGCAGCTGTCAAGGACGTCCTCTCGGTGCAGGGTGTGGAGGCCACCGCCGGCTCCAAGATCCTGGCCGGATACCGACCGCCCTTCGATGCGACTGCCGTGGCCAGGCTCAAGGCGGCGGGCCTGGTGCTGGTCGGCATCACCAACTGCGACGAGTTCGCCATGGGCAGCTCGACCGAGAACTCTGGCTACTTCGTCACCCGCAATCCCCATGATCCGCAACGGGTGCCGGGCGGCTCCAGCGGCGGCAGCGCCGCCGCGGTGGCAGCCGGCGAGGCAGTCTATGCGCTGGGCACCGACACCGGCGGCTCCATCCGGCAGCCGGCCGCCCTCTGTGGCGTGGTGGGGATGAAACCCACCTACGGCAGGGTCAGCAGGTACGGACTCATCGCGTTCGCCTCCAGCCTGGATCAGGTAGGTCCGCTCACGTGCAGCGTGGAGGATGCGGCCCTCGTGCTGGAGGCGATGGCCGGCGTGGACGCGCGCGACGCCACGTCCGCCGACCGCCCCGTCGACTTCCTGAGCGAACTAGAGGCCGGAGTCGAAGGGCTGCGGCTCGGCGTCCCGCGCGAGTACTTCCAGGTGGAGGGTTTGGAGCCGGGCGTGCGCAGCGCCGTCCAGGAGGCGCTGAGTCGATTGGAGCGAGCGGGGGCGGAGCTCGTGGACGTGGAGCTTCCCCACACTGATTACGGTCTGGCCGCCTACTACATCATCGCGCCGGCCGAGTGCTCGTCCAACCTGGCTCGGATGGACTCAGTGCGATTTGGGATTCGCGACGAATCGGCCCCAAACCTGCTCGAGAGCTATCTGCGGACGCGCCGGGCGGGCTTCGGTCCAGAGGTCAGACGGCGCGTGATGCTGGGTACTTACGCGCTCTCCAGCGGCTACTACGACGCCTACTACCTGAAGGCGCAGAAGATCAGGACGCTCATCGCCCAGGATTTTCAGCACGCATTCCGCGACTGCGATGCCATCGTCAGCGCGACCGCGCCCACTGTGGCCTTTCAGATCGGAGCCAAGGTGGACGACCCATTCTCCATGTATCTGAACGACGTGCTCACTCTGGGCGGCAACCTGGCCGGCCTTCCGGGTATCAGCGTTCCCTGCGGGACTTCCGAGGGCCTGCCCGTCGGCTTGCAGGTCCTGACCCCGCACTGGCAGGACGCTCGGGCCCTTCGCGTGGCGCGTGCCTATGAGATGGTGCGCGATGCCGCTTAGCGACTGGGAGCCAGTGATCGGCATGGAGGTGCATGTGCAGCTCGCCACCCGCACGAAGATGTTCTGCGGTTGCTCCAGCGACTACCTGGCGGCGCCGCCGAACGGCAACGTCTGCCCGGTCTGCCTCGGCCTCCCAGGCGTCCTGCCAACCGCCAATGAGAGCGCTGTTGAGAAGGTGGTCAAGGCGGCCGTAGCCCTGCAGTGCGAGGTGGCTGAGCACACCAAGTTCGATCGCAAGAACTACTTCTATCCCGACCTTCCCAAGGGCTATCAGATCAGCCAGTACGACCTGCCCATCGCGCGCGGCGGCAGGCTTCTGGTCGGCGAGCGGACTGTGCGCATCACCCGAGTCCACTTGGAGGAGGACACGGGCAAGCTGCTTCACGCCGGAGACGCGCTGCACAGCGCCGAGGAGTCGCTGGTCGATCTGAACCGCGCCGGCGTGCCGCTCATGGAGGTGGTCAGCGAGCCTGACCTTCACTCCGCCGAGGCGGCCCGGGACTACGCGATCGAGCTCCGGGATCTGTTCCGAGCCGTCGGCGTCTCGGAGGCCGACATGGAGAAGGGCCAGCTCCGGGCAGAGGCCAACGTGTCAGTGCGCAAAGTGGGGGAGAGTGCTCTTGGCGTCAAGACCGAGCTCAAGAACATCAACTCCTTCCGCGCCCTGCAGCGAGCGGTGGCGCATGAGATCGAGCGCCAGGTCGACGTGCTGGAGGAGGGCGGCCAGGTGGTCCAGGAGACGCGCGGCTGGTCCGAGGCGCAGCAGCGAACCTTCACCCAGCGCTCGAAGGAAGAGGCGGACGACTACCGCTATTTTCCCGAGCCCGACCTGCCGCCGCTCCACTTGGACAGTGGCTGGGTGAGCCATCTTCGCCAGGCTCTGCCGGAGCTGCCGGCCCGGAAGCGGGAGCGCTTCCGCAGCCAATACCGGCTCTCCGAATCCGACGCCAGGCTGTTCGTGGAAGATCCTGATCGCTCCCGCCTGCTGGAGGAGACAGTAGCCGCCGGCGCCGTGGCCAGGACGACTGCCAACTGGATCATTGCCACCGACCCGAAGCTCGGCCCGCCACACCTGGCGGAGCTGCTGCGGCTGATCGACCAGGGTGTCATCAACCGGGACCAGTGCCGCGAGGTTCAGCGCGAGGCCGAGGCTAGCGGGCGACCGCCTCAGGAGGTGGTCCAAGCGCTGGGTCTGGCCCAGGTGAGCGACGAGGCCGCGCTGGCAGGCGTCATCGAGGAGGTTATCGCGGCGCAGCCACAAGCGGCTGCAGACTTCCGGGCGGGCAAGCAGCAGGCGGTAGGCGCCCTGCTGGCAGCTGTCAAGCAGAGGACGGGTGGCACCGCCAATCTCAAGGTCGCCAGCCGCCTGCTCAGGGATAGATTGTCGCAGTGAGACGCGCGCTGCGTACCTCTCTTGCATGGCAATCCGGTTGAGGGAGGACGCTGACGACTCAGACGGCGCCATCGCGGAGGCCCTGCAGCGAGGAGATGTCGCCGGCTTGGAGCGCCTTTACGACCGCTACGGCACGCTTGCGTATTCAGTCGCCATGCGCGTCCTGGGCGACCACGGTCGGTCTGAGGACGTCGTTCAGGAGTGCTTTCTGAAGCTCTGGAACAGCTCCTCCAGGTTCGACATCAACCGCGGCTCGCTGCGCACCTGGCTGATCACCGCCGTCCGCAACCGTTCCATCGACCACCTCCGAGGTAGGGCCGCGCACGAACGGCGAGAGCGGGAGATTCCGTTCGACGCTGAGGCGGCCGGCGAAGGCTCGAATCCTTGGCGCGAGGTGGTGCGGGGGGTGGAGCGAGAGCTGATCCAGGAGGCGCTGGAGCGCCTGCCTCAGGAGCAGCGCCAGGCGGTGGAGCTGGCTTTCTACCACGGCTACACGCAGAAGGAGATAGCCGAGAGCGTCAACGTGCCGCTCAGCACCATCAAAGGCAGGATGCGACTTGCCTTGGAGAAGCTTCATTCGTATCTCCAGGGAAGAGGTCTTATCGATGACGCCTAACCACGACAGCATGGAGGAGATGGTGACGGCTTACGCCCTCGGCGCCCTGGAGCCGGAGGAGCAGGAGACTGTCAGTGCCCACATCGAGGCTTGTGCCAGCTGCCGGGAACTGCTGAACCGGCTGTCGATGGCCGCTGCGGCGATCCCCCTGGCGGTGGCCGAAGTGCGGCCGCCCAGCCGACTCCGGACCCAGATTCTGAGCGCGGCCGCAGGTAGCCCGCCGGGTGAGCGCGCCGAGCGGGTATCGGCTCGCGTGCTGCCCCTACAGCGGCTCCGCACCGGGCAGCGATCCTCTCAGCCACGCTGGCAGTGGCCGTCATGGGCAGCCAACGCGGCGGTGGCGGTGCTCGCCGTAGGCCTCCTCGGGCTGGGGGCTTGGAACGTGAATCTCCAGCAACAGCTCAATCGGCCGCCCACCTCCCATCAGATCCTCGGCCAGGGGGAAATGGCCGGTTCCCAGGCGACGGTTACGACAGTGTCGCAGGACCGGCTGGCGCTGGTCTCGTTCGAGAAGATGCCGCAGGCGCCCGCGGGCAAGGTCTACGAGCTGTGGCTCATCGCCGACGATGGCCGGCCGCTGCCCGCAGGTGTCTTCACGCCTGATCAGCGGGGGACTTATACGCTGGTCGTCAACCGGGATGTGCGCGGGGTCCGGAAGGTCGCAGTGACGCTCGAGGACGGCCCCGACGGCACCTCCGCTCCAACGCAGACACCTCAACTGGCCGGCTCGATCAGCTAAGCAATCCCCGATCGGTGAGGGGCCGGCCGGCCCCGTCTAATGGCTGCTCGGCAGCTTCGGTTCCCGGGTCAGCGGCGCTTTTTCCCTTGACGGGCCACTCCGTAGGCTGAACGAATGTGTGAGCTGCCCGGTGATCTCCACGTGCACACCCAGTTCTCCTGGGATGCGGCGCGAGGCGATATGGAGGCGACCTGCAGGCAGGCTGTGAAAGTCGGCTTGCGCGCGGTCGCCTTCACCGAGCACGCCGACTTCGCCTTCAGCGTCCATGCGGACATGCGGCCCCTTGATGTGCAGGCATACCTGGTCGAGATCGAGCGCTGCCGATCGCTCCTTCCCGAGCTCCGCATAGTGAGTGGAGTCGAACTCGGCGAGCCGCACAGGCATGCGGAGGAAGTGGCCGAAGTTCTGGGAGCCGGCCCGCTGGATCGGGTCTTGGGCTCGGTTCACTGCTTTTCCTGGCGAGGCCGCGAGATCGACGCCTCGCAGATGAAGCAGCTGACCACGGCCGAGGCGCCGGCGGCCGTCCGCGCCTACCTGGCGGAGACGCTGGCGCTGGTCACCTCCTCCCAGCCATTCGCCGCCCTGGCTCACCTCGACTACTACAAGCGCTACTGGCCGCATCACGAGCTGACCTACGCGGAAGGCGAGTTCGAGGCTGAGCTGCGCGAAGTTCTCCGTGAGCTTGGCCGGCGCGGTGCGGCGCTGGAGGTCAACACAACTCGCGGCGCGCCCGCCGAGCGCGGTCTCTGTCCCGGTGCGCGCGTGCTGGGCTGGTGGGCGGAGGAGGGGGGTCGAGCCATCTCCTTCGGCAGCGACTCACATGAGCCGGCCTTCATCGCCGCAGGGTTCCGGGAAGCCGCTCAGCTGGCGGAGGCGGCAGGGTTTCGAGCTAACGACGACCCGGCCGGGCACTGGCTGCGTTGAGCGCGGAGCCCGACCTGCTGCTTCGGGCCGAGGCGGCCGCCCACGGCGGGGCGACCATCGCCCACGACGCGGGTCGCACCTACCTCGTCTACTACGCCCTGCCAGGCGAACTGGTCAAGGCTCAGGCGCGGGGCAGGCGCGGGGGCCTGACCTACGCCAGCGTCGAGCGCGTGGTCGAGGCCGCGGCCACGCGGGTCGAGCCCACCTGTCCCTATTTCGGCGCCTGCGGTGGCTGCCAGTGGCAGCACGCGGTCTATCCGCAGCAGTTGGAGATCAAGCGCCAGGTGGTGGCAGCCGCCTGGCAGCGGGCGGGCTTGCGGCTGCCCCCAGACACGCCTGTGCTGGGCATGGCCGACCCCTGGCGCTACCGAATCCGCGGTGAGTTCGAAGCCCGGTACGGGGGCGAATCGTTCGAGTTCGGTTTCCACCGCATGCGCTCGCACGCGGTGCTTCCTGTCCGCACCTGCCCCATCCATGAACAACGCATCGAGCGGGCGATGCTGGCCTTCCGGCAGGCGATGGAGTCGATCGGCGCTCAGGGCCTGGCCAGCCTCCTGCTGACTCTGGAGCCGATGGGTCGAGGCCTGCTCTGGCGCACGCGCTGGAAGAGCCTCCGGGACGCTGCCGGAAACAGTGAGCTGGCGGCGGCCGCGAGCGACCTGCTACCCGATCAGGTGCTGCTCGACGACGCCATGACGCTCTCGTTTTGGGATCTGAGCTTTCGCTGCCGGAGCGACACCTTCCTGCAGACCAATTACCGCCAGATGCTTGCGCTCTACGAGGTAGTGCTTGGCATGTTGGCCGCGGGACCGGGTGACGCGGTCCTGGACCTCTACGCAGGCATCGGGACCATCAGCCTGGCGGTCGCTCGCCAAGCCGGCGCGGTGACAGCTGTGGAGGAAAACCCGGCCGCTGTCCAGCTGTCGCAGCTCAACGCGCGAATCAACGGCAGTCACAACTTCCACTCCCTGGCCGGCCGGGTCGAGGTGGCGCTGCGGCAGATCCGCCTGGGCCAGCATCAAGCGGTGGTGCTGGATCCACCGCGGGCGGGCTGCGAGCCGGCCGCCATCGCCGAGCTGCTCCGCTTGGGCTGCGAGCGCCTGGTTTACGTCAGCTGCGAGCCCTCGACCCACGCCCGAGACCTCGCGCTGCTGGTGCAGGGCGGTTATCGAGTTCGGCGAGCGGTGCTGGTCGACATGTTCCCGCAGACGTATCACGTCGAGTCGGTCGCCCTGCTCGAACGCTAGCTGAGGCAGATGGTGCGGGAGCTTAGCGTCGAGTCAGTTAGGACCGCCGAGCGCTTGAGCTCGGCGGGGGTAGGACCATTTGCCCGATCGCAGGTGGGCGGTGCTGGATCAGCGCCGCCCGCGGGAGCCGCTCAGCGAAAGGGCACCCGGACCTGACAGGCCGATGGTGGCGACGGCTGCAGCCAGCAGCGCAGGGAATTCAAAGCCCCCCTGACCGTAGAAGCCAACCTTCCAGTGCACCTTTTGAACTGCCACTGCCATGTTGAAGATCACAGCGGCGGACGCGATTCCCGTGAACGCCCCCACCGCCAGAAGCAGCCCTCCGCCGAACTCCGCCAGGCCTGACAGATAGGCCGCCAGCTCAGGTTGTGGTACGCCCATGCGCTCCAAGTTCTGGGCAAACGCCTTGGGCCCACCGGCCTCCACGGCAGCGGGATAGTTGGAACCCAAGAGCTTGGCCATCGGCTCCGACGCCTTTTGGCCGGGCCCTCCGAACAATTTGGGATAGCCATGCACCATGAGGGTTCCACCAGCGACCAGCCGCAGCAGGAGCAGGCCGACGCTCGTCACAGCTGCCTCCCCCGGATCGACTCGTTCATCTCTTTCGGAACTCCTTCACCCGCACATGTTAAGTCCAAGCGCCGGGGCGCCACATGCCGGCAAGGTGCGTGCGCCTGGCCGTTGAGCGCCGCCAGCCAAGCAGCACCAGGGGGCGGCCGGCGTCCACTAGAATCGAGGGCCGGGGGAGCCCGCCACTCCAGCAATCCGTTGAAGCACGCCATTGAAAGCTCCTGACCAGTTCGTTCACCTGCACAACCACACGGAGTTCTCCCTGCTGGACGGGGCGAGCCGCATCCAGGCCATGGTCGCGCGGGCGGCCGAGCTGGAGATGCCCGCGCTGGCGCTGACGGACCACGGTGTGATGTACGGCGCCATCCACTTCTACAAGGCCTGCCTCAGCAAGGGCATCAAACCGATCCTCGGCTGTGAGCTGTACGTCGCGCCCCGGCGCCTGGACGACCGTGAAGGCCGGGTGGACCGTGACCCTTATCACCTCACGGTCCTGGCGGCTGACGCCAAGGGCTACCGCAATCTGATGGCCCTCTGCTCGATCGGTCAGATGCGGGGCCTCTACTACAAGCCTCGGATCGACCGGACGGTGCTGGCTCAACACTCGCAGGGGTTGATTGTTCTCTCCGGCTGCCTGGGCGGCGAGGTCGCGACGAAGATTCTGGGCGGCGATCTGGACGGGGCGCGGGAGACAGTCGCCACCTACCGCGATATGTTTGGCGTCGACAGCTATTTCCTCGAGGTGCAGCGACACGGCCTGCCTGAACAGGAGCAGGTCAACGAGACTCTGCGTGGCCTGGCCCGGGAGTTCGGGCTCCGGACGGTGGCCACCAACGACCTGCACTACGTCCACCAGAGCGACGCCGAAGCGCACGACGTGCTGCTCTGCCTCCAGACTGGCAAGAACTTCGACGATCCCAAGCGCTGGCGCTTCGATTCGCAGGACTTCTATCTGAAGACGCCGGCCGAGATGGCGGCTGTCTTCGCCGATTCACCTGAGGCTCTCGCGGCGACGCTGGAGGTGGCCTCGCGGGTCGATCTCAAGCTCGAGCTGGGCCATCACCTGCTGCCGCCGTTCCAAGTCCCGGCCGGCATGACTGCGGAGTCGTACTTAGCCCAGAAGGTGGAGGAGGGCTTGCGCTGGCGCTATCCGGCCGGCCCGCCGACGGGGGCCAGAGAACGAGTCCAGGAAGAGCTGGCAGTCATCGCCCAGACAGGCTTCGCCTCCTACTTTCTGATCGTCTGGGACTTTTACAGCTTCGCCCGTCAGAACGGGGTGGTGACAGGTCCCGGCCGCGGCAGCGCGGCCGGCTCCCTTGTCTCCTAC
>JAABUQ010011582.1_pt1 | contig 11211 bp, 9 predicted proteins | sample 5560001 | NCBI WGS metagenome assembly JAABUQ01 (sample SAMN10711888, study PRJNA513371) | rock metagenome | isolation source: Antarctica rocks | place: Antarctica: Victoria Land, Finger Mt nord | collected 2015-12-18
AGCAGCACCTCGTTGCCGACCACGACGCGTTCCACCGTATCGGGGTGCGCGCGGGCGAGGGCGATGCCGCGGGCGATCTCGCGCGCGTTCCGCGCCCGGTCGGGGCCGAGCCAAATGCCTTGCCAGACCTTGAGCCCGTGGCGCTCGGCCAGCGCCGCGACGTCGTACTCGCCCTCCAGCGCGGCATAGGTTCTGACCGCGCGGGTGCGGGCAGCGACGACGGCGAGGTCGGCGTCCACCTCGGCGGTGGTCGGAAACACCTTGGCGCGCGGCGACTGCCCGGCGCGGAACGGTGCGAGGGAAACCGAGTTAAACCGTCCGACAGGCATCGCGACGTCCCCGGCGCGCGGGCGGTTCGGCCACCACCAGCCGAGGACGGACAGCGCGGCGAGGAGCAGCAGCACCGGGGCCAGGAACGGCGAGGGACGCGACATCGCGCCGCGATACAGTCCGCGCCGGGTGGCGAAAGCAAGGCGGAAGGATAGTCCATGACGGTCGACGGGCTGGACGACGAAGCCATCCGCCGGGTGCTTGCCGAGACGCGCCGCATCGCCGTCGTCGGGGCCTCGCCCCGGCCGACGCGGCCGTCGCACGGCGTGTTCGCCTTCCTGGTCGCACGAGGTTACGACGTCACCGGGGCCCCGGGATCGCCGGGCAAACACTGCACGGCCGTCCGGTGGTGGCGAGTGTGGATGGGGCGGCGCCGATCGACATGGTGGACGTGTTCCGCCGCAGCGAGGAGGTGGCGCCGGTGGTGGACGACGCCATCCGGCTCGGGCCAAGGTCGTCTGGATGCAGCTCGGGGTGATCGACGAGGCCGCCGCCGAGCGCGCCCGCGCCGAAGGCATGACCGTGGTGATGGATCGCTGCCCGGTCATCGAGGTGCGCCGGCTCGGTCTCTGAGCGCCGCTTGAAGCCGAGGCCGGCGCGAGCCACATCAAAGTCGTACGGCTTACGTCACGGTCAACAGAGCCAGGGGTGCCATGACCAACGAGGAACGCGACATCATCACCCGCTACATCGAGCGGGTCGGCGGCGCGCAGGCCGCGAGCTTCGGCTCGGTGCCGGGCGCTACCCAGTCGCTCCCGCCGATCGACAAGGAGGCCGACGCGCTGATCGGCGAGCTGTTCGCCAAATATCCGGAAGCGCGCTACCGCCTGACGCAGACCGCCTTCGTGCAGGAACACGCGGTCGTGGAGGCGCAGAACCGCATCAAGCGGCTCGAATACGAGCTGCAACAGGCGCAGCAGGCGGCCCAATCGCAGCCGAAATCGGGGGGCTTCCTCAGTGGCCTGTTCGGTGGAGGCGGGTCCGCTACGCGGCCGCAAGGCGCGCCACCCTCACAAGGAGCGCCCCCGCCGGCATGGAACCAGGGCGGCGCGCCCCAGTCGCAACCGCAATACGCGCCGCCGCCGCCGCAATACGCGCCCGGCTATCAGCAGGGCATGTTCCAGCGCTCGGGGTCGGGCTTCCTCGGCTCGGCGCTGACTACGGCCGCCGGGGTCGCCGGGGGCATGGTCGCCGGCAACGCGCTGATGAACCTGTTCTCGCCGCATCAGGCGGCCGGCGCCGATCTCGGCGGCGGGCTCGGGGGCGCCGGCGAGGCCAGTCCTTGGGGCGCGCCGGCGGGGGGTAACGATCCCGGCTACGTCGATCAAGGCAGCTGGACCACGCCCGACGCGGGCGCCCCCGATCAAGGCTATGCCGATCAGAGCAGCTGGGGCGGCGGCGACACGGGTGGCGACCAAGCATCGTGGGATAGCGGCGGTGGTGGTGGCGGCGACCAGGCGTCGTGGGACAGCGGCGGGGATAGCGGCGGCGGCTTCGACGACAATACTTGACGCTTCGCCTGGCTCAGTACTCGAACTGATACGTCAGCCCAACGCTGCTACCGCCTGAATCGGCCGGGGTGGCGCCCGGGTTGGTGTTGGAGCCGGTGCCGACTGTGCCCTCCGCCTTGAGCCCCTTGTACAGATCGAGTTGCACCAGTCCTTGGGTACTGGTGCCGCTCGCGCCCTGGCGGGCACCGACGAACACGCCGGGCGCGACGTAGCGACCGGCCTGCAACGTGGCACTACCACTGGCGCCGCTGCCGACCGAGAGCTGATCCAGCCCGAGCCCCTTGCGCACGCTTTCCAGCGGGTTGCCGACCCCGCCGCCGACGCCCGATAGCTCCGCCAACGCCGCGGCGAGGGAGGCGAGTTCGAACGGGCTCAGCGACGACGCGCTGCGCTTGAACAGGAGCTGCGCCAACACCTCGTCCTGTGGCAGCTCCGGTGTGCTGGTCAGCGTGATCTTCGGCGCACTGGCGGTTCCCCCCACGTTGAGGTTCGCCGTCACCGAGCCGTTCGTGCTGCTGGCGACGAAGTCGAGGCTCGGGTCGGTCAGGCTGCCTCCGTTGAAGCTGACCTCACCCTTGCTGAAGGTGAGGGTCGTGCCGGCTATACTGAAAGTGCCCTGCCGCATGGTGAAGGCGCCGAGCGGCTGCGGCTTGGTGCTGGTGCCGCGCAGCCTCAGGTGCCCCCCCAATTCGGCAAACAGGCCGCGGCCGCGCACGAAGATCGCGCGTTCCGCCTCGATCGTCAGGTCGAGCGCGATCTCGGGTCCCGGCGCGGGTGGCGCGGGTGGCTTGTCGCCGGGCCGGCGCACGTGCAGCACCGCGATGCTGGGCGGCAAGCGCTCCGGGATCGTGATGTCGGCGCCCCGAATGTGGATGTTGCCCCCAAGCGCCAGCTCGGCGGGGAGCGTGCCCCGCAGGGTCAGATTGGCGTCCAGCGTGACCGTGATCCGCTCGCCGGCGAGCGGGCGGGCGTTGTTGGCAGTGACGGTGATGTCCACCGCCTTGCTCGGCGCCAACGCGGCGACCGTTCCCACGACGCCGATCGTGCCGGGTCCAGCGCGGCCGGTGAAGGTCACGATGCGGATCGTGTCGCCTTGCAACGCAATCTGGGCGGCGATGTCGGTGATGTGCACGCCTTGCGCGAAATCCTGGATGTCGCCGCCGGAAAGCCTCGTGGTGCCGGACAGGCGCGGCGCCGACAGCGTGCCGGCGACCCCGGCGTCGAGCGCGAGTTGCCCGCGCGCGCGGCGTCCGTCGGGGGCGAGGATTGGATCGAGCATGGCGAGATCGACATTGCCGACCGCGCGCAGGTCGATCGGGCGGGCCGGGTCGATCGGCGCCGTTCCGGTCACGGTGAGCGTGGTGAGCCGCCCGGCGGCCAGCCGCGTGTCGATGCGGGCACTCCCGCCCGCGAGGTCCGCGCTCGCGGTCAGGTTCGCCGGCGGCAAACCGCGGCCCGGTCCGGTCCGCATCCGCAGCCCCGTCGCGTCAAGGCGCACGGTGCCGTTCGGCTGCGCCGGCGTTCCGGTGAGTTTCGCATCGGCCCGGATCGCGCCGTCGGCATCGATCTGGGGCACGAACGGCTTGGCGAGGTCGGGCGTCACGTTGCGCAGCGCCACGGTGACATCGAGGGTCGGCGAGACGCGGCCGGCGACCTCGAGCGTCGCCTGTTGCAACCCCAGCCGCAGCCGGTCCAGGGTCACGCCGTCGGCGAAGCCGATGCGGACGGGGGCGAGCAGCCGCAGCGCCTGCCCCTTCCAGGTCGCATTCAGGCTGGAGACGTTCGCCTCGCGCGCCTTCGCGTTCAGCACCGTCGCCGTGTCGATCACCGCGTCTGCCCCGGCGAAGTTGTGGGCGGTTGCCGACAATTTTGCTGCGAGCGCGGTCTGCGGGCCGCTGACGGTCAGCTTGGCCGACCCGGTTGTGCCCTGCGCGGCCAAGCCGTCGACGGTGAGGACGCCGTTCGCGACCGAGGGCGTGCCGGCCGGATCGAGCACGGTCGCATCGAGATCGGCCCGCGCCACGGAAGCCGTCCCGGCGAGCCCGGCGTCGCGCGCCTGCAGCTTTACGCGGGCTTCGGGCTTGCCGCCGCGCTCCTCGGTGGCCAGGGAAGCGGTCACGCCGCCGGTGAGTGGCTGGCCGATAACTGGCCGCAGGTCGTCCAGCCGCGTCATGCGCAGGTCGAGCTTGCCGAGCGGCAGGGTGGCCCCGGGCGGCAATACGAGCGCGGCCTCGGCGTGGGCGCTCTTCCAATCGGTCTTGCTGATGTCGAGGTGCAACGCGCCATCGGGGCCGCGCTGCGCGGCGGCGGCGAGGGTGAGCGGGGCGCCGGCGAGCGTGCCGTCGGCGGTGACCCGACCCGTCGGCGCGCCCGGCAGGTGCTCGGCCTCCAGATGGGCGCGCAACGGCCCGCGCGGCATTTTCTGCACGGCGATGTCGCCGTCGAGATCGGCCACGGCGGCGAGGTCGTCGAGCGGGCCGCCGACGTGCCCCCGCGCCTTGAGATCGCCGCCGACGGTCGGCGCGAGCACGGCGAGGTCCGCCAGCCCGAGTGTCCAGTCGAGGTCCACCTTGTCGCCCGTCTTGCCGCCCTTGGCGGAGAGCGCGATCGTCTTGCCGTCCACGGTGAGATGCGAGAGAGCGAGGTCGCTGCCGCGCAAGGTCGCGGCGAGCGACAGCTTGGCGGCGTCGCCGACCAGCCCGGGCACCGGCGCCATTCCGCCGGTCACGCCCACCGTGCCGTCGATCGTGGCGTCGGTCGCGCCCGCGTGCTGCGCGGCGCGGACGGCGAGGTCGGCGCGGCCCCGCAGGTCGACGCCGCCCAACGCGGCGAACGGTGCCAGGTCCGGCAGATCGAGCGTGGTGTCGACGCTGAGATCGCCCCCGGTGTGCGCCGTGCCGCGCGCTGCGATCAGCTTGTGGGCAAGGGTGAACGCGACCGGGCGGTCGGGCGCGTCCAGGCGCGCATCGGCGGTGATCTGCACCGGTGCGCCCGCGAGCAGGTCGGGCTTGGGGCCTGGTATGCGGAGGCCGTCGAGCGTCGCCTTCAGTTGCGCGGCGCCCGCGTTGCCCTGCAGGTCGGCGGCGATGGACTGCACCGAGGCGCCCCCCGCCTCGAGCGCCGCGATGCGCAAGGTTCCGGTCGCCGCCGGCTTGGTGAACGGGCCGCGCACCGTCGCGTCGAGCCCGACCGATTGCCAGGACAGGCCGGGCGCCGGCGTCATCGCCGGGGCGTGCGCGGCGACCGTCAGATCGGCCGCCTGATGCGTGAGATCGACCGTGCCGTTGGCGTCGGCGCGAAGCGGGCCGGCGGTCAGGGCGAGCTTGGTGCCGATCGCGTCCTGCGGCCCCGCGAGCGTCGCGTCGAGCGCGATCGCGCCGAGGTCGGGCAGGCCGGCGAGGCCGGAGATCAGCCCCTTGGCCGGCTCGCGCACCGTCGCGATGGCGTCGATGCGGGACGGCGAGAGATTGCCCTTCACCACGTACTGCGCGTCGCCTGCCAGGGTGTGCAGCGTGATGTCCGCGCTGCCCTGCTGCAGCGACGCCAGCGCGGCGCTCCCGCCCACGGTGAGCGCGACCGGCTTGCCCGCGAGCGGCGCGCCGAGGTCCAGCCGGTCGACGGCGAGCTGGCGCACGGTCACCGAGACCGGCAGGTTGAAGCCCGAGGAGGATTTCGACGCCGGTGCGGAGGCGACAGGCAACCGCGCGAAGTCCACGTGCGTCGCACTCAGCCGATCGATCAACGCCTCGCGGCCGATCAGCCGCAGCGGCGACCAGTCGAGTGCGAGGCCGTCGACGCTCGCGTAGGTTCCGTCCTTGTCGCGCAGTTCGAGGTGGGCGAGGCGGAGCGCGTCGGGAAAGCGCCCCCCCCCCCCGGCGATGCGTACCGCATCGCCGGTGAGCGAGGCAACCTGGCTTTCGATCAGCGCGCGTCCCGGTCCGATATTCGCGAGCAGCAGCACCACCGCGACCAGCAGCACCGGAATCGCGACGATGACGGCGAGGACGATGAGCAGGATGCGGAGCAGGCGGCGCATTTAGGATCCTACCCCCCACAACCGTCATTGCCGGGCTTGACCCGGCAATCTGCCACAAGCGGAACGGCATCTGGGTGGCCGGCAGATACGCGGGTCAAGCCCGCGTATGACGGTGGAGTGATGACAGGGTTCTTCGCGTTGCCCACCATCAAAACGCCTCCCCGATGCCGATATAGAACTCCAGCGTGTCGGACCCGGTCTGCTTGCTGAGCGGGATCGCGATGTCGGCGCGGATCGGCCCGATCGGCGTGTAATAGCGGGCGCCGACGCCGGCGCCGACCCGCCAGGTTCCCGTCCCCGGTCCCGAACTCGCGGCAACCTGCCCCGCGTCGAGGAAGGCGGCGGCGCCGAAGCTCTGGAGGATGCGCTGGCGGAACTCCACGGTGCCGGCGACGACGGAGGTGCCGCCCTCCGGGTTGTTGCTGATCGGGAAGTGCGGCCCGACCGACTGGTAGCGGTAGCCGCGCACCGTCGCGCTGCCGCCGGCGTAGAACCGCTTGTCGGGCGGCAACTGGAATTGGCTTGCCCCCTCCGCGTCGCCGATCAGCCCGCGCAGGGCGACGATGCTGCGCCCGGGGTTGGTCAAGCCGAAGCCCGCGAGATCGACATAGGTCGAGCCCGACACCTGCAGCAGCACGAAGGTGGCGTCCTGCTTGCCGAGCGATTCGGTCGGCGTGACCGAGGCCGCACCGCGGATGCCGCGCGTCGGCAGGAACAGATTGTCGGTGCTGTCGTATCGCGCCGTGATCGGTATGCCGATGAGCGTGTAGTCGCGCCCAACCCCCTCCTGCGTGATGCGCTCCTGCTCGGCGGCGATGCCGGCGCTGCCGCTCCAATGCTCCGAGAACTTGCGGTTCAGCAGGACGTCGGCGGTGATGGCCTTCTGGTCGTAGGCCTGCAGGGTCTGCTTGATCGCGCCCAGATCGGCCTGCAGCTGCTGGTCGCGCTGCAGGAAGTCGGGCTTGAGGAATTGAAGGTTAGCGTTGTAGCCGGGCCGCTTCTGCGCGCTGCCGCCGCCTTGCAGGCCGGCCGTCAGGTTGAGTTGCTCGGCGTTGCCGAACAGGTTGCGGTCCGACCAGGCGGCGGTGACGCCGGCGCCCAGATCGGTCGAGTACGCCGCGCCGAAGCTGACCACGTGGCGCTTGCGCTCGGTCACCGCGAAGGTGAGCGGCAGCTCGCCCTCCGGGTCGAGCGCGGTCGCCGGCTCGGCGCGCACGGAGGCGAACACGCCCTGCGCCGCCAGATCCTGCCGCGCCTTCTCGGTCGCCTCGGGGCTGAACTGCTCGCCCTGATGCACCAGCAGCCGTCTGCGGACGAACGACCCGTTCACGCGGTCGAGGCCGGTAACCGCGATCGGGCCGAGATCGACGCGCGGGCCGGTTGCGACCGTGTAGCGCACGTCCAGCGCGTCGGCTGCCTCTTGCAAGGTGGCGATCGGCTCGCTCACCGTGGCCAGCGCATAGCCCTGGCTGCGCAGTGAATCGAGCAGCCGCGTCCGGGCGGCGAGCACGTCGGACGCGACGGCGGGCTGACCGGACTTGAGATTGAGCGCCTCTCGCGTCGCAGCGGGAAGCGTGCCGTCGACCCCGACGCTGCCGAGATGGAACTGCACCCCCGGGTCCACGGCCACGGCGACCGGCACCGGCGGTTTGGCGGCAGCTGCATCGAGCGCGTCGGCTAGCCCCGGATCGTCGAGCGGGCGGCCGGCGATGGTCATTTTCACGGCGCCCTTGTAGAAGCCGAAGCTCTGCAGCGCGGTCTGGAACCGCCCGGCATCCTGCTGCGCGCGGGCGATAAGGGCGAACGGGCCGACCGGGGCGGTCTCGCGCAGCGAGATGAGCACCGAGGAACCCGTGATCGCCTGATCCAGCGGCGCATTCCCGGTCGGTTTGATCGTGACCTGGTAAGGCTGCGGGTCGGCGGCGTGGCTGGCCGAGCTCGAGGATAGGAGGGCCGCCCCGAAAAGGAACCCCGCCATGCGGGCGCGGCGGCGGAAGGGCGGGGCTTGCGGCATCGGGCGCAACCTAACGGGCAGCTTCGTTGTGCGCGACCTCTTTCCCGGGCGGGAAGCGGTAAGGGCTTCCGCGTCGGGGCGCACGGGTGGACAATCGGCCCGATGACTGGACTGGCGCTGCCTCGAACCTCGCCCCGCACCCGCCTCACCGCGCTTATCGTCGCCTGCGCTCTGTTCATGCAGAACCTGGACTCGACGGTGATCGCCACCGCCCTGCCGACGATGGCGCGCGCGTTCGGGGCCGAGCCGGTGCGGATGAACGTCGCCCTCACCGCCTACCTGCTGAGCCTCGCGGTGTTCATCCCCGCCAGCGGCTGGATGGCCGACCGGTTCGGCACCCGCACCGTGTTCCGCGCCGCCATCGCGGTGTTCACGGTGGGCTCGGTGCTGTGCGGGCGGGCGGAGTCGCTGCCGTTCCTGGTCGCCTCGCGCGTGCTGCAGGGGATGGGCGGGGCGATGATGGTCCCGGTGGGGCGGCTCGTGCTGCTGCGCTCGGCGCCGAAGAGCGAGCTGGTCGCCGCGATGGCTTGGCTCACCATGCCGGCGATGATCGGCCCGGTGCTCGGGCCGCCGCTCGGCGGCCTGATCGTGACGTATTTCTCCTGGCGCTGGCTGTTCGACATCAACGTGCCGATCGGGCTGCTCGGCATCCTGCTGGTGACCCTGTTCGTCGACGACGTGCGCGAGCCGGGCACCGGACGGCTCGACATCCGGGGCCTTTTGCTGAGCGGCATCGGCCTCGCGGCGCTGCTGTTCGGGCTGGAGACGGCGGGGCGCGGCGCCGTCGCCTCGACGATCAGCTTCGCGGCGATCGGCGCGGGCGTGCTCGCCTGGGCGCTCTACTGGCTGCACGCCCGGACCCATCCCCGGCCGCTGCTCGACTTCACGCTCACCCGGGAGCCGACGTTCGCCGTGTCCATCCTCGCCGGCACCCTGTTCCGCGTCGGCGTCGGCGCGACGCCGTTCCTGTTGCCGATGATGTTCCAGATCGGCTTCGGCGACAGCGCCGCCGAGAGCGGCGCCATCACCTTCGCCTCCGCCGCCGGCGCCTTGGTGATGAAGCCGGTCGCCACCCGGACGCTGCGCTGGCTCGGCTTCCGGCGCATCCTGGTGTGGAATGCGGTGCTCTGCGCCGGGATGCTGGCGGTGTGCGCGTCGTTCCGCCCGACCTGGCCGGCAGCGGCGATCTACGCCGTGCTGCTGGTGAGCGGGTTCTTCCGCTCGCTGCAGTTCACCGCCTACAGCACGCTCGCCTACGCCGAGATCCCGCGCGAGCGCATGAGCGGGGCGACCAGCCTGTTCAGTACGGTGCAGTATCTCTGTCAGGTGCTCGGCATCGCGACCGGGGCCGCGCTGCTGGAGTTCAGCACCTGGCTGCACGGCCGACCGGCGCCGGGGCTCGCGGATTTCGCCCTGGCATTCGGCGGCGTGGCCGCGCTCACCTTGCTGGCGGCCCCCTCCTCGGCGCTGATGCCCCGCACCGCCGGCGACGAGATCGCCGGACGGGTGCTCCGATAGCCGGATGCGGCCCCGACATAGCGGGATGTCGTAGCGAGCTTACAATTCGCCCTTCGCCAGCGCGTCGCGCAACACCTTCTCGACGCGGGCATTGTAGCCCTTGCCGGTCGCTCGGACACCCTCCACCACGTCAGCCGCGAGTCGAAACCCGATATGCACCTTCGGGTGCTCGACAGGCGGCCGGCCCATTTTCTTCCATGCCCTGTACTGCTCGGGAAACACCTCCTTGAAGGGCTTTGCCCGTGCGAAATCCGCCTCGGTCCATTCCGGGTTGTCCTCGTCGTCGATCAGCTCCGGGTCGTTATCAGCCATAGCGTGTCACCTCTCTCCGGTTGGCTTTCCTGAACGAGATCGCCCGCAGAACATCGCCTCGCATGGTGAACGCCAGCATGTGCAGCCGCCCGTCGACCCGGCCGTAAGCGCGGAAGCGGGCTTCGCCGTATGGAAAGCGTTCATCGACAACCACAGCCGCCGCATCGATCTCCATGCGCGCCGCATCGGCTAGTGACAAGCCGTGCTTGTGTCGATTGATGATGTCCTTAACTGGGTCGAACTCGATCCTCACGACAGACTGTAGCAACAGAAAGTCAGGACCACAAGGCAGCGAACGCGGATTTGTTGATGAACCGGAACAATAAGACCGTGCCTCGGCGGGGGCACGTTCAGGCCAGCACGCCCGGGGATTTGGCGGCGAAGCGGATCGGGCGCGCCGGCTTGGGCGTCCAGAGATGATGCGGGCCGGGGCGATGCGTCGCGGGGCGTTGCGTCGCGGGGCGCGGCGGGTCAGTGCGCCGGACGCGGCGGCGCGTCGGGGCGCGCGCGGGCAGGGCCAGCCCTTCGTCGGGCGCGATCCCGAGCATTCGGCACAGCGGGCGCAGTACGCGGCCAAATTGCGGCGCGGCCACGATCAGCGCCTGCATCTCGGGGTCCGATAGCAGATGCCGGAGCTGACTGCCGAAGGGCGCCGCCTCCGGCACCTGCCGCAGCAGCCAGGCGAAGCCGCGCGGCAGAACCGGCGCACCGTTTGACGGCGCGCCCGGATCGCGGCGGCGGGAAACGGGACGCAGGCCACAGTCGGGCGGCGCGGCAGCAACGATCGGCAGCGCCCCCGCGCCAAGCCGGGCGGCCAGACGCGCAAACCGCGCCGCCGTCCGGCCAAGCCGGGTCCAGATCAGCAGCATGATCGGCGCCGCGCTCCGGTTCCGGCCGCCCGCGGCGGCGGTCGCCCGGCGCAGCCCCTCGAGGATGAGCGCGAAGCGGTCGGCAACGGACGAGGCGGTGGGGTCGGGCACGGGTGAGATAGGAACATAGTCCCGGCAAAATGTCAATACAGATAACAACAAATAACGGCGCGCGCAGCGGAAAGCGGACTGGAGGCGCGTGCCGAAGCTCGGGAACATTTTGCGGTCGGCAGGCTTAGCCCTGCGTGCTCCTGGTCGCAGGCTCCATCATCGTCGTTTGGGCGACGCTGTTCGCGGCCGCCTATCTCGCGCGGGTCGTCGCCCGCTTGTCGAGGAGCCGCGCCTCGCTCGTCGTCGCAGGCACCTATCTCCTGCTGGGCGTCGGCGTGCTCGCGTGGTTCGGACTGAACGAAACCGGCGCTCTCGGCATATTTGGCATGCTGTTTCCCTGCGCGGCGGCGATGGGGTTGGTGCTGCTCGCGGACTAGGGCGGCTTCACCGCGACTGGAGTCGGCGGACATCGTCATCGCGAGCCGCCGCTTGGCGGCGCGGCGATCCAGGGGGGCCAGCACCGTGCGGCGGCCCTAGACTGCTTCGTCACTTCGCTCCTCGCAGTGACGG
>JAABUQ010011583.1_pt1 | contig 11209 bp, 13 predicted proteins | sample 5560001 | NCBI WGS metagenome assembly JAABUQ01 (sample SAMN10711888, study PRJNA513371) | rock metagenome | isolation source: Antarctica rocks | place: Antarctica: Victoria Land, Finger Mt nord | collected 2015-12-18
GGGCGCGTCGGGCGGCACGTTGCCTGCCGCGTTCACGTCCGCTGCGCTGATACCAAGCATCTCGTTGAGCGCGCCCGCGCGCGGCTCGTGCTCGTCGACGATCTCTCCTAGTGCCATGCGGCCGAGGGTTCAGCCGCCGCCGGGTGCGTCCTTTCGGAGCGAGTGAAGCCCGTCCGCTCCTAGCGAGGCGAGTAGCGCACGAGCTGCACGTACGGCGTTATCACCAGTGGTAAGAATTTCGCAGCCGAACGCGAGGTATCGTCCTTCCAGATGCCGTCCTTGCCGAACGTGGAGATCGTCAGATTCGACATGGCCGGCACGTTGAGTGTGACGTTCTGCGGCGCGATGGTGACCCGCGAGCCCTGCTTCGTTGCGGTGCCGTTTGGATTCCAGATCGGGGCGTCAGAGTAGACGAGCAGCCCGACGTCGCCGTTCGCGTACGAGAGCGGGAACGTGTGCACGTGCGCGTCGCCGCCGCTGATGCTGTACGCCACGTTGCGTGCGGCGCTTGGCGTGTCTTTGAGGCGCGCGATGAGCCCCTGCATCGCGTAATAGCTCGGACGCGGGACGAAGTTCGGCGACACCAGCCCGAACGAGTGCGATAAGCCGTTCATATCTTCGGAGAGCAGCTGGTAGAGGTACGTGCGGTCGATGCCATGCGCGATCGCGAAGAGGAATATCTGCGGCGTATAGGCAGCGTTGACGTCTTCGGGCGAGCAGCCTGAAACGGCTGCCGAGCAATACCCGGTTTCGGTCACGCGAAGGGGGAAATTCTTGTCGGCAACCGAGCCGCGCACGACGCCGAGGTTGTAGAGGTACGAACCGTATCCGTTGCGCGGTGAGCCGCCGCACGTCGAGCCGCCCCAGCCTGTCGTTGTCGGCGGCCGACCGCTGAAATACCAGTGCATGTTCAGATACGTGACAAGATCGCTATGGTCGCCGTACTGGTTCGTGTCGCAGTGGATAAGCGACGGCCCCTCGACGACGGTCCCCGGAGTCCGCTTCGCGAAGGCCGAGAGCCGGGTCATCGTATCGAGTAGCGGCGCGGCCCAGCCGGAGCCGTAATCGACTTCGTTCGGCCCTTCCCAGCCCTCGAAAGCGGGGCCGAGCGCGGCTTGGTAGCGCGCCCATTCGGAAGCGTTCTGCTCGTGCGAGACCGTCTCGGTGAAGCGTATGCCGTAGAGGTTATGCAGCTTCGCGGAGAGGGCGATTGCGGCGGCGTCGTAGTTGGAATTCACGCCCTCGCGGACGTGCCGTACGCCGAGATTCGCGAGCAGTTTTTCGATGCCGGCGTAGTTCCCGCGCTCGATGCCTTCTCCGAAATGCGTGTTGATGCCGATTGAGTCCCAGAGCGTGAAGGCGGCAACCGCGTTCGCGTTCCCGCGAGGAACCGGCGTGCCGTTGATAACGGTCGGAACGGCAGTCGGGGCAGTAGTCGCCGTCGGTGCGGCGGTCGCAGATGGCGAGTCGGGGGCGAGCGTCGGAGGCTGAGTGCTCGGCGTCATCGGCGCGGACGGCTTCGCGGTGGGCTGATCTGTCGCGACGGCCGTCGCTGCGACGGTGGGCGCTACGGTAGCCGCGGCCGTGCCGGTAGCGTCCGAGCCGGGACTCGCGCTGTCTTGCGTCTTGGTCGTGCTCGTGCAGCCCGCGATCGCGAGCGCCAGCAGTACGAGCGCTGCGCGACTAGGCCGCAAGGCTCGAGGCGTTCGATACGACGAGAGAAACGTCATCGTTTGCCCCTGGCGTCGACTGGGATGCCATGAAGCTCACGTTCTCGGTCAGTACGCCGCCGGCTCGGCCGGGCGTCGTGTCCGTCGAGAATTGTACGCTCGGCAGTATGATCCGCATGCCGTACCGCACGACGCCGTTAATATAACTCGGCGAAAGCATATTGAGCACAAGCGAGCACGGGATGACTTCGCTCTGCGGTCCGGTCGCGCCCACGTTGCCCCAGAACAACTCCTTGAATTTGAGGCTTGTGTGTTGCAGCGTCATCGTGCCTGTGACGCGGCTTTGCCCTTCGGGGTGAGACGTGACGAGACGGCCCTGGCCGATGGCGTGCTCCGACGGCTGCAACCCGTTGTTTACCGTGAGCGCCAATGTCAAGACGCCGGCTGGAGCCGGAGCACCGTTTACCGAGAGCATGTTGCCCGGGTCTAGCACCTTGTACGGTGAAAGCGGGCTGTAAGCCGGCGTACCCGGTGCGGAAACGCCATCAGAGGCCCCGGCAGTTGAGAAACGGATTGCAACAAGCGCGCGCGGGTCCATTGTGACGGACCAATCCGAAACTTTGTTACCGGTGTACGTTTGGCAAGACGTTTGATTTTGAAACTGCACGCTGAACGTCGGCCGCGGGATGCCGAGCAGCAGCGTGTGATCGTAAGCGGTGAGCGCCTGCACGGCCGCGGCCGAGGGATGGCTGTAGACCAGCGCCGCCGTGAGCGTCACGGTCGTTCCGGACACGGACGCAACAGTCGCGACTTCGGGCGCGCGGCCGAGGGCGTCAATAACGAGACCCATGCCCGCCACAACGTTCGTCGCGCTCGTGACCGCAATCGTGGTCGACCCAAACGCGACGGCTGCGCTGAGGGCGGTGTTGACCGCGGCGCCGGCCGCAGGGTTGCCGGAAGTCGCGTTGAGCGTCACGCTCTCCGTGCCCATTGCCCACGCGAGAGGCGTTCCGATGACGTCAGGGTCAGATTCTATGGTGAACGTCCCGGCCACGCCGTACGGCCCGGCAAGGCCCCGTTCCGTGCCGGTTTGATTGCGCGCGCCCGTGCGATTGAGGAAATTGTTTGTCGGCGTCATGGTGATGTCTTGAGCACTCACCCAGATCGCAGGCGTCACCGGAACGCCAAAGGTCGTCTCTTTCGCGGCACCCGTGGCCGACTTGTTAAATGACGGGGACTGACCCATTCGCTAACTCTCTTTCGGCGTGGGGACGGAAGCTGGAGCCGGCGGGGCACTCGCGACGGCAGCGGGTGCCGGCATCGGCGCTGCGGGAGCGGCGGGCGGCGCTGCCGGCGCAGGATGCGCGGCGGGGCGGCAGCAGCAGCCGCGGGTGCGGCGGGTTCGGCGACCGGGGTCGTGGCGAGCGCATCGTTTGCTTCGTCGACTGCCGTGCTGTGCTCGACGCTCGTGTGCCGCTGCCATGCCACGCCGTCGACCGGCTGCGCGAGCAGATAGTCGCGCGGGCACAAGCGGTTGCCGTGCTCGTCGACGTACGGGAACTGCACGATCGCGCCCTGAGCGTTCGCAGCGGTAAAGTATTCCTCGGTCGTCTCGCGCCCGCACTGCGAGCAGACATAATTCGGGTTGAGCGCCTCGAATTGGCCGGAGGGATCGGGCACGCCGACCTTGCGGAAGTCGGGGCCGGCCGTGAGAATAGCGTCCGCCGCGCTCGCGCTCTCAATCGCGGTGCGTAGCTCGCCCGAGCGACTGACTTTTCGGACCTGAACGGGGAGCTGCAGCGCGTCGTCGATGGTCTTGGTCTCGCCGTTCGCCCAAGAGCCGAGCGGACTGCCCAGAAGCTGCGGGATCGTCACGCGCGGTAAGCCGGCCCGGCTCTGATAAATGATTTCCACGTTTAGAAGTCCTTTTTCTCGGCGTAGACGATGATGCGCGCGGCGACGAGGGCTCCCGTCTCGTTCTCGTCGAGCACGTCCCGCCCGATGACGATCTGATGGTCCAAGTCGTATTGGATGGCGAGCCCCCCAAGGGTTTGATTGGCGTTGAGCACGGCGCCGAGTCCTCGACCATTGCCGTCGTTCCATAGGTTCTCTGCCAGGAGCGCAGTCTGTTTTACCGCGTCCGTTTTCACCGGGTCGTAATCTCTTAGGACGTTAATTTGAAATTCGAACGTGCAGGTGACCCGGCTGACATTTTGCCCCCACGTCGTGTCGGAGTTGGTCCTAAATTGGAAGCCGAGAGCCGGAAAGGCTTTCGACGCCGGCGGGCATACGGGTTCGACCGCTACAAGGTTGTCCAACGCCCCACCGGGTGCCATCTCGGCGGTAAAGGTTGCCATGAGGAATTGCTTGATGGCTTGCCACGTTTCAACGTAAACCGCCGCCATCTACTCGGGCTCGACGGCGTCGTACGTCGCTTCGAATATGTCAGGTTTGCACGGGTAAGTCATGATATAATATCGCCATGGAGATTGAGGAAAAACGTAGTCGCCAACGTGAGGCAAATCGCCGTTGGCGAGAGCGAAACCCGGATAAAGTCAGCGATGCCAATCGTAAACCGCGCAATCGCGTTTATGAGCCAGCGAAAAATAAGGTCTGGCGCGAGCAGCGCCTTGCATCGCCCGGATATCGCGAGGGCGTCAACGCAAAAGCGAACGAGCGGGCGACTAACCTGCGACGTTGGCTCGACGCATACAAAATTGGCGTTGGTTGCGTCGATTGTGGATTCAACGCAAATGGCGTCGCACTCGACTTTGACCACATCGGAGATACGAAAACACGGAATGTTTGCAATAGCAAGAGTCTCGTGCAAGCCGAGGCGGAAATCTCTTTGTGCGAGGTTCGCTGCGCCAACTGTCACCGAATTAAGACTCATCATCGACGGACTCATAAGTCAGTTTGAATATGGAATCTTTACAGGGATAAATCTCGCCCTTCACGCCGCGGATAATCCAGTCCCCGGGCGAAGCGCACATAACGCCTTCCAGTGTCTTTATGAGCATCGTGCCATCCTCGGGGTAGAGCACGGTTCCGGCGATAACCTCGTCGGCGAAACGCCCATCCTGCATCCCGGCACGGTAGCGCACAGCCTCGATGACGACCGGCTTCTTGCGAAATTTGGGCACAGATTCTCCTTATGCGGTTGGTGAAAGATCGCGCGCGAACCGCGCCACGATTGCCGTTACAAGTTCTTCAGAAAATTTCAGAAATGGGCGTGGCGGTTGACCCTTCAGCGAAACTTCGCGAGCGAAGAACACGCGTCCGCCCACGGAAAAAGCTAATACCCGCGCAGGCAACGGCCGCGAGCCGCGCAGCCCCGGCCCGGCGATCGACGCACCCTTGTCGCGGCGTCTCGGATACTGGTATTTCGCCGTCAGCCCACGCGGATCGCGCGGCCCTTCTTTCGGTCGCACCGTCCAGGCGCTATGCCCAGCGTACTCGCCCGTACCGAATTGCATGTAGCGCGCATAGGCGACGTTGGTTCCGATTTTCACGACGTTGCCGGAGACCGGCTCGACCGCAATCGATCGCATGAGGGCGCCCGTATCGACCCCCGTCTGTCCGTGCCCCGAGAGCGTCACGGCGTTGCGCCCGGTGCCGAACGTGATGTCTTGCGTCTTGCGCGAGGGCGGCCACGAGGGGTCCCCGCCGACCGCGAATTGCCGGACCGCAGCATCGCGCGTCAGTGCACCGGCGGCAGCGAGAGGGACGGAGAGGTCTTGGTTCGCGCGAATGCGCAACGCGAGCGAGGCGCGCAGGCGATCAAGGCCGCTGACCGTGACGCGCGCGTACACTATTTCGAGCCCACAAACCGGCGCTGGCTGGCTCTGAGGCTGACAATGAGACTGCGCCCGTCGTCGTCGACCGAGAGCACCGTAAACGAATAATAGCTCTCGAGGTCAACGAGAGTGTCGCGCGCGGCGATGTCCACGTACCCGTTGTTCTCGTTCTTGTCGAACCATACGCGCTCGGAGGCGTCTGCGACCGCGCCCGTCACCGTGAATCGCGCCGAGGCGCTGACTGAAACGCGCTTGCCGAGAAACGTCGCGGCGGCTGCCGCAGGCCCGACGACGTCGGGGTCGCGATACCGCATGTAATGGCGGTCGGCGTCGTTGAGCCGGTCGGGATAGTTCACGGCGTCGCCCGGACGAACATGACGTCGTCGTTGAAGCGCGCGCTACACGGGCACGTGAGCCAGGGATGGTGATCGAACAAGCTGTCGTACCAATAGCAACCGCCGTCCGTGTGCTGATCGCGATCGTGCCCGCATCTAATACATTTCACGCGACCAGCGCGTCCTTCGGCCGGTCCTGCGGCGCGACAAGATCCATCGTCAGCTCGGAGTAGCCAAGAACGGCGCACCGGCAGCCAGGATGCCCTGGCGGGGCGCTTGTGCCCGTCGCTTCGAACTTCTCACCGAGAGCGGCGACCGTGCGATCAGCCGGAACGCAAATGAGTTTGCACGTTCTTTCGTCATCCGCTGCGAGCCAGATGCAATACTCAACCTGCGCCGCAGCGTAGGCATCCATCGCGCCCTGGTTCTGCGCCCGAGCGGTTTCCGTGCGCGCAACCTGCATCGCCCACGAGTCGACGTCGACCGTGTGCTCCGCGCCGTTCGCATCCGTGCGATGCACGCCTTCCTCGAAGTAGATCGCGATCTCGCGCTTCAGCTTGCCGAGGTCGAGCCCGTCCGCGAGCGCCTCACGGATCGTCTTCTTCAGCCACTTCTTCTGCGAGTCGGCAACGTCGGTCGAGAACGTCAGCGCGTATTTGTCGAGGCGCGCCATCGCCCGCGTCGGCTTGAGGTCGAACGCCTCGGGAATCTCGAGCTGCACGAGCGCGATGCCCTGCTGGTAGAGGTCCGCGTACATTGCGGAGAGCGCGGTGCGGAGCTGCTGCCCGCTCATCGCCTCGATCGCCGCGTCGAAGTCGCCGGGGCGCTCCCCGGCAGCTTCTCGAATCGGAGACGCTGCCCAGAAGGCGGCGTGCATGGCGTGAACGGCCTCGACGATGTGCGGGATGAGGGCGCGTGTCTCTTTCACCATCCCGGCGAAGCGCGGGCGCACGATCGCACGCTGCTTGCGCGAGAGTTTGGGCGGCATGGCGGACGCGAGCCCCGCGACGGCTTCTGCCGCCCGGTACAGGTCGAGCGCAGCGAACTGCGGCGGTCTCCCTGCGAGCCGCACTCTCACACCGAAGTCCAGACGCCCGCGCGGAGATAGCCGTGCCATTTGCAGCACCCGCCTTGCAAGAGGCTTGGCGATAGCGTCGGAGCTGCTTCGTTGCCGTCCCACTCCCAAAACGTCGCCAAGCCCATCGGGACTCGGCTTAAGCCGACATAGCCTTCCGCGCCGCATCCTGGACACGCGAATGCCATTCCACAGATCGAGCCGGCGATGGCAGTATACGCAAAGTCGCCTGCCTGTTCGAGTTCATCGGTGTGCGTGACATTTCGAGCGGGAAGCGGCTGACTCACCCGCTACTGTCGCTTTTGACGATACCGGTGCCCCCACCGAATAGCCAGCCCTTCGACTCGACGAATTTGCCGAACTCGCCCCAGAACTCTTCGTGCGCGGCTCCGGTGTCCCCGCGGTTCGGCATCGCTACGACGCCGTCAATGTAAATCTCGATCATGCTATGCCAATCATCGCTAGTACGACCCGCACCCGTACGTCGAGGAAACGCCGCCAGCCGGACCCTCGCCCGGCTCGTTATCAAGAACGCGGCGAGCATCGACATCATCGCGCGCTGCGCTTGTATCCATTGCGCCGGGTCATCGGTCCGCTCCCCGATGCGCGAAACCATCAGGGCATCCCGGTCCGCGAGCATCACCGGAATGAGCGAGTAGTGGATGGCCTTGAGGGTGAGGGAGGCCGTCGAGCGCACGTTATCGGGGATGTACGTCGCGATCTCGGCATCCGTAAACATGACGACGTCGTAACGCACGCCGATCAGGGAATTGATGGGCGGGGGCAGATCGAACGTCACGACGGGGAGATTGCTCGCGTCGACCCCGGCCGACCAGCTGCTGGTCGCGTCGTTCGATTGCACTTCGACGTAGAGGGGTGGGTTCGCGTTGCGCTCGGTCGGCAGCACGGCAATCCACACGCGCAGCGTGGAGAGAATCGCCTTGCGGAATTTGAGCGGGAAGGATGTCGTCACGCCGTCGGCCGGGTTCGCGACGAGCTCGTAACGGCCCGGAGGAACGCACAGCCGCGGCTGATCGCCGATCTCGACGCGAATCGCCGGCATCGTCACCGACGGCTGTGCTCCGTACATTAGCCGGTTAGTCCTTCGGGTTCGAGTGCGATCCTAGTAACGCGGTTGGTCCTGCCGTCCCTGGTGATAGCAACGACCTTTCCGAGCGCCGCTCGCAGCTCGTCGTTCACTTGCCGAAAGCCGGGGATGCCGGAGACGGGCATCTCGTCGACGATCGCACCGTCCGACTTGAGTCCGTCGCGTATGGCGATCCGTGCGAGCGCGTACCAGGGTGCGAGAATGTCTTTATCCGGCGCACCCTCGCGCTGCGCTGCCTCGATGGTGGCGAGGTATTCTTCTTGGTTCGCTGCGTCTATCAGCGCAGAAGCGAGCCGCTCGGCCCGTTGCGCGGGCGTCAACACGTCGCCACTCATCGGCGAGCCGTCACGGGCGTCACGTCCATGAGCGTCGGGGCGCTCATATCGATCTCACCGTTGCGCACCGGGTTCGGCGTGAGCCCCGCGCGCAGCGGATTGCCGAGCCCGCCGACCGTGACGATCTCGCGTTGCCGGGCACGTTCCGCTTCCTCGACGCTCGGAAGATGCCCGATCATGTACGCGAGATACCCGAGTTTTTGGTCCTGCCGCGCGCAGCCCGCGTTGTACTTGCGGAGCGCAGCGATCTTATCGGCCACCTCGCGCTGCACTTTCTGACCGTCATTCGCGAACCGGTCGACCAGCACGTTGAGCTGATGATAGCAGCGTGAGAATTTGAGCCGTTCGTCCTTTTCCGATGATTTCGCCCAATCGTACATTTTCGTGGCCGACCAGCGGTTCGAGCGCATGAGCGCATCGCAGTCGTCGGCATCGGTCACAAGCGAACTCGACTCGACGCGCGTGCGCGTGGTCGTCGGGCGGTCCGTCACATCGACGGCGACCCCGACGGGCCGCTGGTCGTCCTGGGGCAGCGGTACGGAAGGGCGAGCGACACTCGGCGCTTCGGCCGACATATCGAAAATGCGGCTGTCCTCGCGCTGCACGGCGGCAGCGATATCCCGGATGTCCTGCGAGGCGTTCCCACCGCGCGCCGCCGCCATCTGCGCGGAGGTATCGACGACGCGGCCCTGCCCATCAACGTCGTACGAATCGACTCCGCGCAGATCGCGCTGCAACTCGCGCGCGAACGCGGAGCCGTCATCGGTTGCGGCGGAGACGGAGCGGCCGGCAGCCATCTCCTCACGCATGGCCGCGGCTTCGTCGGAAGCGACTTCAGCAACCTGGACGGCAGTTTGCGCGACGTCGACCGCAGCTTCGGCAAAGCGCGCGGCATCGCGCGGGGTGATCTTCGAAACGGACGCGGCGCCTTTGCGCGCGGCACCCGGCTTACTCCCCGGCTTCTTCTTCGCGCCGGGCTTCTTGACGAGCGGCGTGACGTTGCTCGCCGCAGGCGCCTCGTGGGTCGTTGCGATGCTCACAGCATCGGCAGAATCGGCATTTCCCTGGCCTGTGGCGGCGGCTATCGCATCAGACGTGTTCATAGTGCTTGCGCCTCCTTGAGCGCGTGCGAGGGACGAAAAAGGCAGCGGGGTTACCGCTGCCTTCCGCCTGTGTTTAGCGCGGCCCCTTAATTCCCAAAGAACACGCGTCGCAGCGCATCGGGAGTCATCCCGGTGCCGAAGCGACCCTCGCCTCTCCAGCGGAACGTACCTTCGTCGAACGAGAGTCCGGCGTTGGGCAACTCTTGCTGCACGTCCCACTCTTTTTCGATCTGCATCACGATGCCCGACTGCCCGCGCTGCAGCATCGCCCACGGGAACCCGTTGCCGGAGAGCGGCGCGCGCGTCCGGCGGATGTACGGGCTCGAGGCGACGGTGAACTCGCCTTTGAGCACGTTATCCGTGAATGCGCCCGGAGCTTGCCCCGTCGTGTCACCCGCGAGCAACTGCACCGGGTTCACATTGCTCTGCACGAAACGCTTTGCCTTGAAGCGATCGAGGCTGTCGCACAGGAGCGTGTCGTATTCGACCCCCGTGCCGATCTCGACGCCGTACGGGTCGACGAATAGCGCGGGAGCGAGCAGGGCGTTCTCGATGTTCTGCGGGGTCAACTGCCCGGCAGTCGTCGTATAACCGTCCGGCACGCCAACGAGGCCGGGGCCGCTCGCATAGCTACCGGCAAGCGTGAGTCCGCCGGCGATATTGGTCGGGGGAAGCAGGCCGCCATTAATCGTCATCTGCGCGTACTGTCCCGCGCGGAATATCCCGAGCACGAACGCGCGGTCTTGCACGATCGGGTACTTCGAACCGAAGTTGGACGCCCAGCGCCGCGCCATGCCCGTCTTGTCGAGTTCGAACAGCCGCTTCGAAATAGCGAGCGCGCGGGTGTACGGATAATTTTTGATTCGCACGACATTGTTGCCCATCCGACTTTCCGGTGCGGGCTCCGTCTCGGCCGTCAGCACCGGCAGATCGTCCATGAACGATTCCGGATAGACTTCCGAGTCGCCGTTGCTCGGGCCGACCTCCGCGAGTTCCCGGAAGATCGCGGGCGTCTGCGCGTAGGTGTCCATCATCGAATGGATGATGATGAGGGAGATGGCGGCAGCAGACTGCGAGGTCGTGATGGCCTCGCGGTTACGGATGCGCTTGCCATCTGCGATCTCGCGATCGTTGATGCTCTCGATCGTTCGGCGGAACGAGAAGCGCGATGCGCCCCGTGAGAACGATTCGCACAGCTTGAGCGCGCCGACGGCATCCCAGCCGTACTGGTCGACGAAGGTCTCGGCGTACGGCGCGAACGACTCGCGCAGAAACTCGGCGCGTTCGGCCGGAGCCATCGTGCCGTTATACATGCGGACCGGACCGCCGCCGTACCGAGAAACGTCCTGAACGTCTAACACTTTGCTAACTTCTCCTTACGGGTACAGCGCCGACTTGAGTTCGACCATGATGTCCTGCCCGATCGCGCCCGTCAGATTGGACGAGAACGCCCCGCCGACCACGTTTTGGTCATGGCACACTCTGCCAATCGACGTACCGTTCGAGACGTTCGTGACCGTCTGAGGGTCGGCACCGACGAACAGCGCCTGGCTCGGCGTATACACTTCGCCCGGGGTCGTCTTGAACTGGAATTCGCCGTTGACACGCACCGCGATAAATGCCTGGTGCGGGTCGTTGTCGGGCATCCCGATCAGCACGCTCTGCCCGATGCCGAGCGCGACCGGATAGTTGTCTTCGGACTCGCCGACGAACATGGGCGAATTCGCCGGGTTCGTCAGCATCGCGACGCCGCCGCTCGCCGTCTGATAGACCATGTCGCCCGCGC
>JAABUQ010011584.1_pt1 | contig 11209 bp, 8 predicted proteins | sample 5560001 | NCBI WGS metagenome assembly JAABUQ01 (sample SAMN10711888, study PRJNA513371) | rock metagenome | isolation source: Antarctica rocks | place: Antarctica: Victoria Land, Finger Mt nord | collected 2015-12-18
CGAATGCGACGCGACAATAGACAACCTACAACTCAGTGCTTGACAACTAAATCATTCGCGCGTAACATCATCATAGCGCACACTAATTACGTGCGATACGTGGTTTCATCCAAACTGAAAACTTCCGGTCCGCGGCGCCGGCCATGAACGTCAACGGAAGCAGCGCATGCACCGCAGCATAAGGATCTCATTGTGGCCTTCCCTTGCTGGTTGCTCGAATCACGTTGGTTTCACTACGAAAATACGGATCGCAAGCGGCGCCCGTGACAACGTGATGTCTCTTCAATCGGGAAAACCAAAAAGGTCATACGGCCTCAGATTCTAGCAGGCTCCACGGGCCTAACGGAGCCCTGAGCGGTGTGACGCGCGTCATACGTAGGCCGGAAGCTGCGAACAAGTCACGATACTCGTGCGCCGACCGCTCACGACCGTTCAAGACCACGAGCATATTTAAATCCATCAATGACGACAAGCCTGGATCGTCTATTTCACCTAGTTGAAGCTCGAGGGCGATGACGCGTCCGCCCGGACGCATGGAGCGACGGCAATTCGACAGGATCTTGATGCAGTCCGAGTCATTCCAATCGTGCAAGATCCACTTGAGTAGGTAGAGGTCGGCTTCCGGCACCGCTTCTAAGAAGTTACCGGCAACGACGTGGACTCGGCGACCCAATCCGGCTTTTTGGGCCGCCGCTTCAGCCGCAGCGACGACGTTGGGTCGCTCGAAAACGATTCCTTCCAACTTGTCGTTTCGTGCCATTAGAGCATACAAGAACGCTCCCGATGCGCCGCCGATGTCGGCGGCGGCGGCGGTCGACGTGGTGTCGATCATGTCCGCGGCTTTATCGCTGATCACGTCGCTTATGCCGCCCATCCCGATCATGAAAGCTTCAGCTTCGGCCGGGGCTTGCGCAAGGTAATCGAAATATTCCTTACCGAGGGTCGCTAACGTCTGCCGCTGCCCCGTCCTGATCGCTTCGACGAAATTACCCCACGGAAGCCACGCTCCGGGTGATCCCATGATCGTAGCCCAGCCCTTGAGGGATCCGGGCATGTCTTGCTGCAACGTTTTGGAGAGCGGCGTGCCTGCGAAAACGTCATCTTTGTCAACCGTGACAAGCCCCAAGGCCACGCCGGCGCGCAGAAGCCGCTTCATGGCGCCTAAGTCGGAACCCGTCGCCTCGGTAATATCGGCGGCTGACAACGGATGCGCCGCGATCAGATCGGCGATCGACATTTCGGCGAAGGTTCGAATGACCTGACTGGCCAGCGAGCCGGTGATTAATTCAACCATGCGGGCGATATGCACATCCGGCGTTTCGCGATCGGCGATAACCCTTGATTGGAATTGGCTCACTATTTTGCTCCGTAGGTATCTGCTCGTGGGGCTGACGCAGAGGAGGATCCGAACGACTCGCGCCGGGCAATTGGCCCGCATTGTGTTGTCGTCATGATCGCACAGTACCATCTTTGCATCTCCCAAACGTCTCCTGGGCCGACACAAATTCTGCCGCGAAACCTCACTGACGCTCGCTAATGCGGTCGCATAGAGGCAGGCCCCGCGCGCTCTTGCGGCTCCGATTGCTAGCCGCTCAATGCGGTTGACCCGGTTTCCGGACACCATCATAGCGCCGGCTCCGGCCAATTGAGTTGTCATGTCCAATGATCGAGGATCCTTCAGCGGCTGCTCTGCGATAACAAGCCGCGGCTAACTCGCGCGATTTGCGTCTCCTCCACGCTATCAAGGTCGCCTTGCCGCCGATTGAGACAGGTACCGGAATCGCAAGGGGGTCGGCCGAACGATATGGCGTGCCAGCGGAAGGGCTTGCGGTTTCACTCCTGGGTCACGCCGAAGTACGATATGAAGGGTCCCTCGTCGGCGCGAACGTCCCGCCCAAGACCGTCGCATTGCTCGCGTTTATTTTGCTGAACCCTGGGCGCCGCGTCGGGCGCGAGGCGACGGCCTTTGCGCTTTGGCCGGACGAGCCCGAAGCGAAAGCCCTCGCGAACCTGCGGCGCTATCTCTACCGGCTTACCAGAGACTTGCTACCGGTTGTGAAGCGGCCCTGGCTTACAGCGACGGCACGTTTCATCGCGTGGCAGGACGATGCGCTCGTTGCGTTTGACGTGGCTGATTTTGAGACAGCGACGGCTCCGCCGGTCGATGTCGAGTGCGCCCTCGAGCTTTATCGCGGCGACCTGATGGAATCGTTCGATGAGTCTTGGATTGAACCGCTGCGCGCGCGCCTGCGCGAACGGTTCGCGGCGGCCGGCCACGCCGCGCTCGAAAGCCACGAGGGGTTCAAGGCTCGCTCCGCGATCGTGCTCGCGAAACGTCTCATCGCGCACGACCCGCTCGACGAAGTCGCGGTTCGCGCGCTGCTGCAGCGTCGGACGGAAATCGGTGACCGCATCGGCGCGCTACGCGAGTTCGACGAGTTTCGGAAAGTCGCGCGCGAAGAGTTCGGGGTCGAGCCGAGCGAGGAGACGAGCGCGCTGCAACAGCACATCGTCGCGGATCTGCAAAGCTCCGTCACAGCGAACGATCGCGACGCGCGCTTAGCAGGCGTTCCGCTGATCGCAACGCCGCTCTTTGGACGCGAGGCGGAACGAACCGCAGTCGGCGAATCACTGGCCGCACATTCGCTCGTGTCCCTCCTCGGGATCGGCGGAATTGGGAAGACGCGCTTGGCAATCGAAGTGGCGACCAGCATGATCGATCTTTTCCCGGGCGGCGTCGCGTTCGTCGATGTCGCACGGGCGGAGCGCGAAGAGCGTCTTCTGCCGATCTTAGCTGATGCACTCGGCGTTTCGACCCTTGCCAGGGTCGACGACTTGGAGACGCGTACGATTGGGACGCTCAATACTGAACGCCGCATCGTTATCGTCGATAATTGCGAGCGGCACCCCGCAGCCGTCGCGCGTCTCTTGAATCGCATTGTGCCGCTGAGCCCCGGCTCTCGTTTTATCGTCACGAGTCGCGAGCTACTCGATCTCGACGGCGAACTCGTCCATCGGGTCCGGCCGCTCGATCGGAGAAGCGCCGCAGCGTTATTTGTCGATCGCGCGTGTCGCGCGTTGCGCGCGGAAGGGACCTCGGCGCCGCCTACGTTCCAGCCGGACGCCGTCGATGCGATCGTTGCAAAACTGGACGGCATTCCGCTTGCGCTCGAACTGGCCGCTTCGCGCGCGGCGACGGTTGGCCTGGACGATCTTTCCGCCCGCTTAGCCCAGGCGATCGGACTTTATCCTCACCGACGCGGGCGGCCGCCGCGTGGCAAGACGATGGGCGCGGTCCTGGATTGGAGCTACGATTGTCTCCACTCGGACACCGCGCGTATCTTCCGTCATCTCTCGACCTTCGCCGGCGGATGGACGGTCGAGCGCGCCTGCGCGGCCTTCGCCGTCGACGATGAGGAGCATGTCGCGTTCGCGCTCGGCGATCTCGTCGACGCGGCGCTGGTGGTCGTCGACCGCTCGGAGGCAGCGACCCGATATCGTTTTCTCGAACCGATTCGCGCCTACGCCGCCGCGCGTCTGGGACAGGCGGCCGAAGCGAAAGCCGCGTATCGTCGACACGCCGAGGCGGTATTGTGCGCAGCCGAGGAATTCGTCGATGCCGGCCAGAGCCTCCCGACGGCGACACGCATCGCTCGAGCAAACGCCGAAGTCGACGATCTGCGCGCCGCGCTGCAGTGGGCGCTTGTGCACGGCAACGATGTTGAACTCGGCACGCGTCTTGCGGCCGCGAGCATGTATTTCATTTTCGTTGAGCCAAACGAAGGCCGCTCGTATGTGCTTGAGGCATTTCGAGTTCTCGACGAGCGGTCGTCGCTTCAGACGCGGGCGAAGCTCTACAACTTGCTGAGCCGGTATGCAAGCCGGAACCTGCGTTTCGCCGAAGCGTACGAAGCGGCGAAGTACTCGATCGATATTGCGCGAAAACTCGGCAACGACGACTTGTTGTGCGCGTTCATCCTGAACGCAGCCTTGGCAGCGGTTGGGACGCAGCGTCTGGACGAAGCCGAATCGTTGGCCACCGAATGCATTGCAATTGCGGGCGCGCGCGGCCACCGGCTCTTCGAACGGCAAGCGCGCGGGTTTCTGCCAGTCGTCGTGTCTGAGCGTGGCGACTACGACCGCGCGCGTTTACTCTTTCTTGAATTAGTGGCCAGCGACGGGTCCCTGGCCGATAGTGGCATTACGTTCCAAAGCCACGCTATGTACAATCGCGGCAACTTTGCAGAAAACGAGTTTTTAGCGGGACGCCTAGAGGAGGCCATTCGCCTCAGCTTCCAGGCCATCGCAATCGCCGAGGAGCGCGGCGAGTTACCGTCCTTACGCGTATGGCGTTCCAATCACTGCGTCTTTCTGTGCGCGGCCGGCGACTTCGCCGAGGCTCGCGCGCTCGCGCTTGAGATCATCGAGGATCTGCGGCAAGCGGGTCTCGGAGCGCTCCTAACGTTTGCGATCGGCACGTTCGCCGAAGTTGCCGAAGCGCGCGGTCGCATCACGGAGTCTGCAGCCATTGCAGCATACGTGAGGCGCCCGCTAGCGTCTGAAGGATTCGTGCGCGACGGAGTCCACGAGTTGCAGGCGCGCACATTCGAGGCGCGCGTGCGCGATCGCGTCGATGAGATGGCGTTTGCGCGTGCCGACGTTCTTGCAGCGGCTTGGGATGAAGGCTCGGCGATCGACTTTGCACTCGCCGCAAGCGCCGACGTGTCTCATCAGGCGACCGCCGCCGTCGCGGAGTCTCCGCGTAGCTGAGCGGGCGGAGTTCATGCCCCAGTTCTGCGCAATGTTTATATCTTGCTCGCCGCCTGACGAAATAACACCGCCGCGGTGAGCAAAGAATTGATATCGTGCGCTGCGTCATGGCGGGCAAAAGCTGCCGCCATGGCGGCAGCGCGGTCGCGAAACTTCGCATCGTTAAGTGCCGCGTCGATGGCTTCGCGAAGCTGGGCCGGCGTTGGCCGGTCGGTACGAAGGTCGATGCCGGTGCCGGACCAGGCAACACGCGCTCCAACCTCAGGCTTATCCTCGGTCATGCCGGCGACGATCACCGGGACGCCATGGCTCAGCGCAGTCGTGACGGCCCCGAACCCACCGTTTGTCACCAAAACGTCTATATGCTTCATAATGAGATCGAACGGCAGAAACATTGCCGCATGGGCATTGGGCGGAAGACCACCTGGGATATCGGTAAGGAGCCGCCCACCAGTCGCGACGAACACAATAACGTCGTTCCTGTCGGCCAAAGCGTTCAGGGTCGGAGCCACCAATTGACCGAGGTCGAAATTTTCGAGCGTACCCTGTGTTACGAGCACGATACGTTTGCCGAGGCGCAATACCGCCGCGATCTCCGGCGGCAGCTCGTAACCGGCCGGCGGTGGAAGTGACCCGACGAAGTGCACGCTGCCGGGCAACTCGCGTCGCGGATATTCGAATTCGGGCGGCGCTGGATGCATGTAGCAATCAGGTAGTGACACCAACGCGTCAAAGAAAGACATCGGCAGCAGCCCTGCACCGAGCGATAGCAGTATGCGATCGATGCGTTCGCGCAACGGGTTGAAGAGAGCTGCATCAGTCGCTTCCTTGAGGTTCTGGTACTCCGCGATCTGTTTCGCCTCAGTAGCGGGTGGCAAGCCAAGGGATGGCGGCGCTCCGTCATCGCGACGCAGGATCAGAAACGTTACGCCGAGCGCCGCAATCGCGGGACGATCGCGCCGCGCACCCAGCAACAGCGGCAGCGCTCCGGCGAATAGATCGTCGCCGAGAATAAGGTCGGCCGGGAAATCTTGAAGTATGGTACATAAGCCGGCGTATTGATCGGGAATCGTGTCGACGAAGATGCGTTCCATATCGGAGCGAAGCCGCACGAGACCGGGCGGCAGTGTCCTGCGCTCGGGAAAGGTTTCGTCGATGTCGGACAGGTTCAAGTCGGCGTAGCGCGGGAGCGAGACGAACCGCGCTCCGATTGACTCAGTCTGGCCGCGAAACGCCGAGCCGGTGGTGAAAACAACTTCGTGCCCGGCAGCAACTAGGATTCGCCCAGTTGCGAGGACCGGGTTGAAGTGCCCGGCCAACGGCGTAGCTGCGAGGATGATTTTCATCTGAAAACTCCATAGACTGCCAGTATCACGGCGGGGTAGCGCGGCCGACGGACGATCCCGTCGCCAACACGTGAGGCGACGCAGAGATCACAAGAAGGCTCGGGTGCTCGTAGCCTTCAAACGCAGAATTGTCGCCCCGTTGCGGGCGCAACGAACGATAACGATGCGCCCCCTCGTCACCTTTATCCATCCCGGAGATCAGGCCGCGCTCGCCTGAGTGCATGAGGATGGCCGAGGAGTGGACAGCAATAGAACGAGCGTCTCAGCGATCGTTCGGGTCAACATGTTGCGCTGAACCCTGAAGATTGGGACGTACGGGTTGTCTTTGGCTGCCGACATGATCGCAGCGTACGGTCTTCGCGTCTCCTAAACGTCTCCTCGGCCGACCGAAAAACTCTACTCGCCGTTCAGTGACTTCCTAAGCCGCAATTCGCGACTCTGCGCCCCGAATTTCGGTACACCGTCGACAACCGGCGCCATCGCGGTTGACTTTCGAATCGCTTCCAAGCAATAGGCATTGCTCAACGGATCATGTGCCAAAGATTCGGCGGGGGCCGTCAGCAGTACGACCTCCCTTGACTGCATGGCAAAAGAATTAATACGAACCAGCGCCTGCTGCGAGGACGACGCCCTTTCCGTGCGTTCGGGAAGATCGGTACCCGCAACGCGTCTCTCGAATCTGCAAAGCTACGCTGACACCCTTAGCCATAAGATCCTTTTCGAGAGGTGACCCGCCAAGCTCGACTCGTAATGAAGCAAGGCCGGCATCTCGGCGATCGCTACGTTCGCGGGCTATCCGATCGGGCGACCGCCGCAGTACTTAGGTCCTGCTGTGAGTTGTGCGGCCAACCCGTCGGGAATTTCCGCTCGCCGAGGAGACGTTTCGGAGACGCGGAGAGCCTATGCTTCGACCATGTCGACAACGCGATACAGACCCTACGTCCGATCCACATCATCGCGTCGATCTTTCTCGGCAAGGCGCGGCTCGAGATGTTGATTGCTATCGTCGCAGGCGCGCTCGACGCGCGAGCAATCGCGCGACTCCGCACGGACCTCGCGGTCCCCATCGCTCGATCGTCCGTGTCCATGGTTAGCTGCTCTCGCGTTGGCGAAAGCGCTGAACTACCGGAAAGTAAAAGGTAAATGAAAATCCGTCAGATGATACGCAGCTCGTCCCTATTCGTGCGCCGTATTACCGTCGCGGCCGTACTGGCGATGCTCGGCGGATGTTCGTCCGGAACGTCGACGACTCTCACCCAGCCTCCGAAGTCGTTGACGTGGCACTTGCACACCGGCGCGTCGAGTCAAGCAGAAGCGTTGCAAGGGCTTGCGTTCTATCCTTCGTCGGCGGTGACAATCGATGCCGGCGACACCGTGAGTTGGACGTTTCCGTCGAATGAGCCTCACACGGTAACGTTACTCGGTGCCGGACAAACGAAGCCGCCGCCGCCGACCGATCCGAGCATCGCGAAGCCTGCGGGCGGTTCGACCTACAACGGTAAGACCTACACGAGTTCTGGCTTTTTGTTCGGTGGCAAAACGTACGCGCTCACCTTTACGAAGCCGGGAACGTACACCGTGCACTGTCTGATCCACCAACCCGAGATGCGCTCAACGATCGTCGTTCAGGCCGCCGGGACGGCGTACCCGGAACAGCAGGCCGCATACGACCAGGCGGGTGCGAGCGCGAGCGCGAGCGACCTCGCCGCCGCGCTCGCATCCGCCGGCACGTTCGCGTATCCGTCCGGAAGCAGACGCTTCGCAGTCGGCATCTCGCCCGGCGGTCCGATGGCCGCGCCAGTCGCACCCACCGTACTGCGCTTCCTATCGACAAACGACCTCAGCGCGACGTCCGCGACGGTTCCCGTCGGAAGCACCGTAACGTGGACGAACCTCTCCAATAACGAAGCCCACACCGTCACGTTCGCGCCTGTCGGCCACCCATTCCCGACGCTAAATCCGTTTTCGCTGCCGAGCGGCGGGAACACGTACGACGGGACGACGCTCGTCAACTCGGGGCCGCTCTTCCCCGGTCAATCCTTCAGCATCACGTTTCCGAAAGCTGGAACCTACACATACCACTGCCTCTTTCACGACGATACCGAGGGCATGATCGCGACGCTCGTCGTGCAGTAAGCGCACAGCCTACAAATCGCGAGAATCTCACATCGACGACTGCTTGAGGGTTCCATCGTATTAACCATTGCGACCGGCGGGTCGCCGAACACTACGGGGATTAGCTTAATATTGAGCGTCCATGTTCTCGACCGACCGGTTTGGAACGCTTTGAGAAGGCGACAGCGTGCGCAAAGCGTCGGAAACCGGGATGCCCTCAGACTACGACCGCAATACGGAGATTTCGGCGCCCTGAAAAGCTATCACCAGGATGAATGCGCTGAAAACCTTGTCGCGCTCGCTCTCCCCGGCCGAAATATCGCCTGTGTAGAGATTGGCGCCGTGAAACCTGTCTCGGGCCTAACGGCGGTCGCGCATCTTGTTGGCTTGCAAATGATCATGCACGAGCGCATCTGTATCGCGCCTGCGCTATCGATCGTGGCATTGGGTGACGCCGATGTGCCGGAAATGGCAGCCCTCGCTGCGGCAACCAAGCCGGGGCCCTATGCAGTGGAGGGCCACCGCCTGGGCCGTTTCGTGGGCTTGAGGTGCGGTGGGGTCCTTGTCGCCATGGCCGGGGAGCGACTCAAACCCGAAGGGTTTACGGAGATCGCGAGCATCTGTACTCGACCCGAATGTCGCCGACGCGGTTACGCGTCCATGTTGGTGCGCAGTATCGCGAGTCATATCCAAGCACGGGGCGACACGCCCTTCCTTCATGTGACCGCCAGCAACGGTGCAGCGGTAGCCACCTACAAATCTCTCGGCTTTGTCACGCGCCGGTTTATGATGCTCACCTTATTAGCACCGACATCTACGTGACGCATGTGCATCGGTACGCGCTTTGCGATACACCCGTCGCTTGTAGCTACGGACACAGGTCTACATGAACACTAGTCATCGCCCCAGGCGCGAACTTTCGGCGCACCAATTGGAGTTTCTCGCCATTGGCAGCGCGATCGGCTCCGGACTGTTCGTCGGAATAAGCCAAGGCCTGCGCATTGCCGGGCCGTCGCTCGTCTTAGCTTACGCGGTATGTGCGGTCGTGGTCTACGTGATAGCCCGTTGTCTGGCAGAAATGTCACTCGCCGACAGGGAGAACAGAACCTTTGTGGACCATGTCCGCTCGCAGCTAGGACCAAGGTTCGGCTTCGTTTGCGGGTGGAGCTTTTGGCTCACGCTCCTCTTAATCGGAATGGCCGAACTCACGGCGATCGGTCTCCTGGTGCGCGTTTCGTTTCCAATCGTGCCGCAATGGATCGTGGTGGCCACGGCGCTGGCAGGCCTGCTGGCTCTCAACGTGACGCGAGTCGGAATCTTTGGCGAGAGCGAGGTCTGGCTTTCATCTCTTAAGATCGTAACCATCGGAGCGTTCATCGTCTTGGGGCTCGTTGCTTCCGTAGTTCCCAAACCCTTCGGTCTTACCGACGCGAACGTTTCGAATCTCTGGAAGCTTGGTGGTGTCTTCCCAAACGGATTCGCAGGCTTTGCTGCCGTCATGCCCGTTGCCCTGTTTGCATTCGGCGGATTTGAGATCATCAGCTTGGCCGCAGCGGAGGCGAAAGATCCGATGCGCAGCATACCTCGAGCGGTAAACGGTCTTATCGCGCGTTTCTTCGTATTCTACCTTGGTTCCACGGTCGCTCTCCTAATTTTGATCCCGTGGACTGAGGTCATGCCAGGAACGAGCCCATTTTTAGTCGTGCTCGAACATATGCGACTTCCGTTCGCGGCAGCGTTCGTAAATCTTATCCTTATCACCGCTGTGTTGTCGTCATGCAACGCGGTGCTTTTTGCAGCCACGAGAACGCTGCGCGCGCTGGCGCTCAATGCTGACGCTCCCATATTAATGGCGACTCTCAACGGAAACGGCGCTCCGGCGGCTGCTTTGGTGGTAACGGCTGCGTCCATATCGCTTGCAGTCGGTCTCAACTCGATGTTGCCGAAGCCGCTCTTCGGCATTCTCATCCAGATGGTGTCCATCTTGACTGCCGTAAACTGGGCCTTCATTGTCATTGCGGAACTGCGCTTTCGCAGGCGGAAGTCGACGAACGCGCTGCCGATCTTCGCCGTTCCTTGGACGCCATGGTCGAACGGTTTCGTGATCGCGTTTGTCGTGGCGGTCCTGGCCCTATTGGCCAGCGATTCCGCCTCGCTCCCAGTGTTCGCGCTCGCATCCTTATTACTGACCACCCTCGGCTCCCTATCCATGAGTCGCCACCGCGGAACGATCGAAGGCCAGACAATCCATTGAGAGAAACGAAAAATTCGGTTGAGGCTAAGGTGGGAGTATTTCGGGTACCGAAGCCGGCCCTCTGCGTCTATGATAGAGGAGACCAGTCAGACCGGGAAAACCACGTGAGGGCCATTGACGATTCGAACCATGTCCTCCGAACCGGAAGTCTCAGCACGCGCCAAGCGCTTCTTTCGAACTGGCGTAAGCAGCTGACTTTAGCTGAGACGCCTGACAGACGTGGTCGGCCGATCAACCGCGATGCCCTCGAAGAAGCGCGGCTGCGCAAAGAAAATGAACGCCTGCAATGGAGGCTCGATAAGTCGGAGGTGCTAGTCGACGCTTTGGGAAAAGTGTACGCGCTCTTGCAGCTGGCTGCCGGCGAGAGCGCGTTGGACGAGCAGCCCTCGAAGAAGTCGTAAACCTACTCGCGGCTTCAGTCGGTACGCGAACGGCGTGTCGACTACTGGCCGTAGCTCGAGCAACACTGCATAGTCATCGCATCGCTAGGCCGCTCGTTACGGGAGTCGAGAAACGGAGCAAATCGCATCGTCGCCTGAGCGATTGCGAAAAGCAGGCAATCCGCGACGTTGCCCACAGCGAGCGTTTCGCCGATCTAGGGGTAAACCCAACATTCGTGTCACCAGCCGCCATCTGCTGAGCCCGCGGTGACAAGCGCGATCGCGAAGCCGTCGTATCCTTTGCTGCCCACCGTCTGAATTGCTGTGGCGCTTACTCGCGGGTC
>JAABUQ010011585.1_pt1 | contig 11208 bp, 16 predicted proteins | sample 5560001 | NCBI WGS metagenome assembly JAABUQ01 (sample SAMN10711888, study PRJNA513371) | rock metagenome | isolation source: Antarctica rocks | place: Antarctica: Victoria Land, Finger Mt nord | collected 2015-12-18
GGGCCGCATCCTTCTAAGCAACCTAATTTTTGCTGTCAAGGAACGCTACCGGGAGTAATAGCTAATGGCACAGATTGCTGCACAAGCGGAAGTTCAATATATCTCGGATGCTGAGGGTAAGGAAGTGGGCGTTATCGTGCCAATTGACCTTTGGCATGAGATTGAGTCGGAGCGCGAGATGGCCTATCTGCTGAAAAGCGACACCCTGAAGCGGCGTCTGCTGGAAGCGAAGCCTGCCCTGAACGGCAGGGCTTTAGAAGTGCAAGCGCCCACCTTCGTGGGCGAAGATGGCTGATATTCTCCTGCCCGCGAAGGCGGGGAGTTGCTCTGCTATAGCATGGGGGTTTAGCCCCGTGTTATCCGCCTGCGCGATCTCTGAGACGCATAAAAGTTTGATGGCATAGGGTGGAGCGAGCGACCATGACGCTAACTATTACGCCGCAAACGGAAGCTCAACTGCTGGCGTGGGCAGAGTATGAAGGGCAGGATGTGAACGTGCTGGCGGATATACTGCTGGCGAATGCACTTGACCGTGTCCGAGCGGAGGAAGTTGCTGCAATTCGCGTTGGCTTTGAAGATAGTGATGCCGGGCGCGTTCGTCCGCTGGCCGAAGTCGCCGCAGAAAAGCGGGCTAAATATAACTTACCGATGCATTTGTCTGATGAAGAAATCTTTGCGGGTGAACAATGATTGCGGTGTATCCCGGCAGTTTTGATCCGGTGACGAGTGGGCATTTTGACATCATTGCCCGTGCGGCGGGGATGTTTGAGACGCTCCTTGTGCTGGTGGCGGCGAACTCGTCCAAGTCGCCGCTGTTTACCGGGGAAGAGCGGGTAAACTTGCTGCGGTTAAGCTGCGCCGGGCTGCCGAATGTGCGGGTGGAGCTGCTGCCACAGACTTTGCTGGTGTCTTATGTGGTGGAAAGCGGCGCGAAGGTGATTGTCAAAGGCTTAAGGGCGGTCTCGGACTTTGAATATGAGTTCCAGATGGCCCTGCTGAACCGGCATTTGCAGCCGGACGTCGAAACCATCTTTTTGATGACGGCAGCGGAACATGCGTATTTGTCGTCGAGCATTGTCAAAGAAATCGCGCGTCTCGGCGGCGACATCACGGGGCTGGTGCCGGAGCCGGTGCAGGATGCGCTCCAAAACAAGTTCAAGAAATAAATTCAATACTGCGGAGCAGACATAGGAACACTGATGGATATTATCAAACTCTTAAACGAACTGGATCGACTGATTGACGAGCAAAAGACGGTCATGGGGCTGGCGTGGAACTTTCACCCGGAGGACTACCAAGACCTGACCAACAAGATCCGGGCGTCCCTGCCGGAAGATGTCAAAAGGGCCAGCCGCGTGACTGCCGAAAGCGACAAGATCGTGGACGGCGCACGCGAAACCGCCGAGCAAACGCTGGAAGACGCGACCACGGAAGCCGATGAGATTATCCGGGAGGCCCGGATCAGTGCCGAGCGGCTCATGCGGGACACCGAGGCGCAGGTCAACAAAGTCAGTTTGGCATCAGAAGCCGCTGCCAAACAAACGGTTGAAGAGTCACGGCAAAAAGCGGAAAAGATGCTGTCAGACGCGCACCAGCAGTCGGAGAAAAAAATGGCCGACGCCCAGCAGCAGTCCGAGCTGATGCTCAGCCAGAGCGAAGTGGTCCGGCTGGCGACGGCCCAGGCGCGGGAGATTGTGGCGTCCGCCGAGCAGGAAACCCAATCGCTGCGGTTGGGCGCGGATGAGTACGCGCACGGCGTCATGACCGATCTCGAAAAGCAGGTCGGTGAGCTGATGGCAACCATTCAGCGCGGGCGCATGAAGCTGGACCAGCGCGTCGGCCCTGTCGCTCCCGTCCACAACGGCTTGGCGAACGGCAATGGCCGGGCAGCGGAAATGGCCGGGACGCGCCGCTGACACGCTTTTGCAGCGCCATATAGCTTTTCCAGAAAACTGTGGTATTATAAGGGGCGGCTTTGGCCGTCTCTTGTTTTTTGCGGCCTGCCAAAGAAATCACTAGCCTGCCGAAGAAACAAGTGGGTGAGGGCCAATTGCCATGCTGAAATTTGATCTGGCGGAACTCCTGCGTACCCCTGGGATGCGTCAGGTATATGAGATTTACGAGCAGCCATACGCCGATGACGATGTCGAGTATGTCGCGCCGATTGTCGGGCGAGTCACGGTCACGAACACCGGCGCGATGGTGCTGGTGCGCGGCCCGGTTGACACGACCATCGAGATGGAATGTTCCCGCTGCCTGGACCCGGTCCGGGCGGCGATCCATACGGACTTAGAAGAAGAGTTCGACATTGAAGTTGTCGAAAGCGCGGCCCAGCGCGACCCCAAAGTGCTGGTTGTCGAGGAAGAAGTCGGGCGAGTCTTTGAAGGCCAGACGCTGCGCTTGGATGTTCTGATCCGCCAGGCCGCGCTGCTCGCCGCGCCGCTTCAGCCGCTTTGCCGCGAGAACTGCCCCGGCATTCCTCTGGCCGAGCCGGCGAACCCGGACGCGGAGATCATCGAAAACTCGCCGTTCCGCGATCTGGGAAAACTGCTGCAAGAGTAGAGATAATTTGACGAGTAGTTTTCAACTACTCGTAACAAAAATAACTGCCAGAAAACACCGAAGGAAACTAGACCATGCCACTGCCGAAACGACGCCATTCCAACCAGCGGACGCGCAAGCGCCGCACCCATTATAAGCTGACCCCGCCCGAAGTTGTGCAAGGGTACTGCCCCGGCTGCCAGAAGCAGAACTTCCGCCTGGACCATCATGCCTGCCCGGACTGCGGCTTTTACAACGGCAAACAGGCCGTAGCCGTCAAAGAAACTGCGACTGCTGAAGAGTAAGCTATGCCTTTGAAGGTTGCGGTGGACGCGATGGGCGGCGACTATGCGCCCACCGAAGTTGTCAAAGGGGCGCTTGTCGTCGCGCGGGAACGGCCTGATTTGGAGATCGTTCTCGTGGGCCGGGAAGCCGCGATCATCGAGTGTTTAAGCACGCTGAGCAATGTTCCGGCGACGGTCACGCTGAAGCCAGCGGAACAGACGATTGAGATGGGGGAACACCCTGTTCAGGCGACTCGGCGCAAGCGCGAGTCGTCGCTTGTTGTTTCGGGCCTGATGGTGAAGTCAGGTGAGGCAGATGCCACATTCAGCGCCGGCAGCACCGGCGCGGCGATGGCAATTGCGACGCTCGACATCGGGCGCATTCCCGGCATCGAGCGCCCGGCGCTTGCTTCCGGTATCCCGACCATTCAGGGCCGGGCGCTGCTGCTGGATGCCGGCGCTAATGTAGACTGCTCCACCCGGAACCTGCGGCAGTTCGCGCTTCTCGGCGCGATTTACGCTGAGCGCGTAATGGGCGTTCCAAACCCTAAAATTGGCCTTTTGAACATTGGCTCGGAAGAAGGCAAAGGCAACGAACTGGCGAAAGAAGCGCATCAGCTCTTGAAGTCAACGTCCTTGAACTTTGCCGGCAACGTCGAAGGCAAAGATGTCTTCGAACATGCTGTGGACGTTGTCGTTTGCGACGGTTTCTGGGGCAACATTTTGATTAAAAGCGGCGAAGGCATGGCCGAGATGGTCTTTGATCTGCTGCATCGCATGACTGAGGCCGAGCCGGAAATCGCCGAGTCGCAGGTCGACTTCGACCAAATTTTTCGGCGTCTGGCCCAGCGCATCCACTACTCGGAGTTTGGCGGCGCGACACTGCTCGGCGTCAACGGCGTTTCCGTGGTCGGCCATGGCCGGTCCGACGCGAAAGCCATTGCCGGCGGCATCCGCGCGGCGGCGGACGCGGCGGCAGGCGGTTATGTCCAGGCCATTCGTGACGCTTTGCCGGCGTTCGAGGGCAAAGCATGACTTCTCTGCGCCGCGCCGGTATTCTCGGCGCTGGGTCGGCGGTCCCGCCGCGTGTCGTCACCAACAATGACCTTGCGGCCCGCATGGAAACTTCGGATGAATGGATTGCCAGCCGCACCGGCATCCGCTCCCGTTATCTTGCCGAGCCTGGCACTTTGACGTCAGACCTTGCGGCGGAAGCGGCCCGAAACGCTCTCGCTCATGCCGGTCTTTCGGCCCTGGACGTAGACTTAATCATCGTCGCCAGCAGCACTCCCGATTATCCCGGTTCATTCCCTTCTACGGGCACGGTTGTTCAGCACAAGCTCAGCGCTGTCCATGCCGCCGCGTTTGACCTCGGCGCGGTCTGCTCCGGCTTTGCGTATGCGCTCCATGTCGCGGCTCAGATGGTGATGTCCGGTGCGAACCGGCATGTGCTGGTGATCGGGGCCGAAACGCTTTCTTCCGTCCTCAACTGGGACGACCGCAGCACGGCGGTCTTGTTCGGCGACGGCGCGGGCGCGGTCGTGGTCGGCGAAGTGTCTGAAGGCGGGTACTTAGGCGGCGTTTTGGGCGCAGACGGCTCCGGCGGTCCTTTGCTGTGCATTCCGCGCTCCGGCGACTGCCCCGGCACGATTTTCCAGAACGGCAAAGAAGTCTACAAGTTCGCCGTCTCCATCATGGGCGAGGTTGCTTTGCAAGCCATCGAAGCCGCCGGCCTGTCGCCGTCCGACATTGACTTTTTGATTCCGCACCAGGCCAACAGCCGCATCATTGACAAAGCCGCCGAGCGGATGGGTCTGCCCCGCGAGAAAGTGGTTGTCAACTTGGACCGCTACGGCAACACGTCTGCCGCGTCCATCCCGCTCGCTTTGGATGAAGCCGTCCAATCGGGCCGCATCCAGCCCGGCCACCTGCTCGTCTTCGTCGGCTTCGGCGCGGGTTTGACGTGGGGCGCGAATGTGGTTCGGTGGGGGCGGTAGGAGAAGATGAATATAAGCGTGGGATTGAAATCCTACGCTATGGGGCGCAGACGCCGAGTGTCCACCTTCGTGGACAAAGATTAAGACGCCCATCTAATTTAGACCGCTCTTCGTCCGTTTCTTCGTCCGCGAAGGCGAACGGCGGGCGCTTCGCCCCACAGTGTAGAACAATAGTTCCACGCACTCACTGCACAATATCATTATGTCTAAAATCGCTTACATCTTTCCAGGGCAGGGGTCGCAGGCGGTGGGGATGGGGCAGAACCTCTGCGCTCATTCGGAGGCGGCGCGGACTGTCTTTGACAAGGCCGACGAATACTTAGGCGAGAAGATCAGCACACTTTGCTTTTACGGGCCGGAAGACGCGCTGAAGCAGACCATTCACACTCAGCCCGCGCTGTATGTGACGTCGGCGGCGGTGCTGGCGGCCCTGCGTGAGCGGGGCGTACCGATGCCGAGTGCGGTGGCGGGGCATTCGGTGGGCGAATACGCCGCGCTGCTGGCGGCGGGCGTGTTTGACCTGGAGACGGGACTGAGCCTGGTCGGCAGGCGTGCTCAGGAGATGCACCGGGCGGCGCAGGCCCAGCCGGGCGCGATGGCGGCAGTGCTGGGGCTGTCGGCGGCGCAGGTGGTGGACGTGTGCGCGGAGGCGGAAAGCGCGGGAGCGGTGTCGGCGGCAAACTTTAACGGCGGTGGGCAGGTGGTCATCTCGGGCAGCCCGGAAGGTGTCGCCAAAGCGTCGGAACTGGCGGAAGCCGCGGGAGCCAAGCGTGTCCTGCCGCTCAATGTCTCGGGCGCGTTCCATTCGACGCTCATGGCTCCGGCGGTAGAAGCGATGCAATATGCGCTTCGGGACGCGGTCATTCATCCGGCCCAGGTTCCCGTGGTCGCCAATCTGACTGCCGATTACGAGGCGACACCGGACGAGATACGGGCAAATCTCGCCGCGCAGATTGACCATCCGGTGCGCTGGGAAGAAAGCATAGACCGCTTAGTGGCGGATGGCTTTGACGTGTTTGTGGAAGTCGGCTCCAGCACGGTGCTGGCGGGACTGATGAAGCGGATCGCGCCGGACATCAAGACGTACAGCGTCGGCGACAGCGCGGGGGTGCAGGCGTTGGCTGAGGCGCTGGGGATATGATGTGGCTGAACTGGCGGTTAAAACCGCAGCAACAAAAGCACAAAGTCCGCCTTCGCGGACTAATACAGAACGAATTCTTAACCTGCGAAGGCAGGTTTCATGCCTTTGTTGCTGCGACTTTAGTCGCCCGCTTTCCTAAAATGCATGACTTGGAACACAGACTATGATACTTTCGGGTCAGCGAGCGATTGTCACGGGAATGAGCAAAAGCGGCGGCGGCATCGGACGCGCCATCGCACTGGCGCTGGCGGAAGCGGGGGCGGATGTGGCCGTGACCGGGCATTCGTCGCTGGACGCGGCGGGAGCGGTTGCGGCGGAAGTGACCGCGCTTGGGCGGCAGGCGATTGCCGCGCAGTGCAACGTGGCGGAAGCCGTTGATGTAGAAAAATTCACTCAGCAGGTCTTGACATCGTGGGGCAGTTTGGATATAGTAGTGAACAATGCCGGAACGACGCGCGACGGCCTGCTGCTGCGGATGTCGGAAGACGACTGGGACACGGTGCTGGACAGCAACCTCAAAGGGACGTTTTTGATGACCCGCGCGGTCCTAAAGCCGATGGTCAAGCAGCGGCATGGGAAGATCGTCAATATTACGTCGGTGATGGGCTTCATCGCAAACCCCGGACAGGCCAATTATTCGGCGTCCAAAGCCGGCCTGATTGGATTTACCCGCACGGCGGCCAAAGAAGTGGCAAGCCGCAATATCCAGATCAACGCCGTCGCGCCGGGGTTTATTGAGACCGCCATGACGGGCAGTATGAAGGACGACCTCAAAGCGTCGATCCTGAAAGAAATCCCGGCGGGCCGGCTGGGCCTGCCGGAAGATGTCGCCCAAGCCGTGCTGTTTTTGTGTTCGCCCGCCGCCGGGTATATCACGGGGCAGACGCTGACCGTAGACGGCGGCATGATACTTTAAGAAGTAAGAATAAGATTAACTTAGTTGTTTGAGGAGATACAATATGTCAACTTTTGATCGCGTGAAAAAAGTCGTGGTGGAGCAGCTCGATGTGGCCGAAGACGAAGTCACCCCGCAGGCATCTTTTGTGGATGACCTCGGTGCGGACTCGCTCGACGTGGTGGAGCTTGTCATGGGCTTGGAAGAAGAATTTGACGTGGAGATTCCGGACGAAGACGCGGAAAAGATTACCACTGTCCAGGAAGCCGTGACATATATCGATGGGAAAGTCTAGCAAGCCGAAAAATGCCGCCGGCATTTAGTCCCGTAGGGACTTTCACGCACTTTTATAGCCCGGCACTTCCAGTGCCGGGTGTTTCCAACTCTTATGGCAAGTCAGCGACGAGTAGTGATCACAGGATTGGGAGCGGTCACGCCGCTTGGGATTGGCACCGACCAGTATTGGGCGGGGCTGCTGGCCGGGCGCAGCGGCGTCAACGTAGTTGAAGACTTTGACTGCTCCGCCATTGCGACCCGCATTGCTGCCCAGGTCAAAGGCTTCAAGCCCGAAGATTACCTGGACCGCAAAGAAACAAAGCGCATGGACCGCTTTGCTCAGTTTGCCGCTGCCGCCTCTCAGATGGCCGTCGCGGATGCCTGCCTGCCCATTAACGACGCCACCCGCGCCCGCGTCGGCGTCTTCATCGGCAGCGGTATCGGCGGCATCGCGACCTTCGAAGAGCAGCACCGCAAGATGATGGAAGGCGGGCTGGGCCGGGTCAGCCCGTTCTTTATCCCCATGATGATTGCCAACATGGGCACCGGGAACGTCGCCAAGATACTCGGCGCACAGGGACCCAGCGAAACTGCCGTGACCGCCTGCGCCACGTCTACCAATTCTATCGGTGATGCGTACCAAGTAGTTCTTCGGGGCGAGGCGGACGCCATTGCCGCCGGCGGCTCTGAAGCCGCCGTCGTGCCGATCTCGATGGCCGGCTTTTCGAACATGAAAGCCATGTCCACCCGCAACGACGACCCCGAACACGCTTCCCGCCCGTTCGACACCGGCCGCGACGGCTTCATCTTGGGCGAAGGCGGCGGCATCTTGATTTTAGAAGAACTCGAAACCGCCAAAGCTCGCGACGCCAAAATCTACGCCGAAGTCATCGGCTACGGCATGAGTAACGACGCCTACGACATGGTCCATCCCGCCCCCGAAGGCGCGGGTGCGGCCCGTGCGATGGTCGCCGCCCTCAAAAGCGCCGGTATTGCGCCCACGGAAGTCGGCTACATCAACGCCCACGGCACGTCTACGCCCGCCGGCGACGTTTTGGAAGTCCAGGCGATTAAATCGGTCTTCGGCGACCACGCCTACAAATTCGCCGTCTCCTCCACCAAGTCCATGACCGGCCACCTGCTCGGAGCCGCCGGTGCGATTGAGGCCATCGCCGTCTCGCTCGCCTTGCACCACGGCATCCTGCCCCCCACCATGAACCTCACGAACCCCGATCCCGAGTGCGATTTAGACTTCGTGCCTAATAAGCCGCGTGAGCAGCAAGTCAACATCGCCCTGTCCAACTCCTTTGGCTTCGGCGGTCACAACGCCACCCTCGTCTTCAAGCGCTGGCTTGGTGAGTAACTCAAAATGGCTAAATTAGACATTGAAGCCTTGTTGGAGCGCGTCAAACAGAACGGCCACGATGTCTGGATTGCCGGGCAGCAGTCCGAAGAAGACGTTGCTATATTGGAAGCCGCACTTCAAGTGCGCTTGCCGCCTTCGTATCGCCAATTCTTGCTCCGCTACGGGGCTATGTCAATCTACGACACCACTATTAGTGGCATCACCAACGGACAGCCTCTTTATCTCAATGTCAGCTCCATCTACTACGCTACCACGAACTTCCGCCAGGAGCAGGACCTTCCTGACCACCTGATTGTTGTCGAGCCGGACGATGAAGCGCCTTATTGCTTTGACACTCGTTATCCAGATGCCGACGGCGAATTTTCGTTAAACTGCTACGAACTCTATTCCGGCGCGGATGGCAAAATTGCTGATAATTTCCCGCAGTTCATTGTAAAGTGGTTTCTGGAAACTTGGGCTGAGGAAAAAGCATAACTCTTGACCAATGCCACGCTAGATTTGCAAGCCTTCGCTGATCGCATCAACACAGGAACCGAGAACCCGGATACATCGCGGGCATTTGTCGTCTTCAACCTCACCCCGCAGCCTCAGAGCGGCGTCGCTGTGTTTCGTGCGTCTATGTCCTGGCCGCGAGACATGCCGCTGCCGCCTGTGGTTGTCACGGACAGTGACGGTTTAGCTGTCCCGTCTGCTCTGCGCGAGATGACGCAGGGCGCAGATGCGAAAGGCCGCGCAGGTCGAGTTCAGCTTAACTTTGCGCTTTACTTTGCTGCCGATGCTGTTCCTGCGCAGGGCTGGCGTACCTACATTGCCTCGTATACGGATGCGCCGTCGCAGGGGCTGGAGAATGCGCTGCCAAATGCCGATTTGAGAGTGGTAGAAACGACGCGGCATGACGGCGAGTTGCTGATGGTGGGAGAGCTACCCACCCCGGTTCGCTAAGGCTCTCCACCCCTCCCTGTTAGGGTGGGGATTAAGAAGAGGCCCGATGACCCTTCTCGATGGCCCTTCTCGATGGCCCTTCTCGATGGCCCTTCTCGATGGCCCTTCTCGATGGCCCTTCCCTAATAGGGGAGGGAGCGAGGAACGAGCGGGAGGGGTTCTTCCCAGAAACTTTTGACAAGCTTTCGGCGTTATGCTATACTGAATGCCGATGCTTCTGCAAACTTTTCTGCAACTGAATATCCTGATACTCGCCACGCCGGCGCTGGCCGGCTGGTCCTTGCTGCCGCCGGCGCACCCTGGCCTGGCCCATGCCACCGGCATCATCTGGCAGTACCGGGCGAACGAGGCGAACGCGCTGAAATCTGTGACGCTGACCCAGGGGCGGCAGGTTTCCGGGCATCCGCCCGCTGTGCCATCCCCTGCGCCTGCTTTAGTGCGTTCGGCTGTCTTCGCGGCTGTTCCCACGCCTGCACTTCCTACCTGCAATTCCCTTCCTCATGCCGCCCGCGCACCGTAGAAACCGTTTGATCTAGTAAGACCTACCGCCTTGCTTCGCAGGGTCCTTCCTAAAGGAAGGATTAGGATGAGCAAAGTAACCCTTGTCGCCGTCGGAATCCTTCCTTTAGGAAGGACCCTGCGAAGCAAGGCGGTAGGTCTGTCCTATCTCTAACTTTTTGTGCGAAAGGCATTCTTACCATGCAATTTCTGAAAAACTTATTTGACGGCAACGAGCGCGACATCCAAAAATACCGGAAAGTCGCGGATAAAATTAACGGCTTAGAACCCGAAATGAAGGCGCTGTCCGATGAAGCGCTGCAAGGCAAAACGACCGAGTTCCAAGAACGGGTCGCGGGAATTATTGACGCCGAATGCGAGCGGCGCGGCACGGACTGGCACGATTTAGCGCGGGACGACAAGCGGGCGGTCTGCGACCTGGCGCTCGACCCGTTGCTGCCGGAAGCGTTTGCGGTCGTCCGCGAGGCGGCGAGCCGGACGCTCAAAATGCGTCCGTTTGATGTCCAGATGATCGGCGGTATGGTGCTCCATGATGGGCGCATCGCCGAGATGAAGACCGGCGAAGGCAAGACGCTGACGGCGACTTTGCCGATCTACTTAAATGCACTCACGGGCAAAGGCGTTCACCTGGTCACGGTCAACGATTATTTAAGTAAAGTCGGCGCGGTGGCGATGGGGCCGCTGTACCACTTCTTAGGGCTGTCGGTCGGGATTATTCAGGGCCAGAGTCCCGAAACGGGCGATCTGGGCGGCACCTACATCTTTGACCCGGAATACCGCCACCCGGACCCGCGCTATGATTTCGCCCGGCCCGCCAAGAACCGCCGAGGCGCGTATGACTGCGACATCACCTACGGCACGAACAACGAATATGGCTTTGACTACCTGCGCGACAACTTAGCGGTGCCGGGGCAGGAGCTGGCCCAGCCGGAATTAGTCTTCGCGATTGTGGACGAAGTGGACTCGATTCTTATTGACGAAGCGCGGACGCCGCTGATTATCTCCGGGCAGGCCGAAGCATCGTCGGACCTGTACGTTAAGATGGACCGCATTGTCCGGCAGCTTCAGAACGAGCGGGACTACAAAATCGAAGAAAAGCAGAAAACGGCTGTCTTTACCGATGATGGTCAGCGGCGCGTGGAGCTGGCGCTGGGCATCCAGAACTTGTCGGACAGCGAGAATTTATCGCTGATGCAGCACGCCGGGGCAGCGCTGAAAGCGCATGCCGTCTGGAAGCGGGACATTGA
>JAABUQ010011586.1_pt1 | contig 11207 bp, 9 predicted proteins | sample 5560001 | NCBI WGS metagenome assembly JAABUQ01 (sample SAMN10711888, study PRJNA513371) | rock metagenome | isolation source: Antarctica rocks | place: Antarctica: Victoria Land, Finger Mt nord | collected 2015-12-18
AACGCCATGCCATCGTGCCCGATCCCGCACACGAACGCGCAGTGGACGACAACGTCGCCGGTGGTTTTGGGCGTGAAGCTGACCATCACGGGACGGTGAGGACGGATAAGCGTCGTCGGGATGCCGAGTTCGTCCGAGGCGATTCCGTGAACGCCGGCGGTCAAGGTCAGCTCGATGGTCAGCGGCACCCTGGCGTGAGCAACGATCTTGTCGGGTGTGAACGCGAACGTCTCGGCGGAGGCGCTGATCGCCACGGGCGCATCGTCGGCCCGTATGGCGGCGGAAAGCAGAGCAACGAGCGAAAGCGCAAGCATCGGCGCGAGCAGCGTGCCGGCTGAGGGCAGCGGAAAACGTCTCATGTTCAAGTCCTCGTCTCGTAAGGTGCGAAGGAAACAACGAGGACGATCATGGCGCGATAGTCTGAAATTTCTCTGAAGCCGGCGCCCGTCGTACGATTCATCAAGCGTCGGTGGTTAGCTTCGTTACAGAATTCCGACGACGAAATATGGGACAAACGCCAAGAATGGCCGACTCTCAAGAAGAAACGATACGCCCAGAGATCGATGACGTCGCGCACGGCGCATATTTCAAAAAAGATGAAGAATTGCTGAAGAGCCTTCCACGGACCCTCGCCTTTTGTGTCCTTGCATGGTGCATGCCGGCGCTCGGTGCCGTTTCGATCGCAAACGCTACCGCGGCGGGAAGCGCAGCCGCGCTGTTGGTCGGAAACGTTCGCGACACGGATGGCGCCCCGGTCGTCGGGGCATCGGTTCGGGCGATCGCTCCGAGCGGCGTGGTGGTTGGAACCGATCGTACCGATGCGGTGGGTACGTTCGCCATCACGCTCGCAATGCAGGCGACGACGCTTACGGTCGAGTGCCGGTATTGCCGCGGACAATCGGTCCGTCTCGACGGAAACGCGCCCGTCGCCATTATCGTGACCCGGTTTGCCGCCCTGCGCAAAGACGTTCCCGACGCGCGGGACATCGCGGCGCTTCCGTACGGACGCATCGGAGACGTCGCCGGCTTGATTCCTTTCACGCTTCCGGCCTATGGGCAGATTTCCGATCGAGGTCTGGAGCGCGGCCATGCGCTGATTCTCGACGACGGGGCACCGGTCTATGCCCTTGCGACCGGAGCGTCGGGCCTGGACGATTATCCGGACCGCTACGTTCGGCAGATCACCGCGCTTGGACCAAGCCGTGCCTTTCGCTACGGCAGCTACGCCGGCGGGGGGACCTTCGCACTCGATCATCTGGGTCCAGGCGACGACTTCGATTCATTCGATGCGGGCGGCGAGACGTCGTTCAACGTGCGAACGCACGGCTTTGGAATCGTTCCGTCACTCGGCGAATCGGACGCTGATGGATCGCTGCGCCGCCGCGCCGACCTTGACTGGCAAACGCCTTTTGCCGGCGGAGCGCTGCGCGCCGGCGCGACGGCGGCTTCGCAAGACATGGCCCAGACGGACGATAGCTCCGACCGCAACGTGCAACTCACGCGCATCGAATATGCCACCGCCTCGCGACGCTACACAACATCGGCGAGCTTCACGACCAGCAACATAAGCGAACACCACGTTATCGGTCTCGACGGGCTCGACATTACGGCGATACGTTCCAGCGACGTCGTCGCCGACTTCCGCATCGAGCATCCGGCCACCATTACACTAGCGGCAGGCGCAGTCTCCGTCCATCAAACCGGCTCTTACGTGGAGCCGGCTGATGGTTCGAGTATTGGCAGCTTACTCGTCGGGCGGTTCGAAGACGATGTCGCGTACGTCGAAGCGCATGCCGGCGACGAACTACGCTCGTACACCGCCGGCCTTAGTGTTTCACGCCTGGCTGAAGAGACGGCGCTCGACGGCAGCGCACATGGGGCTACCGCTTTCGCCCTTCTTCCCTCGCTGGAGGGGCGCACGTCGCTCGGCCACGACTTCGGGCTTCGGCTCGGCGCATCGTCTTCGTTGAGGGTGCCGACGCTATTGGAAAGCGACGCGACTCCCGCGGCTCCGGACGTGCTGAACCTCGAACGCGGGCGGCTTTATGAGGCGGCGCTGACGTACGATACATCCCGGCGCATGCACGCGGAAGCCATCGCGTTTCAGGAAAACCTCAACGGCTTGGGCAGCCGAACGCTGCGCGGCGTGGGCGCCTCGGTCGTATGGCAAGTCGCTCCACTCATGAGCCTCCGCGTTTGGAGCCTGCGCGATGACGCGCCGCAAGAGCGCAATCCGCCGTACGGCGCGCTACCCGTACAGAGCCGTCAGGTCGGATGGGCGACGTACGATAATCCGCGCGGCATCCGAATCGATGCCATCGTGCACCGCGACCTCGCCTCGCGCGCGATCATGAATGTGGACGGCGATCTCCTTGCGCCGCTGGCGCCGCGTGTTGCGCTGTCCCTCGGCTCCTCGCGTCACAGCGATGTTGGTAACGCCAGCATCTTGCCGCCCGACGACGGTGCTCGCAAGTTTCTCTTCGGCTTGCGCCTACGGTAAGGACCGTTCGCATTATCATACTCTTTACGACTGGCGCACCCCATAGACGGCCGTACCGAGGCCAAGCATCAGCAATGCCGCCGCTGCGATTCGCGTGATTAATTCGCCATACGCCAGCAGACGGCGCGAGGCCACGGCGATGCCCGCGAAGACCGATGCTAACCAGAGAACCGCGGTGTAGCCGATCGCGTAGACGACCATCGCGGCGACGGTTTGCAGCGGTGAACCCGAGGCCGACGTTTTTCCGAGCACGGCGATCAGAATCGGGCTCGCGCACGGCGACGCGACGAGCGCGAACGCAAGACCCACGACGAACGGACCGCTGGCCGTCGGAATGCTCGAAATCGCGCTGACCAGCGGAATGCGCAGGACGCCGAAGAGCCATAACCCCATCACAACCATCAGCACGCCGACGCCGATGTTGACCTGACCGCGGTACGTGACGAAGAACGCGAAGAAGAGCGACGCGAAAAGACCAACCGCAGCGGTCACGACGATGACGCCGGCAACGAACTGCGTAGCGACGACCACCGCTCCCGCTCGCGTCGGAGCACGGGCCGCACCGATGTAGGCAAGGTTGACCGGCAGCATGCCGAGGATACACGGCGAGAGACTGGCCGCCAAACCGCCGACGAAGGCGATCGCGTACAATCTCGCGCCGTTGAACGAAGCCGGTGAGGCGACGTACCAGCCGGACACCGCGCGTTGGAAGTCGGCGACCCAGCGTTCGAACTGCGCGCCCAGCGCGCCGTGCGCAATCGACCACGCCAGCGCCGCGACCACTGCAAGCAGCGCGAGGACGCCGAGTCGCCCGCTATGTCGTAGCGCACGCGTCTTGAGCGTCGCAGTGCGCAGCATACTGCCTATTTCGCGCGCTTGAGTGCTTGATCGATGGCTTTCGTGTAATCGGCGGCTTCCGTGTCGTTATAGAGTTCCGCGATGACAGCTCCCGACGTCGGATCGATCACCGCGACCGTCGATGTCGCGGCCTTCGTCGCATCGAAGAACGTCGCGAGGCCATCGGCTTTCGCGGCGTCGGCCGCAGTCGCCGCCGTCTTGGCATTGGTGACGTCGTACGTGAGGAATGACACCTTATCGCCATATTTTTGCTTGACGCCGTCGAGAACCGGTTCGGTCTCCTTGCACGCCGGACACCAATCGGCATGGATGCGAACCACGACGGGTTTCCCTCGAAGGCGCGCAGCGAGCGGTCCGCCGACATTTGTAAGCGTGGTCCCTCCACGGCTTTGTATGGTTCCCTCATCGTGTTTCGCGGCCGTCGTCGATTGCGCTGCGGCCGGCGCAGCCAAGATGGCAACCAAAGCAGCGACAGTCCACGCGTTTCTCAGCATCATTGTGTTTGTAGCCTTCATTGACGAAATGGTGTAGATCAGCAGTATGCGCAAAGGGCTGCCGACTGCGTGTAATGCAGCTTACGAGGGAAACGCGATCGCACGCCAGCAAGGTGACGACCATGCCGTACCCTTCAGGTGCTCAGCCCTTAGACGCCGGCGACCCGTTTCCGCGGTTCTCGATGACGGCCGTCGACGGTTCGACTCTCACGCTCGCGTAGCGTGGGCGCTGGACGATCTTCACGATCTACCGCGGCGAATGGTGACCGTTCTGCCATCAGCAGTTCGCTGATCTCGAAGCCTCGCTCCCGAAGTTCGTTGCTGAAGATATCGACCTTTGCGCAGCATCGGTCGACGATCTCGTCGACGCGCGCAAGATGATCGATGCCGAGCACGTCACGTTTCCGGTCGCGTATGGACTCGATGCGAAACAAATCGCGCAAACCCTCGGATGCTTCTATCAAGAGGACCCCGACGGCGCTTTCCTTCAGCCCACGGACTTCATCATCCGTCCCGACGGATCGATCGAATCGGCGACCTATAGCACCTCCGCCGTAGGCCGGCTGACGGCGAAAGAAGCCCTAGCGACCATCACTCATCGGAAAGCGTCGGCGAAACGGTCATGATCGCGTTACAACTGGTACGCTTCGCGCGCTTTGATGGCTTGCAGCGGGTCGAACTGTGGATTCAGCGTAAGCGCTCGTCCGAGGTAGGTTCGTGCCAACGTTCGTTCACCGGCGGCGCGGGCGATCATGCCCGCGTGGTAGAACAGCCGCGGGTCTTGCGTACCAAGCCGCAGAGCTGCCTTCATTGCCGTCTGCGCCTCAGGTAATTTTCCCGCCTTTAAAGCCGTCCAGGCCAGGGCATCCGCTCCCAGGATGTCGCGGCGGATACGGTATTCGCGTTTCGCGTCGAGGTACGCTTCCTGCGTCTTGATATCGTGGTCGGCGTAGAACATTGCAAGTTGCCGGTTATACATTACGCCGTTGAGCTTGCTGAGGTGTCCGATCAGTTCCACGAGCCCATATTGTCTGCGGGCGTCTTCAGCGCGGCCGGACAGTTTGTAAACATCGCCGAGCTCGGATACGAACGTCGGATCGGGGAGAAGCCCAATCGCGGCCTCATAGTTGCTGATCGCTTGCGCGAAGTCGCCGCGTGCGGCCTGTAGGCGACCGAGCGAAGCCAGCGCCCGGAAGTAATTGGGATAGGCGGTCAAGGCGTCTTCATAGTCGGTTTGGGCGGTAGCGTCGTCGCCGGAAAAAAAGGCCGTGTCGCCGTGCTGCCAATGAAACCAGGCAAGTCGCTCGCGTGAAGGCTCGCTGCGACCGAGTTCAAGCGCGAGCGCTTTCGCAAAGTTGCGCTCGGCGCCGGCGTTGTCTCCGCGCAGTTGTGCTAAACGAGCCATGCGCGTCGCGACATTTTCGTTGTCCGCGCCGCTGCGCCGTTGCATCACCTTATAGGCCTGCTCCGCCTCCCCATAGTCGCCCAATTCGGCAAGCGCGTCGCCGAGTATCGCATAGGGCGTGCCCGTATAATCCAACCGCGCGAGTTCTCGTGCGTGATCGCGCGCCGGGCCGAATTCATGCGACGCGAACTCCGCGAGAGCAAGTGAGGTCAGCCCGTCCGTATTTCGCACCGCCGGTACGGCATCGAGCGACGCCTGCGCGGCGTGCAGCGCTAACCCGAGATCATCGAGGGCGCCTGTCTCGCGTAGCCGTTGCAGATACAACCCGGCCAGTTTGGAGTAAACGTCGGCATCGCCGGGGTCGTGCTGTATTCTGCGTTCCAGAAAAGCGATTACTTCGCGGGATTCCCCCGCTTCTTCGGCGGCTGACGGCACCGCAGGGAGTAGCGCGGGTGACGTGGGGTGCCACGCTGCCCATAGTTCGCTCGAGCGGCTAGCTCCGATCACGAGGCACGAGAGCAGTAGGAACGCGCCGACACGAACGGCGAGCGAATTCTTAAAAAGTTTGGATAAGACCGTCATATATATCGACCTGCTGATGCGCGATCGGCCGCAAGAAGGACCCCTCGTGCGCCGCCCCGCGGCACGCAGGACGGCGCACACGAGGTTCTACTGCATCATGTTGGACGGCTCGTGGCCGGGCGGATACGGCTGATTCGGATCGGCGACGAACGGAAAGACACTGCGAAACGGCTGCTCGTCGTGCAGCACGTTGTCGGTCAGGCGCACGCCGTTGTTAATGAGCGTGAATGTTTCGGTGCTGACGTCGTCCTGTAGACGGCGGCCGCCGTTGTGCAGGAATCCCCCGCCTAAGTTTGTGCCGCCGCCCGGGCCGAAGTTCGGCACCTTCACGTTGAGCCGCAAAAAGTCGCCATGTACTTGGAGCAGATTCAGAACTTTCGCGATGTGAGCGTCATCGGTCGCAAGCGCCTTCAGCGACGCAATCATCGCCGGCCGGAATTTTCCGCGCGCGTCTTCCACCGTGTTCGAAGTCGCAAACTGGCTTTTCAGCGGGGGCGGAATTAGCACGTTATTGGCAAAGGGAACTCCTTCGCGATCGACCGTTTGAATGTCTCCGGAACCAAAAATCTCACCATCCGGACGCAGCGTTTGGTCGCGTTGACGCTGCGTTACCGTGTCGATGGCGATCACATCGCTTGTGCCCTTCACCATCCTGACCGGCAACTCGATGGCCGTAATCATGGTGTTGAAGCCCGCGTACGTGTTTCGTCCACCGCGCCGCCCGAGTAACGACCTCTCGGGATGTCCCGGGTGCATGACCGACGACGCAACAAACAGGTTGGCGCCGGTATCATCGAGGAAAAACGGGTCATCCATAACGCCGCCAAAGAATCGGACTCCGGTTGCCTGATCGGTCGTAATAACCGGCGGATTCGGACGGGGCGTCTGCACTGCGATGGTCGTCGGCGCCGTGAACCGATGACCGTCGGGCAGCACGATCATGGCGGTTTGTCCCGTCAGATGGCCGAGTCCCGGCGAATAGTACACGTCGATGTACTTATTCGGGGTGACATCATCGCCGCTCGCGAACTCCCAACGGTAACGCAGGTTTGGATCGAAGATGCCCATCCCAAAGTGCTCGCTCGAAACGATGAAGCCTTGCGTGCTCATGATGAGCACGATTTTTGAATTGTCGTTCGGGTCAAGAAAAGCATAGTGGTCGGCAATATTGGCGCCGCGATCTTGGGCCGTCAGCGGCGAGTCGATGTGATTTGAAGCCACCGTCCGTGCCGGCGGCAATAACCAGATGCCGAGAGCCGCGCCAAGCGTGATCGCGCCGGCTATCGGCTTCGCGTATCGATTGAAAATCATAGCCTCTCCCTAAAATTTTTCAGTTCGCGGGGTCTGCCCGAAGCTGCCAGCGCTTTTGCCCGCACGTCAGCCAAATGGACCGCCACGCCATGGCTAGCTGTTCATCGATCTCTTTTATGGACTACAAGGGCGCCGCGAACCCGTAAGCCGGCTTACAGTTAGGCTTTCTTAACCGCCACGTACGCACCCGTCACAGTCCGCTGGTGAGGGAGCACGTAGTAAGGACCGTCCTGACGTAGCCGTTGCCGTCGGATTAAACCCGAAAGATGCACGGAGACGGTCTCGCGTGTGCTACCGATAAATGTGCCGATTTGCGCGTGCGTCAGCCGAAGATGGACAGCCACCCCATCGCCATTGACGCTCGGGATGCCGTATCGATTCGCCAGGCGATCGAACAGCATGATAAGGCGGGCTTCAACGGTGGCGAAGGCCAGGTCTTCGAAGGTTTGCGTCACCTGATCGAACCTAAGGCTGAGATTCGAAGCGAGCCTCATCGGAAGCGCGGGATCACTACGGATAGTAGCGGCGAATAACGGGCGGGAAGCGGCGAATATCGTTCCCGCCTCGATGCAGACCGCCGTTGTGTCTCGCGCAGCGCGGCCGAAAATCGCTTCTTCGCCGAAAAAGTCGCCGGGGCCAAGAAAAGCTACGGTGACTTCTTTGCCGTCGGGATTCGAGCGGGCCAGACTGACGGCGCCGTCGTGGATAAGGTAGACGTTCGTTACCGCATCGCCTTGGGCAAAAACCTGAGCGCGGTAGTTGAGGTGGCGCCGAAACTCGACCGGAAACATCGTTATCATTTTGATAGAAAAGCAGGCTGGCGTCTGCCCAGCGTTTCGTATCACTTGTCCGAGCCCAGCGACGCCAGAACCCCGGCCCGGGGGATGTAGCACCCAAGGGCCTGTCCTGCAAGCGGCGAAACCTACGAGGCCATGCACTTCGCCGAGGCTCTTGAGCTCTCGATGGCGCGTCCGACCTATCGCGTAAGTCCCGGCATGCTCAGCAAACTCTCGGGCGTTTCGAAAGCGACGATCGTCAATTGGCTGGAGGGCCGCGTGGTTCGGCCCCGTTCCCAAGAGAGACTGTGGCGCATCGCCGACGCCTTGCGTCTCAATGAAGTTGAGCTACGGCATCTCTTCCTATCGGCCGGGCACGAACTTCCATTCAAGACCGAATGGGTTAACGTTCCCTTCGCCGGGCTCCCGATCGGGTTGTATCGCACGAGGCCGAACGGTGAGATTCTGTTCGCGAATCCGACTCTCGTGGCCATGCTCGGCTATGGTTCGATTGAGGAGTACCTGTGTTTGAACGTCGCCGCCGACTTGTATGCGGATCCCGCAGAGCGAATCGCATGGCAAGATCGCATCGCTCGGGAAGGAGCACTGCGCGACGTCCCTGTGGCTGCGCGACACGCCGATGGAAGAACGGTTATGGTGCGAGACAGTGCCGTCGCGATTCGCAACGCCGTCGATGTGGTTATCGGCTACGAAGGCGTCTGGGACGAAGTAGCGGCCTGATTCAAGCGCTCGAGAACGAGTCCGGGCGTGAGCAACTGCGGCCACACCTCGACGTTGCCGTTGGCGCCGTAGTAGACGTAAAGCGGGACGCCGCTGCGACCGAACTGCTGCAGGTACGTACTGATCGGTGCGTCCTGATTCGTCCAGTCACCCGCAAGAAGCGTCACGCGGAGCGCCGTAAATCGTTTTCCGACCTCGGTGCCCTCGAGGGCGAAGCGATCGTTGACTTGACACGTGATGCACCACGCCGCCGTAATATCGACGAAGACGGGGCGCCCAGCGTGACGTAGAGCGGCCAGCCGCGCCGGGGTGAAGTGTTCGAAATGAAGCGGACCCCGGGACGTCCCTTGCATCGCGTCACGTTGCACGGCGCGCACCGGCGCCACCAGCACGATTGCAATAACGAACCCGGCGACGCCGAAGGACAGCCAGCCGCGACGCCAGCCGTCACGTGCCTGTGCGGAGCCGAACGCCGAGACTCCAAATCCAACGAATACGAGTGCAGCCAACAGGGCCAAGAGCGCACTTCCGTCGACCTGCGCCGAAAACACCCATACGAGCCACGCCACCGAGGCGTAGAGCGGAAACGCGAAAAGACGTCGCGCGACGACCATCCATGGCCCCGGTTTCGGCAACCGTGCCGCGATTGCGGGGACACCGGTCACGATGACGTAGGGGAGCGCGAGGCCCAGGCCCAGGGCGACGAAGACGCCGAGGGCTACGAACGCGCTTGCGGTAAGCGCGAATCCGAGTGCAGCCCCCATAAAGGGAGCCGTACACGACGAGGCGACGAGCGCCACGAGTGCGCCGTCCATGAACGCGCTGACGGCACCGTGCTCGCCCGTGCGACGCGCGAGCAGCCGCGGCAAAGGAATGACGATTTCAGCAACACCCGACATTGAGAGCGCGAGCGTAAGCAACAGCAACGCGAGCAGCGCGACAAAAAGTGGCGATTGCCATTGGAATCCCCAACCAATCGCTTTACCCCCACCGCCCAGCGCGAGCAACACCAAGCCGAGCCCAGCGCAGCTCGCGATAACGCCGGCCGCGTACGCCGCGCCCACCCTCCAGCGCCGATTCGATGCGTTTCCCGCAATCACACCGAGCGCTTTGAAGGAGAGCACCGGAAATACGCAGGGCATCACGTTGAGGACGATACCACCGAGAAAAGCCAGCACGAAAGCCGCGATGAACGACAGCGGCCGTTCCGCCATCATTATCACAGCGGGCTTCGCGCTCACCGCGTAATCGGTGCGTTCGCGACGTCCGTCCGCGCCGGTACCGTCGATCGTCAGCACGCCATCTATACGCAACGGCATGATGCGCTGCTCTGCGTTGCGCAGCAGCATCAGCGTAACCGTGTTGTTGATCGCGACGCGTTGTGGGGCGGACTGCGCGATCAGTTTGCCGTCGAACGGAAAGAACGTGGCGTCGGTCACTCGCTCCCCGGCGAACGATGCGACGGGTACCGAAAGTCGGAACGACTGGGGATCGGAGCCGAACGTTGCTTCGAAATGCGCCGGCCTCGGCAGACGCAAGCGCGCGGCGACGAACACGGCGTCGGCCTCATTTCGACCGCGTTGGGCCGGCGCGCTCGGGTCTATCGTGAAACGCGTGCTCGCATGGCCACGTCCCGGGACACATACGTTCGAGCACACAAGCCATGAAAGGTTGGCCGCAACCGCCGCGTCTGCGTCGGCGTGCGCGCTCCGTCCGACCGCAACCGGTACGAGTAGGGTCGCACGCTTGCTGTAGACGTACGTCGTAATGCCGCCCGTGGTGAGCTTTTCGGGCGCGGGCCACGATGTCGCGCCGACCGACACGCCTTGGGGAAGGGACCATGCGATGCGCGGAGGCGCGCCGCTGTCGCCGGGGTTACGCCAATAGATGTGCCATCCGGGGGACGGGGTGAACTCAACCGCGAGCCACGTCGCGCTTCCCCGGGCCACCGCGTGCGACTCCGGTATGAGCCGAACGCGCACGAGGTGGTCACCGAGGAAGTGCACGGGCGCGGCGGCCACCGCGGCGGTCGGTACCGCGAGCGCCGCGCCCGCACAGACGAGGATCAAAGTGCGACGAAGCTGCGGCACGGGCCCGTAGCGCTTAAGCGCGCTCCTTCAGCAGCGCGTCGATCGTCTGATTGACGAGCGCGTCCTGCGAATCGCCAACGATGGTTTTCCGTAGTGTTCCGTGACGGTCGAAGATGAGCTGCGTCGGCCAGAACTCGATATGATAGGCATTCCACAGCGCGAAGTCGTTATCGATCGCGACCGGCCATGTGATTCCGAGCGTCTTCAGGTTTGAGACGACGGCGCTGTGCTCGTGTTCGTAGGCCGTTTCCGGACTGTGGATTCCGACGATGGCGAGCCCATCGCTTTTTTTCGTCCGCTCGAGCGAGCGCAGATTCGGCGTGATGTTCATACAGTTGACGCACTCGAAGGTGAACACGTCGACGAGGACCACTTTTCCGCGCAGCGTGGCGTGCGACGGCGTGCCGTTCAGCCACGACGATGCGTTGACGAGCGGCGCGAGTGATGCCG
>JAABUQ010011587.1_pt1 | contig 11207 bp, 8 predicted proteins | sample 5560001 | NCBI WGS metagenome assembly JAABUQ01 (sample SAMN10711888, study PRJNA513371) | rock metagenome | isolation source: Antarctica rocks | place: Antarctica: Victoria Land, Finger Mt nord | collected 2015-12-18
TCGTGCGCCACAACTATCGCTTTGGTGTTCCCAGCGCCGGTACGTACGTCGAAGTCCTCAACACCGACGATCCGCGCTACGGCGGCAGCGGCGTTCGCAATGGCGCGCTAGCGTCCGAGGAGTACGGTATGCACCGCAAGCAGTATTCGCTGAACATGACGCTGCCGCCGCTGGCGACGGTACTTCTGAACCAGCGCTGACGCGGAGACCCGAACGCCCTTTACGGTTCCTCGAGTAGCTTCGGCTTCAAGCCCGCGTTCACGTGTTCGAGCCAGCGACCCGCGATTTCACTCGGCTCGCGCTGCATCGACCCATACCCCTTCGCGCACAGCTTGGCTGAAAAACCCACGCTGAAGCGGTAGACGTTCGAACTGTTCGGGCGTTAGACGTGACGAGGTCGTACGGAACACCGAGCCGGAGTCGCGCTCGAATATCATCGTCCCTTTTGGAATTGCGGCGCATCGGTCTCCCTGACGATGATGACGTCGAGATCGCTTTGCTGCCCACGTCGCCTCTCGCATAGGAGCCAAAAACGAGTGCCCCACGCACGCCGTCAAATCCGCCGAGCGCCGCACGCAGACGGTCAACCGCAGCCCCTAAGAGTTTGCGGCGCGTCTCGGCACGTTCGTACCACCACGCGGGACGTTGCGGCATGTGACGCTTTTCGCCACTGGCCTGCATAGCCCGGCGCGGCGCCGTGATGGCAGAGTCTTGACCGTTTGGCGTTACGGCGAAGTCGTCGGCGCGGGCATCGTACCGGGCGCCGAAGAGGGCGACGGGAACGGCGACGCGGCGGCCGGTTTTGGGAAGCAGCCGTCGGGAGCGGTCATCGAGACCGGCAGCGGTGACGGTAAGGTCGTCGTCAAGCCGAAATCAAGCGGATACGTCGAGCCACCGTCCGTCATGTAGGTTCCGGTGATGGTAGCGTTGCCGTCTGCCGGAACGTTGAAGCTGCGCACAAGATACCGCTGCGGTTGTTTGGCACACTGCAAGCGTGTCGGTGACGCATCCCCCGTAAAGTTAATCGTCGTGGTCACGGGATATCCGATCGGTTTCTCGTAGAGGTATACGATTGCCGGCGCCTGGGTCGGGTTGGTTAATGTAAGATTGACGTTGCGAAGAATGCCGTAGTCGCCCGCGAGCGGTCGGCCGCCCGCGCGCTGGTTTGGAATCGAAGGATCGCCGCCACCGACCGTGACGGGCGTCGGTTCAGGACCGCCGACCTGGTATGCGAGCGCGAGTGAGAATGGCCCAGTGATGTCGTATGAACCGCGGCGCTGCTTACCATCGGAAAGTATTTCGTTGCTTCCCATGAGGGTCGCGAGTTGGGCATCGGGAGAGAGCGCGAGCACACTCACGCGCACGGGCCTATCATCAGTCAGCGTTAGGTCGAGCGCGCCCGCGACCAGATCGCCCGTCTTCATCGCGGTATCGCTCGTGAAGATCAGCAGCGGCGCCCCGACCGGTACATCAAGGTCGACGCCGGCGTTGCGCGCGTGGTCGTTCAGGTACCGATACGTCGCACTTTGGCCGACATACATGATCGCCGGATTCGGACCTGCGCCGCGGCCGACCACGTTCACGCGCGACGTTCCCGCCTGCGTGTCGAGAGCGATCACGACGGATTCGTTCGGTACTTTGGTTTGATGATAGTAGTAGAGTCGCACGGGTTGCGCGCGCGTCAGCGTGCCGCGAAAGAGCACGCCGTCCTGCGTCAATTCTTCGGGATCGTCGCTGTAGAACAGAACGGTCGGCGGAATCGGGGACGGCGTTGCGACGCTGATGTGCACGGTCGCAATACCGTCGACGTCGACGTAGCGGTTCTTTCCGTCCACGTGAAACCGTAACGGCGCGTCGATTCGGTCGCCCGGAGTAAGCGATGCGGGAATCTGCACGCTGCCCGGGACCAGCGCAGCGCCCGGCAGCGGCTGCACGACGCGCAGCAGAGCAGCGTGAATCTGCGCCACCGCAAAATCATCGGTCGGATTTCCCGTCAGCGCGATCGTTACGTCATTCGGCGCGAAACCCGCATTGGGACCGACGAGCACGCTCGCCGTTGCGGCCGCGCCGCTCGCATCACGAATCGTCAGGGTCGCGTTACCGTTCGTCAGTCCACGCACAACGAACGTATTGCGCTCGGGATCAAGCCGCACGTCCGCTACCGGTGCGGAAAGCGTCACGCGCAACGGTGGGACGCCGCCGAAGATCGGGATCGGCGCAGTCGACGCGCCGGCGTTGAGCTGCACGCTCGTCTTCCCGAGAGCGAGTGGCGCCGCGATACCAGACGGCTGCGGCGAAGCTCCTGGCGACGGAACGATGCTCGGCGTCGCCGTCGGCGACGGTGCGGGCGTGAGCGTGGGTGGCGGTGTTGCGGGCGCTTCGGAAATGAACGGCGATGGCGTTACGATCGGCGGCGGTGGAGGAGGCGGCAGGATCGGCACGCGCGCTCATTCGCTCCGAACGCTCAATGAACTCCTTAAGTGCAAACCCGGCGTGAACCGACTTCGCGTTAGGAAACTTACGATCGCGTTTTTTGAATTGCCGGACCCTAGCGCGTTTCGAGCGTCCGCCAGTTCGGAACGTGGGCAGTCATCAGCGCGCGAAACAGTGGGCCATGATTCTGTACGCGTAGATGAAGCAACTCGTGAACGATGACGATGTCCTGAACGACTTCCTCCTGCGCTACGAGATCAGCGGAAAGCGTTATCGTCCCCGCCGTCGAGCACGATCCCCACTTGCGGCGCATCGTCTGAATGCGCACAGCGCGCGGTGTGAGGGAGAGCCGGGCGGACCAATGCGCAGTCCGTTGGCGAAGTCGCGCCAGGGCCTGGGGCTCGTACTCCATCGCTTGCACCATCTGCGACGAACCGAACCAGCGGCAAGTGTAGGGGCGCGCCATTCGGCGAGGTTTGTTCAACTCAGAAGCGCCGACAGCGCCCGTTCCACGACCCGCGTACGATCTTCGCCGGCAACAGCCAAGAGCGGCCGATAAAGGCCGGCGCGCAGAAACCGCTGCTCGTCCTGGTTTACAGCCGCATTCGGGAAACGCGTCAGCAACGTCCCTGCCTCGCGTGCGAACTCCATCGGATCGACGGCGGCGTCGCGCAATGCACCATCATCGCGCAGCGACCAAAAGACACCGAATGCTCGATGGGATAGGCCGCTTTCGCGCGCCGTCTTTTCAGCACTCTCCTTCTCCGCGATCAGACCGGCCAAGAGGTCCAATGCGACGAGGCCGGTCGTCTTGCGGTCCGCGAGGTCCTTCAGTATTCGCTCGGCGCGCTCTTTGAGCGGCTGTAAAACCGGCGCCTCAGCGGGATGCTCCTCGGCCTCCCGTTTCAGGCCCCGGACGAGGTTGAAGACCTTGCCTTCGTCAGGTCCGCTATCGCGACGAAGCGCGTCCAGCGTTTGGGCGTCGAATGCAACGCTCTTGCTGAATGCACCGAGGCCCTGTTGTTCCGCACCTTCCTCCACCAGTTTACGCGTCTTGTACGCAAGGTCCGCGGTCGGACCCAGGTTCTCGGCGTAGGCATTACGAACGGCGGCGTACAGTTTGGTAAGCCGCTTGAAGGTCGCGATGTGATCGCGCAGCTCCGGCGACGGCGAGAGAATCTCCCACAGGTTCTCGATGTCCTGATATGCTTCGAAAAACACTTTGCGCGCGGAAGGATCGAGGAAGCGGCCGTAGACGACGCGCTCCAGCCGCTCGTCCTGCGCGCCCTCCTCGCCCGCGTCGAGATAGTTCGCCTTTGCCTCGGCGATCTTCTCGAGAAACTCCCCGAGCAACACGTCGAGACCCTCGATGACACCGCTCACGTCGGAGGAGTCGAACTGCAGAGCCTTCTTCAGCTCGCGCAGGACGCCGACGAAATCGACGACGAGCCCGACACGCTTCCGAATGCCTTCTTTATCGACGTACGGTCGGTTCACGCGTGCAATCGCCTGCAACAAGACGTGATCGCGCATCGGTTTATCAAGATACATGCAGTAGAGCACTTCGGCATCGTAACCGGTGAGCAATTTATCCGTCACGATCAAGATTTTTGGATCGTCGTCGGGTTTTTTAAAGAACTCGCGAACGTCTTCTTCTCGCTTGTCGCTCAACTGGTATTTTGCCACAAACGGGCGTTCGTTGGCGTCGGCCGCACTCTCCGTGTAGACCGCCTCAGTCCATCCCGGCGGCAACAGCTTGTCGAGCGCCTGTTTGTACTTGGCGCAAGCCTCTCGATCGACCGCGACGAGGAACGCCTTATATCCCAGCGGCAGCACGCTCTCTCTGAAGTGCTCCGCGACAAATCCCGAAATCTTCGCCACGCGATCATCGGCCTTTAGGAACGTTCGCAAGCCAACCGCGCGATCGAGGACTCGATTCAACTCCTCGACATCGGTCACGTCCTCCGAAGCGGCCAGCGCGAAAAACTCCTTGTCGAGTCGCTCTGCGGGGACCGTCATGTCGTTTGGCGCCAGGACATGCTTGATCGGAATCGTGGTCTCATCTTCGATCGACTCGCGAATCGAATACTTGTCGAGGTAACCGCGCTCGTCTTCCAGGCCGAATATCTTGAAGGTCCCTTTGCCCTCAGCCGTCTTGGCAATCGGCGTGCCGGTGAACCCCACGATCGTAGCGTGGGGGACGCCGGCCATCAAATATGTTCCGAGCTCGCGGGCGACCGACCGATGCGCCTCGTCGATGAAGACGAAGATGTTGTCGCGCGTCGCGCTGTTTTTGCGGATCTCCTCGAACTTGTGGATCGTCGATATGATAAGTCCACGGAAGTCGGCGTCGAGAAGCTGCTGAAGGCGCGCCTTGGTTTTGGCTTGTTCCGTCGCGATGTCGTGCTGCTGCAACTCACCCAAGAGCCGCTCGACCCATCCCTTGAGCTGCCCTTCGAGTTCGATGCGATCGACGATCAGGACCACCGTGGCACTGAGAAAGCGCTCCTTGTCCTCAAGCAGCAGCTTCGCCGCGGTCAGCAATGTGAATGTTTTGCCGGAACCCTGCGTGTGCCAGATAAGCCCGCGCGTCTTCGCCGGATCGGCACAGCGAGCGATGATTGCGTCGATGGCACGGCGCTGATGCTGCCGCAGCACCGACTTCCGCGATTCGCCATCTTTGACGTAGAATAGAATCCACTGCTGCAGGGTGCGAAGGAAGTCGGTCCGCTCGAAGAACGACTGCACCGCGAAGCGATATGTTTCGCTTGGTTCTTGCTTCCAGCGCGCCATGTCGCGCCGCGTCGTGTTCCAGGTGACGCCGTACCAGTAATCGAGCAGATGCGTCACGTTGAAGAGCTGCGGGGTGCCGATCAGTTCGGGCGTCTCGATTTCGTAACGCCGAAGCTGCCCGATACCGCGCTCGATCGCGTCGTCGTCCTTCGGGTTTTTGTGCTCGACGATGCAAACCGGAATACCGTTGACGACGAACATCACGTCGGCGCGATTCCCTTTGCGCGCCGGCGGCTTCAACCGCCACTCCCAGCTGACGTGAAACACGTTAGCTTCGACACGCTCGAAGTCGATGACCGTGACATGCCGACGGCGCCGCTCGACCTCATCGTACCAACTGTGCTCGCCTCGCAGCCACGAGAGCATCTCGCGGTTTCCTTCAATCGTGGGCGAGGTGGCATCGAGCATCTCGATAATCTGCCGTATTGCGTCCGGCACCAGCCACGGATTGCACTCGCGGAGCTTTGCGGCCAGGTCGTCGCGAAACAACATCCCCGCGTCGCCGCCTCGCTTCTCGCGCGCAGCCTCGGGAGCGAGCGCCACCCAACCGATCTCGGACGCATGGCGAACCATCGGAAACTGGACACTGCCGCCCTCGCTAATGCTAAGGTCGCTCACGCCGTCGCTTCCGTTCCGGGCTCGGAATCGTTGATGATGTATGGATTGAGATCAGATACGCAAATCTCGCCAGTCATAAATTTATTTAGCAGCGTCTTAAAGAGTTCTTTAAGCACAACTGTCTTTCGCTTGTGAAGATCGATTTTGCGATCAATCGCAGCACATATGGCCGCCACACTGTTCTGCTCGTCAACCGTAGGGGGAAGTGGGATTGGCAACTCGCGCAGGAAGCCGCAAGTTAATGCACCCTTCGTGCTCCCGCCGCCAGAGGCGATTTGTCTAAGGTAGCTGTACTGTGTTTCGAGATAGCCCCGCACAAATGACGGGTCAGCTTTCTTCGGATCTATAGAGACGTACGCGAGATGCTGGCTTATCGTCGCCTCAATGCGAAGAACTGCACAATGCCCCAGAGTTTTGCCCTGGCCCGTGATCGCTAGCACAACCGCCCCGGGTTGTACACGTGGAAGGTGACATTCCGTAAGTGCTTTTTGCGTGACGTACCGCGCAGCGCTTGTAATTTCCCTATCGTAAACCTTGGCGCTAGTTAACCACGGGAACGTTCCGCCGTCCCAGTACTCAGGAACGCTGATCTTGGGAGTCGAGCCGTTTCCAATGCGACCGAGTGAACCGAGCCGCACCACGTTCCAACTGTTTGGGACAGGGCCCATCTCCGTTTCCTTCTGCCTCTCGCCTCGTAGTCCACGCGTGAACAATTCCCGAGTCGCTGCACCTTTGACCCGTTCCATTATCGCGAAACTCTGGTTCTGGTGGCTTACATTGCGGCTGACGAGGCGAAGCTGCTTAGCAATTGCCCGTTGTTCATCAAGAGACGGAAATGGAAGCTGCAGGGCGAGTAACGTTTCTCTATTAACACTTTCAAAGGTGCTTCCAGTCGCTCGGCTCTTCAACACCGGCCGAACATGCTGGAGAGCAAAAAAGAGAAACCAGGGATCGAGGTCGTGCCCTGCGCGGATCGCTGCAATGCCGCGCCCGATAACACAGTCGTCCTCGGCGACATTTACGTCGCCTACCGGAGCTCGCACCGAAACGAGAACATCCCCTCTTTTGGCGCGTTGTGTACCAACTTCGCACCACACACGCGGCGTAGGATGCAGCAAACCGAAGTCCGCCTTACCTTGGAAGAAAGGAAGTCCGCGGCCCTGTACATTGTATTCCGACGAAGGAGGCGACTGCCCAAGGAGGACTGTGGCTATGCCAGCATTGCCGAGTCTGCAGGACGGGCCGCCGTTCACGCAAACCGATTCAACGAGGCGAGCAGCGCTTGATCGAGTTCGACCGATTCCTTGGCAATTACCCGAAGATCAGATACGAGGTCATGAAGCGCGCGAACATCACTATCTGTAGGCTCCCCAACCCAACGGCTTGGGCTTAAATTGTAATCCGCCTCGCTGGCATCGTCGCGCGTGATGACGGCAACCTCGCCTTGCTTCGGTTCGCATTTCAAAAAGTCCGCGGCGAGCGATTCAACCACTTCGGTAGAAAGGTAGTTCTTGGACCTCCTCTTCCCGAAGCGGCTGCTCGCGTTGACTAGCACGATCAGATTCTCTCGCTCACGCGGTGTCTTCTTGTTAAGCACAATAATTACTCCCGGAGCGGTCGTGTTGTAAAACAAATTATCAGGCAGTAGAATCACGCCCTCGATCAAATCGTGGTCGACAAACCACCTCCGGATGTTGCGCTCTCGATCTTCATTTTTTGATCCCGACCCCCGCGTCACGGCGCCCGTGTCGAGCACGACCGCCGCACGGCCGCGGTCGCCCATACTTGCCAGGGTTTGCTGTAGCCAAGCCCAGTCGCCTTTGCCGGTTGTAACCCCGCCTGCCGCTCGAAAACGGTCGAACGGATCGTTGGCGTAGATTTCTGGCGCGAACGGTTGCATCCACATCGGATTGGCAACGACGATGTCGAAGGTGCGTAACGTTCCGTCGGCCTGGCGAAACTTCGGATTGATCATCGAGTCGCCGCGCACGACCTCGATATCCATATCGTGGATAATGCCGTTCATTTTGGCGACGGCGAAGCTTTCGGCTTGGCGTTCCTGCCCGTAGAGCTTCAGCGGTACCCTGCTGAGCGGGTCCAGCTCACGAGCAACCAACTGGAGTTTGATGAGCAGTCCCGCGGACCCGCACGCATAGTCGTGGCACTCTTCGCCGGGCTTAGGGCGCATGATGTGAGCAATGAGAAAGCCAACCTCCGTTGGCGTGAAAAACTCGCCGGCACTCTGGCCGGAGCCTTCGGCGAACTTCCGTAGCAGATACTCGTATGCGCGGCCCAGAAAGTCCGGCTCGACATCGGCGAGTCCAAGGCGATAGCGCGGATCGGAGAACGTTTCGACCACCGCGCGCAATTTTGCCGGATTGATGTCGCGCTCGCCGTTGCGCTCCGCGGCGAAATCTTCGACGTCGATCACGCCTGAGAGCGACGGATTCTGTTTGACGACGGCGCGCACGGCCTTCGTGAGATGCTCGCCGACATCCCGAGGGCGTTCACCGTCGGGCCATTCGATGATCTGCCGCCCACTGATGACGCCCCAGCGCGCGACCGGCGGCAGGTAGAAGCGGACGAGCGAATGGTCGTTTTCGGCGATCTCCAGGGCGGTCTCGCGGGTACCGAAGATATCCGCAAGACGATCGATTTCGTCATCGAAAACGTCCGATAGCCGCTTCAAAAAAAGCAGCGGCAACAGAAAGTCCTTGAACTTCGGAGCGTCCTTTTCGCCGCGGATCGAACAGGCGGCGTCCCAGAGCATCTGCTCCATCGGCTTCGTCGATGGCACTTGGGAAGCGGCCCTGCCCCTGCGGTGCCGGCCTTTTTCCGGCACCTCAGCGTCGGAACCGAGCACGCCGGCCTCTGTAGCCAGAGCCTCGATTGCGTGTTGCGCGGCACGTTGAGGTTTCGCGAGATCACCTTCCCACCGATTGACAGTCGCGAACGACACCCCCAGGCGTTCAGCCAACTCTTCCTGGGTGAGCCCCAAGCGCCGACGGATTTCACGAAGCACTCCAGGGACATTCTCAATTTTTGCCATATTTGCGTGGTATGCTATATTTCCTGGCATAGCCCGTCAAGCAGCGCCGTCAATGAGCCTGGCGCGCCGTACTACAAACCGCTACAATGGGACGATGGAGCATGCCCCTCCTGGTCGAGGCGCTTTTCTGGAACGAAAACAACGTCGACCATCTTTGGCAAAGGCATCGCGTCACGCCCGACGAGGTTGAAGAGGTGATCTTCGGCGTTGAGGGTGAGGAACCGCGCTACCTCGTCCGGCGCCTCGGCGACGCTTACGAGATATATGGCGAGACCGGCGGCGGCCGACTTCTCAAGATGGTCGGCCATTTTCGCGATGATGGATCATTTCGCGTCTTCCACGCGATGGACATGACCAGAGCCGAGCGGCGGAGATACAGAAAGGGCAGATCATAGGATGGCGATCCAAACGAAAAGCGACGAGGAACGCTGCATTCGCAAACTCGAGCAATCGCGCGTCGACGAGATCGACAAGACGGAGCCGGTAATTGGAAAGCGAAACGCCGGGCCGCCACCGATATCGCTCCGATTGAGCACGCCGCTCCTCGAAGCACTCGATCGCATCGCGCTTAGCGAACACCGGAAACGCAGCAACCTCATACAACACATCCTTTGGGAATACGTTCACGGTGGCACCGATTTGTGCGGCGCGACGGCGCGGCACGCGAACAACGCCGCAAACCGTCGCACCGCAGGTAGTGCGTCTCAGCGCGGTACCGACCGGACCGACCGCACACTGGCACTTCGTGCGGCGCGTGATCGGGTCGACGAATCCTTCGACGCATTGACACGCCTTGATTGCGATTCAGACCCACCGGACTACGATGCCGCTCGCAATGAGTACTTAGCGGCGATCGATGCCATTAATTGCCTGGGACGCTATTTTGGCCGTCGTGAAGTCGAACACGAGAATTGAGCGTGAACTTCCCGTGGCGCTGTCCTTACTGTCAACACAACGCGACCATCGGCAATTCAAATTTCTTTTCTTGTGAAAATCGTACCGACAAGGCTCAGAAATTTGGCCCTTTAGTTATTCGATCCGAAATCGTGATATGCCCAAACGCTGACTGTCAGCAAATCTCGTTCAATACGAGCCTATGGGACGCTGAGAACCCCTCGTCCCACCCTAATCTAACGGGATACGACCACTCTGGGACGACAAAACACGCCGAATGGCAGCTCGTCCCGGCATCTCGTGCCCGCGTCTTTCCTGATTATGTACCGGCACCAATCTTGAACGACTACCGCGAAGCATGTGCAATCGAAGCGCTCAGCCCGAAAGCTTCAGCGACCCTCGCTCGGCGGTGTCTACAAGGCGTCATCCGAGGATTTTATAAGGTGTCGAAGTCGCGGTTGATCGATGAGATCAAGGCCATCGAAAGCCAGGTCGAGCCGAAGGTCTATGCGGCGATTGATGCGCTTCGCGAATTGGGAAATATCGGAGCGCATCCAGAGAAAGACATCGACGTCATCATCGATGTTGAGCCTGACGAAGCTGCGGCTCTCATAAACCTCGTCGAGTTATTCATCGAAGAAACGTATGTCGCTGACTTCGAGCGCCAGAAGCGACTCGATAAGATAACGACGGCCGCGGCAAAAAAGAAATCGCTGAAGCCCGCTTAGCCGCCCGTCGGCCGGATACGATAGATGTTGCCGGACAGGTCGTCCGCGACGAACAGACTGCCCTGCGGCCCGACCGCGATGCCGGTGGGGCGGCCGATGCGTGCATCGTTGTTCGCGTTGTTTTGGAAGCCGGTCAAGAAGTCGTGCCATTGCGTCGTCGGATTGCTCCAGTTGACCGGCGTGACGGGATTGTCGCCGTTCATCGCGACGAAGGCGACGTGCGGCGGAACATGATGGCCGTTGATCACGTGCCAACTACCGTGCGCGGCAACGAACAGGCCGCCGCGGTAGGAACTCGGAAACGCATATGGCCCGCTCTGCGAATTTGGATAAAACGCCGCGCCGATCAACGTGGAATAGGCGGGAAATTCAACCCGCGGGATGACGGTATGTGAACAATCGGCGCCCGGCGTGTACGCGTGCCGATTTTCTTCGCAGACGGGCCATCCGTAATCCGCCACCGCCGTATGGATCGTCAGCGAGTCGATGAATTCGTAAGGATGACCGATCGGCAAATTATCCTGCCCCGCTCCACCGGCCCACACGGTTCCCGTGGCGGGATTGGCGGCTAGCGCGATTGCGTTACGAAAGCGGGTTGCATACGTTGACATTCCGCTGCCGTCGAGTGAGGTGCGCTGCACGGTCGCGCGCGTCGGGTCTACTTCGGTGCAGGCGTTGCACGAGGAGCCGAT
>JAABUQ010011588.1_pt1 | contig 11207 bp, 10 predicted proteins | sample 5560001 | NCBI WGS metagenome assembly JAABUQ01 (sample SAMN10711888, study PRJNA513371) | rock metagenome | isolation source: Antarctica rocks | place: Antarctica: Victoria Land, Finger Mt nord | collected 2015-12-18
CACCCTTGGGAATTTTGGCTCCGACTGCGGTGAACCGGTCAGCGTTCTTGAGGAAGTCAACAACTTCGTTCAACTCCAGCTTGGCTTGGTCAATGCCAGCGACATCCCCAAAGGTTATTTGCGTTTGGGGCTCCATCTGCACTCTGGCTTTTGATTTGCCAAAATTCATTGCTTGACTGCCTGGACCGCTCTGGGCGCGGCGCAGCAAGAAGAACAAGCCAACCAGAAGCAGCGCCGGGAAAAAGAGACTACTCAGCGCCTTAAGCCAGAAGCCTTCATCGGTTTGAGGCAAAACAGATATATCAACGTTGTTTTTGGTCAGAATGTCAATCAGGTCAGGGTCGTTGGGCAAGTTGACCACAACCTTGCTGCCGTCCAGCGATGTCACAAGAGCTTTAGAGCGATCAGAACTGAGGCTGACTCGCTCAATTCTGCCTTTTTCAACTTCTTGAATAAACTGACTGTATCGCCACGTCTCTCTGCCGCTCCGGGGCTGTTTGTCAAAAAATGCTGTCCCCAGCGCGATTACAACAATCGCCAGCAGTGAGTACAGCCCTGCATTTCTCCACCGTTTATTCACCGAGGTAAATCCTCCTAATTACTGTGCGAGGCCGCTTAGGGTTAATGTTAACTATTCTTAATCTACCTTAGAATCCTGCCAGTTTTGGGACTCCCAGGGCTAAACCTGCCGATTATTTCTCTTTCCCAGGCTCTCGTCTGGGAATGCATGGTTCAAGGCTCTGCCTCTGAATCCCGGCGACTGGAGGTAGCAGCCTCATAGATCCTCAATCTTTCTTGGGAGGCCGAACCTGCACGATTCCTTGGGGAGTAATAGATACCTGTCCCCCCAGTGCCTCAATCCGTCTAATAGCTATCGCCCGAGTCCGGTTATCAACTTTATTGTTCAAAACCATTGTCCATGCAGCAATCTGAGCTAATTTACTCTTAGGGTTACGAGCTATAAATTCAGAGGTTCGCCGTGAAATTGCTTCTATCTGTTTGCTTGACTCATCTGAATAAAAACTAGCCCATTTCGCTGCCATTTCAAACGATTGCTTCGCAGCTAGGGCATTTCCTAAAAACAGTAATTCATCAATTCCTTTATAGCGCCAAATATAATAAGATTTCTGTGGAGCTGTGGGCGAAAGTGACTTTAACCCTTTTTCCATCAACGCTACAGATCTCTCTGGCATGGCAGCATAGAGGGAGGTACTTGTAGAAAGAAATAAATAAGCTTCTAAAAAGCGTGGATCGCGCGCTAGGATGACTTCAAAATACTCCGGGCTAAGACCATAACCAGTTTTCCCCCGCGCTTCATCATCTCCAAAGTACTGTAAAAAATTGAGAAATACCCAGTCCGCCGTTAAATTATCAAAACCAAAGGTGGGCATTTGCTGCAGGAGATTGAGACGCAGCTTTTCTGAGTGTATTTCTCTTTCAAGCGTTTGTGGCGTGGCAGTTTTTTGATGGGAGCGGATTTTTTGCAGTTGAGGTACTTGAAGAGCACCGACTCCCAGCACACACAAGAGAGCTACAACAAATGAACCAACTGACCGACGGAAGTCTTGACGCAACAGAGCAACCATATATTTTCTCCCCCTGCCCCCTTGTTTAGTCATCCCTTATATGGTTGACCGAGTCTATCCACAAATACATTATGGTGAAACGATAGGCGACCCGGATTAGAGCGCCGCTCCACTGGAAGATGACAGCGTCGCTTCAGTTGAGGCAGATAATAACAAACCGTATTCCAAACCCTCTACCACTGCTTGATAAGAAGCTTCCAGAATGTTGGTTGATACGCCCACTGTGGTCCAGCGTTGATGACCATTTCTTGATTCCACCAAAACGCGGGTTTTCGCTGCGGTACCACTGTGTCCGTCGAGAATCCGCACCTTGTAGTCTGTTAGCTCAAAGTTTGCAATCTGTGGATAGAAGTTTACTAAAGCCTTGCGTAAAGCTGCATCTAGCGCTGCAACTGGACCATTCCCTTCAGCCGCTTCCAAAATGTCTTGACCATTGACAGCTACCTTAACCGTGGCTAAGGCATTGCTATTATGATTTTCTATCCCTTGAACTAGATCACAGTGGACTTGAAAGCCTTTGATTTGAAACAACTGCTGCCGTTTAGAGAGCGCTTCGCGCATCAGTAAGTCAAAACTGGCCTCAGCTGCCTCAAATTGATACCCCTCACTCTCCAGCTCCTTAAGGCGTTGCAGGATTTGGCGAGCCGCTGGGTTGTGCTTGTCCAGTTCAATGCCAAAGTTACGGGCTTTTGCTAAGACATTGCTGAGTCCAGCTTGTTCAGAAATTACAATTTGGCGGCAGTTGCCAACTTGCTCTGGTTGAATGTGCTCATAAGTCAGGGGGTTGCGCTCCACTGCTGAAACATGGATACCACCTTTGTGGGCAAAGGCAGAGCGCCCTACGAAGGCAGCGTGTTCGTCGGGGGCGAGATTGACTACCTCGCTAACGAAGCGACTAGCTGCTGTAAGTTGAGTTAGCTGATTGTCCTGGAGACAGGTGTAGCCTAGCTTGAGTTGCAGATTGGGAATTAAAGAGCAGAGGTTGGCATTGCCGCAGCGTTCACCGTAGCCATTGATTGTGCCTTGAACCATTTTGGCTCCTTCCATCACGGCTGCTAAGGCATTTGCCACCGCTGTATCTGAATCATTATGAGTATGAATACCCAGCGGAACTTCAGGCGGAATTGCTCCGACGACATTTCGGACAATTGCACTAATTTCATGGGGTAAGGTGCCACCATTGGTGTCGCACAGGACAAGCCATTCTGCACCAGCAGCGATCGCCGCATTTAAGGTCTTGAGAGCATAATCTGGATTGTGCTTATAACCATCAAACCAGTGTTCAGCGTCGTAAATGATGCGGCGTTTTTGACTTTGCAGATACTCAATCGTATCCCGGATCATCTCTAGGTTTTCTGCCAAACTAATTTTCAGCCCTTCCGTGACGTGGAGATCCCAGGACTTGCCAAAAATTGTTACCCAACGTGTTCCAGCGGCGAGAAGCGCTTGCAGCATTTGGTCTTCTGCGGCAACTATGTTTGGGCGTCGGGTGGAGCAGAAGGCGACAACTTCCGCGCTAGAGAGCGGTTCTTCTTTAAGTTGCCAGAAAAATTGCACGTCCTTCGGATTCGCCCCTGGCCATCCTCCCTCAATGAAGGGAATACCCAGTTGATCTAGCCTACGTGCAATTCGTAATTTATCTTCAATCGATACGGATAGCCCTTCGCGCTGGGTGCCATCCCGTAGGGTAGTGTCATAAATCCAAAGCTGAGTTGACAAAGCTGCAGTCATAGAGGAACAAAACTGGGCGAAAGCTTGGACGCCAAAGAAGATTTTTAAGGCTCTCTAGAAATAGTAAGACAAAAAACCAGCTGAGGAAGTCGTTAGTTTACGAATCATTTAGGATTGCTTAGCGGCGCTAATTAAGATTTATTTACTTGCTCGCAGCCAGCACAAATCCTAAGTGATAAGATTGTTAGTAATAGCTAGGGGTGCCTATACGGTCAGGCTGAGATAGTCCCTTAGAACCTGAGACTGGGTAATGCCAGCGGAGGGAAGCTGTTAATTGAGGAGCTCAATTAATGTGACTGTATAGAACGCCAAGTGGCTTGATTAAGGCTGTGTGTATCTCAAACGCACATGCCTAGAGTAGGCTGTCATTACTGAGGTATTCACTCCTAAGTGTAACTACAATGCCTCTTTCTGCACTCATGCTTTGCCCCACCATCTTTAGATTAAATAACCTGAATCAGCTTTAAGCTTCATGCGATGACTCTAACAACTGACGTTTTAATTATTGGTGGAGGTGTCGTCGGCCTTGCGATCGCCACTGAACTGAAATTGCGTGGGGCAAAAGTTAAGGTTTTGAGCCGCGACTTTCAAGCCGCTGCTACCCAGGCGGCGGCTGGGATGTTGGCTCCCCAGGCTGAAGGTATCCCCTCTGGTCCAATGCTGGACTTGTGCTTGCGATCACGAGCACTCTATCCCGACTGGACTCGCAAACTGGAAGAATTCACGGGCTTAGCAACTGGTTACTGGCCCTGTGGTATCTTGGCACCAGTCTATACCCAGATGGAATATCCTGAAAACTGCGATCAAGAAGGCGAATCTGTACAAGAGTGGTTAGACCGGGATGCGATTAATTTATATCAACCGGGATTGGGTTGTGAGGTTGTCGGTGGCTGGTGGTATCCCGAAGAGGCACAGGTAGACAATCGCGCCTTGGCAAAGGCATTGTGGACAGCGGCTCAGTCCCTTGGCGTTGATATCCAGGAAGGTATTACGGTAGAGGCAATCCAGCAGCAGCAGCGGCGTGTTGTTGGCGTTCAAACCTCAACTGGTGTCATCCGCGCCGAACACTATGTCTTGGCAGCGGGTGCCTGGTCGAATGCATTATTGCCGGTGCCTGTGCATCCGAAAAAAGGGCAAATGCTATCAGTGCGAGTACCTGAGGGTACGCACAGCGAGTTACTTTTACAGCGGGTTTTATTTGGTTCAGACATTTACATCGTGCCGCGCCGCGATGGTCGGATTGTGATTGGCGCAACTGTTGAGGATGTAGGATTCACCCCTCACAACACCCCCAATAGCATTCAGACTTTACTGGAACGAGCCATCCGGCTCTATCCCCAATTACAGCACTATCCTATTCAGGAACTCTGGTGGGGGTTCCGCCCTGCCACTCCAGATGAGTTACCTATTCTTGGAGCTAGCCCTTGCAAGAATCTAACATTTGCCACCGGTCATTACCGCAATGGCATTCTGCTAGCGCCAGTAACAGCTATCCTAATTGCACAATTGCTTTTAGAGCAAAAGTCCGACTCCCTACTAGAATATTTCCACTACTCGCGGTTTTACAATCGGTCTCACCCACGCACTGCCAACACGATGATCACTCACTCAAGCAGCTCTGCAACAATTGCACAGAAATCTGATTCCTCAGCACTTACTCAACAATCCCTTGATTGCCCCTTAACTATAGCCGGTCGAACTTTTCAATCGCGTTTAATGACTGGCACCGGCAAGTATCGCACCCTAGAGCAGATGCAGCAAAGCATTGCCGCTAGTGGTTGCCAGATTATCACTGTTGCAGTCCGCCGGGTACAAACCAATGCACCGGGGCACGAAGGTTTAGCAGAGGCTCTAGATTGGACAAAACTCTGGATGTTGCCCAATACCGCTGGCTGCCAGACTGCTGAAGAAGCTATTCGGGTAGCGCGTTTGGGGCGGGAAATGGCGAAGCTGTTGGGGCAGGAAGATAACAATTTTGTCAAATTAGAGGTGATTCCCGACGCCAAGTACCTACTACCTGACCCCATTGGCACCCTGAAAGCGGCAGAGCAACTGGTAAAGGAAGGCTTTGCAGTCCTGCCCTACATCAATGCTGATCCAATCTTGGCTAAATGGCTGGAAGATGTTGGCTGTGCCACGGTGATGCCCTTAGCATCGCCCATCGGTTCTGGGCAGGGGTTGAAAAACGCTGCGAATATTCAGATCATCATTGAAAACGCTAGGGTACCGGTAGTAGTGGACGCGGGGATAGGAACCCCCAGTGAGGCAGCGCAGGCGATGGAATTAGGGGCAGATGCATTGTTGATCAATAGCGCGATCGCTGGAGCAAAAAATCCTGCTGCAATGGCTCGGGCTATGAGTCTGGCAACTGAAGCTGGTCGTCTAGCCTACCTTGCTGGACGGATTCCAGTTAAGGTCTACGCCAGTGCCAGTTCACCTGTAAGTGGTACTGTTACTAGCTAAAGACTGGGGGCAATGAGGGAGTAGCGAGTGGGAAAGAAAAGAAATCCCCTACTCTCCATTCAACTAACCAATGTAAAGATTTATTGCTAAATACTGAGATTATGTGTAATATATCTTATTAAGGTTAACGAAAGGCAAGAGCATAAGGATTTCATTCATGCCATATACCAAAGAAGAAGGCGGGCGTCTAAATAATTTCGCAAAAGAACCCAAGGTTTACCAAGCAGAGCCCCCCAGCAAGGACCAACAGCGAAACTATATCGTGATAGGTATCGCCGCTGTAGCTTTGATTAGCGGTTTGTTCTTCGTCGCCTTCTCCGTTTCCAGCGTGAGCTAATGAGATTTGCAAGCGAGCAACATTTATCTGGTTGCCGCTTGATTACTTCTCTGATTTGACACTCTCCGAGTCTGAAAGCCACTGGAGTGTCAACTATCGTGAATTATGTTTGTTTGATAATCATTTGACGACTACTCTGGATCGATAGCAGCGAACAGCGACGAGTAATCGCTCTCCGCCAAGCCCTTCTTTAGAGCTATATCCAGAATTGTACGCACGCCCTCAATACTGCTAATATTGAGGCCAGTAGATTTGGCCTCAGCGATAAACAAGTCTGTATCTTTCATTAGGTGTTTTGTCGGAAAGTTGGGGTTGGAATAATTGCGATCCAGCATCCGCTGCAACTTTTTGTCAAATGTAGGGGCATAGAGGGCACTGTTTCTCAAGATTTGCATAAACAACTCAATATCAATACCCTGATGCTGGATAAAGCCCAAACTAAGCCCGAAGGCAGCGGTAACAGAGGCAATCAGTTGATTTAGCGCCAGCTTAACGGCAGCAGCAGTTCCTACAGGACCAATGAGTAGTGGCTCAGGTCCAAAGTGTTGCAATAACTCTGACCAGCGCTGGAATTGCTCTGTTGAACCACCTACCATCACGATGAGTTTGCCTGCCTTTGCTTCTGGAATGCTGCCCAGAACTGGTGCTTCCAGGTAATTGCCACCAACTGCAACAACTTCATCTCTAATCGCTCTGCTGTCGGTGGGAGTGATTGTGCTCATTTGAATTACTGTTCGCCCTGCTAGCTGTTGTCGAGAACTATCTGACAGCAGCACACTTCGGATAGCTGAGGCATCAGTTAGCATCACAATCACACACTCGCAAGCGCAAATCACCTCGTGGGGTTGTTGTGCGATCGCAGCTCCAGCAGCTTGGAGTGGTTCTAATTTTTCTGGAGTGCGGTTGTATGCTACTAGTTCAACATTTGTCTCTAACAACCTCTGAGCCATTGGTAGTCCCATCAGCCCAGTTCCAAGAAATCCTACCTTCATGATTGACCTCTCGACATTTGTGAAGTCTTGTAACTGATTACGTAATTCCTAAAGCGCATGATCAATTCAACTCGGTCTGGATTCACCGACTCTTGAACTGCCTGAGCAACAAACTTTGGCTCCAGCGTCATGCTGAGAACTTCCATGTTGCCCTGCCAGCGAACAGAATGAAGCTGCTGAACGGGCGTAATACAGACATTTCCCGGTAATAACTGCTTCTGGCTAAATTTCCCGTTCGCCTTTAGTTCCACCTGCTTCGGCATCCCTAGTTGCAGCGTCAGATGGTGACTCACCGCGCAAGCGTCTGAAATATCGAGCGGCGGAAATTGGAGATGCTCTAGCAAGATGCCATCCCAGGCGGTTTTTCCGCTAGACAGCAAAACGAACTCATCTGGGTGTTCAGCCTGATTCTCAACGACGGATGCGTTAGTTGCCTCAATACATTGCTGGGACACTCAGTTCTCTCCTAATTAAAACTTGAAAACATTACAGCAGGGTGAGTTACCGGTTTCAGCCTCTAAAATTGCCGGTAAAAATTGAGCAAGAACTGATAAAAAAAGCAAGAACCTGAAAGACAGAGTATCGCCAAATCATCGACTATGGAATGAACCTTCTAACAGAGATTTTGGTCATGCCAAAGATTGTTCGATTATTCTAGGTAACAAGATGTCCAGCACAATAACGTCGTACTCAGCTGCCAGAGCGTAATCAAGACCCTCTTCCCCATTGCCAGCCAGATCCACGGCGTAACCAGCCTCTCTCAGCCCCTGGCAGACGAACTGAGCAATTCCCGGTTCATCTTCTGTCACTAATACGCGCATTACCTCACCTGTGAAGCCACTACATAATACCCCACCTGTAAATTTTCCTAAGCGGACACAAGTTGGAGCGCCAAGCAGTTGACATTGAACACCTCTGAGCTCATTGATGTCGCCTCTCATTGGCTGCCAAAAAGGCTGTACATGAGCACTCCGAGTACGATGAGAGTGACAATCACGTATGTGTAGTCGCGCTGCTTGGCGAAGGCGAACACTGAGAAGACAACCCGTGCTATTGGGGTAGCAATCAGCAGCAGAAGCCCCAACTGGATCAGAGCACGTCTGTGCAGTGACACTACATCTGTCAAAATTCCAGCAAGACCGCGCAGATCCGTTGGCTCTCCGTGGAAAACTTGATAGTTGGGAGCCGCGCCACCATAGCGAATTAGATACAGCAATCCCCCTACTGCCACTACCCCGGCAGCAAGGATAACCCCGACCCTCAAGAGATTGCCTAAGATCTGCTCTACCTGCTCGTCTGTCCATTTAACCAGAGGTCGGCGCATGTTAAATCTTCCCAGTTAAACCTTTGTAGATCATCTCAATTCCCAGGGCCAAGAGCACGCCGCTAAAGACCAGACGTAAAAACTTGATGTTGGCCTTGACTAAAACCTTGGCTCCCAGCAATGAACCAATTAGTACTCCCAGCATGACTGGCATCGCTAAGCCGGGATCGATATATCCACGGTTTAAATACGTCCCTGCCCCAGCCGCTGCGGTGACGCCGATCATAAAGTTACTGGTGGTCGTAGAGACTTTGAACGGGATGCCCATGACATGATCCATCGCCAAAACCTTAACTGCTCCTGAGCCGATACCAAGTAAGCTCGAAAGTGTCCCTGCTAGGAACATCAGACTAAATCCGGCGGGGACGCTATGCACCTGGTAAGACTGTAGACCTTGGGGGGTAGGATAGCTGCCATCCATTCTTAAGAAGGTGGCTAGAGGAGCGGGCTGCTGCTCGGGCGGATGTTCTTCTTTCGGTTGGTTTGACAGGTAGGCTGAGTAGATCAGGACAACGCCAAAGATGACTGCAACCACAGCGGTAGATAACTTAGCGGCTAAATAACCTCCCAGCAGTGCCCCGGTAGTGGTGGCAACTTCGAGGAACATCCCAATTCTGATGTTGCTGTAGCCCTCCTTGACGTAAGCCGCTGCTGCCCCGGAAGAAGTGGCAATCACAGATACGAGGGAAGCACCGATCGCATAGTGAATATCAACTCCAAACACCAAAGTTAACAGGGGAACAATCACTACCCCACCTCCTAACCCAGTCAGTGCCCCCAAAAATCCTGCACTCAAAGAGAGCAACCAAACAAAGAGTGAAAATTCCAGAATGTTCAAGCCATAACCCTCCTATATCTCCTCAAAGCTCCCGATTTATTGTTTTAGAGTTCGACTTAAACTAAAAATCTACTGAACTCAACGCTTGCATCCAGTTACTTTCACTTTAAGCCACAATAGTGATAGAAACCAATAAATTTTTCTTGTCAAAATCATCAAATAAAATGATGAAAAATTGTCTAATATCTCCGATAAGCCCCTAGAGATTTCGTATTTATATCCAGGCAAAATACTGGATTACGGGAGCCAGAATTCGCTAATCAAGTCAATTCTTAACAAACGGCTTTGACAAACAATTGACATAAATTAGTCAGATAACGGTCATACTCGTCTGTTAGTTTAAGGTCTAAACATTGGGGCGTAACCAATGGACAGATACTTTTTAATGAATCAGACGTTCGCTGCTTTAGCGCTCACTAGTTTAACTATGTTAGTCAATTCGACTGCCGGACTAGCAGCCACGGTAGAACAAATCAATCTTCAATCTGATTTATTCATTTCGGCCTAACAGCACCAAGTAAATACTAAAAGAGCTGATTGAAGCTAATGCTGCTTATACCGAGGTCAAAGAAAACTTAGATCAAACATAAACTATTATTAGAATACTTCATAAACAGTAAAAAAAGACGATTTGTACTCAATACCAACACTCTATATTTCGATATTTGACCCAAGCCTTGCTATTAATTTCTTCTGGCATTTGGATAGTTCAATTAGCAGGCAAAGAGGCGTAGTAGCCTCTAGATTTAGCCCTAATATATTTCAGTAACCATGAAATGTCAGAGAGTTGGCATCACCGCATTCATCACCCTCCTGACTACCGTCTCAACACTTTTTAATCCTAATTTTCTACCGCTATTACAAGCTCGGGCAGCGTTTTCGCAGCCAGCTCCATCTTTAGAGCATGCTTCTGAAATTTGCAACTTACGAACACAGTCAATGTTACCTGCTGTGAAAATAAATGAGCGTGTGTTCATTGACCAACTCACTTCTGGCTCTCAATCCCCCAATCGTGGCGATATTATCGTTTTCAAACCTCCTCAATCTATGCAGCAAAATCTTCTGTCAATTCCTCTTATGAGATAGGAAGAGCAAGTACCCGTTGACACTATGACGTCAATTATTCTTCTCTTCTGCAAGACCCAAAGGAGGGTATAGGCTTTGACTAACATGTGGTGTCTACTTTTGGGATTGGTTGCCGGAATCATCAGCGGCATGACTGGGGTCGAGGGTGGAGTCATTAAGCGGAGATTCTGTCTGATGAATCAGCTACGCTTGGCGGGTTAGTGAGAAATAATGTTTTAGGCTCTAGCAGGCACTAGAGGGATTTGAATGAATCTTAAATAGAATTGGCACTCACTCTCGTTCGAGGTACTCGCGCATGGCATTGTCCAGTAATCTGCTGCCTTTGATGTTGCAATTCACTTCCCCAGGACCGATTCTGGTCAAGCTAGGACCATTAACCATCCGCTGGTACGGTCTGTTGATTGCCTCCGCAGTGCTGATTGGAGTCAGCCTTTCCCAGTACTTAGCCAAGCGCCGTCATGTCAATCCAGAACTGATCAACGAATTGGTACTCTGGCTGGTTATTGCTGCTGTTCCCAGTGCCCGACTCTACTACGTGCTGTTTCAATGGTCAGACTACGCTCAACACCCAGAGCAGATTCTGGCAACCTGGCGAGGTGGTATTGCGATTCATGGCGCTGTCCTGGGTGGTCTGGCAGCAGCTTTAATTTTTGCCCGACTTAAACGAATTTCGTTCTGGCAGTTAGCAGATCTTGTAGCACCGTCGCTGATTTTGGGACAGGCAATGTAAGGATTCAGGTGGTTGGTTGAGGCAACAGCGATGGAGTTGGCTTGCCGCTGACTGACGCCGCCATCAATGCTTCCTGGAAAAATTCGATTACCGAGCGTCCCTGTCGGCGACAAGTTTGCA
>JAABUQ010011590.1_pt1 | contig 11206 bp, 14 predicted proteins | sample 5560001 | NCBI WGS metagenome assembly JAABUQ01 (sample SAMN10711888, study PRJNA513371) | rock metagenome | isolation source: Antarctica rocks | place: Antarctica: Victoria Land, Finger Mt nord | collected 2015-12-18
AAACTGACAGCACATCAGCCGTGACGGACTTCCAGTGAAGAGTTTGCGCCGCAGAGCGCCGGTATAGGGGTGAATGATGTCACGCTTGGTCACCAGATTGAGGGAGAACACGATTGGAAATGACGTATCAGTGGTTTGTCGGGATTGATTGGGGCGGTGAATCGCATCAGGTCTGCGTGCTTGATCGCAACCGCCGCAAAGTGGAAGAACGTTCGGTTAAACACGACGGCGAAGGAATCGCCGAGTTGATCAGGTGGGTGGTCGCCGCCCTCGAGGTACCACACGGTCCGATCGCGGAGGTGTTGCCCGCCTGTGGCATCGCCGTGTTTGCGATCAACCCCAAACAAGTGGACCGCTTCCGGGACCGATACACAGTGAACGGAGCGAAGGATGATCGCAGGGACGCGTACGTCATCGCGATGTCGCTAGCGACGGACCTACACGCCTTCAAAAGGCTGAGCATCGAGAGCCCATTCATACTGCGGGTTCGCGAGCTCTCCCGAACACTGGACGATCTAGACAATGAGCGACGCCGCCTTTCGAATCAACTTAGGGATCTGTTGGTTCGCTATTTCCCCGCGCTCCTTACGCTGTGTCCGGCTGCTGACGAACCGTGGCTCTGGGCTTTGCTTAAACTCACGCCCGCGCCGGCGAAGGCGAAGCGTCTCACGATACCTCGCATCGAAGCACTTCTCAAGCAACATAGAATTAGGCGGCTCACTGCAGAACAGATTCGAAGTGTACTGCAACGCGAGTGTCTCCAGGTGGCTGCTCATTCTGCGGCAGCGATTGCAGAGCACGTTGACATCTTGATCGCTCTGATTCAGGCCTTCGATACGCAGTACCGTTTGGTCTTCCAGACCCTAAAGAGTCTCATTGGCGAGATGACGAGCAACCCGGAGCGCCCGGAGAACAGAACGGTGGCTCTGATGACGTCATTGCCGGGTATCGGTGTGCTTGTTTCCACCACTTTGTTGGGTGAAGCGGCTTCAGTGCTGGCGCAGGCCAATGCACCTGCGTTCCGATGTTACGCCGGTGTCGCCCCGATCACAAAGCAAAGTGGAAAGAGTCGCCGCGGCGCCATGCGATACGGGTGCAATGAGCGCCTCCGTGAGGCCTGTTATCACTGGGCGCGAATCAGTGTTCAACGAGATCCCAACAGCCGGGCACACTATGTTCGACTTCGAAAAGCCGGGCACAGACACGGGCAGGCACTGCGGGGTGTCTGTGATCGGCTTATTACCGTTCTGATGGCGGTGCTTCGAAGCGGTAACCCGTACACCCCAGAAGCCCGACACAGCTCTGTCGCGCATGCCAAAGTCTTAACAGCGTCGGCCTGATTCCGACCTACGTTTCGATAAGCGATAAGCGGGTATTTCGGGCATTACTCTCGGACTGTCAGTGCCGGTGCAAATTTTTCGTCCGGAGTTGACAGGTAAGCGTCCGGTGAAGACCGCATAGACAAGTTGTTGAGTAGGTGGTTAAGCACAGCGGCGCTGATCGGCGGAGAGCGCTAGATCAATGTTCCAGGGCAGTAACTCAGCGATGCGATTGATGGGATGATCGGCGATGCGCGTGAGCACATGACGGAGATAAGCTTCCGGGTCGAGGTCATTGAGTTTGGCAGATCCAATCAAGCTGTAGATCGTAGCAGCGCGTTCTCCGCCGGTATCGGACCCGGCAAACAAGTAATTCTTGCGTCCCAAAGCGACGGCGCGTAAAGCGCGCTCGGCAGCATTGTTGTCGATCTCGATATTTCCGTCATCGCAATAGCGCAGCAATGCCGGCCAACGCCCTAGCGCATAGCCGATGGCCGCCGCGGTTTCCGACTTGCGTGATAACTTCTTCAGCGAAGTTTGCAACCAGTCATGAAGAGATGTCAGTAATGGTTTGGCGCGGGCGTTTCGCACCAGCCGGCGTTCATCGGGAGGCCGGCCGCGAATCTCTTTTTCGATCGCATACAGCCGAGCGATTTGTTCGATCGCTTCGCTGGCAAGGGGAGAAGAGTGTGCCTGCTGCAGATCGAAGAACTTGCGCCGCACATGCGCCCAACAGGCGGTTTCCTGCATTCGGCCGCCGGCATAGAGATGATTGAACCCCGCATAGCCATCGGCCTGCAGGGTGCCCGTGAAGTCTGCCAGATGCCGGTGCGGATGCTGTCCTCTACGATCGGGTGAGTAACCGAACCATACCGCGGGTGCTGCTGGATTCGCGGCCGGGCGATCATCGCGCACATACGTCCACAAGCGCCCTAGCTTGGTCTTGCTTTCACCGGGCGCCAGCACCGGAACCGGCGTATCATCGGCATGCAGTTTGTTCGAGCTCATCACATACCGATGCAAGGCGTCATGTAACGGCGCCAGCAGGCGGCTGCAGCCACCTACCCAGTCAGCCAATGTCGAGCGCTCCAGTTCCACACCTTCGCGCGCATACATTTCCGATTGCCGATACAACGGCAAGTGAGTCGCGCAGGGGAATCTCACCCCCGCGCGCTCCCAGAACCGTACGTGAACCTCTCAGCTCATACGGCTCCTAGTGTTCGGCCCTTGTCCATACAGAAGCTTCCAGTGAGCAAAGAGGTCCGGTGATGATCGGACCACTCCTGCCAACCAGTCCCGCGCACCTTTTGGCCTTTGCCTCAGGCGCTTGAACTTGCGGCGTGCCCACCGAACCAAGAAGACATCGATCCGACGCAACGTCGGATACATTGCCGACTTATAGAAATGACTGTAGTAGTTGATCCAGCCACGGATGTACGGATTGAACATCCGAGCAAGATCGTCCAGTGCTTTGTCGCTCCGGGTCTGCAGTGACCAGCCCCGGACAGCCTTGCGAATTGCTTTTAAGGCCTTGGGGCTAGCTGCCGGGAGAAAAGACAACCCGTACAGTTCGCCTCGCCACTTCGCTCGCCGCGGTCGAAACGTGTAACCGAGAAAATCGAAATGATAAATCGAATGCTTGCATTTACGATTGGTGTCTTTGCAGTAGACTACTTTCGTCTTTTCCGGATGGAGCACCAACCCACATTCGCCAAACCGCCGATTCAATGCCTGTTGCAATGCCAAGGCTTCACGCTCACTGCGGCAGTGACAGATCGCGTCATCGGCATACCGTTCAAACGGCACACCGGGAAACTCTCTGCCCATCCACATGTCGAACGCGTAATGCAGGAATAAGTTGGCCAGCAAAGGGCTAATCACTCCCCTTACGCAAAAGGTAACTTCCAATTTGAACGGGTAGTGACGGGTTGGCGGGCAAGTCTTCCTGTACTTGACCTGCGTCTTAAAGGTAATATGTTTATGACAGATGACTCGGGCGACCAAAGCGGACAAGGCTCGGCAGCTGAACGCCGCTCACGGCCTGCTGCAGCGCAAGGTCGCGTTGCCCGAGGCAGTGCAGCGCTTGTCGCGAAAGTTCAACCTGTCAGGGCGTCAAGCATACCGGTACCTGGAGGAAGCGGCCCAGCTCGACCGGCCGGTCGAAGTCACCGAGGCTACGGTGCCGATCACGCTCAAGCTGCCGCCGAGCACGGCGCGTCTGCTGCGTGCGTACGCGAGAAGCAGTGGCCTGACCATCGGAGCGATCGTGACACGCGCCTTGAACGCGTTTCTAAGTGCTCTAAAAGGTTGTGTTGCGAAAAGCCGAACCGACGTGCGGTAGGGTAGGTCGATGCCGATCACGCCCTCGGATCCGTTCTTCTGGCGACACTACGAAGGCGAGATCATCCTGCTTTGTGTTCGTTGGTACCTCCGTCTTCCGCTCAGCTATCGGCATTTGGCGAGCATGATGGCCGAGCGCGGTCGACCCCTTCATGCTTCGTGTATCTGGCGCTGGGTGCAGGTCTACGGACCGGAACTGGATAAGCGCTGTCGCCCGCATTTGAAGCCGACCAACAAGTCTTACCGGGTCGACGAAACCTATATTAAGGTGAAAGGGCAGGACCGATACCTGTACCGAGCGGTGGATTCGACCGGGCAGACGATCGATTTCCTGCTCACTGCCAAACGCGATGCCGCTTCGGCCAAACGGTTCTTTCGCAAGGCGTTGGCGGAATCGGCAAACCTTCAACCACGAGTGATCAATGTGGACAAGAACCCGGCCTATCCGGTGGCCATCGACCAACTGAAGGCGGATGGGACGGTGCGCCACCGGTGCCGGGTCCGGCAATGTAAGTACTTAAACAACATCGTTGAACAAGATCATCGAACAGTAAAGCAGCGCACCCGGCTGGCGATGGGCTACGGCTCGTTTCGCAGTGCCTGGCGAACCTTGCAGGGGATCGAAGCCGTAAACATGATTCGGAAGGGAAGAGTCAGGTGGGTAGCGAAATCGGATGCCGCCGGGCAAGCCAAGTTCATCGGCAAGTTGTTCGGAATTGCGGCGCCCGCAGAAGGACTAACTAAGCGCCCCTTCCACAGCCCATTTGCCGCATCCGAGTTTTCGCAACACTACCGACAGTTCCGATCCGCGCCTTCGTGGTCTGTTAAACCAGGTCTTCTCATACGTGGCTACAAGTCGGCCCGAATACGATATGCAAGTTTTTGCGGACGACGCTACCCAACTGGCGCGTGTCTTGTCGAGAACCAACGAACAGATGAAAGCTCTTGCTCCAGAACAGCTCTCGGCCTACCGCGAACGGCTAACGGAACAGAGCCGAAAATCAGAACGCGAACAAACCCATGGCTATGAAGCCGGTGTATGAAACAACCTTGTGCAAGCAACTTTCTTCAGACAGAATCCCCTTATTTATGCGACTCTCAAAGCTAACCGTTTCGCGACCAACTCAACAGAATCCTGAGGGGCTGGTTCGCTTACTTCAACTATGGCTCCCGCAAGGTGGCGGATTTCCTGCGGTGCCGCAGCAAGGTGCAGTCGCGCGGCACCCGCCGCTTCTCTTATCAGGCGGTGTACGGCGAACTCGGCGTTCTACGTCTTCGCCGCGTTCATCTTGGCCCTCTACCGTGAGCTTGCTGTGAAATCAGTCCGAAAGCCGGATGCCGCAAATCGGCACGTCCGGTTTGATGAGCGGGGATGAGAAACAGGGCGGCTTCGGTCAGTACCTGCGCTCATCCTCGACTCTACTCCATTGATACCCGACACCCGATCTCAATCTGCCACAGCACGATGGCATGGAGATCCTGGAACACGTTCGTTAGGACCGCTGGCTAGATACAGCCTGCATCGACAGGAATCTGGAATGGCTCAAGTGGTATCTCTGGTAGTCAAATGGCGCAAAATTCGCCTCTATCCCGCAGCGCTGCGGCCGTCTTTCTCGGACTGCTGACACTGACCACCTTCGCCGTCGCGCAGTCGGTGTACCAGGCGATCGCCAGCAATCCTGAATTCATCGCTCTCAACCGCATCAGCCATGCTGGCCTGTTGCTGATCGTCCTGTGCTTCAATATTGTGCCGCCGGCCGTGCTTGCGCTTGCATGGTATTTCGTCCGGCGCTGGAGCGAACCAGCGGCGGACATTTTCCTGTCTCTATTCTTACTTCTCCTGCTGACACCCTTCCTCTTCGAGTTGCACAGGCGGTTCGCCGCCCCACTCTTGCGCTTCAGTCATAACACTCTGCTGGTCGGGATACCGATCACGCTGGCGGCCATCCTGATCTTCCGGTATCGCCTGTCGGTTGAGCGGTTTTTGCTGTGCCTTTCTCCCGTGATCGTTCTCTTTCCTGCTCCGTTTTTAGGAAGAGCGTGGCATGAAGCTTCTCCCATCTCAACGCCAGCTATCGGTGCAATGCGGAATCTAACGGATCCGTCGGAAGCAAAGCCCCATCCGCCGATCTTCATTCTCGTGCTCGATGAATTCACCCGGCCTGCTCTGCTCGACGGCGGCGACAAAATCGATGCAGCTCGGTTCCCACATTTTGCCGAGCTGGCGCAGCGCAGCACTTGGTTTAATAATGCGACCGCCAACGCGGAGAATACGACCCGTTCAGCAGGCGGTCGTTGCTGAGCCGTGGGTCGTAGATACCTTCCGGATCGATCAGCAGAGCACCGATGAGGCCGCACAACTCGATCAGGTGATGCCAGTCGCGGCCGTTGCGTGCCAACCGGGATGCCTCCAGGCAGAACACCGCACCGACCCGGGCTTCGCATACTTCGGCCACCAAGCGTTGAAAGCCTGGCCGCTCCACCAGACCTGAACCAGAGCGCCCCAGATCTTCGTCGATGGTTTCCACTTCCACAAACCCTAGCTCGCGGGCGTAGTCAGCCAAGCGATACTGGCGCAGCTTGCTTTCGCGATTCTGCAAAAGTTGCGTGGGCGTCGATTGGCGTACGTACACGATCGCGCGATGCTGCAGATGGGCGGCCGTCAACTTATGCATCACGACCGGCTCCTTTTGGGGCTTCTGCGGCGCCGAGCACCACGTTGAGTAGTAACTCCACGATTCCGTTCACCAGTTCCGTCCGCCGATCCGGCGGGAGTTCGCGAAGGATTTGGTCGCTGATGAACTTCTGTTCGCAGAACAGCTCTATCTGATTCGCATTTCTTTTTTGCTTCATCCGGACACTCCAATGGGGAAGTATTTCCGGATGGCTTATCGCATTCCGAGGTGGAATGTAAAGCGTCGAGAAAAGTTCGCAGCTCACCCAAAGCCGAGAGCGACACCACGGGCGGGCCTAGCGAGAAGCAGACGCAAGCAGCCTGGTAGGTCATCCAAACCGGCAGGGCGACAGCATTGCCTTGCGGGGGCTACACAAGGGAAGCTGCGGCGACACGCAATAACGGTTTTGTCCGGCAGATTCACAGCGGAATGGTTCGGCTCTGCTCGGCGCCGAGTACTCTACTCATACCGAAGTGCGGCCATAGGATCTGTGCGTAAGGCCCGAAGAGAGGTTTCCAGCATGACAACACAGCCGCGATCAAGAGGGATGCAAGGACGATCAGTAGTAGCCCCGGGTCCCTTGGTGAGATTCCGTATACGACGGAGCTGAGCGCTTGCCCTGCCGCTACCGCAAGCACAACACCTGCTGCTAATCCGAACAACACGAGCGCGATCAAGCGTGTAAGTACAAGCCGTAACACTTGGGAAGACCGGGCACCAACTGCCACTCTTATGCCGATTTCTCGTGTTCTCCGTGAGACAGCATAAGCAATCAGACCATGAATCCCTGTCACTGCCATTCTCTCTCTGGCACTGGGAATCGGCATGAACACGGCCGTGTTCAGCGTGTTCGAGTCTCTCCTGCTCCGTCCATTGCTGGATGACTTCGCGATGGCGCCGCTGAAGGATAGCGAACGCCGTGACTTTCTCGAACTCTGCGATGACCGTTACCAGCGCCGGTCCACCATGCTTACTTCGCAAGTGCCGATCGCACACTGGCATGAACAGATCGGAGATCCGACGCTTGCCGACAGCATCCTGGATCGACTCGTTCACAACGCCTACCGGCTGGAACCTACCGGCGAGTCCATGCGCAAGAAACGCAGTCGAAAGACGGATGAGGAGCTCTGATGCGCGGTCTCTACGGGCTGAGGTGGGGCAAGCGGACTCAAACGCCGCCCCCTTGCCCCACACCCCCATCACCTGCTAACAACAAAATCTTCTTTCCTGTTGACGGATGTGAATATTCTCCGCCATCATTAGTTTGTTAGCGTCGCTGCGCTCCGACTTATTCGCTTCCTCCGGAATCGAACATTCACATCAGCGGAATACGCACCCGGCAACATCGGCGCAATCAATGCCCAAGCGGCATCGGTCAGATCTGTATCGTATAGCCTTTCAATATCGTGGGTCATCTTCGAGATGAAGATAACTTCGACCGAATCCGGGGAGACTTTTCAAACATCCTCTTAAACTGATGCTTCTGGATCTTCTGTACAAGCTCGATTCCGCTGATCGTCACCGCCGCGTTATCGAAACGCTTGAATCCAGAACTTTGCACCGGAGCCTTCAGGGCAAGTTGATCGAAGTCAGAATCGAGGCATAAACGGGCTCTTTCGACACCGAGGAGTTTGCTTCCCGTTCCAGTGCGTCAGCGACCTGGCGCGAGTAGATGAGGAAATGGTGGGCTGACAGAAGCACCATGAATCCGAGCCATAACTTAGTCGGCTCGCGCGACCATTTCCACACGAGCCGCGAGAGAAAACGCCAGTAGGCGTACCGGTAATTCGAACGGACACCCTGCCGCCACATCGACGCGAACAGCACGCGAAGGTTGTAGCGGACTGGCAGGTCCGGCGGTTTTTGCGCAGGCCTGGGACACCATCTGTCCAATGATTGGAGCGCTCTGTCGAAGAATGGCTCGGCTTCATACAATTTTGCCAACAAACCAGAGAACCCCCGCAGCAGCACGGCTAACGGCAGCACAGTCCGAAAATTGGGAGCGCTGAAGTTCGTGGTGGCCTCGCTGTTCTCGATCAGACGCCCTTCCTTCTTCATTCGTTCAAACAGTGCGGTGGTCGGTGGGGCCTGCAGAACGCCCGCCATTGCCCATGTGATTGCCGTGCGATTGATAAACTCCAACTGGCGATCGAAGATCGTCTCATCATCCGAATCGAAGCCGACGATAAACCCGGCCAGCACCCATAAGCCACTCTCCTGAATCGTGCGGACCTGCTCGACGTTGTCCCGCCGAAGATTCTGAAACTTTTTTGACCCCTTCAACGCCTCCGCGGAGGGCGTCTCGATCCCGATGAAGACGCTCATGAAGTTCGCCTCCACCATCGACGCTATAAGTTCGGGGCGGTCTGCCAGATCGATGGATGCCTCCGTATAAAACGAGAATGGCCGTCCGTGAAGTTGCTGCCATCGCGCCAGCGCGTGCGTCAACTGCAAAGCCTCGCGGCTATTGCCAATAAAATTGTCGTCGACGATGAATACCTGATTCCGCCAGCCAAGCTGGCGCAGCGTGTCCAGTTCCGCGATCATCTGGGCCGGCGTCTTCGTCCTCGGGCGCCTCCCGTAAATTGTGATAATGTCGCAGAATTCGCATTGAAATGGGCACCCGCGCGAGAACTGAACCGGCATCGACGTGTACTTATCGAGTTGCAACAGATCGAAGCGCGCAATCGGACTCTGCGTCATGTCAGGCTTGTCCGAGGCGCGGTACAAACCACGCGCGCTGCCCTGCTCGAGTTCAGCAGCAATTTCCGCAAAAACTTCTTCCGCTTCCCCGATTAACACGTGATCCGCGGCGGCGAGTACTGCCTCCGGATCGCTGCTGGCCCAGGGACCCCCGATGAATGTCCGCCGTCCGAGAGCGCGGGCGCGGGCGAGTATAGCTCGGGCGTCTTCACGCTGCGCGTGCATCGCGCTGATCATAACGAGGTCAGCCCACAACAGGTCTTCGTCACGCAACTCCTCGAATACATGATCGATGAGGCGAATGCTCCACGAGGTGGGACAAAGCGCAGCGACTGTGATGAGACCGAGGGGCGGTGTCATGGCGCGTTCGGGGAGCATCTCGAGCACGCCTTCGAAGCCCCAAAATGAGGGCGGGAATCGAGGCCAAACCATCAATGCTTTCACATGTGTCCCCAAGGCTGGAAACGAACAATTCGCAGTGATCTTGCTCTTGGTGGTAACCATAGGGGGCTTCGCCCGCTCACATGATATTGCGCTCAAAGACCGGCAACGTCAAATTCAGAAGCTGACTGGGAAGCTTCAATCCAATGCGGAGACTATCAGTCTCGGGCGTTTTATCCGCGATCCTCGGGTTCTGTTGCAGACTCCGGGTGACCGGATACACTGCCGATGATGGCAACATCACGCTCCACCCCAGATCAAGAAGGATCAGTTCAAGATCGGGGAGCTGCCCGCCGTCGGTGAGAACCGTTATCGAAGTGCAATCGTTTATCCCACGCCGGACGGAGCGCAACACCGGCCGCACGCACCGCTTCAGCTCCGCCATCGCGCACAAAAGCAAAGCGCGTGGCATTTCCATCTTCATCGAGCACCTTGCCGGCCACAATCTCAAAATTCCGCTCCGGCCGCTGGTATCGAGCTCGGACGTACCCACCGTCCAAACCGACAACGGCGTCTCTGCAGGGATTGCTAATCAAATGGTCGGCGAGCCCTTCCGCCGACTTTTGGAGCCGTTTTCCCACCTTCATCGTCCGGTTCCGCACTGTGTTGACCGTTGTCTGTGCAGATACTGGCAAGAGTTCGCCGAGAAAGTCGGCCGCCTTGCCAAACGGCAACAAGGCAGCCATTTTCGCGGTCAGGTATCTCAGCTCCGGTGTGATCGGATTCCTATTCGTGAATAACGTCGAGTAACTGCGCTCCTGCGACCCCGTGCAGGAACATGCCTTCAAGCGCCGAACCCGCGTCGGGATCTTGCCATAGACGCTGCGAAGAGTGGACTGGTAGTAGCCCTTCGTTCGAAATGCCTTGCCACATCGTGAACAAGACTTGATGCTTGCCCGGTGACGTAGAACCTGCGCCCCCACGATTTCTCGCTGCAGGCTCTCCATGATGGCTTTGCCCTCGGCAATAGTCAAGCCGACTGTAGCGGGAGTGATCAGGTCCTCGCGTTCGATGGTGATCACTTCCTGTTCAACGAGCGTTCCGGGCTCGGCTTCCGCGACGAGCTTCACTGTCCATTTCATGCGGCCAGCTTACGGCACCCCACAACTTTGCGTGCTCTCGATGCAGATCCTGTCCCGAGCGGCCGAGGAGGTCGTGGGAGAACCGGATGGAATCGTACGGGACGTGATCTTTCCAAGAGTCAAGGAAGAAACGTTCACCAATCTGGTAGCGGAGTTCCGACTGAAAAGTCCTCAATTACGGCTACTGCGCCAGACCGTTATGCACCAGAAATTTGCACGCCACTACCGGCGCATGTTGCCGACGTTATTGGAAACGTTGCAGTTCCGCAGTGAGAATCGGTTTCAGCCGATCATTGAGGCACTGCAAGTGATTCAGCGTAATATTCGACTGCATGCGGAGCATTTCCCGACAGGAGAAGAGATTCCTCTGGACGGAATCGTTACACCCAAATGGCGCGAGAGAGTCTTGGGGGGTGAAGATGAGCCGCGGGTCAATCGCCGATACTACGAGCTTTGTGTACTCGAGAAATTGGAAAAAGGCGCTGAAGTGCAAGGAAGTCTGGGTAGAAGGTTCTTATGCCTTTCGAAACCCGAATAAGGATCTGCCCGGCGACTGGAGCGATGAGACCTGCGGAGTGCTGCATTACAGTGACCTTGGGAAACCGCAGGACGCCGCAAAGAAACCGGGCGGAGCGTGACGCATTAC
>JAABUQ010011591.1_pt1 | contig 11206 bp, 13 predicted proteins | sample 5560001 | NCBI WGS metagenome assembly JAABUQ01 (sample SAMN10711888, study PRJNA513371) | rock metagenome | isolation source: Antarctica rocks | place: Antarctica: Victoria Land, Finger Mt nord | collected 2015-12-18
ACTACGCCACCACCGGCGACGGCCTGGTGGCGGCGTTGCAGGTGCTCGCGTTGCTGGTCCGCAGCGGCAAACCCGCGAGCGAGGCGTTGCGCCTGTTCGAGCCGCTCCCCCAAATCTTGAAGAACGTTCGCTTCAGCGGCGGGAAACCCCTGGATCAACCCGCCGTGATCGCCCGCATCGCCGAGGCCGAAGCGCGGCTGAAGGGCAACGGCCGCCTAGTGATCCGCCCCTCGGGCACCGAACCCCTGATCCGCGTCATGGCCGAGGGCGAGGACGCCGCAGTGGTCAACGAAATGGTCGACTGGGTGTGCGACGCCGTGCGTGAGGCGGCTTGAGGACGGCTAACACATGAACGTTTAGCATGGGTGGCTTGCGGTCGGTCCGATCAAGGTTGCAGTGTAAGTCGAGCTTTCAATTATGAGGCTGCCGAACGGAAACCATGGACGAGATCGCCGCCCTTCAAAGGCTTTTATCGATCGACCCTCTACGCCGGGAGGCACTGAAGGCGGTTGCGAGCTTGGGGCTTCCGGACTGCTGGATCGGAGCCGGCTTCGTACGCGATGCCGTGTGGGATTACCGACATGGCTACGGAAAGCGTCCGCCGAGCGGCGATGTAGATGTGGTGTGGTTCGCGTCAGCGACTGCTGACGAGGGCACCGACTATGATATCGAGCATGAGCTTCGGTGCCGTGTGCCCGGCTTGATTTGGTCGGTCAAAAATCAGGCTCGAATGCATCTTCGCAACGGAGACGCTCCCTACACGTCGGTAACAGACGCTATGCGGCATTGGCCCGAGACGGCAACGGCGGTCGCCGCACGGCTCGGCGGGGCTGGTTCGATCGAGATCAATGCACCGCTCGGGGTCGGCGATCTCTTTGCATTGCGATTGCGGCCGACACAGGCCTTCGTCATCGCTAAACGGTCGATCTTCACAGACCGCGTGTCATCCAAGCGCTGGGCCGAGCGATACCCACTTCTCAGGGTGTGATGACAGATCGCGCCTCAATAGTTTCCGCAATACTGTTTTACAGCCGCTCGTTTCGGGCATTTTCGATCACCGACCTTAGTGACTGGAATAATGTACCAAGCGGAAGATTGCTGGCAGCGCCCGCTGTCCCGGGATACTGTTAGGCCATGCTCGCCATGCGCCCCGACTGCGAACGCTGCGGGCGCGATTTGCCTGCCGACGCGGCGAACGCGCGCATTTGCTCGTTCGAGTGCACCTTCTGCGCTCCGTGTTCGGATGCGATGGCAGCGACTTGCCCGAACTGCGGAGGCGAGCTAGTCGAGCGGCCGACGCGCGTTGGCCCGGCGCTCGCGCGCTTCCCCGCCAGCGCCGAGCGCAAGTTCAGGGGGTGAGCCAAGGCCGTGTTCTGATCGTGGCCGGATCGGACTCGGGCGGCGGCGCGGGGGTACAGGGCGATATCAAGACCGTTACCGTGCTCGGCGGCTATGCGGCGACGGCTGTCACCGCGATCACCGTGCAGAACACGCTCGGCGTCAGCGACATCCACCCGCTACCGCCCGGGCTGGTCGCGGCGCAGATGCTGGCAGTGCTGGCGGACATCGGCGCGGACGCGGTCAAACTGGGAATGCTGGGCAGCGCGGAGACGATCGCGGCGGTGGCCGACGTGCTCGAAAGCGTCACTGTACCGATCGTGCTCGATCCGGTGATGGTCGCCAAAGGTGACGCGCGGCTGCTTCCGGCGGACGCGGAGGCGGTGCTGCGCGAGCGGTTGATCCCGATGGCGACGCTGGTAACCCCCAACGCGCCCGAACTCGCCGCATTGACCGGGCGGGCGGTCACCGATGTCGCGACCGCTCTCACGGCGGGGCGGGCGCTGATGGCCGCCACCGGCACGGCGGTGCTGATCAAGGGCGGGCACCTCGACGGCGCGGAGGTGGTAGACACGCTGCTCACGCTCGACGGCGAACACACGTTGCGCTCGCCGCGCCAAACCACCCCACACACGCACGGCACCGGCTGCGCGCTCGCCTCGGCGGTCGCGTGCGGACTGGCGCAGGGAATGGCACTCCTCCCCGCCGCCGAGCGAGCGCACGCCTTCGTCGCCGCCGCGATCCGTGCCGCGCCGGGACTGGGCAAAGGCCATGGACCGCTCGGCTTTCAGTAAGGCGCGCGGGCTTTATCCACATCGGCGTAGGAGCCGCCACTTGGTGTCCGCCCCTCACCGCCGCTAAGGCCTGCTCATGCCGCGCGCCACTTATACCCGAGAACGCACTGCCGGTGGCTTGGTGGCCGGGGTGGACGAGGCGGGCAGGGGGCCCTTGGCCGGGCCGGTCGTTGCCGCCGCGGTCGTACTTCCCGCGCGCCGCTGGCCCCCGGGGATCGCGGACTCGAAGACGCTCAACGAACCCGCGCGCGAGGATTTGCACGGGCGCATCGTGACCTGCGCGCATTGGGCGGTAGGCAGCGCGTCGGTCGAGGAAATCGACACGATCAACATCTATTGGGCAACGATGCTGGCGATGCGTCGCGCAGTGGCCGCGCTGGCGGTTACGCCGACGCTGGTGATCGTCGACGGTAACGCCAACCCGAAGTGCGGCCATCCCACGCGCACGCTGGTCGACGGCGACGCGCTCTGCCTCTCAATTGCCGCAGCGTCGATCGTGGCCAAGGTCACCCGCGACCGCATCATGCGCGCGCTCGCCGAGGCGCACCCGCACTATGGTTGGGCACAGAACAAAGGCTATGGTACGCCCGTCCACCACGCCGCGCTGAAGCGGCACGGCCCCACGCTGCACCACCGCCGCTCGTTCCGTGCGGTCGCGGCGTGTGAGTCGCGGGCGCAACAATCGCCGGAAATCGCTTTCATACCCGGTTGACGCGCGACTCCGCCGTCGTTCACACAGACTTATCCACAGGGGGATCGGTATGTGTTGCCGCTGAACGAGGTGATCGAGGGCGACTGCGTGGCGGTAATGGCGGCGCTGCCTGACGCGTGCGTCGACTTGATCTTCGCCGATCCGCCCTACAATCTCCAACTCGGTCAAGGCCTGCACCGCCCCGAAGGCGGGCGTGTGGAAGGGGTCTCGGCGGCGTGGGACCAGTTCGCCAGCTTCGCCGATTACGACACGCTGACCCGCGCATGGCTTGGCCAGGCCCGCCGATTGCTCAAGCCCGACGGCGCATTGTGGGTGATCGGCTCCTACCACAACATCTTTCGCATCGGCGCGGCGCTGCAGGATTTGGGCTTCTGGCTGCTGAACGACGTGGTGTGGCTCAAAACCAACCCGATGCCCAATTTCCTCGGTCGCCGCTTCACCAACGCGCACGAGACGCTGATCTGGGCGGCGCGCTCGGAAGCGACCAAACCCACCTTCAATTACCACGCAATGAAGGCCCTGAACGACGAACAGCAGATGCGTTCGGATTGGACCATTCCGCTCTGCGGCGGTCCCGAGCGACTGCGTGAAGGCAAAGCCAAGGCGCATCCCACGCAGAAGCCCGAGGCGCTACTGCACCGCGTGCTGGTCGCCACCACCAGGCCCGGCGACCTCGTGCTCGATCCATTCTTCGGCACCGGCACTACCGGCGCGGTGGCGCGGCTGCTCGGCCGACACTTCATCGGCATCGAGCGCGATCCGTGCTACGTCACGCTCGCCCGCGACCGTATCGCTTCGGTGTTGCCGCTCGGCCCCGGCCCGCTCGGCTTCAGCCAGGGCGCGCGGGGGCAGGCGCGCGTGCCCTTCGGCGCCCTCGTCGAAACCGGCATGGTCCGCGCAGGCGCGCCGCTCACCGACGCGCGCCGCCGCCACCGTGCCGAGGTGCGCGTCGATGGTTCGCTCAGCATGGGCGGCGAAACCGGCTCGATCCACAAATTGGGCGCGCGCGCGATGGGCATGGCGGCGTGCAACGGCTGGACCTTCTGGCACGTCGAGGAACGCCGCGCGCTTGTGCCGCTCGACACGCTGCGCCAACGCTACCGCGCCGAGGCAGGAATTGCCGCCTAACCCTGCCGTCGGATCAATCCCTCCTGCGCGACGCTGGCCACTAATTGTCCTTGCTGCGTGTAGATCGCCCCGAACGCCAGCCCGCGCGCGCTTACCGCGCGCGGACTGTGCAAAGTATAGAGGTGCCACTCGTCGACACGCACGGCGGTGTGGAACCACATCGCGTGATCCAGGCTGGCGATTTGTATATTCGCGTCGAACGGCGCTTGCCCGTGCGGCAGCACCGAGGTGCCGACGAGCGCGTTGTCCGAAATATAGGCGAGTGCGGCGCGTTGGACCGCGTCGTCGCCTGCGAACGGCCCCGCTAAGCGGAACCACACCGCCCGGCTCGGCTCGGCAGCCGTTGCGTCGAACGGACCGCGTCCATCGACAGGTCGCACTTCGATCGCGCGCGGGCGCAGCCAAAACGCACGCATCGGCTCGGGCACAAGATTGGCGTCCGTGCGCAAGATGGTCAGATCGTCCGCCAGTTCGTCCGGCCCCGGAACGTCGGGCATCGCGTCCTGGTGATCGAAGCCGGTTTCGGCGACCTGAAACGATGCCGTCAAATCGAAGATCGGCCGCCCGTGCTGGACCGCTACAACACGCCGCGTGGTGAAGCTGCGCCCGTCGCGCGTGCGCTCGGTCTGGTAGATGATCGGCGCTTTGGGATCGCCGGGCAGGATGAAATAGGCGTGGAGCGAATGAACCGCGCGTTCGATTTCCACGGTGCGTTGCGCCGCGACCAGAGCCTGCCCCAGCACCTGCCCGCCGTAGACCCGCTTCCACCCCTCTTCCTGGTTGGACGAGCGGAACAGGTTATCGTCGAGCCGCTCTAAATCGAGCAAGGCCGACAAGCGCGCAACTGGATCGTTCATTGTCGGCGAAGCGTCATGCTGCGCTGCAATAGTCAATGGCCCCGCTCCGGGGGGAGCGGGGCCGAGTGCTTAGGCTGCGAGCAGCAACCGCTTCTCGACGGCCTGCGTCTTAATCGACTTTTGCAGCTTCTCGAACGCGCGGACTTCGATCTGACGCACCCGCTCGCGGCTAATACCGTAAACCTGCGACAGATCTTCGAGCGTCTTGGGATCGTCCATCAGACGCCGCTCGGTCAAAATATGCCGCTCGCGCTCGTTCAGCCCGCGCATTGCGTTCTCGAGCAGGCCGTGACGCTGCGACTTCTCCTGCGCGTTCGCCACCATTTCGTCCTGCAACGGGCCTTCGTCGGTCAGCCAATCCTGCCATTCGCCCTCGCCCTCTTCGCGCAACGGGGCGTTCAACGACGTGTCGCCGCCCATCGCCATGCGGCGGTTCATCGAGACGACTTCGTCCTCGGTGACGCCCAAAGTCGTGGCGATATACTTGCGATCCTCGGGCTTAAGGTCGCCGTCCTCCATTGCGTTGATCTTGCCCTTCATCCGGCGCAGGTTGAAGAACAGCTTCTTCTGCGCTGCCGTGGTCCCGATTTTAACAAGCGACCACGAGCGCAGGATGAATTCCTGGATCGAAGCGCGAATCCACCACATCGCGTAGGTGGCGAGGCGGAAGCCCTTCTCGGCGTCGAATTTCTTGACGCCCTGCATCAAGCCAATGTTGCCTTCGCTGATGAGTTCGGACACGGGCAGGCCGTAGCCACGATATCCCATCGCGATCTTCGCAACGAGACGAAGGTGAGAGGTGACCATCTTGGCGGCGGCGGCGGGGTCCTGATGCTCCTCCCACCGCTTGGCGAGCATATACTCCTCCTCGGGCGCGAGGATCGGGAACTGGCGGATTTGCGACAGATAGCGGTTGAGCGACTGCTCTCCGCCCAGCGCGGGAATGGTGGCGATAGCGGCCATGTGATGTCTCCTTTTCGCCACGGAACTCGGTGGCGGTATACAATCTTACTAATCTAGTCCGATTTAATCCGCAAGGATGAAATCAGTTCCATTATGTCGCACGGTATTTCGCTTACAAACCTTAATTCGTCTCCTGTCACCGGGTGGCGAAAACCAAGCACTCGCGCGTGCAAGGCCTGACGTTTGAAATCGAGGCTCGCCAGCATCGCCCGGTGCGCGCCCGGCCGCCCGTAAAGCGGGTCGCCCAGCAAGGGGTGCCCGATCGAGAGCATATGCGCGCGCACCTGATGCGTCCGTCCCGTCTCCAGCTTGCATTCGACAACGGCGGCATCCTTGAGAAGCTCCATCGTGGTGTAACACGTGACGGCATGATGCCCCCGGCCTTGCTCAACGATGACCATCGCGTGCCGGTTGTGCGTGGAACGCGCGAGATTTCCTTCGATCCGGCCGATAGCCGGAATTGGCCGACCGCTCACCACCGCGACGTAGCGACGATCGACGGTGTGCGCCTTGAACTGACGCGCCAGCCCTTCGTGCGCGGGATCGGTTTTCACGACTACAAGCAGACCCGAGGTATCCTTGTCGATCCGATGGACTATGCCCGGACGCGCTACACCGCCGATGCCGCTCAAACGCCCGGCGCAGTGGTGAAGCACTGCGTTGACGAGTGTGCCGTCAAGATGCCCGGCGGCGGGATGCACCACCAGCCCGGCGGGCTTGTCGACTACCAACAGGTGCTCGTCCTCGTAGGCGATCGTCAGCGCGATATCCTGCGCGGCGGCATCGGCTATCGCGGGCGCAGGCACCGCAACAGTGGCCGCCTCCCCACCGACAATCTTGCGCGCCGGATCGCGCGCGACCTCTTTATTTAGGGTCACTGCACCCGCGCCGATCAATCGCTTCAGCCGTTCACGCGATAGCGTCGGCAGCGCGGCAGCGAGCGCGCGATCGAGCCGCCAGCCCGTATGGTCGCAGCCCAGCTTAAGCGTATGAAAGACGGTGGACGGCGCCCCGGTCATGACCTAAGTGTAATACAATGCAGATCGCGATTGCCTCCGCGTTCATCGCCAAGAGCCGAATTTTGCCAACGCAGCGGTATGGCCGCGCGAAGAAAGTATTGCCGACCGGGAAGCCGCGCATGTTCAACTCGCGCGAACGGCAGGTGGTCTGAGCTATGGCGACGGGTCATGTTAAATGGTTCAACGTTAAAAAGGGCTTCGGTTTCATCACGCCCGATCTTGGACCGCGCGACGTGTTCGTCCATGTCACCGCAATTAAACGCTCCGGACTGGGCGGCATCGCCGACGGACAACGCTTCGAGTTCGAGCTTAGCCAAAGCGGTGATGGCCGCTTGAGTGCGCACGGTCTGCGACCGATTTGGATCGCGATTGTTGCGTTGGAGGACCAAATAGCTTAAACATTCGATTATTGGAGGTGCAGCTTCCATGGACGCGCTCGATCTCGTTGGCCTGATTGCATCACGCATCTGCCATGATTTCGCCGGTCCGATTGGCGCGCTGTCGAACGGCATCGAACTTCTTGCGGACGAGCAGGATGCCGATGTTCGTCGCGAATTCACGACAATACTCTCATCCACCGCGGCTAATCTTGCCGTACGAATTCGGCTATACCGATCGATGGTTGGTTCGGGGGCTGATCGAGACATCGTGCAATCTTCTGAAGCACGTGGGGTGCTTGCCGGCGTTCTCGACGCAGAGTGCAAGATTGCGCTCGATTGGGCGATTGGCGACGACGTATTTACCAAGGCCGAAGAACGGCTATTGCTTTCGCTCGCAATACTTGGCGCGGAGGCGATGCCACGCGGAGGCACGCTTCGGGTCGCGCGAGTGCAGGGCGTCTGGATCGTAGAAGCTAAAGGTCTCCGCGCCGCGCTCACTTCCGATATGCTCGCAGTGTTGGCCGACAAGCCATTGGGGGATGCTGAATGGCGCACAGCGCTCGCCCACTATGCGCGCGAGGCGGCCGCGCGGTTGGGTTTGGCGATCTCGATCGACACGCGCGAGAGCGAAATCATGTTGTCAGCCAAATGACCGAATTCGACCCCGGCGTTCATTGACCATCTCTTCAAACGTGCCGCTTACGCTGCCGCCAGCTCTTCCGCCTTCGCCGCCAGCTCCAGCCAGCGCTCCTCGCCCGCCGCGAGTTCGGCGCGCGCCGCGTCGATCTCGCGCGTCACCCGCGCGAAGCCAGCCGGATCGCGCGCATACAGCCCCACGTCGCCTAGCTTGGCTTCACCCGCAGCGATTGTTGCGCCGAGTGTCTCGATCCGGCCCGGCAGCAGATCGAGTTCGCGCTGCTCTTTGAAGGTCAGCTTGACGCGGGGCGCGGGCGGTCCCGCGAGATTCGCTCCGGGTCGCGTCCGGTCGCTGCGGCCTGCGGCGGCGGGAGCGGCGCGTTTGGCCTCCCAGTCGCTGAAACCGCCCGCTACCACGTCCACCTTGCCCGAGCCGTCCAGCCCCAGCACCATCGTCACCGTGCGGTCGAGGAAATCACGGTCGTGGCTGACCAGCAGCACGGTACCCTCATAGTCGGCAATCACCTCCTGCAGCAGGTCGAGCGTTTCCAGGTCGAGATCGTTCGTCGGCTCGTCCAAAACCAACAAGTTGCTTTCCCGAGCGAACTCGCGCGCCAGCAGTATCCGGCTGCGTTCGCCACCCGATAAGGTCCCGATCCGCGCCTCCGCGATCTCCGGTGTGAACAGATACTCCTTTAAATACCCCTGAATGTGCTTGCGCGCCCCCCGCACGTCTATCCAGTCCGAGCCGTCCGCCAGCACGTCGCGCACCTGCTTCGCCGGATCTAGCAGCTTCCTCTGCTGGTCGATCAAGATGCCCGTCAGCGTCTTCGCCAGCCGCACGCTCCCCGCGTCGGGCGCAAGCTCCCCTGTCAGCAGCCGCAGCAACGTCGTCTTGCCCGCGCCGTTGGCCCCCACGATGCCGATCCGGTCGCCGCGCTGCACCTTCAAGGACAGGTCGCGGATGACGATGCGCTCGCCGAAACGCTTCGATACCCCAACCGCGTCGATCACGATCTTCGTTTTCGCGTCGTCGCTCGCCAGCCCGAGCTTTGCCACCCCCATGTCGCCGAGCATCGCCCGCCTGGACGCGCGCATCTCGTTCAGCCGGTCCAGCCGCCCCTGGTTGCGCTTCCTGCGCGCGGTCACCCCGCGCTGCAGCCAATGCAGCTCCTGCCGCAACCGGCTGTCCATCTTCTCTGCCGCCCGCGCCTCCTCTTCGCGCGCCCGCTCCATCCACGCCTCGAACCCGCCGAAGCCCACCTCCGCGCGGCGCAATGTGCCGCCATCCAACCACAGCGACGTGCGTGTCAGCCGCGCCAGGAAGGTCCGGTCGTGGCTGATCACCACGAATGCGCCCTGAAAGCGCATCAACCAGGTCTCCAGCCAGGCAATCGCCCCCAAATCGAGGTGGTTGGTCGGCTCATCGAGCAGCAGCACGTCGGGCGATAGCGCCAACGCGCGCGCGATCGCCGCTCGCCGCCGCTCCCCGCCCGACGCCGTCGCCGCCGCGCTCGCCAGATCGACGCCCAACTGATCGGCGATCGCTTCGACCTCGTGCGCCAAGGGCGCGTCCTTTCCCGCCAGCGCATAGTCGCGCAGCGTCTCGAACCCGTCGAACTTCGGCTCCTGCTCCAGCCACACCACCCGCGCGCGCGGCTGCACCGTCCGCCGACCCTTGTCCGCTTCCAGCATCCCCGCGATCACGCGCAGCAGCGTCGTCTTGCCCGCGCCGTTGCGACCGATCAGCGCGAGCCGGTCCTGCGGCCCAATGCTGAGATCGACATCGTGGAACAGCGTCCGACCGCCTTGCGCGATCATTACGCCTTCGAGGTTCAGGAGCGGAGCCATGTTCGGGCCAACATTCTCAACATTCAGAGGCTATTCACGGCCTTCCATCTATGTCGCCCACCATGTTTCGCCCAGCCCTGCTCGCGCTCGCCATGCTCGGCGTGGTCACCGCTCCCGGCGATGCGCAGAATTACCGCGAGCAGGACACGGTGATGCGCGCGGTCGAAACCGGCAACCTGCTGCCGTATCCGCGCGTAATCCAGGAAGCACGGCGCGCGGTTCCGGGCGGCACGGTAATCGGCGCGGATTTCGATCAGGAATCGGGCACCTACCGGGTCAAGATTATGTTGCGCGGCGCGGTCACCTGGGTCGACGTCGATGGCCATTCGGGCCAGGTGCTGAATGTGGAAGGACGCTGAATTGCGCGTTTTAGTGGTCGAGGACGAACCCAAGCTGGCGCAACAGTTGCGCGCCACCCTCGAAGGCGCCGGCTATGCGATCGATGTCGCCAACGACGGCGAGGACGGGCATTATCTCGGCGCGACCGAAAATTACGACGCAGTCGTGCTAGATCTCGGCCTGCCCGAGCTGGACGGCCTGACCGTGCTCGATCGCTGGCGCAAGGAGGGCCGCACACACCCCGTGCTGGTGCTGACTGCGCGCGATAGTTGGTCCGATAAGGTGAGCGGGTTGGATACCGGCGCTGACGATTACATGGCCAAGCCCTTCCAGATGGAAGAGCTTATTGCCCGGCTGCGCGCGTTGATCCGGCGCACGGCGGGTAACGCTTCGTCCGAATTGATTGCAGGGTCGGTGCGGCTGGATGGCCGTTCGGGGCGCGTCACCAAGGACGGCGAGCCGGTCAAGCTGACCGCGCAGGAGTATAAGCTGCTGAGCTATCTGATGCACCACAAGGGCAAGGTGGTCAGCCGCACCGAACTGATAGAACATATTTACGATCAGGATTTCGATCGCGACTCGAACACGATCGAAGTGTTCATCACCCGCATCCGCAAGAAACTCGGCGCCGAACTTATCACCACGATCCGCGGCTTGGGTTATAGCTTAGAAGGCACGACTGCCTGATAGCGCTCCTCCCCTTGAACGAGGAGGAGCTATAGGCCGCTAAGATTGAGCAATCCCCGCCCGCCCACGTCGCTCTCGCGCCGCCTGGTGATCCTGTCGGCACTGTGGATCGCCGCGCTGCTCAGCGTTGGCGGTTTCGCGCTCGATCATGTCATAGGCAATTTCCTGCACGGCAATTTCGATGCGCGGTTGGATGGCACGCTGACCGCGATGATCGCCGCCGCCGAGATCGGCCCCGAGGGCGAGGCGCGCTTCGGCCGCGCCCTCGCCGACCAGCGCTTCTTCGAGCCGTACTCGGGCCTTTACTGGCAAGTCGTCGCGCCCGGGCAACCCCCGTTCCGCTCGCGCTCATTGTGGGACCGGCGGCTAGGCCCGGGCCTCCCCGTTTCCGCGATCGAGCCGCGCGCCTACACTTACGCCATCGCGGGCTTTGCAGGCGAGCCGTTGCGCGTCGTCGAGCGCGACGCGGTGCTGCCCGGCTCCGCCACCATCTTCCGCTTCC
>JAABUQ010011593.1_pt1 | contig 11206 bp, 7 predicted proteins | sample 5560001 | NCBI WGS metagenome assembly JAABUQ01 (sample SAMN10711888, study PRJNA513371) | rock metagenome | isolation source: Antarctica rocks | place: Antarctica: Victoria Land, Finger Mt nord | collected 2015-12-18
CGAAGCAACCCGGCTTGACGAACCGATCGGCCCCAATCGCTCGCCGAGGCGACTTGACGTTGCCCGACCCCGATCCGCTCGCTTATCGTAAATGGGATCGACCGATCGATCGAAAGGGCGGCCCCCGAGATCCAGCCGTGCGCGACCCGTTCGCCCAGAATCCCGAGTTCTCCCGCCTCCTCCGGGGCGACGAAGGGGTCGACCTGGCCCTGGTCAGCCTGGAGATCGCCCGCGACGTCGACCCCGGGCTCGACCTCGACGGGACCTTGGCCCGGATCGACCGCCTGGCCGACCGGGTCCGCGACCGCTGCCCCCCCTCGGCCGGGGCCCGGTTCGTCATCGGCCAGATCAACTGGGTCCTCTTCGTCGAGGAGGAATTCCGGGGCAACACCGAGGACTACTACGACCCGAGGAACAGCGACCTCAGCCAGGTCCTCGAGCGCAAGACCGGGATCCCGATCAGTTTGTCGATCCTGTATGCGTCCCTGGCGAGCCGGGTGGGGCTGGAACTCGGCGGGGTCAACCTGCCGATGCACTTCCTGCTCCGGGCGATCCACGAGGAGCCGGCCCTCTTCGTCGACCCGTTCCACGACGGGACCATGCTCGACCGGCCGGGGTGCGAGCGGCTCCTGAGCCGGATCAGCGGCCGGCCGGTCCGGCTCGGCTTCGAGCACTTCACCCCTTGCGCCGCCTCGACCGTGGTCGGCCGGATGCTCCGCAACCTCAAAGGGATCCACCTCCACCGCGAGGACTTCGCCTCGGCCCTGCCCGTCGTCCGCCGCCTGGCCGCCCTCAACCGCCGCGATCTCCTCGAGCAGCGCGACTGGGGGATGGTCAGCCTCCAGGCCGACCGGCCCGGCGAAGCCCTCGGACCGCTCCGCCGCTACGTCGAGGAGATGCCCGACGCCGACGACCGGGAGACGATCCGCTCGCTGCTCAAGACCGCCCTCCGCGAAGTGGCCTTCCGGAACTGAATCCGAAAAATCGCGCGGGATCGCTCAAGTCGCGGGCCCTCCCGGTCGATGATGGACCGGGATGCGTCGCGATCGAGGGATCCTCGACCCGCGCCTCGCCCCGCCTTCGGCCCGGTCTCCCCGATCGTTGCCGCGTCCGGCCGGAGTCGCCGATCGCCCTCGGACCCTTCGGCGGGACCTTCCCCGGACCGGCCCCCCAGGAGGAGAAAACCACACCATGCGCCCTCAACGAGTCGCCCGAGCGTCGCTCCTCCTGGCCCTGACCCTGGGACTCGCCGGCTGTTCGGCGACGTCCGCCTCGAAAGTCGCCTCGAAGAACCCGGCGCGGTCGCTCGCGGTGGTCGGCGACCGCCCCTTGCCCGCGACCGTCGGCGAGCCCGGCGACCAGGTCGCCGCCGAGGTCGTCGAGCCCGAGCCCAAACGGAACCCGCTGGCCCGGATCTCCGGCCGGGTGATCGACGAGCGGGGTCGGCCCGTCCCCGACGCGACCGTCCGCCTGGCCGACGGCGGCCAGCAAGGGGGCCGAGACTCACGGACCACCACCGACCGATCGGGGGCCTTTACCCTCGGCGGGCTCCGGCCCGGCTCCGACTACGTGATCGTCGCCGAGGCGGAGACCGAAGGCGCGACCCAGACCGGCCGGGCCCGCGCCAGGACCGCCGATACCGGCGTGGCGATCAACCTCGGCCCCGATGACGACTCCACCGCCGCCCGCCGCCCGAGCACCCGAAGCCCCCGGACTCGCCCGATCTCCAGCCGCGAGCCGATCGACGATCCGGCCGAGCAAAAGACCATCTCGCGAGTCAACCGCGAAGACCTCGACCCCTCGCAAGCCGATCCCTCGGCCGAAGAACGCCCACGGGGCCGGACCGCGACCTCGGGCACCGCCCAGCTCGCGGCGCCGTTCTCGATCCCTGGTTGGCGGAAGGGCGGCTCCTCGGCGAAGCCTCCGGCCCGAGGTGAGGCCGGGGGAGATCCGCCGCTCGACCTCCCCCCGGACCCACCGACGACCCCGAGGCGGGCCGCGACCGGCGACCTCCCGCCCGACGACGACGGCCCGAACCCGCTCCCCCCCGCGATCGAGCCCTCGGAGCGTGAAGAACGTCCCACCTCGCCCGGCCGGTCTCGCGAGGAGACCGTCGGCCGGTCGTCTTCCCGGCCCGACACGACCCAGGGCGAGCCGGGCGCATTGTCGTTCGCCGAGGAGCCCATCCCGACACGCCAGGGCAAGTCGCGCGACGGCTCCCCCGGCCCCGGGATGGTCCCCATGCCGACGCTCGTCGCCGAGGACCGATCGCGAGGGACGACCTCCGACTTTGTCACCGACGACTTGCCCGCGAGCCTGGAGCCGGATCCGGCCGCCGGATCCCGCCGCCCCGGCCTGGATCTCGCCGATACCCAGCCCGCCCGACCGGCCCCGGAGGCCCCACCTGGCCCGAGGGCCCTGGCACGCGAGGAATCGAGGAAGAATCCGGCCGCTGGGCCGGTTTTCGCGTCTCCGGGCCCGGCCGATCTCGACCCCAACGCCGCCTACGACCCATTCGCCCTGGTCGCGGTCTCGGTCGCGTCCGCCCCCGAGATCAAGCCGCCGTCGCTCGCCCCGGTCGAGCCGGTCGAGCCGGTCGCGGTCGCGGTCGCGGACTCCGCCTTGACTCCCGCGTCCAAGAAGTGGGGCGACCTGGCGGATCGGGACCGGCCCAAGCTCGTGGTCGAGCCGACCAAGGCGTCGTCGAGCCTGCTCCGGCGGATCCGAGGGGCCGGCCCGACGGCCCCCAAGGCGAGCCCGGTGATGCTCTGCGACTACGACTCCCGGCACCGAAGGGTGGCCAACTTCCAGCTCCCCGACCTGGAGGGCAAGCCGGTCCGGCTCCACGACCTCGACGCCGAATACGTCCTGCTCGACTTCTGGGGGACTTGGTGCAAGCCTTGCCTCGACTCGATCCCCCACCTCGTCGAGCTCCAGAAGAAATATGGGCCGACCAAGCTCCGGGTCGTGGGGATCGCCTGCGAGCAGGAGGCCCAGGCGGAAAAGGCCGCCCGGGTCGCGGAGTTCACCCGCCGCCTCGGGATCAACTACACCGTCTTGCTCTCGACGATGGACGGGACCTGCCCGCTCCAGAACGCCCTCCAGGTCCAGTTCTACCCGACGATGGTCCTGCTCGACCGCGGCGGGCAGATCCTCTGGCGGGACCGAGGGGCCACCGAGTCCACCCTCGCCCGGCTCGACAAGGTCCTCGAATCGCGAAGCACCGCGACGATGGCCCGCCGCTGATCGCCCCGCTCTGTCCGCCTTCCGGTCAGCTCAGCCCCTGGATCTCGCCTCGATCGTCGATCCCGATCCGCTCGGCCGAAGGGACCTCGGGCAAGCCGGGCATCCGGACGATCTCGCCGGTCAGGGCCACGAGGAACCCGGCGCCCGCCGCGATCTCGACGTCGCGGACGGTCAAAGTGAAGCCGGTCGGGCGGCCCCGGAGCTTGGGGTTGTCGGAGAGGGAATCCTGCGTCTTCGCCATGCAGATCGGCAGGTGGTCGTACCCCTGACGGCGGGCCTTGCGCACCTTGGCTTCGGCGGCGGGCAGGAAGGTGACGCCCGAGGCGCCATAAATCGCCGAGGCGATCCGCCCGATCTTCCGCTCGATCGGCCAGTCGAGAGGATAGAGCGTCCGGAGCGGCGTGGCCTCGACCTCGGTGGCGGCGACGACCTTTTCGGCCAGCTCGACGGCCCCGGCCCCCCCTTGGCCGAAGACGTCGGCGGTGGCGCAGGGGATCCCTCGGCCTTCGCAGAATTGGTGGACCACGCGAAGTTCGTCGGGCGAGTCGGTCCCGAACTGGTTGATGGCCACCAGGGTCGGCTTGCCGAAGTGGGCGGCGGCGTCGAGGTGGGCGGCGAGGTTCTCCAAACCTCGCTCAACGGCGGCGGGGTCGGGCGTCGTCAGGGCCCCGAGGGGCGATCCGCCGTGCATCTTGAGGGCCCGGACCGTGGCGACGATCACCACGGCGGCGGGGTTGAGCCCGGCGGAGCGGCACTTGATGTCGAAGAACTTCTCGGCGCCGAGGTCGAAGGCGAACCCGGCCTCGGTCACGGCGTACTCGCCGAAGGCGAGGGCCATCCTCGTGGCCAGGACCGAGTTGCAGCCGTGGGCGATGTTCGCGAACGGCCCGCCGTGGACGAACGCGGGCGTCCCTTCGAGCGACTGGACCAGGTTCGGCAAGAGCGCCTCCTTGAGGATCGCCCCCAACGCCCCGGTGACGCCCATCTCGCCCGCCAGGACGGGCCGGCCGTCGCCCGAGTAGCCGACGAGGATCCGTTCGAGCCGATCGCGGAGGTCGGCCGGCCCTTCGGCCAGGCAGAGGATGGCCATGACCTCGCTGGCGGCGGTGATGTCGAAGCCCGACTCGCGAGGAACCCCCTGGCCCGGCCCGCCCAGGCCGATCACGACCCGCCGGAGGGCCCGGTCGTTCATGTCGAGAGCCCGCTTCCAGAGCACTCGGCGGGGGCTGAGCGCGGTCTTGCCGAAGTGGAGCCGGTTGTCGATCGCGGCGGCCAGCAGGTTGTGAGCGGCGGTGATCGCATGGAAGTCGCCGGTGAACTGCAAGTTGATCTGGTCCGACGGCGTGAGCCGGCTCGCCCCGCCGCCGGTCGCCCCCCCCTTGCGGCCGAAGACCGGCCCCATCGAGGGCTGCCGCAGGGCCAGGACTCCCCCTTTGCCGATCTTCCGGAGTCCCTGCGCCAGGCCGATCGACGTCGTCGTCTTCCCCTCGCCGGCCGGGGTCGGCGTGATCGCGGACACCAGGATCAACTTGCCGGTGGGCCGCGCGCCCCTCGCGATTGCTTCGAGGCGAATCTTGGCCTTGTCGCGGCCGTGGGGCTCGACGTGGTCGGGCGGGATGCCGAGTCGCTCGGCGACTTCGGCGATCGGGCGGAGGTCGGCGGTGGGCTGGTCCATGCGAGGATTCGTCCCGTCAGGATCAAGCCGGGCCTGGCGGGACGCCCGACTTGATCGCGTCGAAGATCAGGAATGAGGGGAGCCGGAGCGAGTCTTCCAGGTCGGGAACCTCGACGACGGCTTGGGCCGAGGGCCGAGGCTCGCGGAGCCTCCGGATCAGGAAACCGGCGGCCAGGAGGATCTCGGACCATTCCTCGATCGTCCGCGACCAGTACGGCGTCTCCCAGTGCTCGCGGAGCCTGGGCATGTTCCATCGGAGCAGCCGCGGCCCGGAGTCGAAATAGCGATCGATCTTGAGCGCCCCCTTGATGCCCGTCTCGTCCCGCTCCCACTCGCGGTAGGGGGTGCAACTGGCCGGGTGGGGGATCGAGAAGACGAGCCGCCCGCCGGTCTTCAGGACGGCGGCCGTCGCCCGGGTCACGGCCTCGGCCTCGGCGAGATCCTGGAACGAGACGCAGGCGGTCGCCAGGTCGAAGTGGCCCACCGGCCAGCGCGAGGCGGCATCGGCGGCGTCCATCGCGGCGAATTCCGCGCCCGAGCGGCTCGCCTCTTCGATCGCGAGGGCTCGCGCCACCTGCCGTTCCGAGATGTCCACGCCGATGACCTCGGCCCCCGACCCGGCCAGGAGCCTGCTGAAATAGCCCTGGGCGCAGCCCAGATCCAGGACCCGGAGGCCCTCGACCCGACCGCAAGCATCCAGGAGCGCCGGGCCGTGAAACGTGGTCCTGTAGTAATCCAGCCCCGACTCGACGAAGTCGGCCCAAGGGCCGGCGGCCCGGTCCCAGGCGGCCCGGGACGCCGCGGTGTCGAAAGGGATGTCCGGGATCGCCGGCCTCATGATCCAACCCTCATCACTTGAGATACTTGGCCAGCCAGCCGTGGACCTCGTTCCACCAGACGATCCGGTTGGCGGGCTTGAGGATCCAGTGGTTCTCGTCGGGGAAGTAGACGAACCGGCTGGGGATACCCCGGCGCTGGAGCGAGGTGAACATGGCGAGCCCTTGGGCCTCGGGCACCCGGAAGTCGAGGGCGCCGTGGATCACCAGGGTCGGGGCTTTGAACTGGCCGACGGCCTTGCTCGGGTTGTGGTCGTCGTAGCCCTTGGGGGCGTCCCAGGGGACTCCGCCGAACTCCCACTCGGCGAACCAGAGTTCTTCGGTCGTGCCGTACATGCTGGGCAGGTCGAAGACGCCGGCGTGGCTGATCAGGGCCCGGAAGCGGTCGGAATGGCCGGCGAGCCAGTTGACCATGAACCCGCCGTAGGAGCCGCCGGCGGCCGCGACCTTGTCACCGTCGAGGAACGAGTAAGTCTTGAGGGCGAAGTCGAGCCCCTTGTTCAAATCCTCGCCCACCCGGCCGGTCCAGTCTCGGCTGATCTGGTCGGTGAACTTCTGGCCGTGGCCGGTCGAGCCTCGGGGGTTGATCGCGACCACGGCGTACCCCGGGGCGGCGAACAGCGGGTAATTCCAGCGGTTGTGCCACTCGTCGTGCCAGGCCCCTTGCGGGCCGCCGTGGATCAGGAAGACGACGGGGTACTTCTTGGCGGCGTCGAAGCCGGGCGGCTTGACCAGCCAGCCGGACACCTCGTCGCCGTCGGCCCCCGGGAAGGTGAACCCCTCGGCCCGGGGGACGTCGAGCTCGGCCATCAAGGTTGCGTTATGATGGGTGAGGGCGACCAGGCCCGAGCCGTCGGGCTTGGCCCGGTAGAGCTCGCCGGGCGCGTTGCTTGCCCCCCGGACGAAGACGAGGTCGTCGCCGCCCGGGGCGACCTGGGCGGCGGTGTTGACGCCTCCGGCGACGCCCTTGGGCCGCTCGTTGACGAAGACGTGGCCGTCGCCGTCGGCGAGCATCCCGAGGGCCCGGATCGTCATCGAGCCGGAGTCGTCGAGGACCGCGAAGAGGTCGCGGACGGTCCCGTCGAAGGGCTTGGTCACGGCTCGCGAGGCGCCCCAGGCGAAGGACTGGACCGGCCGGTCGATCCGGGCGGTGAGGTCGGTGAACTCGCCGGTGCCCCGGTCGCGGACCTTGAGGGCCCAGCGGTCGGCCTCGAAGCCGGGGCGACCTTGGCTGACGAAGGCCAGGAAGTCGCCGTCGGGCGAGTAGCTCGGCTGGCCGTCGGCCCCGAGGTTCTCCTCGGTCAAGTTTTGCGGCTCGTTGCCGGCCGCGGAGACGATCCAGACGTCGGTGTTGGTCGACCAGGCCATGTCCTTCGACGGCTCGGCGACGAAGGCCAGCTCCTTGCCGTTGGGCGCGAAGGCGTAGTCCGATGAGCCACCGAAGGGCGCGGGGGGGACGTTGCTGGCGAACTTCGGCGTCAGGTCTTTCGCCTTGCCGGTGGCCACGTCCATGACGAACAGGTGCGACCGCTTACCGTCGTCCCAGCGGTCCCAGTGGCGGACCATCAGCTTGTCGAAGACCTTGACCTTGGACTTCTCGGCATTCTTCTTGTTATCCGCCGCCGCGGTTTCCTCCGGGCTCTTGCCCGGGTAGACCTCGGCGGCGAAGGCGATCTGGTCGCCCGAGGGGGACCAGATCGGGCCGGACACGTCCACCGGCAGCTTCGACAGTTGGCGGGCCTCGCCCCCATCCAGCGGCAGGATCCAGACCTGGCTCGAACCGCCCCGGGTGGAGAGGAAGGCGATCGACTTGCCGTCCGGGCTCCAGCGCGGGTGGTTGTCGGCCCCGCTCGAAGTGGTCAGGCGCTTCGGCTCGCCCCCGGCGAAGGGGACGAGGTAGATGTCGGCGTTGGACTTGCCGGCGGCCCGGTCGACCTCGGACACGACGTAGGCCACGAGCTTGCCGTCGGGCGAAATCTGGGGGTCGGAGACCCCTTTGACCGCCAGGAGGTCATCGACCGTCATCGCCCGGCCGGCGGCGAAGGCGGGCCCGGCGCAGGCGACCAGGGCGGCCATTCCGAGGAGCAATCGCATGGGAGGATCCTTGAAAGATCGATCGATCGGTCAGAGCCGGCCGTGGGCCATCTTCTTGAGCGGGACGGTGATCGCCAGGAGGATCAGGCCGGGGATGACCGAGGTGGCCACCAGGAACACCCAGAGGTTGATCCCCCAGGCCCCCAGCTCAGCCTCCAGCATCCCCGCGAAATAGTTGGCGATCGCGGTGCAGAGGAACCAGGTGGCCATCATCAGCGACGAGACCTTCGCCGGGGCCAGCTTGTTGACCAGCGACAGCCCGATCGGCGAGAGGCAGATCTCGCCCAGGGTGTTGAACAGGTAGACGATCGCCAGCCATTGCGGGCCCACCTTGCCGAGCGAGGATTGCTTGTCGGCCAGGGACATCACCGCGAAGCCGCACCCCAGGAAGAGCAGCCCGATCCCCATCTTGGCGCTGGAGGTCAGCCGGAACCGGGTGTTGTCGATCCGCGCCCAGGCGATCGAGAAGACCGGGGCCAGCGCGAAGATCAGGAACGGGTTGATCGACTGGAAGAACGAGGCCGCGAACGGCTCGTCGAGCGTCCCGTACAACGTCCGGTCGGTCTTCTCGTCGGCGAACAGGTTGAGCGTCCCGCCCGCCTGCTCGAACCCCATCCAGAACACGATCGAGAACAGGCTGACGATCAGGATCACCGCGATCCTCTGCCAGTCGAACCCCTCCTCGGTGTTCCCCCTGGCGGCGACGTTGAAGAAGACGTAGACCATCGCGGCCCCGTAGACCACGACGATCAGCGGGATCAGATAGCGAGCATAAGGCTGGAGCGTCGGCCAGGCCAGGCCCGCGCCATAAGCCACCCCGAGGCAGATCAGGGAGGTCCCCACGACGTGCGACCAGTCGGCGACCGTCAACCGCCCTTCGCCCCGCTCCTCGCGGCCGGGCGGATAGCCGCCGACCAGCGATTTCTGGAACGACAGGAACGAGATCAAGCCGAGGACCATCCCCACCCCCGCCGCGCCGAAGCCGTAGTGCCAGCCGAACCTCGGGCTCTCGCCGAGATAGCCGCAGACCAGCGGCGAGAAGAACGCCCCGAGGTTGATCCCCATGTAGAAGATCGTGTAAGCCCCGTCGCGGCGGGCATCCCCCTGGGGGTAGAGGTTGCCCACCATCGTCGAGATGTTCGGCTTGAAGAACCCGTTGCCGAGCACCAGGAGGCTCAAGGCCAGGAACAGCAGCGACTCGAACGCCATCGCGAAGTGGCCCAAGGCCATCACGATCCCGCCGATCAGGATCGCCTTGCGCTGGCCGAGCACCTTGTCCGCCAGGAACCCGCCCAGGAGCGGGGTCAGGTAGACGAGGCCGGTGTAGGTCGCATAGAGCGCGAGGGCATCCTTGCGGATGTAGCCCAGGTGTTTGGTCAGGTAGAGGACCAGGAGCGCCCGCATCCCGTAGTAGCTGAACCGCTCCCACATCTCGGCCCCGAAGAGGACGTAGAGCCCCTTGGGGTGGCCGGCGGTCAGCGGGGGATCGAGCGCGGGGCTGGTCGGCATCGGGGCGGATCCTCGGAGGGGCGCTTGCGGGGGCCGGAGGCTTCGGCCTGGACGCGGGAGAGGATCGATCCATGCCGCCAAGCGACCAGATTAACGGATGGGCCAGCCCGCCCCAAGGCCCTACCGCTTCGGGGCTTGTCCGGCGCGGCCCTCGTCCAACCATCGGAGGATGTCGGGCATCGAGGCGACCGGCCCGGCTTCGGGGAAGAGCAGGGGGGCCCGGATCAGCTCGAGGTGATTCGCGTGGATCGTCCGGTGTTCGGACACCCCTTCGAGCCTCGTGCTCGCCACCGAGACGCAGCCGTCGCCGAGGCCGTCGGTGATCTCGTCGAGCTGCGGCGAGGCGCCCGAGGCGACGGCCCGGCCGATCTCGCCGACCACCCCGGCGAACCGGAGCCGCGACTCGACCTGGCGCCGCCCCTGGCTCGACAGATATCCGGAGTCGCCGGCCAGGGTCCGGTAGCGGACGCCGGCCCGCCTGGGCCGGGCGTTGAGCCGGCGGAGGTAGTCGCTGCCGGGCGTCATGTCGTCGGCCGCTTCTCCCAGGCCATCGCCGAGCACGGCCAGGGGGTCGGTCCGCCTCGTGCCGTTGAGGGCCTGGACCCCTTGGACCATCTGGAGCAGCGTCTGGCCCCTGGAGAGGCTCGACCCGTGGTTGGGCGGGGCGATCAGGATCAGCGCGTCCACGTCGCCGGCATCCCCGGCGCCCCCTTCGACGTGGGACCGGGCCAGGAGCGAGCCCATCGAGTGGGCCACGATCGACCAGGGGCGGGTTTCGCCGACCTTGCGGCGGAAGTCGAGCCAGTCGCGGCCGAAGGCGGCGGAGGTCTGATCGAGGTCGCGATTATAGGGGAAGTCGTAAAGGACGATGCCATGGCCGGCCGCCTCGAGGGGCCCGACCATGTGGACGAACACGCCCGAGCTCGAATTCAGGCCGTGGATCAGGCAGACCGTCGGCCGCGCCGGGTCGTTCGGGCGGTACGACGGCCGGGTCCTCATCCCGTACCGGAGCCGACGAGCGACCTCGCGGGTCGCACGATCGGAAAGGTCGCGGACCCGCTTCTCCCAGGCCGGCTTCCGATCCGGGCCGAGGGCGGCCGGGTCGATCGTCACGACGAGCTCGCCGGGGCGGACCTCGACCCCGGCATCGGGCCCGAGCGTGTCGCCCAGCATCGCCCGGGTGAGCGGCCCCGCCAGCCCGGTCAAGGGCAGCTTCAAGGGCGCCGCCGGCCGATCGACCCGGAGCGTGCTGGCGGCCGAGAGCCGCTCGACGACCTCGCCGATCTCGACCTCCGACGCCTCGTTCAAGGCGATCCGGATCGTGAGCGGAGGGGGGACCTCGCCCAGACTTGGGCCGACCACCAACGCGAGCAGGATGCCGACCATGCGCGATCCCTCATCTTCTGGCCCGACTCCAATCCTCCCCCCGATGGTACCCAAGCCGACGCTTCCGGGCGCGGTCGGTCTGATGAGCCACAGGGTCGATCGGTTCGTCAATCTGGGTCGCTTCGACTTTCCCCCATCGCGCAAACATGGTGGGTGGTGCCGAGCGCGGCGAGGCCCACCATCCGACCAGCCGAAAGGATTGGTGGGCCTCGCCGCGCTCGGCACCACCCACCATGTTTGCTTGCATCTAGCTACGGCAAACCTTAGCCAACTTGACGAACCGATCGACCCTGGATCAACCCGGCGATCGGAGCCTTCGAACGTCGAAAGGGCCGGCCGGGATGACCGGTCGGCCCTTCTCGCGAGATTGGAAGCCCGGGACGAAAGATCCGCCCCGGGAGATCGCTCAACGACGAGTCTTGTTCCCCGGGTTGAACAGGCCGCCCAGGACGCTCCGCCG
>JAABUQ010011594.1_pt1 | contig 11205 bp, 10 predicted proteins | sample 5560001 | NCBI WGS metagenome assembly JAABUQ01 (sample SAMN10711888, study PRJNA513371) | rock metagenome | isolation source: Antarctica rocks | place: Antarctica: Victoria Land, Finger Mt nord | collected 2015-12-18
GTCAGGATGGCGATGTCCTCCAGCATGGCCTTGCGGCGGTCGCCGAAGCCCGGCGCCTTCACGGCCGCGACCTTCAGGCCGCCGCGCAGCTTGTTCACCACGAGCGTGGCCAGCGCCTCGCCCTCGATATCCTCGGCGATGATCAGCAGCGGGCGGCCGGACTGCACCACGGTCTCCAGCAGCGGCAGCATCGCCTGCAGGCCGGACAGCTTCTTCTCGTGGATCAGGATGTACGGCTGGTCCAGCTCGGCGACCATCTTCTCGGCGTTGGTGATGAAGTACGGGCTGATGTAGCCGCGGTCGAACTGCATGCCCTCGACGACGTCCAGCTCGGTCTGGATGCCCTTGGCCTCCTCGACGGTGATGACGCCCTCGTTGCCCACCTTCTGCATGGCCTCGGAGATCATGCGGCCGATGTCGGCCTCGCCGTTGGCGGAGATCGTGCCGACCTGCGCCGTCTCGGCCTCGGTGGTGATCTTGCGGCTGCGGGCCTTCAGCTCGGCCACGATGCTGGTCACGGCCAGATCGACACCGCGCTTCAGGTCCATCGGGTTCAGCCCGGCGGCGACGCCCTTGGCGCCCTCATGCACGATGGCCTGCGCCAGGACCGTGGCGGTCGTGGTGCCGTCGCCGGCGATGTCGTTGGTCTTGGTCGCGACCTCGCGCAGCATTTGCGCGCCCATGTTCTCGAACTTGTCGGCCAGCTCGATCTCCTTGGCGACGGTCACGCCGTCCTTGGTGATCCGCGGGGCGCCGAAGCTCTTGTCGATCACGACGTTGCGGCCCTTGGGTCCCAACGTCACCTTCACTGCATCGGCGAGGATGTCCACGCCGCGCAGCATGCGCTGGCGGGCCTCGCCGCCGAAACGTACGTCCTTGGCTGCCATGTCTTTCTATCCTTCTACTGTTGATGCGCTGATCAGGCGGCCTTGGCGGTGGCGGCCTGGCCCTCGATGATGCCCATGATGTCGCTCTCCTTCATGATCAGGAGCTCCTCGCCATCGAGCTTCACCTCGGTGCCGGACCACTTGCCGAACAGCACGCGGTCGCCGGCCTTCACGTCGAGCGCCACGATCGCGCCCTGCTCGTTGCGGGCGCCGGGGCCGGCGGCGATGACCTCGCCCTCCATCGGCTTCTCCTGCGCGGTGTCAGGGATGATGATGCCGCCGCGGGTCTTCTCTTCGGCCGTGATGCGCTTGACCACGATCCGGTCGTGCAAGGGACGGAACTTCATGCGGGATCGCTCCAGATTGGGGGTGGATGGGTTTTCGGGCTCAGGCCCCGCCCCGCGGCGTGTTGGCACTCCCCGGGGAGGAGTGCCAGCGATCTAGGAGATCGGTCAGGGACTGTCAAGCATTCAGCAGCACTCGCGCGGCGAGAGTGCTAAAGTGTTGGCGAGGTTCAGTTTTTCCTTCCCAAGCGATGACGCAATTCAGCAATCTTCGTGCCAGCCCCCATCACCCGGGCTGATCACAGAGAGGAAGACTGCATGACGCTGGCGCTGCAACTTCGGGACTACCGCCTTACCACTGCCGAGATCCTCTACCATCTGCCTGACCATCCCGGCCTATTGCAAACCTACGTTTGGCAGGGCCTGGATCTGGCACCCCGCTTCCCCGCGCTGCGCGGCTTCCTGGAGTTCTGGCAGCGCGAGCTAGACGGCAAGCTGCACTCCATCAAGGTGGCCAGCGGCGGCCCGATCCGGCCGGCGGCGGTGCGCCATACGCCGCACCTGATGCACTTGCATTAGATCGGGTGCGTCAGGCCGGCACAGGACGGCGGCGCAGCAGCAGCAAGCCCAGCAGGGTGGAGGCTGCGAACCCCGCCGTCCCAAGTGCCACCGTGACCCATCCAGACACGCGCACACCGGACCCTAGCAGGGCAAATACCGCCGTTTGCGGAACGTAGCCCAGCAGGGACGCCAGCAGGAACGGCCCCGCCGCCACGCCGGACACCCCGGCGAGCAGGTTGAGCACCAGGTTGCTGCCGACCGGCAGCAGCCGCAACGTCAGTGTGGCGGTGAAGGCGCGGGCGCACAGGAAGCGGTCCAGCCGGTCCAGCCGGCCGCCGCCCCGGCCGTGCAGCCAGCGCACCACCCAGCCGCGCGCACCCAGCCGCGCCCAGTAGAAGTCGGCGGCGCACCCCAGCGTCTCCGCCAGCAGGGCCAGCATGGCGCCCGGCCAGAACCCGAAGGCGAGGCCGCCGGCATAGGCGACCACCTGCCGCGGCACCCCGGCGGCGCAGGCCAGCGCACCAAGCGCCACGAAGCCGAGCGGCCCATTCTCCCCAGCCGCCGCCACCCGCGCATCCAGCCCCAGCCCGCGTAGCGCCAGCCCGGCCCCAACCAGCCCCGCCAGCAGCAGCGCCGGCCGCCACGCACCTCGGAGCCAGCCCCGAAGCGATGCCCGAAGCCGTAGCAACGCAGGCCAAGTCACGGCTGCTCCCACGTCACGGCTGCTCGATGTCCGGGCGCTTCCACCGGCGCTGCAGCCAGGCTACCCCCACCAGGTCGAACAGCCCCACCCACAGCCGGTCCAGGGTGCCGTAGTTCGATCGGCCCTGCGTGCGCGGCCGGTGGTTGACCGGCACGGACACCACCTGCCCCCCTGCGCGGATGAACAGCGCCGGCAGGTACCGGTGCATATGGTCGAAGCAGGGCAGCTCCAGGAACGCCGCCCGGCGGAACACCTTGAGGCCGCAGCCGGTGTCCGGCGTCGCGTCGTGCAGCAGGGCGGCGCGCACCCGGTTGGCGATGCGGCTGGATTGGCGCTTGGTCCAACTGTCCCGCCGCCGGGTGCGGTGCCCGGCCACCAGCAGCAGGCCGCCCGCCTCCGCCTGGGCACGGGCGAACAGGGCGGGGATGTCAGCCGGGTCGTTCTGGCCGTCCCCGTCCAAGGTGGCGATCCAGGCGCCCCGTGCCGCCCGCACCCCGGTGACGATGGCCGCGCTCTGCCCGCAGCTGCTGCGGTGCCGGCGCAGCACCAGGGCGCCGGGCAATGCGGCCTGCGCCGTCAGGAGCTGCGCCGCGGTGCCGTCGGTGCTGCCGTCATCGACATAGACGATCTCGTGGTCGATCCCCTCGTGCCCGATCTTGGCAAGCGCCACCCTGATCTCCGCGATCAGCGGCTGGATGTTGGCTTCCTCGTTGCGAACCGGTACCACGACGGACAGCACCGGTGCGGGCAGCACGGCCTGGGTGTCCTGCGGACGGTGCGGCGTGGCGGCCTCGGGCGGGGTTGCAAGCATGGCCGGCGGTAGCATCCACCACGTCGTCCCCGCAAGGCCGGGGCCTCGCAACGTCTGGGCCTCGCAAGGCCGGGGCCGTGCTATATATCTGGGGCCGCAAACGTATGGACATGCTATGCCGCTCGACGCCGCCCCGCGCTCCGCCCCCCTCGCCAAGCCGCCAGCCGCCGCGCGCCGCCATGCGCCGGGTCCACAGGCCGTTGCCGCCTGGCTGTTCTGCATGTGTGGAATGCTGCTGGTCATGGTCTCGCTTGGCGGCGCCACGCGGCTGACCGGGTCCGGTCTGTCGATCATGGAGTGGGCGCCGCTGCTGGGCGCCTTGCCGCCGCTGTCGGAGGCCGAGTGGCAACGGCTGTATGGGTTGTACCAAGCTATTCCCCAATACAGCTTGGTCCACCAGGGCTTCGGCATCGAGGGCTTCAAGAGCATCTTCTGGCTGGAATGGGCGCACCGGCTCTGGGGTCGGCTGCTGGGCCTGGCGTTCCTGGTGCCGCTGGTGACGTTCGCGGTGCGTGGCGCCATCGACGGGCGGCTGGCGCGGCGGCTGGGAGGGCTGTTCCTGCTGGGCGGCCTGCAGGGCGCCATCGGCTGGTTCATGGTTGCCAGCGGGTTCGAGGCCGACAGCACCGCCGTGTCGCCCTACCGGCTGGTCATCCACCTTGCGATGGCGTTGCTGCTGTACTCCGCCATCCTATGGACCGCGCTGGGGCTGTGGCGCCAGGGCGATAGACAGCAAGGCAAGGCTGAGCATGAGCCGGCACCGGCCATCCCTGGGCTGCGTGCGCTCACGGCGGCCTCGGCGTCGTTCGTGGCGGTGACGATCCTGGCTGGCGGGTTCGTGGCGGGGCTGCACGCCGGCCTGACCTACAATTCCTTTCCATTCATGGATGGACGATTGGTGCCGGACGGGTACTTCATGCTGCATCCCTTCCTCCGAAACCTGACGGAGAACGTTGCCGCCGTGCAATTCGATCATCGCCTGTTGGCAACCTGCACAGCGCTGCTTGCGCTGGCGACAGCCGCCTATGGCCCCCGTGCCGGTGCCCGGGGCGCCGTGCGGACGCGGCTGCTGCTGCTGGGCGGGGCGGTGCTGGCCCAGTATGCGTTGGGAGTCACGACGCTGCTGTGGGTTGTGCCGGTGTCGCTCGGCACCGCGCACCAGGCGATGGCTGTGCTGGTGCTGACGGCGGCATTGGCGGCATTGCACGCCCAGGCGCGGCCTACCCCGCATCAGGCTCAACCGCAGGCCACCTTGCCTCGGCGGGCGGCCTCCGTCGTGTGAAGAAGTCGGTCCATCTGGCGTTGCAAGACAGCTTGCCGGTTCTGGAAGGCCTCCCGGTCGGCCTGGTGGTTTACGACGCCGGGCAAATGCTCGTGCTGGCCAACCAGACCTATTGCGAGATGCTGGGGATGCCCGACGGCGCATTCCGGCCCGGCTCGTCCATGGCAGATAACGTCCGCATGATCGCCTACCGCGGCGTATTCGGCCCGGGCGACGTGGAGGCGCAGGTGGCGGAGGCGCTGAGCTTCGATCCGTCAGCCACCCGACGCGTCCGCCAGCGCCATCCGGACGGCCGCACGTTCGAGGCGCACTACGTCCCGCTCGACGGCGGTGCGCACATGGCCTGCCTGATCGACACGACCACCGTGATCAACATGCGCGACGAGGCAGAGCTGGCGGTGTCGCGCGTGCAGACCGCGTTGACGGCGCTGCGGGTCGGCGTTGCAATGTTCGCGGGGGACCGCCGCCTGCTGTTCCACAACCAGCGCTTTACGGAGCTGCTGGGCTTGCCGGTTGCCAGCTTGCATCCGGGCCTGCCTTTCACCGACGTGCTGCAGCGGATGCAGGCCCGCGACGAGTATGCCGGGTTTGCGGGCGACTTATTCATAGCCAATCAGATGGCATTCGACCGCAGCCAGCCTGCCAGCTTCCGCCGGCATCGGGCAACGGGCCAGGTGATCGACGTGCAGTCCGATCCGCTGCCCGATGGCGGCTGGACGATGACGGTGTTCGACGTGTCAGCCCTGACGCGCGCGGAGGAGGAGGCGCAGCGCCGGGCCGGGATCCTGGACAGCATCGTGCAGCATATTCCGCACGGTGTTGCGGTGTATGGGCCTGACCAGCGGCTGACGATGGTGAACGCCGACTACCACCGCGTCATGGACGGCGCCCCCATCCTGATCGGCGACACGCTGGAGGAGGTGGTCCGCCGCCGGGCGCTGGCCGGCGAGTATGGCCCCGGCGACCCGGCGGCGGTCATCGACGAGCAGCTGGCCTTCGACACGACCCACCTGCAGCACCGCCAACGCGACCGGCCGAACGGCACCCGGATCGAGGTTCGCACCGCGCCGCTGCCCGATGGCGGCCATCTGAGCGTCATCACCGACATCACCGCCCTGGCTGTTGCGCAGGAAGAGCTGCAGCGCCGGGCCGGGCTGATGGACGCGATGCTGGCCAACATCCGCCACGGCATCATCCTGTGGGACCGGGACCGCAAGATCGTGGCCTACAACGCCATGGCGGCCGAGGCGATCAACGCGCCGCCTGGGCTGGTCGTGGTCGGCCGCACCCTGGAGGAGACCGTGCAGAGCGCGCTGGACCGCGGCAGCCTAGGCGTCGGCCCGGAGGCGGACGCCCGGGCCGAGTGGCTGCTGACCTGCGACCGCGCCCTGCCGAACGTGGACCAGCTTCTGACGCAGGACGGCCAGGTGCTGGAGGTTCGCAGCGACCCGACGCCGGACGGCGGCTTCGTCACCACCTACACGGATGTCACCACGATCCGGGAGGCGGAGACCGTGTTGCAGGCCGCGCGGGCGATGGCGGATGCGGCGAACGCCGGCAAGTCCCGGTTCTTGGCTGCCATGAGCCAGGAACTCCGCACGCCGCTGCTGCAGATGATCTCGCAGTCTGCCGAAATCCGTCGCATGGCGTCCGCCACCCCCGCATGCGGGCCGAAGCCGGCGGCCCAGGACGCGGCGGTCAAGGAGTCGGGCGCCGTGATGGATGCGGCCAGCGCGGTGCATGAGACGGGCCGCAACCTGCTGTCCATGCTCGACACCATCCTCGATGTCGCACGGCTGGAGGCGGGGCGGTTCGACCTGGCCGACGACCTGGTGAATGTGCCGCAGCTGGTCACGGCATGCCTCCGGCAGGCGGACATGGCCGCCGCGGCTGCCGAGATCACGCTGTCCGTGGACCTGCCACCCAACCTGCCGCTGGTGCGCGGGGATGAACGGCGGCTGCACCAGGTGCTGAAGTACCTGGTCGGCAACGCCGTGAACGCCACCGCTGCCGGCAGCGCCACGACGATCCGCGCCAGTTTTGCTCCCTCCGGGCCGGACGGCGCGGGCGACTTGCTCATACAGGTCGCTGACATCCATGCTTCCCCGTCCGGGGTGCAAGGCAGCGAGTGGGCCAGCCTGCCCTCCGAAGTCCCGGATGGCGATGGCGCGGCGGAATACCTTCATGGCAACAGGCTGGGCCTCTACGTGAGCCGTGCGCTGATGCGCGCACACGGGGGCGACGTCGTGCTCGGCGCAGGGCCGGCGGCCGTGATGCGGCTGCCTGCCGCCCGCCTGGTGCCTGCCCCATCGCCGGGATGGGACCACGCCGAGGCGCTCCACCCATTGCACCTGAGCCGCTGAGGTTCCAGTTTGGTGCGGTCCCGGCTGACACAGCCCAGATCGCGCAAGGACCCGGCATGACCTCTCCCCACCCGCTCGCCACCACGGACGCCCTGTTCTTCGGCCGCTCCGGCGCTGGCCCTACCCTCGACCAGGATGCAGCCCGGCGGCTCGTCGGCCAGGCGCTCGACGGGATGGATGATGGCGAGCTGTTCTTGGAGTACCGTGAGAGCGAGGCATTGAGCCTGGAGGATGGCACCATCCGTTCCGCCGGGTTCGATACGCAGCTCGGCTTCGGCCTGCGGGCCGTGCTGGGGGAGGAAGCCGGATACGCCCATGCCGGGGAAGTGTCGGAGGCGGCGCTGGCCCGGGCCGCAGCCACCGTATCCACCGTGCGGGGTGGCCGGTCCGGCACCCTGGCGGAGCCGCCGCGCGCCACCAACGCCCGGCTGTACTCGGACGCCAACCCGCTGACCTCCACCGAGTTCGCCGGCCGTGCCGCGGTGCTGGCCGGGATCGACACCTACGCCCGCAGCCGCGACCCGCGGGTGAAGCAGGTGATGGCGTCCCTGATGGGCGAGTGGCAGGCCGTGCAGGTGGTGCGCGCCGACGGCGCCCGCGTGGCCGACCTGCGCCCGCTGGTGCGGCTGAACGTGTCCATCGTGGTGGAGGACGGTGGCCGGCGTGAGAGCGGCACTTACGGCTCTGGCGGGCGGCACGGCTACGACCTGCTGATGGGCGAGGACTACTGGCGCGCGGCCGTGGACGAGGCGCTGCGGCAGGCGCTGGTAAACCTGGACAGCCGCCCGGCGCCGGCGGGCGAGATGCCGGTGGTGCTCGGGCCGGGCTGGCCGGGCATCCTGCTGCATGAGGCCATCGGGCATGGGCTGGAGGGCGATTTCAACCGTAAGGGCACCTCGGCCTTTGCGGGGCTGCTGGGCCAGCGCATCGCCAGCCCGGGCGTGACGGTGGTGGACGACGGCACCCTGCCCGACCGGCGCGGCAGCCTGACCGTGGATGACGAAGGCACGCCGTCGGGCCGCTTCACCATGATCGAGGACGGCATCCTGACCGGCTACATCCAGGATCGCCTGAATGCACGCCTGATGGGCGTGGCCCCCACCGGCAACGGACGGCGCCAAAGTTATGCTCACGCGCCGATGCCGCGCATGACCAACACGATCATGCTGGGCGGCCCAGCCCGGCCGGAGGAGCTGATCCGCTCGGTCAAGCGCGGGCTGTATGCGGTGAACTTCGGCGGCGGGTCGGTCGATATCACCTCCGGCAAGTTCGTGTTCTCCGCCAGCGAGGCCTACCTGATCGAGGATGGCGTGGTGACGGCGCCGGTGAAGGGCGCCACGCTGATCGGCAACGGGCCGGACGCACTGACGAAGATTGAGGCAGTTGGCAACGATCCCGGGCTGGACGCCGGCATCGGCACCTGCGGCAAGAACGGTCAGGGAGTGCCCGTTGGTGTCGGCCAACCAACCTTGAAACTATCTGCCTTGACGGTAGGCGGCACTGCTACCTAGTCTTATCATATGAAATGCTCCATTTTCGAGACTGCCCGGTTCGTCTTTGGCCCGCTCGTCATCGCAGCAAGTTTAATTTCCGGACCGGCAATGGCGCAGGGTGGAGCGCCCCATGACAAGTTCGGCAGCACGGACTGCCCCGCGAGCCACATGCCGCCGCTGGCCCTGCCGATGGTGAAGCAAGCGCTGGCGACGAACTCGGAAATCACCATCGTCGCGCTCGGCTCGTCATCGACCCAGGGCTGGCACTCCACCGACATCGCCCACAGCTACCCAGCCATTCTGCAGGAGGAGTTGTCGGCGGCGTTGCCCATGGCGCACGTCGCCGTCATCAACCGCGGCGTCGGCGGGCAGGATGCACCGGAGATGGTGCCGCGCCTGCAGGCGGACGCCCTCGCCGTGCGGCCCAGCCTCGTCATCTGGCAGCTCGGCGCGAACGGCGCCATGAAAAAGCAGGACCCCGCCGTGTTCCGGGAGCTTGTCGCGGCTGGGATCGGCACCATGCAGGCTGCGAAGGCGGACGTGGTGTTGATGGACAACCAGCGTGCGCCATTCGTCCTGGCCGCCCCGGACCGGGCGCAGTTCGACCAGGCGCTGTCGGACGCCGCCGCCCGCACCGGGGTCGGCCTGTTCAGCCGCGGCGCCCTGATGGACCAGTGGCAAGCGGAGGGGCACCCCTACGACCAGTTCATCTCGACAGACGGGGTGCATCACAACAACCGCGGCTACCGTTGCATGGCAAAGGCGCTGGCCGGGTCTATCCTGGACGGCTTGGGCCTACCGCCCGTAACGGCGCATTCGGCCCTCGCGCGGCGGTAAGCTGTCTGCTCTCTCTCCCGGAGCAGGGAGCTAGGCTAAACAGCCAGGTAGTTCGCGCGGGCTGCATCATCCTTCAGCAACCCGGCCATCGTGCCAGTTCAAGCGATGCGCCCGCCCTCCACCACCACGGCGCGGTCGGCTACGCTTGCGGCGAAGCGCAGGTTCTGCTCGGCCACCAGGACGGTCACGCCCTCTGCCTTCAGGGCCAGGATCGTGGCGGCCATCTGCTCGATGATGACGGGGGCTAGGCCCTCGCCGGGCTCGTCGAGCAGGATCAAGCGGGGGTTGCCCATCAGGGTGCGGGCGATGGTCAGCATCTGCTGCTCGCCACCGCTCATGCGGGCACCGGAGCGGTCACGCATCCGGCCCAGGTTGGGGAACAGGGCGAACAGGCGCTCCGGCGTCCACGGGGCGACGCCGGAGCGGGGGGGCTGGCGGCCGACGGACAGGTTCTCCATCACGGTCAGGTCGGCGAACACCCGGCGGTCCTCCGGCACCCAGCCCAGGCCGGCGCGGGCGATGCGGTGCGGCTCCCATCCCGCGACCTCCTGCCCGGACAGGCGGATGCTGCCGGCGGCGGGGCGCACGACGCCGATCAGCGCCTTCAGGGTGGTGCTCTTGCCGGCGCCGTTGCGGCCTAGCATGGCTAGGACCTCGCCTCGCGCCACGTCGAAGGTTATGCCGCGCAGGATTTGGGCGCGGCCGTAGAAGGCGTCCAGGCCCTCGACGCGCAGCATTAGTGGCCGCCGCCGGTGCCGAGGTAAACCTCCTGCACCCGGGCGTCGGCACGGATGGCGGCGGGCAGGCCCTCGGCGATCACGGCGCCGCGGCTTAATACCAGGATGCGGTCGGCTGTGCCGAACACCACGTCCATGTCGTGCTCGGTGAACAGCACGGCCAGGCCGCGGGTGGTTGCCAGGCGCCGGGTCAGGGCCATTAGGCTGGTGCGCTCGGCGGGGGCCATGCCGGCGGTGGGCTCGTCCATCAGCAGCAGGCGGGGTTGGCCGGCGAGCGCCACGGCCAGCTCCAGGCGCTTCAGGTCGCCATAGGCCAGCACGCCGGCGCCGCGGTCGCGCTGGTCGTGCAACCCGACCTGGGTTAGCAGGGCGTCGGCCTCGGGAATGAGGCGCCGGGTGGCCGGGCGCCAGGCGTCCAGGATGCCGCCCGCGGCCGACAGCAGCGCCATCTGCACGTTCTCCCGCACGGTCATGGAGGCGAAGGTGGCGGTGACCTGGAAGGTGCGGCCGACGCCCCGCCGCCAGATCGCACGTGGGCGCAGGCCGGTGATGGGCCGGCCACCTAGGCTGACTGTCCCGGAGCTGGGGCGGAGCTGGCCGCCGACCATGTTGAACGTCGTGCTCTTGCCCGCGCCGTTCGGGCCGATTAGGGCCAGCATCTCCCCGGCAGCGACGGTGAACGATACCCTGGTCACGGCGGGCTGGCCGCTGAACGACTTGGACAGGCCCTCGACGGCCAGGACTGTCATGCCGGGGTGGTCACGATGGGTTGGTCATGCCGGCCGGGCACGCAGCCATAGGCGCTGCACGGCCCCGGCGATGCCCTCGGGGAAGGCCAGCACCAGCAGGATGATGGACGCGCCCAGCACCAGCCGCCACAGGTCGGTGACGCGCAGCAGGACGTCATACAGCCCGGTATAGGCCAGTGCCCCCACGACTGGCCCGGCCACCGTCTGCACACCGCCCAGCAGCACCATCAGCAGCGCATCGACCGAGCGCGGGATGCTGATGTAGGTCGGGAACACGCCGCCCTTGGCATAGGCATACACCCCGCCCGCCAGGCCCGCCGCCGCGCCGGCCAGGGTGAACGCCGCCAGGCGCAGCCGGCCCGTGGGCAGGCCGATGGCCTCGGCCCGCAACGCGCTGTCCCGCGTGGCGCGCACGGCGTAGCCCAGCGGGGCGTAGATCACCCGGCGCAGCAGCAGCGTCCCGCCCAGGCACAGCGCCAGCGCCAGCCAGTAGAACCC
>JAABUQ010011597.1_pt1 | contig 11204 bp, 12 predicted proteins | sample 5560001 | NCBI WGS metagenome assembly JAABUQ01 (sample SAMN10711888, study PRJNA513371) | rock metagenome | isolation source: Antarctica rocks | place: Antarctica: Victoria Land, Finger Mt nord | collected 2015-12-18
GTCCGGCTGTTCCAGGGCGGCGAGATCATCCTGCGCATCGCCCCGATGCGCCACGCCCGCGCCATGAAGTGGATCGAGGAGGAGACCGAGCCGCCCGACCGCGGCGGGTGAGGGGGGGCCGGGTCCGAGGGTCGCCCCGGACGCTCGGCCATTCTATTGACGCACGCGGCGAATCCAGCCAGAATCGACTTGGATCGCGCCGTAGGTCGAATGGGCGGCCCCTATCGTCGAAAGGAGGAGACCCCATGCCATGCGAAGGACGGGTCCGCCAGGGCGTCGTCGTGTTCGAGGCGGGTGAGCCGCCGGGCGAGGGCCAGCGAGTGCTCATCGTGCCGATCGGGGACGACCCGGCCGAGGTGCCGTCGTCGTTGTCGGACGTGTTGCTCAAGTTCGCGGGGACGGCCCGGGGTCTGCCGTCGGATCTGGCCGAGAACCACGATCATTACCTTCACGGGCAGCCCCGGCGATGACGGCCTGCTTCGCCGACACGTTCTTCTTCCTCGCGTTGCTCAACGGCGATGACCAGGCCCATGCCCGCGCGGTCGCTTTCGCCGCGAAGCCTCCCGGTCGGATCATCACAACGGCATGGGTCCTGAGGGAACTTGACGGCTCCATGCGATTCGCCATCCTCATCGAGAAGACCGCGACCGGCTACAGCGCCCATGTCCCAGACTTGCCCGGATGCGTCGTCGCCGGGGAAACGCTGGAGGAGGCCGGCGACCTCATCCGCGAGGCGATCGCGTTCCACCTCGAAGGCATGCGGCTCCACGGCGAACCCCCGCCCGAACCGGCCTCGATGTGCGACTATGTCGAGGTCGTCGCGCCGACCTGACCTCGCCGGTCCGGTCCGGTCCGTGTGTCCCGAGCAGCTCTTCGCGTCTTTTGGCCGCAAGCGATTTCGACAAGGGATCGGGGGATTACCGAATGCTACGGCTCGCGACGTTCTGCCTCGTGTCGATGCTCTGGCTCGCGTCGTCGGGATTCGCCCCCGGCGCCGAAGCGCCCCCCGTCAAGCACCGCATCATGTTCTTCGAATACGGCAGTGCGCCCAACCGGCTCGTCGAGCTCGACGCCGACGGCAAGGTCGTGTGGGAGCACAAGCCGCCCAGCCTCGCCGTGATCTTCACCCCCCTGCCGGACGGCCACGTCGTCTACGCCTACGGCGGCAACCCCACCGGCGTCGTCGAGATCGACCGCGACGGGAAGCCGGTCTGGAACTACGTCAGCAAGTGCCCGCAGGTCATCGGCTGCGCCCGCCTGGCCGGCGGCAACACGCTGGTCGCCGAGCAAGGGCCGCCGAAGGTCCTCGAAGTCGACCCCAAGGGGAACGTCGTCCACGCGACCCCGCTCGTCACCAGCGAGAAGCCTTTCCATCAACAAGTGCGCAACATCCAGAAACTCGCCAACGGCAACATCCTCGCGGCCCACGAGGGGGAAGGGGCCGCGCGCGAGGTCGACCCGACCGGCAAGGTCGTCTGGGAATACACCGGCGTGGCGATGTGCGGGACGGCCCTGCGACTGGACAATGGCGACACGCTGATCGCCTGCGGCACGCAGAAGCGCGTCATCGAGGTCGACCCGGCCGGCAAGATCGTGTGGGAGTTCACCGAGAAGGACGCCCCCGAGCTGAACCTGACCTGGATCAGCAGCCTGCAAGTCCTCAAGAACGGCCACTACGTCGTCGGCAACTTCCTCCGAGGCGCCGAGGGCAAGGGAGCCCACGCCTTCGAGGTCACGCGCGACAAGAAGGTTGTGTGGACCTTCGCGGACCACGAGCACTTCAAGTCGATCACGACCGTGCGCGTGCTGGAGGATTGAGCCGAGGGACGCGGACGCCCCGGCCTCCGCGCGAATGGAAGACGCCTGGGAAGTGGAGTCCCGCGCTCGCGTCGGCCTCTTGCGATCGTGCCGCGTCGTCGGTACGCTCTGGGGCATTTCCCCAGCCTCCCTCCCGAGCGAGGAGGCATCGGCGATCGTTGGACGCCTGATCGCACACCCGTGAGCACGCCGACTTCGGCGAGGCGGGGCGGGGTCCACGGGAATGCGGCCAGTCCTCTGGAGGGCCTCGCTTGTTGTCTCGAGTCTGGAACCGACTTCGGACGGAGCGCCGGAACTGGATCTTCCGGTCGTTGTTGAATAACTGGCGAGAGGCGTCCATCGCCGCTCGGCGCCATACTCTGGGCGTGACGTTATCTCTCAAGAATGGCATGACCATTCGCGGCGGAGAGCGCGACGACACCGTGGGCATCTTCCACGAGATTTTCGTCGACCGGTGCTACACCCCGAGATGGTTCTATACCCCCCGGCCCGGTCAGTTGGTCCTCGACGTTGGCGCGAATATCGGGATTTTCTCGCTCTTCCTCCATGCAGTGGCACCCAGCATTCGCGTCGTCGCCTTCGAGCCTCATCCGACGACTTACGGCCAACTCACCCGGAATCTGGCGGAAAATCGGCTGGACGCGAAGGTCTCATCGCACCAACTGGCCGTCGCGGGCGGCCCGGGCGAAGTGCGGTTCGCCCTGCCGAGCGGGCCGGACGAGCGGGAGTTCGGGCATCAAGCGGCCACCTCGTCGGGTCAGGGCAGGTCCGTCCCGTGCATCGGCCTGGCGGAAGTCTTGGCGATGGCCGGGCGGGCCGCGGTGGATCTCTTGAAAGTCGACACCGAAGGCGCGGAGGCGGAAATCATCACGAATGCCCCGGCCGCGGTGTGGTCCGAGATCGCCCGGGTGGTGATCGAATATCACGACCACACGAAGCGCGATCAGGTCCAGCGCCATCTGACCGAGGTGGGCTATCAGTGCCACGTCGTGCCCGCGCGCGGTTTCGAACACCACCTCGGGTTGATCTATGCCTATCGGCCCTAGCCTCGACCTGATCGGGACCGGGATCGTGACCGGGGGCTGGGGCCACCTGGCGGGTCGGCAGGGCACGACTCGCTCCCCAGAACTCCCGGCGGCGGGGCGGCGCCGGCTCGGGTCGCCCGTCTTCGGGGCTCACCAGCGCTGCCGGTGCTCTGAATTGGCACCAGCATGCCAGTGACACCCGGCGCGTCACTTGCTGGCCGCTTCCTCCAATTCCGGGGAGCCTTTCCGGCTGATGATGAGCAGGCCGTCCTTGACGACGTAGCTCAGGCCCAGTTGACTGAGCATCAGCCTCATGCTCGTCCGCAGGGGGACGCCCTCCAGGTTGATGTTGATGGTCGATTTCATCGTGGCCTTGGCATCCTTCAGGCCGACCGGGTCGACGTACATCGGGATGCCGGAGTCCTGCGGGCCAGCCGTCGCCTGTTTGATATATTTGATAATGTCTTCCAGCGGAGTTGGACTCTCGAACGGCAAGGAGATCGGATCATCCAGTTTGGCGAGGATCGCCTTATTCCTGGGGTGTTCCCCGGCGGCCACGGCCTGTGCATCGACGACATCCTCCCGGCTGGCCACCGCGCGGGCGAGGGCGAGCTTGGCCCGCACTTGCTCGTCGTTGACCTCGGCGACGTCGATCGACGAGCCGGTGCCCGCCTTGAGCCTGGCCTCTTCCCGGACTCTCAGGGCATCGATCCGCGCCAGGTGCTCCCGGGCGGCGACGATGCGGCCGTCGCGCGAGCCGTCCAGTTCGCGACGGGCTTCCATCAGACGGCGAGAGGCCCGGCAGGGGCGGTCGATCGCGATCTCCCCCGATTCGTGGAGGTGGGCGGTCAAATCCCAGAGCGATTGGGCGCTGGCGAGCTGCTCCTTCAAGAGCCTGGCGACGGCCGCGTCTGGCGCGACGGGCGCGGGGGGCGCCGTCACCTCGGCCTCCTTCACCGGGGGGGCTTCGGCGCCCGGCCCGGAGATTTGCCGGGCCAGCGCGCTGGCGCCGGCGGTCGCGAATCCGAGGGCCAGGAGCCCCGTCGCGGCCCACTTCAGCTTGGACATGACCATCTCCCTCACCACCCTTTCGAGCAATGCGCCGACGGGGGCCGAGACGACCCCCGCCATCAGTTCGCCCGCCGCGAGCCGGGACGCGGCCCGCGCCGAGGCCGCGACCAGGGCCGCCGGCACCGAGGCCGACGCCCCCTCGACGGCGAATAGCACCCCCGACGCCCCGACCGCCGGGGCCAGTCCCCGGCGGGTCAGCCGGTCCCGCAACCGCTGCCGCCCCCGCGCCTGCCGGCTCTTGACCGTGCCGACCGGCCATCGGAGCTGCTGCGCGGCTTGCTGGTGGGTCATCCCTTGCAGGTCGCACAGCACGATGGCGGCGCGATAGCGTTCCGGCAGCCGGCCGATCTCCTCGTGGATCGCCGGGCCGATGTCGTCGCCCCCCGGTTCGACGCCCCCGCGCCCCGTCGCCAACTCGGCGGCCCGCCGCTCGTGACCCTTGCGGCGGGCCGCGGCCGAGCGGGCGCAGGAGGAGACGCGGACGGCGACCCCGTGCAGCCAGGGGGCCAGCGAGTCGCGCACCCAGAGCGAGCGGGCGCGGCGGGCCAAAACCAGGAAGGTGGCCTGGAAGGCGTCGTGCGCGTCGTGCTCGTCCTTCAAGGCGGCCCGGCAGGCGCGCAGGACCATCGGGCCATGCCTCGTGACGAGGGCGGCGAAGGCCAGCTCGCCCGCCTCGCCGCCCCAGGCGCGGTAGCGTTCCAGGAGCTGGCCGTCGTCCAGGCCGGAGACAGTCCCCGAGTCGAAGATGGCGCGGCAGTGCCGAAGGATCGCCCCATTCCCGGTCTCTTCCACGGCGATGGCCCCCTCACTCGGCGGTCTCGCGGACGGATTTGCCACTTCCAATGTAACGGGAGGGCGTCGCGGTTCCGAGATTCCGGAAATTCTCCCGAGACATTGGCCTGTCGCTCCCCCTCCGCCCTAGAATGGCCCCATGATCTACACGCGACTACTGAGAGCGATGCTGCGCGCCCGTTACGGCGAGCCTCCCGAGACGCCGTCGGGCGAGGGGGCCGGGCTGGTGCTGATGGCCGACGGGGTCGGGGGGCTGGACCTCTGCGGCACGGCCTTGCGGTACGTCGCGGCGGCCGAGGGGCTGCCGCACGAGGTGCGCATCCTGAACTGGGGGCACGGGTTCGGTCGCTGGCACGCCGACCTGACCAACGTGCCAAACCACGAGGCCAAGTCGGCCGTCATCGCGGCGGAGCTTGCCGTCCTGCGCGAGCAAAGGGCCGGCGCGCCCTCGTTCCTGGTGGGGAAGTCCGGGGGGACCGGCCTGGTCGTCCGGGCTCTGGAGGCGTTGCCCGCGCGGTCGGTCGAGGCGGTGGTGCTGATCTCGCCGGCGCTTTCGCCGGAATACGACCTGTCCGCGGCCCTGCGGGCGGTGCAGCGCGAGATGGTGGTCTTCTGGTCGCCGCTGGACCTGGTCGTGCTGGGCCTGGGGACGCGGATCTTCGGCACGGTCGACCGGGTCAACTCCGTCAGCGCCGGGCTGGTCGGGTTCCGCCCGCCGGGGGGTTCCGGCGCCGCCGCGCCGCCGGAGTATGCCAGGCTGAGGCAGGTGCGTTGGCAGCCGGAGATGGCCAGCACCGGGTATTTCGGCGGGCATGTCGGGCCGGATAGTCCGGCCTTCCTGCGCAAGTATGTCTTACCGCTATTAACGGTCGGGGGGGCCTCCAACGCCGATTCCTCGACGGGGTCAAGCCCGCGCCCCAACGCGCCGATAACCTAGTGGCCGGGGGGAGGCGTCGCCGAGACGGCCTCCCCCCGGACGGCATTCCGGCTGGCGAACCCTCCGCAAACTTGCCACAATGTCCGCCGAAATCAGGGCGTGCGGGCCGCGGCCCCTCCCAAAGCCACGGGCCACAGCCCGCGCGCCCTGCCGTGTCGAGCTGGTTCGACGCAGTCCGGGTGTCCCCAAGAACTGGCACCCCGAGTCCGCAACGCGCGGCGGTCCCGCCCTCCTCCTCCGGACATTCCCCCCATCCGCCCCCCACATCCCGGGGGCGGGACCGCTCCGCGCACCGGAACGCTGACGCACGGATCGACCCCTTGACGACGCACCCCCAAGAGACCCGGACGCAACGATGAGCACGCACCCCGCCCCGATCGCCGCCGTGCGCGGCCGAGAGATCCTCGACAGCCGGGGCAACCCGACGGTCGAGGTCGACGTGACCCTGGCCGACGGCACCCTCGGCCGCGCCGCGGTCCCCTCCGGCGCCAGTACCGGTGCCCACGAGGCCGTGGAACTTCGCGACGGCGACCAGAAGCGCTACCTCGGCAAGGGGGTCACCAAGGCCGTCGTCTTCGTCAACAACGAGCTGCGCCGGGCCGTCGAGGGCCGCGACCCGGCCGATCAGGTCGGGCTGGACGCGGCCTTGATCGCCGCCGACGGCACGCCGAACAAGAGCAACCTCGGCGCCAACGCGATCCTGGGCGTCTCGCTGGCCGCGGCCAAGGCCGCCGCCGCGTCGCACGGCCTGCCGCTGTACCGCTACCTCGGCGGCGTCAACGCGCGGGTGCTGCCCGTGCCGATGATGAACATCCTCAACGGCGGCGCCCACGCCGACAACAACGTCGACGTCCAGGAGTTCATGGTCATGCCCTTCGGCGTGACCTGCTTCTCCGAGGCCCTCCGCTGCGGCGCCGAGGTCTTCCACGCCCTCAAGGCCGTCCTCAAGGGCAAGGGCCTCAACACCGCCGTCGGCGACGAAGGCGGCTTCGCCCCGGACCTCAAGAGCAATGAGGAGGCCATCGAGGTCATCCTCCAGGCGATCGAGAAGGCCGGCTACAAGGCGGGCAAGGACGTCTTCCTCGCGCTCGACGTCGCCTCGACCGAACTGTTCCAGGACGGCGTCTACACCCTGGCGAACGACGCGAAACCGAAGAAAACGCCCGCGGAAATGGTCGAGTTCCTCGCCTCCTGGGCCCGCCAGTACCCGATCCGCTCGATCGAGGACGGCTGCGCCGAGGACGACTGGGACGGCTGGAAGCTGCTGACCGAGGCGATCGGCGACAAGGTGCAGATCGTCGGCGACGACCTGTTCGTCACCAACAGCACCCGCCTCAAGAAGGGCATCGACGCCAGGATCGCCAACAGCATCCTCGTGAAGGTCAACCAGATCGGCACCCTGACCGAGACCCTGGAAGCCGTCGGCCTGGCCCAGCGCAGCAAGTACTCGGCCGTGTTGAGCCACCGCTCGGGCGAGACCGAGGACTCGACGATCGCCGACGTCGCCGTGGCCACCAACTGCGGCCAGATCAAGACCGGCAGCGCCAGCCGCTCCGACCGCATCGCCAAGTACAACCAGCTCCTGCGCATCGAGCAGGAACTCGGCCCCAACGCCCTCTACGGCGCGGACCTGTGGGCGAAGTCCTGACCCTCCACGATGAGGCCCGAGGATTCGGCCCATGCGCGGCCGGCTCGATCGCCGGTTCTTGCTGAAGTGCGGCGGCGTCGGCGTCCTCTTCGCCGGCGCTGCCCTGTTGCGCCCCGGCCTCGTCGGCCGGAAGGCGGGCCGCGAGAGCGCCCTGGACCTCGGTCCGAAGCGGACGACACCGCCCCCGCGCGTGGACGTGCGGGAAGCCCTGCCGGAGCTGGCCGGGCGGGCGAGGACGACGGTCCGCCTACACCCCCGGCGGCTCGCGAAGGGTGAAACGCGGCCCGCAGGCGAAAGCAAGCTGGGGGGCACGTTCCTCTGGCCGGCCGACGAGCCCTGGCCGAAGTGCACCTTCCACGAGATCCCCTGGGTCGGCGTGCTGCAACTGCGCGCGGCCGATTTCCCCGAACTCGCGTTCCGGCCGGGGACCGACCTGCTGCAACTCCTCTGGTGCCCGCAATCCGGGCACGGCGACTATCCCAGCCCTGAGCCCGTCCTCGTCTGGCGCGACTCGACGAAAATCACCCGGCCGCTGGCGGAATTCCCCCGCCCCCACCTCGCGACGGCCGCCGAGCGGGAAGACGGGATCAGGCAGAGCGCCCTGGAGCACGACATGAACTGGCTGTCGCTCTTCAGGACGAACCCCAAGTACATGCGGCAGATCACCAAGCAATACCGGGGGATGCCGCTCCCGTCGTCCGGGACGTGGCTGCCGCGATCGTTCCTGGCACGGCCGATGGGAACCGACGCGCAGTTCGAGGCCGCTTGCCGGGAGGCCGCGACGCTCCTCGAAACGCTCAAGGCCCGCCGCCACCCGCCGCTGTACGCCGAGGAGTCTTTTCTCCCCCGCCCCTGCCGCCTCTTCCCGGAGCGGGTCGTCGAGTACCCCTCAGAGCTGACCGAGGAGGAACGCCGTCGCCTGGCAAGCACCCCGGCCTTGAAGGCACTCGGCCCCGAGCCGCTCGATGTCTATGAATCCGAACTCGGCGTCGCCGACGGCACCAAGCTGGGGGGATACGTTCGCTGGTCGCAGGGACCGCGGGAGGTCCGCTGCGCCAGAGGCCACCTCATGGCGCACCTGCTGTCGATCGCCAGTTGCGAGTGGGACGCGTCGAGCCGCCGGCGCTGGCTGCCGGCGGAGGAACGGAAACTCTACGAGCAGATGCAAGGCCTTCGCGACTGGAACGCCGTCGGGGCCCTGCACAGCCCGGCGGGCATGACGCTGGGCGACGCCGCGACCAAGTACGTCTTCATCTGCCGCGAGTGCGACACCTGGCCCGTCAAGGCGATCATGCAGGACTGACCGTTGCCGGGGCCGCCCCGCCCGCGTATGCTCGCGGCCTCCCCGCGCCCGAAGGCCGGGGTGGCACGACGGACCCGGAGCCCCATCGGATGAGCGACGCGAAGGCGATGCCCGCGGGCTTCGGCCTGGCGACGACGACCTTCGTGGTCATCTCCAGCATGGTCGGGGCCGGCGTCTTGACGACCTCGGGGTTCACCGTCAAGGCGGTCGGCTCCAATGAGCTGATGCTGGCCCTCTGGGTCGTCGGCGGCGTGGTCGCCCTCTGCGGGGCGCTCAGCCTGGCGGAAGTCTCCGCGGCGTTGCCGGCCTCCGGGGGGGATTACGTCTTCCTGTACGAGGCGTTCGGCCCGCTGGCGGCCTTCCTGTCGGGCTGGGTCTCGTTCCTGATCGGCTTCGCCGCGCCGATCGCCGCGACCTCGTTCGCCTCGGCCAAGTACCTTCTGGCACCCCTGGGGCTGGAGGAACCTACGGCCCTGCGGGCGCAGCGGGGGCTGGCGACCGTGGCGATCCTGATTTTGGCGGCGGTCCACAACTCGACCCGCGAGCGGACGATCCGGGTTCAAGCGTCGATGACCGTGGTGAAGCTCGGCGTGCTCTTGGCCCTGACGGTCGCGGGCCTGGCCGTCGGGTGGCGGAATGGGGCGAACCTCCTGGACCGCCCGCCGATCGACGCGCACGTCGCCGGTCGGATGGCGTTCTCGCTGGTCTACATCTCGTACGCGTACACGGGCTGGAACGCCGCGGCCTACCTGGCCGGCGAGGTCGGCGACCCGGGCCGCCGGCTCCCCAGAGCGATGCTGCTGGGCACCGGCGCCGTGGTCGCGCTCTACCTCGGGTTGAACCTCATGTACGCCCTGGCCCTGCCGGCCGCGGAGGTCGCGAAGCTCGACGACGTCGGCCCGATCGCCGAGCTCGCCGGCCGCCGGCTGTTCGGGGATCGGGTGGCGGCGCCGCTGTCGGTGGCCGTCGGCCTGACCTTGCTGGCGTCCCTGAGCGCCTACGTGCTGACGGGCCCGCGCGTCCTGTACGCGATGGCCCGCGCCGGCCAGTTCCCGGCCGTCGCCGGCCGGCTCTCGGCGCGGTCGCAGACGCCGGCCGTCGCCACGGCTGTCCAGGTCGGCTGGGCCCTGGTCGTGCTCTGGAGCGGGTCGCTCGCGGGCATTCTGGTCTACGCCAGCGTGGGTCTGGCGCTCTTCTCGATGCTGGCCGTCAGCTCGATCTACGTCCTGCGCGTGACCCGGCCGGACCTCCCCCGCCCGTTCCGCACGCCCGGCTATCCGGCCGTCCCCGCGGTCTTCCTGCTGGTCACGGCATTGCTGACGGCGGCGGCCTTCGCCAATCAGCCGTGGCAGTCGGGCTATGCGTTGCTGAGCATCCTGGCGGGCATCCCGGTCTACTACCTGTCCCGTTGGACCGTCGGCGCCCGGGCCGGGTCGGCGCCCTGAGTGTCACCCCGCCGCTTGGGGCAGAAAGGGGTGGGCGGTCAACCACGGTTGTCATCCCCGCGGTTGGCCAGGGAGCCGAAGGCGAGATGTCCGGGCAAGGGCGTCGGTCGTCCGTCCGAGGACTAAGCCCCCGTAGCCGAATTGAGTCGCGGCGCCGGGATGCTGCACCAATGCAAACGGCGCAATTGCCAAGGTCATTGGACGCATCGCACAAGTTACCGTATAATACAAGTAGCCATTCCCCGAATCGCAGATGTGTGCAGTTCTGGCGAAAGTTGCACTGGAGCCCGTTGAATGTATCGCTACGTCCAAGTGAACGCGACTGGCCAACTTGATGGCGATTGGACCCATTGGGATGGCGAAGGCAAGACGCTTGTCGAACTGCTGGATGACGGATGGAAGCCGATTCGCGAGATCCCGAAGGGAGACTCGATGGCGATCCTTCTGGAGAAGGCAGAGAGCCGGCCCCCTGCCTCGCCCGCCCGCACTGGTAGCGGTGGCCAACGGCCGGCGGCTCCCCCCGTCTATGGCTCGCCAGGCTTCAGGTCTTCCACCTAAAGGCTGATCGCGGCAAGGGTGATCGGGTTACGGGGCGATGGAGCGTCCTCGTAGCCGCACAGAAGCGAGGGGCTCTAACCCGCCCCGGCCGTTTGGTCGACCGGGGCGGTTTCAGACTCGCACAAGCTTACCGGCTTCGATGCGTCAGCTCACCTCTGTCGGGGGTTTCGCCTTCTCAGCCGCCGTCCTCTTTCGGCTCTTGCCGCCGGCCTTCTTGGCTGTTGATGCCGCCTGCGTCGCGGGGGGGAATCGCACCTCGACGCGCCGGCCAAGCGCGGCGGCGACTCTCCGAAGCATTGAGAGCGAGTGGCCCTCGTACTCGGAGTCTTCCAGGCGGCAGATGACCGAGGCGGTCGTCCCGACTAGCTTCGCCAATGCCGCCTGGGTCAAGCCGGCCTCGGCCCTCAGCCGGTAGATGTCTCGCGCGACTTCCGCGTTGGCCAGAGCCACTTCGAACGAAGCGATCCGCTCGGGATCGTCGCCGACGTAGCGATCATGGAGGTGCTGGAGCGCTTCCGACCGGAAGCGCGGCGATCGGCTCATGGTGACTCCCGCCCCATCCTGAAGGTATGATCTCCCGGCAATTCCGTAGGGTGCGGTCGAGCGC
>JAABUQ010011599.1_pt1 | contig 11203 bp, 9 predicted proteins | sample 5560001 | NCBI WGS metagenome assembly JAABUQ01 (sample SAMN10711888, study PRJNA513371) | rock metagenome | isolation source: Antarctica rocks | place: Antarctica: Victoria Land, Finger Mt nord | collected 2015-12-18
ATGCGCGTCCACGTCCACGCCGCCGACCACATGCGCCGCCACCCGGCCCTGCGGATAGCGGCGGCGCTCGGTCGCCTGGAAGTACACGCCGGGGATGCCGAGGTTGTTCACCTCCAACTGCTCCCGCAGCGAGATGTTGCGGGCGAGATAGACGAAGCCCTTGCTGCTGGCCAACCGGCTACGGACCACCTCGAGGTCCAGGTGCGGCAGCACCGCTTTCAGCCGGGCGGCAGCGGCGTCGGTGTCCATCATCTCGCGCGGGTTGGCATACAGCCCGGCGGTCGGCAGGGAGATCGCCAGGATCTCGCCGTTGCGGTCGGTGATCGTCGCCCGGCGGTGCGCGACGAGGTCATGGACCGTATCTGCATCCACTGATGGTGCGGCGCCTGTGGCTGCGGCGTCCGTGTTGGCCGCCGGGGTGGGATTGGGCAGCCGGGCCAGGTGCTCCAGGCGCTTGGAGGCCATCGGGAACATCACCGTTGCGCCGGCCAGCTTGATGACGACCGCCAGGAACAGGACCAGGAAGCCGCCGGCAGCGATCACCAGCCGCCCGCGCGTTTTCTCCAGGGAGGCGCGCCGTGCCAGGTCCGGCGCGGTCACGCGCACGGTCTCGATCCGTGGCGAGGCGTGCAGGCCGCCGGGGGGCGGCGCGTCCGGGCTGGGGGTGGAGGGCGGCGTGGCCATGGTGCCGGTCAGCGCGCCTGGGCGACGCCATAGGGGACGGGCGGCGGCAGCGACGGCCGGGCGCCGCCCAAGGCTGACTGGTAGGAAGAAGCTGACTGGTAGGAGGGGGCTGACGGGTAGGGCGTTGCCGCTTGGTACGTAGCGGCCGGCGGGCTGCTGGCCAGCACAGCCGGAGCCGGGCGCAGGTCGCCATCGCGTGCAGGCGAGGCAGCCGTGCCGCGGCTGGGCGTGCTGCTGCTCGGGGCCAACGGGCGCGGCTGGATCGGCGCCGCGCCGATGCTGACCACCGGCGCCAGCGGACGGTGCACTGCCTGCATGGACGGCGCAGCCGGAACGGGCAGCGCCGCCATCTGCACGACTGGCACCGGGGCCGGACGGGCAGCGGCCGGTTCGGCGCGGTGCTCAGGCTGCGGCGCATGCGGCCGTGCCGCCGCGGACGCAACCTGAACCGGCGGCGGCGGGACCGGTGCGGCGGGCGGAACCCGTGCCGCCAGCCGTGCCGCCGGCGCGGCAGCCACCGGCACAGGCACGACCGGCGTAGGGGCCGCAGCCGCGGCTTCGTCCGTCGCGGGGAGCGCCGTGCCGGGTACGACGGGCGGCGGCAGGCGGCTGCCCAGGTCCGCGACGGCCACGAACTGCGTCGGCGCCAGCGTGCGCAGGCCCAGGTGCTTCTGCGACAGCTCGGCCAGGCGCTCCGGCTCGTTCAGCAGCGCCCACTCGGCCTTCATCACGCCGATGCGTTCCCGCGCCGCCTCGGTCTGCTTGAGCACGCCCATGATCTGCCGGTCCAGCAACTGCGCCTGATGCTTGCTCTGGTACAGGAACAGCCCGGAGGCGAAGGCCGCGGACATGCAGATGGCGGTGAAGGGTCGGATCATGCCGGATAGGTCCCTTGATGGCTCGTCTGAGGATGGCTGGTCTGCAAGCGGGCGAGGGCGCGCAACCGGGCGCTGCGGGCGCGCGGGTTGGCGTGCGCCTCGGCGGGCGCGGGCCGCTGCGCCTTCGAGGTCAGCAGCTCGAAGTCCGGGGCGCTGCGGTCCACCAACCCGCCGGGGTCATGCCGCGACGGCCCAGGCGTGCGCCCGGCGGCGTCCTGCATGAAGCGCTTCACCAGCCGGTCCTCCAGGGAGTGGAACGACACCACCACCAGCCGCCCGCCCGGCGCCAGCAGTTGCGCGGCCTGCGCCAGCGCCCGCTCGATCTCGCCCAGTTCGTCGTTCACCCGGATGCGCAGCGCCTGGAAGCTGCGGGTGGCCGGGTCGATGCCGGAACGGTCGGGCGGCACCACGCCGCGGATCACCGCCGCCAGTTGCAGCGTGGTGGTGATCGGCGCCTCCGCACGCGCCTGCACCACCGCACGGGCGATGCGGCGGGACAGCCGCTCCTCGCCGAACTGGTACAGCGTGTTGGCCAGCTCCCCTTCCGGCAGGCCGTTCACCAGGTCGGCAGCGGTCGGCCCCCGGTCATCCGGACCATGCGCCATCCGCATGTCGAGCGGCCCGTCATTCCGAAAACTAAAACCCCGCGCCGGATCGTCGATCTGGAACGACGAAACGCCGAGGTCCAGCACGACGCCATCCAATGCCGCCACCCCACGGGCCGACAGCAGGTCCAGCATGTCGCCGAACCGGCCCTGCACCAGATGGAGGCGGTTGGGATGCCGGGCAGCCAGCGCCGCGCCGCGCGCGATGGCGTCCGGGTCGCGGTCGATGGCCCAAACCGTGCAGGCCGCCGCATTAAGGATGGCAGCGCTGTAGCCGCCACCGCCGAACGTGCCATCCAGCAGCACCTCGTCAGCCGAGGGCACGAGATAGCGCAGCACCTCGGGCAGCATGACGGGCACGTGCTGCATCAGGCGTTGCCCTCCGGCTTGGCGGTGGCCAGCGAGCCCGGCAGCGAGATGTTGCGGCTGCGCGTGCGCTCCCGCGCCTCGGCCCGGCGCCGGTCGGCAGCCGCAGGCTCCCAAATCTGGAACGTGCGGCCCATGCCCATGAAGGTCACGGCGTCCGTCAGCGCGGCGTGGATTTTAAGGTCCTCCGGCAGCACGATCCGCCCCTCCTTATCGGCCTCGACCGGGTAGGCGTCGGAGTACAGGCTGGTGGTGAAATCCTCCTGGTCGTCGCTGAACAGCGCCAGGCGGTCCACCGGGGCGTCCAACGCATCGAACACGCTGCGCGGCCAGGCCTCGATGCAGGGGTGCTTGTGCGACGGGCGCAGGACCAGGGAAGCCGCCCCGTCGGTGCCGCGCAGGGCGGTGCGGAAGGCGGCCGGAACGGACACGCGGCCCTTGGCGTCAAGCCGGTTCTGGTGGGTGCCAAGGAACTGGGTCATCCGGACTGCCGCCCCTGTTCATCTCACCCTGCCCGTCCTGCTGCGGGCCGCTCCCCAAGCACACACACAATGGTGAACAAATGGGATGCCATGGGCTACCATGGGTAAGCATGGGCGTCAAAGGGATTAGATCGGCTGGAGTGACAAACTGCCGCCGAAACCTGTATAGATTCGACAAGCCTTCAATATCGGTTCGCACACGCGCGTATTTGCAACAGCAACGTTCCAGTCGTCCCGGAGCGGGCCTGTGGATGATTCGGGGGACAAGTAGTAGAAGAACGGGGATAAGCGCCAGACGGCCTGTAAGCCGGGTTCTGTCCGCCGCCACCTACCTGCGCAGGCGGCTGCGGGACGGCCATTCCTCTGGGACGGGCATCGCTGCGCGCCTCACGCGACCAACCCGGGCGGCGGGGCGGGAACGCCCCTGCGTCACGTTCCGGGTTTCCCCGATTCGCCGCCGGCCACCCCTATTCGGTCTTGCTCCCGGTGGGGTTTACCCTGCCGCCCCCGTTGCCGGGGGCGCGGTGCGCTCTTGCCGCACCGTTTCACCCTTGCCCGCGTCCCATGACCTTCCATGGCGCAGCGGGCGGTTTGTTTTCTGTGGCACTATCCCTAGGGTCGCCCCCGCCGGCCATTAACCGGCACCGTGTTCCCGTGGAGCCCGGACTTTCCTCCACCCCGGCCGGAACGCGGATGCGCCGCGACCGGGGCAGCGGCCGTCCGGCCGTCTGGCAACCCACGTTTGCGCGAGCCTGGCGCGGGCGTCAATCCTGGATGATCGCCAGCACCGCACCCAAACGTGCAAGCGTGCCAGGGTCGGCTTCTCCCGTCACGGCGTCCGGCCGCCAATGCCGCTGGAAGGCGCGCAAGGTGGTCGCCAGGTCCGGCACGGGATAGCCGATGGCGACCAAGGCCTCACCCGGGTCGGCCACCGGCGCGCCGTCCGGCCCCGGCCACAGCCCGACGCCGTTCGCCGCCAAGCCGCGCCAATCAAACAGCTCCCCCGGGTCCTGCTTGCGGTCCGGCGCCACGTCGCTGTGGCCGACCACGTTGCGCGGCGGGATCGGATGGCGGGACAGGATGCCCAGGCACAGGTCGCACAGCGCCGCCATCTGCAGCGCGGGGAATGGCCGGTAGCCCCACTCATGGCCGGGGTTCACCACCTCGATGCCGACGCTGCGGCCGTTCAGCGTCTCATGTCCGCGCCACGCCGACACCCCGGCGTGAAAGGCGCGCCGCTCCTCCGGCACCAGTCGCCACACCGCGCCGTCCTCCTCGACGACGTAGTGCGAGGAGACGGCGGCCGCCGGGTCGCGCAGGCGGTCGATGGCGGCCTGCCCGGACTGCATCCCGGTATAGTGCAGGATCAGGGTATCGACCGGCACCCCATCCGGGCGCGCGTCCTGGTTGGGGCTGGGCAGGTCGCCGATGGCCAGCCCATGGGAGTCCAGGCTCAGAGCCGGCGTTCCCGCTTGATGCGGTCCCAGGCGGCGTTGATCCGCGCCACCTTGTCGCCGGCGCGGGCGATGAACTCGGCCGGGACGCCGCGCGCAGCCAGGCTGTCCGGATGGTTCTCCCGCATCAGGCGCAGCCAGGCTCCACGCAGCTCCTCATCCGTGGCGGCCGGGGTCATGCCCAGCGCGGCGTAGGCATCCACCTCGCCGTCCCCGCCGCGGCCCGCTGCGCCCCGCCCCCCCGCGCTCCGGGAAGTGGCGCCGCTGGCCTGGTCCCACGCCAGGTTGTCCAGGCCGAACGCGCCGTGGATGCCGCGCAGCATGTCGTGCTCGCCCCGGGTCAGCGGCTTGTCGGCGCGGGCGATGGCGAACAGCGCGGCCAGCACGTCCTCCAGCAGGCCGCGGTTGTCGGCGAAGCTCTGGCCCAGCTGCGTCGCATAAGGACGCCAATCGGCGGTGCTGTCCCGCGCCTGGTCGAACAGCCGGCCGATGTCGCGCACGCTCTCGGGCGGGATGCGGAACTGCCGCTTGAAGGCGTCGATCTCCGACCGTGCCACTGCGCCGTCGCACTTGGCGAGCTTGGCCGACAGTACCACGACGGCGACGGCGAACACCTGCTCGCGCCCGCCGACCGCCGCGGCCAGCCGGGCAGGGTGCAGCGGCCCGCTGCCGTCGCCGAAGGTAAAATTCGTGCTGATGCGTGGCAGCGCGCCCTGCTCCGCCGCATGGCCCAACGCCGCGCCGACCACTGCGCCGAACGGCCCCCCCATCGCGAACCCGGCCATGCCGCCGAGCAACCTGCCCCAATAGCTCATAGCGGCAAGGTAACACGCCCAAGATGACACGTCAGGGATTAAAGCCCAGGCAAGCCTTGCGTTGCGGGCGCCGGATGCGGCTACTTGCGCCCGTGCAGACCCCTCCGCCCCCTTTCACGCCGATCCCGTTGCCGGGCAAGGGCTGACATGCGCGCCCGATGGTTGGTCCTGGCCGGCGTGGCCGTGCTGTTGGCTGCCTTGGTCGCCGGGGTCTGGGTCGTGCCCGGCCTGCTCGATTGGGGCCGCTACCGCGGCAGCATCGAGGAACTGGCGACCGCCGGGCTGGGCCGCCCGGTCCGCATTGCCGGCGCCGTCACCCTGAACCTGCTGCCCGAACCGGTCCTGACCGCCGCCGACGTAGTTGTTGCGGAAAGCGGGGTTGTCGCGGAAGGCGGCGTCGGGAAGGACGGGAACACGGGCGGCGGCGTGCTGCGGGCGCGGGAACTGCGTCTTCGCGTGGCGCTGGGGCCGCTGCTGGCCGGACGGGTCGAGGCGCGGGACCTGACCCTGCGCGGTGCCGACCTCCGCCTGCCTTGGCCGCCGGCGCCGGGCGCCCTGTCGCGGCGCCCCCCCACCTGGCTATCCGGCCTGCAGGCGCGGGTGGAGGAGGGGCGCATCCAGGTCGGCGGCCTGGTGGTGGAGGGGATCGACGCCCGGCTGGCGACCGACCCGGACACCGGCACCCTGTCCGCCTCCGGCGTGGGGCAGGTCGGCACCCACTCCCCGAACCCGCAATCCTGGCGGTTCACCGCACGGCTGACCGAGCCGGGGCGGGACGGCTCGGCCGCATTGGACGCCAGCCTGGACGGGCAGGGACCGCTGCAGAACACCGGCGGCACGTTCTCGGGCACCATCGCCGGGGACGGGGCGCTGGCGGGGCGGGTGGCCGGGCGCGGGCCGGACCTGGCGCAACTGATGCCCGCGCCGCCCGTCGCCTGGCGCGCCGATGGCCGGCTGAGCGCCGCCGCGGGGCTGGCGGTGGCCGACGAGCTGGCCCTGGAAATCGGCGGCTCCCCGGCGCGTGGCGCGGTCGCCTTGCGTGTGCTGCCGGAGGCGCGGCTGGACCTGGCGTTGGCGGCGGGGCGGCTCGACTTGGACGCCTGGCTGCCGGTGCTGGCCCACGGCGCCGACCTGGCGCTGCCCACCGGCCTGGACCTGTCGGCCGAGGCTGCGACCCTGGCCGGCGGCACGCTGCGCGGCGTGCGCGGCGCCTTCGACCTGGACCGGGACGGCGTGACCGTGCGCCAAGGCCAGGCGCTGCTGCCCGGCGATGCCCAACTGACCCTGTCCGGCCACCTGCCGCGCCCCGCGGAGGGGCAGGCGCCCAAGCTCGAAGGCACGGCCCACCTCGCAGCGCCCGACCTGCGCGCCACCCTGGCCTGGCTGGCCCCGCTGCTGCCGCCGGGCGTCGTGCCGGCCGGTCTTGCCCCCGGTGTGCTGCGTTCGGCGGACCTGCGCGCCAAGGTCGCGGCCGGCGGCGGGCAGGCCTCCCTGTCCGACCTGGCGGGGACCTTGGACGGCGAAGCGCTCACGGGCGAGCTGGCCGTCAAGCTGGGGCCGCGGCTGGGCCTGGACGCCGCCCTGTCGTTCGACCGGCTTGCGCTGGACCCCTGGCTGCCCGACCCGGCACGCTTGGCGACGCCCGACGGCATGGCCGCCGCCCTGGCCCGCGCCGCCGCCATCGACGCCGACCTGCGCCTGCAAGCCAAGCAGGCGACGCTGCGCGGCGTGTCCCTGGGTCCCCTGACGGTGGAGGTGCAAACCGAGGCGACGCGCCTGACCCTGCGCCGGCTAGAGGCAGCACCGCTGGGCGCCCGGCTGACCGCGTCGGGCACGGTTGGGGAAGGCGGCCGCGTGCAGGACGGATCGCTCGACATCAGCGCGCCCGACCTGACGCCGCTGCGTCCGCTGCTGCCGCCGGGCTTCCCGCTGACGCCGCTGGCCCGCGGCGCCGGCACCCTGTCGCTGACCCTGGCCGGACCGCCCGACGCGCTGGCCGCCCGGCTGGTGCTGGACGCCGCCGGGGTGCGGCTGGAGGCGCAGCCGGTGCTGGCGTTGGCGGCGCGGCGTTGGACCGGGCCGGTCACGCTGCACCACCCGGGCGCGCCGCGGCTGCTGGAGACCCTCGGCGTGCCCGGCACGGCCGCCTGGCTGGGCGACGGGTCGCTATCATTGGTCGCCCAGGTCACGGCGGCGCCGGGCCGCATCGACCTGGACCGGTTCAGCCTGGTGGCGGCGTCGCTGCACGCCACGGGGCAACTGACGCTGGAGCAGCGGATGGTGTCCGGCCAGGTCGCGGCGGAGGTGCTGCCGCTGCCGCTGCCCTACCCTGGGTCGCGCGACCCGCTGCCGGTTTGGACGCTGCTCGGATGGAACGCGGCGCTGCGGGTGGATGCGGCGCAGGTGCTGCTCGGCCAAGCGCCGGCACTGCAGGCGCTATCGGCGGATGTGCTGCTGCAGGACGGCACGCTGCGCATCCCACGCGCCACGGCCCGGCTGCCGGAGGGTCCGCTGTCAGGCGCCCTGTCCGGCGCGGCGGTACTGGAGGGCGGGGCCGAGCCGCCGCGCCTGGAAATCCACGCCAGCCTCGCCGATGCCGCCCTGTCCGGGCCGCTGCTGGGGGGGCCGCTCGACCTCGCATCGGGCGAGGGTTCGGCGCACCTGGACGTGTCGGCGGCCGGCCACAGCCCGGCTGCGCTCTTGGCAACAGCGTCCGGCTCGGCCGGGCTTACGGTGCAGGATGGCGTGCTGTCCGGCCTGGACCTGCCGGCGGCGGCGGCGGCGCTGTCCGATCCCGACCCGGCCCGCATCGCCGCGGCCACCCGTGCGGCGCTGCTGGCAGGGACGACGCCGTTCACCCGGCTGGAGCTGTCCATGCCCGTCCAGCGTGGCATCGTATCGGTCGGCGGCACGCTTGAGGCCCCGGCAGGCGGCATCCAGGTTGGCGGGACGCTCGACCTACTCGGGGCGGTGGACCTGCGGCTGCTGGTCCGGCCGGCGGCTCCGGACCAGCAGCCAAGTCCGGAGCTGGGGCTGCTGCTGGCCGGGCCGCTCGGCGGCACCCGGACGCCGGAGCTGGCGGGGCTGTCGCGCTGGCTGGCTGGGCGGCCTGGCGGTTAGGCAGGAAGCCTAGGTCCCACTACGGCACTAACAGTCCATGCCTCTGCGTCCGGAGCCGTGCAGCGCGCACACCCGCAGCGCCGACGCCAATGGCTGCCCCGGCGCGCGTGCGGCATCGACCTGCGCCACGAGGGCGGACAGCGCGACCCCTTGGCCCCCGGCGATCATTGCCAGGGCTACCCAGAACTCCGGCTCCAACGCCACGCTCGTGCGGTGCCCAGCCAGGCTGAAGCTGCGTTTCTGCAGCATCCCTCCCCCTTAGTGCCCGCTCAATCGCCGAGGGTTGCGCCCGGCTGCGTCATCTCCGCCGGCACCACCCAGCGGTCGAAGTCGGCCGGCTCCACGAACCCAAGCTGCTGGGCCGCATCGCGCAGGGTAAGGTTCTCCGCCAGGGCCAGCTTGCCGATCCGCACCGCCTTGTCGTACCCAATCCGCGGGTTCAGCGCCGTGACCAGCATCAGCGACCGCGCCAGGTTGTCGGCGATCCGCTCCCACGCCGGCTCCAGCTTATCCATCATATTATGCGCAAAGCTCTCGGCGGCGTCGGCCAGCAGCGCCGTGGACCCCAGCACATTATAGATAATAAGTGGCTTGAAGACGTTCAGCTCCAGGAAGCTCTGTGCCGCGCCGACCGTGACCGCGACGTGGTTGCCCATCACCTGGGCGCAGACCATCGTGAGCGCCTCGCTCTGCGTCGGGTTGGTCTTGCCCGGCATGATGGACGACGACAGCCCATCGGCGGGAATGGTCAGCTCCGACAGCCCGGAGCGCGGGCCAGAACCGAGCAGCCGCACGTCGTTGCCCAACTTGTTCAGCGACACCGCCAGCACGTTCAGCACGCCCGACAGCTCGACGAAAGCGTCATGCGCCCCCATGCCCTCGAACTTGTTCGGGTTCGGCGTGAAGGTCAAGCCGGTCAGCGCCGCCATGCGCTCGCAGAACACCCGGTCGAAGTCGGCATGGGTGTTCAGCCCGGTGCCAACGGCGGTGCCCCCCTGCGGCAGGCTGAGCAGCCGCGGCATCACCCCCTGCAACCGCTCCAATCCCAGCTCCACCTGACGCGCCCAAGCAGCGGCCTCCTGGCCGAGCGTGACGGGCACAGCGTCCATCATGTGGGTGCGCCCGACCTTGACGATGCCGTCCCACTCGGCAGCGCGGCGCTGCAGGCTGGCGTGCAGGGTGCGCAGCGCCGGCATCAGGCGGTGCTGCACGGCCTCGGCAGCGGCGACGTGCATCACGGTCGGAAAACTGTCGTTGCTGCTCTGCCCGCGGTTCACGTGATCGTTGGGGTGGACCGGAGCACGGCTGCCCCGGGGCTGCCCCAGCCCCTCGTTGGCACGGTTGGAGATCACCTCGTTGGCATTCATGTTGGTCTGGGTGCCCGATCCCGTCTGCCAGACCGGCAACGGGAACTCCGCATCCATCTGCCCGGCAGCGATCTCGGCGGCGGCAGCGGCGATAGGCCCCGCAAGCTCCGGCGGCAACTCGCCCAACGCCTGGTTCGCCTCGGCGCTAGCCTGCTTCTGCAAACCGACGGCACGGATCAGCACCGGCGGGAATCGCTCGTGGCCAATGCGGAACAGCAGGCGCGCCCGCTCCGTCTGCGGACCCCAGAGGCGGTCGGCGTCGATCTCGATGGTGCCGAGGCTGTCGGTTTCGGTACGGGTCATTGCGGTCCTCCGCCGAGCAAACGCACGGCGGCCCAACTGGCTGCCTCCGCCACCACCGGATTCGGGTCGGCCGCCAGGCGTTGCGCGGCGGGCAGCAGCGCCGGGTCGGCGGAGTTGCCAATAGCGGTCAGCACGTTGCGAACGAAGCGGTCACGGCCGATGCGCTTGACGGGGCCGCCGGCGAAGCGGGCGCGGAACCCCGCGTCATCCAGCGCGGCCAAGTCGGCCAGGGCCGGCGCCCGCAGGTCGTCCCGCCCCTGCAGCTTCGGGTGCGCCGCGTGGGCAAAGCGGTTCCAGGGACAAACGGCCAGGCAGTCGTCGCAACCATAGATGCGGTTGCCCATCAACGGCCGCAGCGCGTGCGGGATCGCCCCCTGGTGCTCGATCGTGAGGTAGGAGATGCACCGCGTCGCATCCAGGCGGTACGGCGCCGGAAACGCCGCGGTCGGGCAGGCGTCCAGGCAGCGCGAGCAGGTCCCGCAGCGGTCGGCGTGCGGCGGGTCCGGCGGCAGGTCCAGGGTGGTCATGACCTCGCCGAGGAACAGCCAGGACCCGTGCGCGCGCGACACCAGGTTGGTGTGCTTGCCCTGCCAGCCCAGCCCGGCCTGCTGCGCCAACGGCTTCTCCATCACCGGCGCCGTGTCCACGAACACTTTCACCTGTGGCCCGAACCGGCTGGCGACGTAGGCGCCCAGGTGCTTCAGCATCCCCTTCACGACATCATGGTAGTCGCGGTTGCGGGCATAGACGGAGACATTGCCGCAGTCCCGCCGGGCCAGGGTTGCCAGCGGGTCCTCGTCCGGCGCGTAGGACAGGCCGAGCGCAACGACCGACCGCGCCTCCGGCCACAGCGCCTGCGGATGGCCGCGCTGCTCCGCCCGGTCCGCCAGCCACCCCATATCGCCGTGCTGCCCGGCGGCAAGGAAGGCGGCCAGGCGCAACCGGGCCTCCGGTGCAAGCGTCGCCGGGGCGAAACCAACCGCATGAAAGCCGAGCGCCAAGGCCTTGTCCCGGATCAGCGCCTTCGCATCGGGCTTTGCAATCGGCAGTGCTGCCATCATGTTGATGCGATGAAGGTTTTAGCCCTGCTGCTGCTGCTCGCCGCCTGCGCTCCTGGCGAGGGCGTCAG